>Ga0207790_1000228_pt1 | contig 22402 bp, 22 predicted proteins | sample HigsolmetaGSP14D_FD_184842 | JGI IMG/M metagenome (GOLD analysis project Ga0207790, IMG submission 184842) | High solid enriched microbial communities from the Joint BioEnergy Institute, USA - SP1-4-D (SPAdes) | ecosystem: Engineered > Bioreactor > SSF (Solid state fermentation) > Aerobic >...
TTAGAACTTGTAGTTGGCACCCAGATACCACTGCCCGCTGCTATGCAGATCCAGGGAGCCGACCTTGCCTTCGCCGTGCGGTGCGAATTCGGTGCTGGCATTGGTGCGCAGGTAACGGTAGCCGCCTTCGATGGAGGCGTTCTCGTTGACTTCCTGCAGCAAGCCCGCCTGCAAGCCGGCAGCATACCCGACATTGGTGTCACGCGAGACACCCGGGCTGTTCTGCTCCAGCTTGACCAGGCCCAGCGTGCCACCACCGAACAGCTTGGTGCCGTTCTCGTTCAGCGGCAGGAAGGCGTCGTAGCTGCCGAGCAGGTTCTGCTGGCGCAGCTTGAGGCCATCGTTGCTGCCGGAGATGTATTCATAGGTGGCGTAGTAGCGGCCGACGTCGTTCTGCTGACCGGCACGCACGCCCCAGGTGCTTTCGTTGTTGATCACGCTGTCGAAGTTCGGGTTGCCCAGGTTGGCGTTCAACGCCGAGGACTTCTGGATGTTGTTGCTGGTCTGGCCCCAGGTGAAACCAGCGAAATTGTTGTCGGCGTGGGCAGTGGCCGCCGCGCCGAATACCAGGGAAGTTGCCAGAGCCAGTTTGGTCAGAGTCGCTTTCATGGAGATGCCTCTCGAATGGCAGTGGGTTAATGAAAAACTCGAGAATCATCCTGCCTGACGGTGACTGAACCCCTCCTGAACCCTTGCTGAACCTCACCTGAACGACGGGCGCGCTACCCGCCCGGATTGCCACGTGCCCCACCAGTGCGGCCGCCAAGATCGCCCGCAAGCTGCCGGCCATGCCCGACGTGCCCGCTGGTAAGCGGCCGGCCGGCGCGGCAGAATGCCGGCCATGACCGAGATCTACCTGCCCCGCTGCTGCACACCGCTGAACGCTGACTGGCCCTTCGCCCAGGCGCTGCCCGGCGTGCAACTGATCAGCACCTCGTTCGACCCGGCCCTGCTGGATCAGAACGATTTCCCCCGAGCCGGCGTGACGCCGATCCAGGCCGTGGCCAAGCGCCAGGCCGAACACCTGGCCGGGCGGGTCTGCGCACGCGAGGCGCTGCGGCGCGTTACCGGCATTGCCAGCGTGCCGGCAGTGGGCGCTGACCGCGCGCCGCAATGGCCCGCTCAGGTCAGCGGCTCGATCACCCACGGCCAGCAATGGGCGGCCGCCATCGTTGCACCGCGGCAGCACTGGCAAGGCCTGGGGTTGGATGTCGAGCAACAACTGTCCTGCGAACGGGCCGAACGGCTGGCCGGGGAAATTCTCACCGCCGCGGAAATGCAGCGCCTCGAAGGCCTTGCCGCGCAGGAGCGTGCCTGGCGGATCAGCCTGACCTTTTCGCTCAAGGAAAGCCTGTTCAAGGCGCTCTATCCCTTGGTGCTCACACGCTTCTACTTCCACGAGGCCGAGCTGCTGAGCATCGATGCGCCGCAACACACAGCCACCCTGCGCCTGCTGCAGTCGCTGGGCCCCGACTGGCCGGCCGGCAGCCAGTTGACGGGGCTGTACAGCAGGGTTGCCGACCGCCTGCTGAGCCTGGTGCCGATCGCCAACTGAGCGCATAAAAAAACCAGGCGCCGGTTGCGGCGCCTGGTTTTGCTTTGCTCCCGCTATCAGTGATCGACTGCAGCGCCAGCGCCACGGGGAACACGAATGTCCTCGACCAGGTGCTGGATGTGCTCCGGTGGTGGCGCAGTCATGCGCGATACCACGAAGGCCACGAGGAAGTTGAAGATCATCCCCAGGGTGCCGATGCCTTCCGGGGAGATGCCGAACCACCAGTCATTGGCGGTCGCCGTCGGGTTGATGAACTTGAAGTAGATGATGTACGAGAAAGTGAACGTGAGGCCCACGATCATCCCGGCAATCGCCCCTTCCTTGTTCATGCGTTTGTAGAAGATACCCATGACGATGGCCGGGAAGAACGAGGCGGCCGCCAGCCCGAAGGCGAATGCCACCACCTGGGCGACGAAGCCCGGCGGGTAGATGCCGAACAGACCGGCAATCACCACCGCCAGGCCCGCGGCGATGCGCGCAGCCAGGAGCTCCTTCTTCTCGCTGATGGTCGGCATCAGGTTGCTCTTGAGCAGGTCATGGGAAATCGACGTGGAAATGACCAGCAGCAAACCGGCCGCCGTGGACAAGGCCGCCGCCAGGCCACCAGCGGCGATCAGCGCGATCACCCAGCCCGGCAGGCCGGCGATTTCCGGGTTGGCCAGCACCATGATGTCGTTGTCGACGTACAGCTCGTTACCCGCCGCGGTCGGCTCATTGGTGAGCATGCGCTGGCCGACATCGCCACGCTCGGCGCTGTAGGTCGGCTTGCCGGCGAACGCGGCGCCCGGGCCGTACTGGATGACACCGTCGTTGTTCTTGTCCAGCCAGCCGATCAGCCCCGAGCTCTCCCAGGTCTTGAACCAGGCTGGCGCCTCCTCGTAGCTGGTATTGGGAATGCTGGTCAGCAGGTTGGTGCGGGCGAAGGCCGCCACCGCGGGTGCGGTGGTGTACAGCACGGCGATGAACAGCAGGGCATAGCCCGCCGACTTGCGCGCGTCCTTGACCGTCGGCGTGGTGAAGAAGCGCACGATCACGTGCGGCAGGCCGGCGGTGCCGACCATCAGCGCCATGGTGATGAAGAACACGTCGGTGGTCGACTTGCTGCCATCGGTGTACGGCGTGAAGCCCAGCTCCGCGCCCAGCCCGTTGAGCCGCTCGAGCACGCTCTGGCCGGTACCGGTGACCTCGCTGCCGAAGCCCAGTTGCGGGATCGGGTTGCCGGTGATCATGATCGAGATGAAGATCGCCGGCACCATGTAGGCGAAGATCATCACGCAGTATTGCGCCACCTGGGTATAGGTGATGCCCTTCATGCCGCCGAGCACGGAATAGAAGAACACGATGGCCATGCCGATGACCACGCCGGTTTCGATGCTCACTTCCAGGTAACGCGAAAAGACGATGCCAACCCCGCGCATCTGCCCAGCCACGTAAGTGAAGGAAATGAAGATCACGCACACCACTGCAACCATGCGTGCGGTCTGCGAGTAGTAACGGGTGCCGATGAACTCCGGCACGGTGAATTTGCCGAATTTGCGCAGGTACGGCGCCAGGCACATGGCCAGCAGCACGTAACCACCGGTCCAGCCCATCAGGTAGACCGAGCCGTCATACCCGGCGAAGGCGATGATGCCGGCCATGGAGATGAAGGACGCCGCCGACATCCAGTCCGCGCCGGTGGCCATGCCATTGAGCACCGGGTGGACGCCCTTGCTGGCCACGTAGTACTCACTGGTGGAGCCGGCACGTGTCCACAGCGCGATACCGATATAGAGCGCGAAGGTAGCCCCGACGAACAGGTAGATCAGAAATTGCGTACTCATGTTCGCGGCCTCATTCTTCGTGGACGTTGTACTTGCGATCGAGGCGATTCATCTTCCAGACGTAGAAGAAGATCTCGAGCACGAACACGTAGATGGAGCCTTGCTGGGCGAACCAGAATCCCAGGGGGAAACCGAAGGCGTTGAGGGTGTTCAGCTGATCGACGAAGAGCACGCCGCAGCCGAACGAGACGGCGAACCAGATCACCAGCAGCCAGAGCATCAGCCGCAGGTTCTCCTTCCAATAGGCCGTGGCGGCCTCTTGCTTGGACATGGCCATGATTTTTCCTCGGGTTGTTATTGTTCTAATGGCATTTTGAAGCTAGCAGCCTTGCACCACCCCGCTGTTCGACTTTAGTCGCATGACCAGGCGCGCGGTGCAACGAGGCCCTGCTAGACCGGGCCTGGCAGCCGACTGCGCCGGACTCGGGGGCTCGACGAAGTCGTGACAGAATGTGACCACAGTGGCCGAACGCATCGCGTCCCACCGCCGCCAGGGCAAATCCGATAAACTCGGCAGATTGCCGTCCGGAGTGCCCCATGCGCGAAGATTTGAATCAAGGCCTGCTCGACTTTCTCAACGCCTCCCCTACCCCCTTCCATGCCACCAGCAGCCTGGCCATGCGCCTCGAAGCCGCCGGTTACCGCCAGCTCGACGAGCGCGCGCCCTGGCACACCGAAGCCGGTGGCCGCTATTACGTGACCCGCAACGATTCCTCGATCATTGCCTTCAAGCTCGGCACCCGCTCGCCGGTCGAGGGTGGCGTGCGCCTGGTCGGCGCCCATACCGACAGCCCCTGCCTGCGCGTCAAGCCCAACCCCGAGCTGCAGCGCCAGGGCTACTTCCAGCTCGGCGTCGAGGTGTATGGCGGTGCCCTGCTGGCGCCCTGGTTCGACCGCGATCTGTCGCTCGCCGGGCGGGTGACCTACCGCCGCGACGGCAAGGTGGAAAGCGCGCTGATCGACTTCTACCAGCCCATCGCCGTGATCCCCAGCCTGGCCATTCACCTCAACCGTGAAGCCAACCAGGGCTGGGCGATCAACGCGCAGAACGAGCTGCCGCCTATCCTTGCTCAACTCGCTGGTGCAGAAGGCGCAGACTTCCGCGCCCTGCTCAGCGAGCAGCTGGCCATGGAGCACGATTTCAACGCCGATGCGGTGCTCGACTACGAGCTGAGCTTCTACGACACCCAGAGCGCCGCGGTGGTGGGCCTCAACCAGGACTTCATCGCCAGTGCGCGCCTCGACAACCTGCTGTCCTGCTACGCCGGCCTGCAGGCGCTGCTCGACGCCGGTGACGAGGAAACCTGCGTGCTGGTGTGCACCGATCACGAGGAGGTCGGCTCCAGCTCGGCGTGCGGCGCCGACGGCCCGATGCTCGAGCAGGTGCTGCGCCGTGTGCTGCCCCAGGGCGACGACTTCGTGCGCACCATTCAGCGCTCGCTGCTGGTCTCGGCCGACAACGCCCACGGCGTGCACCCGAACTATGAAGCCAAGCACGACGGCAACCACGGGCCCAAGCTCAACGCCGGCCCGGTGATCAAGATCAACAGCAACCAGCGCTACGCCACCAACAGCGAAACCGCCGGCTTCTTCCGCCACCTGTGCCTGGAAAACGAAGTGCCGGTACAGAGCTTCGTGACCCGCAGCGACATGGGTTGTGGCTCGACCATCGGCCCGATCACCGCCAGCCAGCTCGGCGTGCGCACCGTGGATATCGGCCTGCCGACCTTCGCCATGCACTCGATTCGCGAACTGGCCGGCAGCCAGGATCTGGCGCATCTGGTGAAAGTACTCGGCGCCTTCTATAACAGCCATGACCTGCCCTGAGGCGACCATGATCGAACATATCCGCAACAGCCTGATCGAAGCCCAGCGCGCCCTCGATGCCTTTATCGGCAGCGAGCAGACGCTGGCCAATATCGAACGCGCCGGCGACCTGCTGGTGAACAGTTTCGAAGCCAAGGGCAAGGCCTTTTCCTGCGGCAACGGCGGTTCGATGTGCGATGCCATGCACTTCGCCGAGGAACTGACCGGGCGTTATCGCAAGAACCGCCCGGGCATCGCGGCGGTATCGATCAGCGACGCCAGCCACATCAGCTGCGTGGCCAACGATTTCGGTTACGACCACATCTTCTCGCGCTACGTGGAGTCCCACGGCCGCGAAGGCGATGTGCTGCTGGCCATCAGCACCAGCGGCAAGAGCCCCAACGTGGTCAAGGCCGCCGAAGCCGCCAAAGCCCTGGGCATCAAGGTCATCGCCCTGACCGGCAAGCCCGGCTCGCTGCTGGAAAGCCTGGCCGACGTGTGCATCTGCGCGCCGGGCGGCGATTTCGCCGACCGCACCCAGGAACTGCACATCAAGGTCATCCATATCCTCATCGAACTGGTCGAGCGCCGTCTCAGCCCGGAAAACTACGCCTGAGCCCGGGGCGGCGTCGCCTGGCGCCGCCACGATACTCACCCGCGTGATGGAGAGTTCGCGCGTGATCTGCTTCAACGCCCTGCTGCGCCGCCTGCTGTTGCTTGCCTTACTGGCCCTCGTCTGCTCGTCTGCCCAGGCGGCGGGCATCCCCACCCTGTTCGGCAGCAGCAGTGAATCCAGCGCCCAGCCCCAGGCGGATCAGCCACTGGATCGCTCCCTCGACGAAGTGATTCAGTCGCTGGAGAATGACAAGCAGCGTGCGCAGCTGCTCAATGACCTGAAGACCCTGCGCGACACCACCCAGAAGGCCCAACCCGAGAGCCACGACGGTGTGCTGGGACTGATCGGCAATACGCTGACCGGTATCGAAAGCCAGTTCTCCGGTGACCACAGCCCCCTGGCGCGCTGGCAACTGGAGCTGTCGCGCAGCCGCAGCGAGCTGGCGGCGCTGCTGCCCGAGGCGGGCGAGCGCTTCGCCCTGATCAGCAATTTCGCCCTGATCATCGGCATCTGGAGCCTGCTGGCCTTCGGGCTACGCGCCCTCAGCCACCAAGTGCGCCTGCGCTTCGGGCTGGCCGAGGAGCTGCCGCAGAACCCGCGTCCCAGCGACCTGCTGCGCTTCGCCCTGCGCAAGCTCGGCCCCTGGTTCGCCGCCCTGCTGATCACCGGCTACCTGAGCTACGTGCTGCCTGCCTCACTGGGCCGCGACCTGGCCATGGTGCTGGCCTATGCCCTGGTGGTGGGCACCTGCTTCTCGGCCATCTGCGTGATCGCCTTCTCGCTGCTCGACGGGCCGCACCGGCGCACCGCCCTGAACATCCTGCGCCGCCGCGCGTTTCGCCCGCTGTGGCTGATCGGCAGCTTCGCCGCCTTTGGCGAGGCGCTCAACGATCCGCGCCTGGTCGCCAGCCTCGGCGCCAACCTGGCGCACACCACGGCGACCCTGACCAACGTGTTGGCGGCGCTGTGCACCGGCCTGTTCATCCTGCGCTTTCGCCGCCCGATCGCCCACCTGATCCGCAACCAGCCCCTGGCGCGCCGCCTCAGGCAGCGCGGCATCAGTGAAACCGTGGAGCTGCTCGGCAGCTTCTGGTACCTGCCGGCCCTGGCCCTGGTGGCCATCTCGCTGTCGGCCACCTTCGTGTCCGCGGGTGACACCAGCACCGCCTTCCGCCAGTCGCTGGTGTGCACCGTGCTGCTGGTGACCTGCATGGTCATCAACGGCTTGATCAGGCGGCGGCTGTTCCGCAGCCGCTCGCGCCACCGCCGGCATGCCGCGTATTTCGAGCGTTTCCAGAACTTCTTCCACACCATGCTCAGCCTGGCCATCTGGCTGCTGTTCATCGAGCTGGGCCTGCGGGTGTGGGGATTGTCGCTGATCCGTTTCGCCGAGGGCGACGGCCACGAGATCAGCCTCAAGCTGATCGGCCTGGGCGCCACCCTGGCCTGCGGCTGGCTGGTGTGGATCCTCGCCGACACCGCGGTGCACCACGCCCTGACCCGCTCGCGCAAGGGCCAGACCAACGCCCGCGCGCAGACCATGATGCCGCTGATCCGCAACGTGCTGTTCGTCAGCATCTTCATCATCGCGGCCATCGTCGCCCTGGCCAACATGGGCATGAACGTCACGCCGCTGTTGGCCGGTGCCGGGGTGATCGGCCTGGCCATCGGCTTCGGTGCGCAATCGCTGGTGGCGGACCTGATCACCGGCCTGTTCATCATCATCGAAGACTCCCTGGCCATCGACGACTATGTCGATGTCGGCGGCCACCTGGGCACCGTCGAGGGCCTGACCATCCGCACCGTGCGCCTGCGCGACATCGACGGCATCGTGCACACCATCCCGTTCAGCGAGATCAAGAGCATCAAGAACTACTCGCGCGAATTCGGCTACGCCATCTTTCGCGTCGCGGTGCCCCACGACATGAACATCGACGAGGCCATCAAGCTGCTGCGCGAGGTGGCCACCGAGCTGCGCAACGACGTGCTGATGCGCCGCAACATCTGGTCGCCCCTGGAGATCCAGGGCGTGGAAAGCTTCGAGTCCGGCAACGCCGTGCTGCGCGCGCGCTTCAAGACCGCGCCGATCCGCCAGTGGGAGGTGTCACGGGCCTTCAACCTGGCGCTCAAGCGCCACCTGGACGAGTCCGGCCTGAGCCTGGCCACGCCGCGCCTGACCATCCAGATGACGGCGCCCAGCCCGAGCAAGCCAGACGCCCAGTAACCGGAACCACCGCACATCCCCACGGGCTGCCCGCCCCTGGGGCGCCCAAGGCTCTGCACTTTCCGTTACCATGCGGCCACGCTCACAACCGATAGGGACATCTCATGGATCTCTCCACCCTTATCATCATCGCCGTACTGGTCGTGGTGGTCTTCTACGTGATCAGCGTCTACAACCGCCTGGTCAGCCTGCGCAACCGTTACCAGAACGGCTTCGCGCAGATCGAGGTGCAACTCAAGCGCCGCTACGACCTGATCCCCAACCTGGTGGAAACCGCCAAGGCCTACCTGGCCCACGAGCGGGAAACCCTCGAGGCAGTGATCGCCGCCCGTAACGGCGCGGTCGAAGGCCTCAAGCAGGCTTCGCAGAACCCCGGCGATGCGCAGAGCATGAACCTGCTGGCCAATGCCGAGGGCGTGCTGAAGAATGCCATGGGCCGCCTCAACGTGACCGTCGAGGCCTACCCGGACCTCAAGGCCTCGCAGAACATGCAGCAACTCAGCGAAGAACTCTCCAGCACCGAGAACAAGGTGGCCTTCGCCCGCCAGGCCTACAACGATGCGGTCACCGCCTACAACGCTTACCGCCAGAGCTTCCCGCCGGTGGTGCTGGCAGGCGCCTTCGGCCACGGCAGCGATGCGGCACTGCTGGAGTTCGCCGACAGCGCGGCGATTCAGGACGCGCCCAAAGTCGCCTTCTGAGCACAGGGGCCTAGCGGATGGATTTCTTCGAGCATCAGGATCGCGCCAGGCGTAATACCTCACGCCTGGTGATCCTGCTGATTCTGGCGGTGGTGACCCTGGTGCTCAGCACCACGCTGGTGATCGCCGTTGCCTGGCAGGTTTACCAATACGGCAACTACAGCCTTGAGGCGCTGAGCAAGGAACTGCTGTTCAGCGTGGCCGCGGTGGTGGTCGGCGTGGTGATCCTCGGCTGGGCATTCAAGGCCGTGCAATTGCGCGCCGGTGGCAAGGTGGTCGCCGAGCGCCTGGGCGGGCGCCTGCTCAACCTCAAGCCCGAGGGCCTGCACGAACAGCGTGTGCTCAATGTGGTTGAGGAGATGGCCCTGGCCGCCGGCGTGCCGGTACCGCCGGTTTACCTGCTCGAAGAACCTGGCATCAACGCCTTCGCCGCCGGGCTGCGCCCCCAGAACGCGGTGATCGGCGTGACCCGCGGCGCCATCGAACGGCTCAACCGCGATGAGCTGCAGGGGGTGATCGCCCACGAATTCAGCCACATCCTGCATGGCGACATGCGCCTCAATACCCGCCTGGTGGCGGTGCTGAACGGCATCCTGCTGCTCGGCCTGATCGGCGAACTGCTGATGCGCGGCGTCGGCCATAGCGGAGGAGCCCGCGCCTCCAGCCGTTCGGACGACAAGGGCCGTGGCAATGTCGTCGCACTGGTGATGGTGGTCGGCCTGGCGCTGCTGGTGATCGGCTACGCCGGGACCTTTTTCGGCAATCTGATCAAGGCCGCGGTCAGCCGCCAGCGTGAATTCCTCGCCGACGCCTCGGCCGTGCAGTACACCCGCAACCCCAATGGCATTGCCGGTGCGTTGAAGAAACTGGGTGCCGGCTCGCGCCTGGAAGCCAGCCACGCCGCCGAATACAGCCACATGTACTTCGGCCAGGGCCTGGCCCTGAGCAAGATGATGGCTACCCACCCACCGCTGGAAGAGCGCATCCGCCGCATCGACCCGAACTGGCAAGGCGTGGTGCTCGGCGACGAAGTGTTCGAATCACCGGCGGCGCCCACCGCGCCTCGGCAGGAGGCTGTCGCAGGCTTCAGCGCCGCCGCCGCAAACGCCGCCATCGCCAGCATCGGCGAGCCACAACCCGTGCACCTGGAAGAAGCCCGCGAAAGCCTGGCGCAGATCGATGAGCACCTGCGTAGCGCCGCCCACGACCCGCATGGCGCCCTGGCGATTCTCTACGGCCTTTTGCTCGGCACCGACGACGGCACCCGCCAGCAGCGCATGACCTGGATGCAGGCCAACCTGCCGCCACTGCTGGCCGACCGCTTGCTGGAACTTGCCGCGCCGCTGCAACAGTTGCCCGCCGGGCGCCGCCTGCCGCTGCTGGAATTGATCATTCCCGCGCTCAAGCAACTCGAGCCTCAGGACTTCGTCAGCCTCAAGCGCGATGTCGGCACCCTGCTGATCAGCACCGGGCAACTGGGCTTCATGGAATGGGCGCTGCTGCGCATCGTCGAACGCAACCTGGGCATGCAGCGCTCCGTGCAGGGTCGCCTGCCGTTGGCCGCGCTGGGTAATGAGAGCTGCGTGCTACTGACGGCGCTGGCGCGTGCCGGCAATACCTCCGAGCAGGCGGCCAGCGAGGCCTTCCTGGCGGCCTGGAGCACCTTGCCGTTCAGCGCCCGGCCATTTGCCGAACAGCCCCGCGCCGGGATCAGCGAGCTGAACGACGCGCTCAACCGCCTCAACCAGATGCGCCCGCTGCAGAAGCCTCAATTGCTCAAGGCCATGGCTCGCTGCATCGAGCACGACGGACGTATCAGCGCCAGCGAAGCGGAATTGATGCGCGCCGTCGCCGACACCCTGGATTGCCCGATGCCGCCACTGTTGAGTGATCGTCAGGCTTAAGGTTTTAAGGGAAATCTATTGTGGGAGCGCGCCATGCGCGCGAAATCGCGGGCATGGACTAGGTGTGATCTCTCAGTAGGTTGTTCATCCGGGGCGTTCCCGCCCGCTCCCACAGGTAATGTGGCTGGGCGCAGATCTACGCCAGCCCATCAACAACACAAGATCAAGCCCGCCTAGAGCCCCGAGCGCCCTGCCGCGCCAAACACCTGGGTCCAGTAGATGGTCGCCTGGCTCTGCGGGTTGCTGGCATAGGCCGCGCCCATTTCGTGGAAGTCCGGGTTCATCAGGTTGTAGCAGTGCGACGGGCTGGCCAGCCAGCCCTCGACCACCTGCTGGGCACGCCCCTGGCCGGCGGCGATGTTCTCGCCAATCACCGTCCAGGTGTAGCCGGCCGCGGTCGCACGGGCGCCGACCAGGCTGCGATCACTGCCCTGGTGGCTGAACAGGCTGTTCATCGCCATGTCGCGGCTGTGGGCCAGGGCTGCCTGGCCGAGGGCATCGCTCCAGCTCAACGGCTCGGCCGCATCGAACGGCTGATCGCCGCATTGGCGCGGCGTACCCCGGGCCTGGTTGACCGCCTCGAGAATCGCCTTGCCCTCCTCCTGCCAGTCACCCAGGCGCGCCGGTAGCAGCGCGCGACCAAGCACCACCTGCCAGCTGTTGCCTTCGTGCAGCACGCCGATATCGGCGAATTGTGCATCCTGCAGCTGCTTGCAGTACGACTGCTGCAGCATGGCCATGGCCGCCTCGGGCGTATCGGGGCCGGTGACACGGATCAGCTGCACGGCCGCGGCCTGGTAGCCGGCCTGTTGCAGGGCCTGCTGCAGCTGCTCGGATGAATTGACCTGCTGCCCGGCCAGGCGCCGGTCGGGCGCCAAGGGGCCGGCCGCCGGGCTGGCTTGCCCACCACAGCCCTGCCCCGCCTCGCGATAGCTGTTGATCAACTTGGTCAATTGCGTGGCTTCATCGCCCCTCGCAGTCCCTGCGGCACTCGCGCAAAGCAGCAACGCTGCCGCGACGATCTGCCGAACCCGCTTGGGTGAATCATTCATCCGTGCTTCCTCTCAATCCGCTCTGCCAATCTGATGGACAACCACTTGGGCCAAATGCTTCAGCCAATCGCCCCAGCGGGTGGAACCGCGTTAGACTCGGGCCCATGATTGTGACCGAAACCGCGTACTCGCTCGACCCCAGTTCTCTACTCGACAGCCTCGCCGGCAGCGAAAACCTGCTGATCATCCAGGATCTGGATGGCGTGTGCATGGACCTGGTGCGCGATCCCCTCAGCCGCACCCTGGAGACCGTCTACCTGCAGGCCGCCCGCGCCCTGGATGGCCACTTCCAGGTGCTGACCAATGGTGAACACATCGGCAGCCGCGGGGTGAACGGCCTGGTCGAGCGCGCCATCGGCAACGCCCAGCGCTGCCAGCAACAGGGCCTGTATCTGCCCGGGCTGGCAGCCGGTGGCGTGCAGGTGCAGGACCGTTACGGGCGGATCGCCCATCCGGGTGTCAGCGCCGCCGAACTGGCGTTTCTCGCCGCGGCGCCCGCCCACCTGAACGCATCACTGCAGACGCTGCTGCAACAGGCGCCCTACAACCTGGCCGCCAGCGCTATCGATCGGCTATTGGCCAGCAGCGTACTCGACAACCCGGTGTCGCCCACGCTCAACCTCAACGCCTTCCACCACCACTGGCGCGACCAGCCGGCGCTGTATGCGCACCTGCAGGCCGACGGCGCCGCGCTCCTGCAAGCGTTGCTCGACAAGGCGGCTGCGCAGGGCCTGGCGCAGTCGTTCTTCGTCCACTACGCCCCCAATCTCGGCCGTGACGGCGACGGCCGCGAACGCCTGCGGCCGGCGCAAGGCAGCGCGGCCGGCACTACCGACCTGCAACTGATGCTGCGCGGCGCCGTCAAGGAAGCCGGGGTGCTGGTGATCCTCAACCGCTACTACGGGCAGCGTACCGGCACCTATCCGTTGGGCCGAGACTTCAACGTGCGCCAGGCACCGGCCAGCCTCGAGGCACTGCTGCAACTGGCGGTCGAGCGTTTCGAGCCCCGCCACATGCCGCGCCTGGTCGGCGTTGGCGACACCCTGACCAGCTCGCCCGCCACGGCCGCTGATGGCAGCAGCCACTGGCTGCGCGGCGGCAGCGACCGCGGTTTTCTTACCCTGGTGCAGGAACTGGGCAAGGCCTTCGGGCAGCACAACCTGGTGCTGTACGTCGACAGCAGCCGCGGCGAAGTGCAGCGCCCCGGCGTCGACGCCGACTACCTGCGCGACCACCCAGACGCTCCCTGGCCGGCACTGGCCGGGATCAGCGATGCCGATGATCCGCTGCGCCTGAGCACCCTCTTCACGGATGGCCCGCGCCAGTACGTCGCGTTCTTCGGCGCGTTGGCAACGGCGCGCCAACGAGGCTGATTCACCGGCCCCGGCGAACCTTTCATCCGCCCCCACGTTCGAACTTCTGCGCTTTCGCCTTCCTTGCTCGCGGAGAACTCCACGTGACGCGATCTTTTACCCGTGGTTATCGCTACCTTCTCAAGACCTTCGGCTATGTCGGCTGGTCGCTGTTCTGGCTGCTGATCTGGGACATCATCGTCACGGTCGACTACATGCTGTTTCTCGAACGCAAGATCAGCCTGCCCTCCATGCCGCTGACCCTGCTCGGCTCGGCCCTGGTGGTGCTGATCAGTTTTCGCAACAGCAGCGCCTACAACCGTTGGTGGGAGGCACGCACCATCTGGGGTGCGCTGATCAACAGCTCGCGCAGCCTGGCCCGCCAGGTGCTGACCCTGATCGACGACCATGAAGGCAGCAACCCCGTCAAAGTGGTGCTGCTGCGCCGCCATGTCGCCTACATCCGAAGCCTGTCCGCCAGCTTGCGTAACCAGCCCTGCGACGACGAGGTGCGCGCCTTCGTCGCGGCCGAGGAGTTCGAGCGACGCGGCACCACCAACAATTTTCCCAACGATATTCTCAACGGCTCCGCGGCCATGCTGGCCAGCGAATACCAGGCGGGCCGCCTGGACAGCATTCGCCTTACCCGCCTGGAGTCGACGCTGGTCGACATATCCAACTGCCAGGGCGGTCTGGAACGTATTGCCAACACCCCGCTGCCCTACCCCTACGTGTACTTCCCGCGCCTGTTCATCACCATGTTCTGCGTGATCGTCCCGATCGGCCTGGTGGAGAGCCTGGAGTGGTACACGCCGCTGGCCTCGACGGTAGTCGGCTTCATGCTGCTGGCGATCGAGCGGGTAGGCAGCGACCTGCAGAGCCCGTTCCAGGCCAGCGAGCACCAGATCCAGATGGACGCGCTGTGCGAAACCATCGAAAAGAACCTCGAATCGATGCAACGCGATGCTCAGCGCGAGCGCGACGGACGTCTTCTCGCCGAGTGACCAGAGGGTCATTTTTCGGCGTGCCAGACGCCTTGCAAGGGATCCGGAGCTTTTTTGTAGTGCTATAAAAAAATCACTACAAAAGTATTGACGACCCCTCTGCGCTTTTGCATGATGGACTTGCCTCCCCTGACGGGAGCCCTGACAAGGGCACTTGGGCAAGCTCGGTAATACCAGCCGAGCGTTCCACGATATGTACTGCCCACAAGGCAGATTGATGAAGTCGAGCGTCCTGCCAGGACGAGAGCGTTAGCGAGACATTGTCATGATGCCTGTGGCTGATCCTGCGGATCACCTGCATCCGGCCCCGTCTTCGCTGATCTCCCTCCGGCAACCTCGACCTCGGTTGGCCGCCGCTGCGTAGCGATACTCACGCATCACTACACGGCAGCTGGCAGCACTCAAACGCCACGGGCAATGACGGCCGCACTGCAGCGGTCGCCCTAGACAGATCAGAGAATGAAGGGGTAACGCCATGAACCTGAATCAGCAACCGACCATCGACGAGCTCGCCCAGCTGTTCTCCCAGCACAAGGACAGCCTGCACAACCACATCCTGTGGGTATGCGAATCGGGTGAAGTACGTATCGACCGCCTGCCGGCGGATCAGCCGGAACAGGAGTTCGTCAGCCAACGGCCGAACATGCGCACCCGCCTGCGCACCTACCGCCGCGGCCAGGGCTACGTAGGCCGCCGCGCTGCCGCCGACCGCCACTTCATCGGCAACGTATTGAACACCCTGCAACACGACTGGGCCCGCCCTCGCGCCCAGAAGCAGGAACTGCTCGACACCTACTGCTGAGCACCTCACCCGGTGGGCCGCCATGGCCCACCTTCCCAGGCTGGTGACATGTCACATTCTGCAAACACCCGGTAAAATCGCTCGCGCTCCTGGAGGAGCCGTTCGCCTGGCGAACTCACCCTGACAGTGCCTGCGAGACACCAGAATGGACAATATCTATCAGCCCCCCAGCGCCGATCTCCTGCCCCGGGAGCGCGCCAGCAACACCTTCTTCGTCACCGCCACCGGCAAGTTGTACCTGCTGTATTTCTTCACCCTTGGTTTCTACTCGATCTATTGGGCATACAAGCACTGGGATCGCCAGCGCGCCAGCATGCTACCGAAGAAGATCAGCCCGGCCGCGCGCTCGATCTTTCATATCTTCTTCATCCATTCGCTGTGCCGGCTGATCCAGGGTCAGCTGCTGGCCAAGGGTCTCGGGGAGTGGAAATACAGTGCCATCGCCTGGGCGTACATCGTGCTGGTCTTCGTCGGCAACGGGCTTTCCCGCGTCGAGAGCTTTGGCAATCCGCTGCTGGACATCGTGCTGCTGGCCGCGACCACCCTGGTGACCGCCTGGCCGCTGGCAACCATCCAGCACCAGGCCAACCTGGCCAGTGGCGACAGCGCGGGCGAAGAGAACAACCGCTTGAGCCTGGCCAACTGGCTGTGCATGCTGCCCGGCATCCTGCTCTGGCTGTTCATCGCCATCGCCATGTTCCTGTAAGCGGCGGACAGCCCGGGCGCTGAAATGCAAAGGCCCCGGTCGATGCCGGGGCCTTTCTTTGCCCAACGAGGCTATTTCTTGTCGTCAGGCGGGTTGTTGAGATCCATCACGCTGGATACCGGCGGCGGCGGCTCGTTCGCGGCAGGCTCGGCCGAGGCCTGCGGCTGCACCCGAGGCTCGATCGGCGCCGGCTGCGGCGCGGATTTCTTGCTGGTGATGCGTCGCCATACCCAGCCGATCAGCAGCACGGGCAGAATCCACAGTTTTTTCAGCAGCACCAGGGCCGCGGCGAACAGGCCAACCTTGGCAGCGGCCTTGCCGGCGATCAACGCGCCGAGGCCATAGGCGGCAACCTCATCGAGGTCCGGGTTGAAGTCGGCGTAGCGATTGCCATCGTTGAAGTCGGTCATGGCCAGCACCGCCGGAACGTTCTGCTCGATCTGTGGCAGCTGGTGCATGCCGGCGATGAAGTTGAGCACCAACACGCCTTTGCGGCCCAGCACGCGGATGTTGTAGTTGAGGATGTGCTCGTCACTGTCGCCGAACTTCACTTCCTTGGCCCAGTGCAGTTTCTTGCCCGCGGCATCGTAGTGCGGCGCCGAGGCCCAGCCAACGATGGCGATGGGCTCGTAGCCGTTCTCGGCGCGCCACTCGTTGTCGGCCTTGGCGCCGTCCTGCAGGTCCTTGAGCATGTCGCTGTAATCGATATCGGCGGCGTCCTCGTCGGACACATAGCCGCTTTCCTCGTACTCGACGGTCACCGCCCAGGATTCATCGGCCAGGGGCGACACCCCCTTGGGCAGAATCATGCCCAGCGGTAGCTGTTGATCCGGCGGGTTGCCCCAGGCTTCGACCAACACGCGCTCGGCATCGTCGCCATTGAGAAACACCATGTTGTCGGGCAGGTTCAGGGTTGCCAGGTTATCGCCGACCACCACCTTGCCGGAGCGGAAATTGAGGCTGTCGAGAAATTGCGCCTCGCTGAGGGGCTCACCTTCAGCCACTTGCGAGGCCGTGGTTTCCTGCACGTCCTGGGCGTCTGACGCCTGAGTGGCCCAGCTCAACGGGGCGACGGCCGACAGCATGCCGGCCAGTAACAATTCCTTGTAGAACATCTGTAACTCCATGAGAGCGGCTGAATTTCGGTGCGCCAGCCTAGCATTCATCGCGGAATTATTTAGTAACTCACTGTAATTTTTGGATACATCTCACATTCCGCACGCTCATTCATACCCTGACGGTGAGCCGCACCAACCAGATGACCACCGGGCGAACGCCCATCACGCAGACGAATGCCACCGGCATGGCCAGGCGGTAAGCCTCCAACACCGCGCTCAGGTACCCGTCACTCAGGCCGCGGTTGGTGGCAGTGATCACCAGGCACATGAGAAACGCCATGATGCTCGACATGAAAAAGGCGAATGCCACCGGCGCTAGCTTGGCCGGCAGTTTCCAGCGTGTTCGGCTGGGGCTGAATATGGATTCGGGCATTGGCAAGTCCTTTGATTGAGCGCCGTTCGCATACGGCGAGAGCGGCGATTATCCCGGTGCCCTGTTGCCCTGTGTAGCGCACTGCGGATAAGGTCAGTACCAAGCAAAACTTATCAATTCAATGGCCAGTAGAAAGATTGAGCATGGATACCCTGCGCGGCATCGAGAGCTTCGTGAAGGCCGTGGAAAGCGGCAGCATTGCCGCTGGTGCGCGCCTGCTGGGCATCAGCGCGGCGGCGGCGAGCCAGAACATCGCCCGGCTGGAGGCCTCCCTGGGCATTCGCCTGCTCACCCGTACCACCCGCAGCCTGGCACTGACCGAAAGCGGCGAGCTGTACTTCGCCCAGGTGCGCAACGTGCTGCGCGACCTGGAACTGGCGCGCAGCAACGCCACCCTGCAGCATGACCATCCCCAGGGCCGCCTGCGCATTGCCGCCAGCGCCGCCTTCGGGCGCTATGTGCTGGCGCCGATGCTACCGGCCTTCACTGCCCGTTATCCGCGCATCGCCTGCGAACTCAGCACCACGGACCGCAGCGTCAACCACATCCAGGAATCGGTGGATATCAGCATCCGCATTCCTCAGCAGCTCGAGGACGGCCTGGTGGCGCGACATATCGCCAGCGTGCCGTCGATCTACTGCGCCTCGCCCGCTTACCTGCACAAGGCCGGCGTGCCGGACTCCCCCGAAGCACTGCGCGAGCACGCCTGCCTGGCCTTCAAGGTCGCGGTGGATGGCCGCCTGATGCCCTGGCGCTTCGTACGTGACGGCGTGCGTTTCGAGGCGCCGATTCGCGTCGCCCTGATCAGCGACGATATCGATGTGCTCGCCAGAGCGGCGGTCAACGGTGGCGGCATCACCCGCCTGGCTGCCTTCGTCGCCGAACCGCTGCTGGCCAGCGGGCAGTTGCAGCAGCTGTTCGTCGAGTCTGGGAGAGCCGATGGCCAGGCCCTGATCGAACCACTCGACTACTACCTGTGCGTGCGCGACCGCTACGAGCTGACGCCCAAGGTGCGCGCGTTCGTCGACCATGTAGCCCAGAACCTGCGGGACGACTGGCGGCCTTAGCCCAGGCTGCGGTGCAATCGGCACTCGCTGCCGAGCTCTCGTCGAGGCTCAAGTGATTTGAATCGCAGGGCGAATCCGGTAGGCTCGGCAGCTCATTTGAACGGAGTGTTTTCCCATGGCCAAAGCCACTGCCCGCCACATCCTGGTTGCCACCGAAGAGAAGTGCAACGAACTGAAAGCTGCCATCGAAGGCGGTGCCGATTTCGCCCAGGTCGCCAAGGACAACTCCAGCTGCCCGTCCAGCCGTGACGGCGGCAACCTCGGCTCGTTCGGCCCCGGCCAGATGGTCAAGGAATTCGACACTGTCGTGTTCAGCGCCCCGGTCAACGTGGTGCAGGGCCCGGTGAAGACCCAGTTCGGCTATCACCTGCTCGAAGTGACCAGCCGCCAGGACTGATTCACGCCGCGCCTGGTGCCGCAATGGCATCAGGCGCTTGCACCGCAGCACGTCTGCTCACCTGCTGTCGAAAAGCCCTGAACCCCCGGCGTTGCCTACACTCTATCGCTGCGTCAATCCGCGTGGGCGAGGCCCTCACATGAACCGGTTCTTCCAGGCCCTTGGCCTGCGCATTGGCGACTCGGCCAAGCAAACTCGCACGCCCAGCCAGAAAGCCCTGGGCAGATGCACCTGCGGCCAACCGATCTTTTTTCGCAACAGCCAGTGCCTGGCCTGCCAATCGCCATTGGGCTACGAGCCCGAACGCGGCCGGGTGGTGACCCTGAGCCAGGGCGATGCGCAAAGCTGGCGTACCGAAGGCGACGCCCGAGCCTACCGACGCTGCGCCAACCTGCATACCGCCGCCGGCTGCAACTGGCTGCTGCCGCACGCCGGCGATGCGCAGCTGTGCATCGCCTGCCAGCTCAACCGCACCATTCCCGACTTGTCGATCCCCGGCAATGAACAACGCTGGGCGCGCCTGGAAATGGCCAAGCGCCGGCTGGTCGCGCAACTGCTCAACCTGGGCCTGCCGCTGCTCAGCAAATACGCCGATTTCAACCGCGGCCTGGCCTTCGACTTCCTCGGCCCGGATCTCAACGGCCAGCCACCGATGACCGGGCATGCCAGCGGCCTGATCACCCTGAACATCGCCGAAGCCGACGATGATGTGCGCGAGCAGACGCGCATCCAGCTGCACGAACCCTATCGCACCCTGCTCGGGCACTTCCGCCACGAAGTCGGCCACTACTATTGGGATCGGCTGATCGCCGGCAGCGCCTGGCTCGACGATTACCGCCGGCTGTTCGGTGACGAACGCGCCGATTACCGCGCGGCCCTGCAACGCCACTATGAACGGGGCGCGCCGGCCGACTGGCAGGCGTCGTTCGTCAGTGCCTATGCCACCATGCATCCCTGGGAAGACTGGGCCGAAACCTGGGCCCACTACCTGCACATGATGGATACCCTGGATACCGCCCTGAGCTTCGGCATGCGTGCCGGCGACGTGGAGCTGGAGTTCCGCCCCTTCACCAAGGCTGCGCTGTACGACCCGGACGATCCCCAGGCGCAAGAGTTCTTGCAGTTCATCAATGCCTGGATCGAGCTCGCCGCCATGCTCAACGAGCTGGCGCGCAGCATGGGCCACAAGGATGTCTATCCTTTCGTGTTGTCCGCCGCGGTAGTCGGCAAACTGCAGTTCATTCATCGGGTCGTCGAGGCGGCCTCGCCCATCACGTGATGGCCTGACGGCCACGTTCAAGGAGAACCCTGTATGACTCATCTAGACAGACACGGCAGCTGCCTGTGTGGCGCCGTCAGCCTGACCCTGCGCATCGCCAACCCAAGCGTCAGCGCCTGCCACTGCGCCACCTGCCGCAAATGGGGCGGCGGCCCGCTGCTGGTGGCCGAAGGACAATTGACGCAGCTGCGCGGCGAGCAGCAGGTGCGCATCCATGACTCCTCGGACTGGGCCGAGCGCGGCTTCTGCGGCCAGTGCGGCAGCCACCTGTTCTATCGTTTGAAAAGCAATGGCCACCATGCGGTGCCGGTCGGCCTGCTCGATGGGTATGACGACTGGCAGTTCGACAGCCAGATCTTCGTCGAATCCAGACCGGCGTATTACTGCTTCGCCAACCAGACCCGCGAGCTGACCGGCGAGCAGGTGTTCGCCGAGTTCGAGCAGGGTTGATTCACGGCGCGTCCAGGGACGGCCCGATCATCGCCGCCAACTGCTCATAGACACCCGGCGCGGCGACCAGGTACGGATTGCCGCCGAGTAGACCATCGCCACGCAGGAAATCGTTGCAGCGCCCTCCGGCCTCGCGTACCAGTACCAGGCCGGCCAGGCAGTCCCAGCTTTTCAGGTGGGTTTCGTAGTAGCCGATCAGGCGCCCGGCAGCCACGTAGGCGGTCATCAGTGCGCCGGAGCCGTTGCGCACGAACATGCCGCCCTCGTCGAGCAGGCGGCTGATGAATGGCAGAAAGTGCTCCTTGCCGGGGCGATGGGTGGTGCCGACGCCGACCAGCCCTTCACGCACATGGCCGGCCCCGTGGGCCTGCAACGGGGTGTCGTTGACGAAGGCGCCGCGCCCGACCACGCCATGGAACAGCTCGTCGTGGTTGGGATCGGCTATCGCGCCGAGCAGGGGCTCACCGTCCACCAGCAGGCCGATGGACACGCACCAGTTGTGCAGGCCATTGAGAAAACAGGCAGTACCGTCGATGGGGTCGATAACCCAGATGCAGCGCGCCTGCAGCCCATCACTGCCGCCCTCCTCGCCGACGATGCCGTCGTCTGGAAAGTGGCGGGCCAGCTCGCCACGAATGAACGCCTCCACCTGCTGATCGGCGATGCTCACCACATCCTGAAGATCGTCGCCCTTGTGCGCCACGGCGAGGCTGGCGCGCCGAACGTAGAAGGCCATGGCCCGTTCGGCCGCCTCCTTCGCCACCCGTTTGGCGAACGCATAGCGGGCGTCGAGCTGTTCACCGTCGAGGCTGGGCTGCTGGAAATCGGCCATGGGGGTAGATGCTCCTGAATCAGATGAGGGTGATCGGCTGGCTTGCGAGGCAGCGGCCACAGCCTCTACCCTGCGCACTCGCTGAACGAGCGCTGTTGCAATGACCCTCGCCGACCTGCTGTTGTTCGCCATTCCTGCCGTGTTTCTCACCGGCCTGTCCAAGGGCGGCTTTGGCGGTGCCCTGGGCGGCATCGCCGTACCGCTGCTGGCCCTGGCCACCTCGCCGATGCAGGCGGTGGCGGTGATGCTGCCGATCCTCTGCCTGGCTGACGTGGTCGGGCTCAAGGCCTATTGGGGCAAATGGGATGTGGCCAACCTCAGGGTCATGCTGCCAGGCGCACTGATCGGCATCGTCATCGGCTCGCTGACCTTCGAGTTGCTCAACGAGAACCTGATCGGCCTGCTGATCGGCATTATCGCCATATCCTTCGTGCTCCTGGGCCTGTTCAGGGCCGACAGCAAACCGCGCCCGTTGCAACCCAAACGCGGCCTCATCCTCTCCTCGATTGCCGGCTTCACCAGCTTCGTCGCCCACGCCGGCGGGCCGCCGGTGATGATGCACCTGCTGCCCCAGCAGCTGGAAAAACTGCGCTACGTGGCCACCATCAACCTGTTCTTCCTGCTGACCAACGCCATGAAGCTGATTCCCTACACCTGGCTCGGCCAGTTCAGCCGGGAAAACCTGCTGCTCAGCCTGATGCTCGCTCCCGTCGTGCCGCTGGGCGTATGGACGGGCCTGTGGCTGCAATCGCGGATCAACCACACCTGGTTCTACCGCATCGCCCGGCTGGGCATGCTGCTGGCCGGGCTGCAGCTGATCTGGAAGAACATCTAAGAACCTGTTAACGGTTATTAGCCTAAAAGAGGCAGGTACAAGGCAATAGCAGCCGTTCGCCGCCTTGGCTTTTTGGTGTTTCTTCTGCACGGTAATAACAGACGACACCAATCGCCCCTTCAGGAGGCCGAATGGAATCGTTGTGCAGGGGGACGAGCCGCATGGATGCGGCGAGAGGCCTGATGGGCCATGGATGGCCCTTCCAGGCCGGCCCCCGGAACAACGATGTAACGAGGGAACCCCAGCGCAGCTGGGGCCGGATGTCGGGGCTAGACCTTTTGGTTCCTTTTGGGGCAATGCCAAAAGGAACCCGCTCGTCAGAGCGGAACCGAGCGCGCAAACAACACAGTAATGCTGGCGGATTAATATGGGAGCGAGCTATGCCCAGATTTTCGCGGGCATGGCCCGCTCCCACAGCTAATGCAACAGTCCGATGCTTCATCCGTCCATCATCCCGACTGCAACGGTGGATGGAAAAAGCGTCATCCACCCTACAGGTTTGGCTA
>Ga0207790_1000232_pt1 | contig 21991 bp, 16 predicted proteins | sample HigsolmetaGSP14D_FD_184842 | JGI IMG/M metagenome (GOLD analysis project Ga0207790, IMG submission 184842) | High solid enriched microbial communities from the Joint BioEnergy Institute, USA - SP1-4-D (SPAdes) | ecosystem: Engineered > Bioreactor > SSF (Solid state fermentation) > Aerobic >...
TTCAGGTGCTAGCGGGGGCAACTTCGTGGAGGTTCGAGTCCTCTTCTGGGCACCATGACTCAGCAAATGATCAAACCCGCGCAAGCGGGTTTTTTCATGTCCGGCGTTCGCCGCCGCCGTCCGATCTGATAGGAAAAAACCTACAGACTGATGAGCAAACGTCCGAGCCGGCTCTCTGATAAGTTCGAGGGACGCGGGACGCTCCTCGCACCGCGTGCCTCGTACGCCGTGCAGTCACCACGCCTTGCCGATCCGTGCTGCATCGCCTGGCCGGCTGACCGCCTGTGTGCTGTCCAACCTGCCTACCCGGAGATGATCCCATGCACCTGCACGCTCCTGCTCATGCCCCGCTGCCGTCGCAGTTCCGAACCGGCGCGGTGGTCGGCGCCCTGCTCAGCCTGCTTGGCACGCTCACCGGCATTTATTTCGGCCTCGTCCGGCCGGCACTGGACAACGCCCCGGGCCAGGCGCTGTGGGTCGGCGGCGCGCTCATGGGCGCGGCCGTCCTGCTGTGCGCACTGTATCTGCGGCACGTATACCGTGGCCCGCGCTCCCGCCCGCGCACGGACGACCACCTCGGCTGAGCCGGCACAGGCGTCTGCCTTCCCGCAGGCAGACGCCTGGTCGATGCCTCAGTGCCCCCCGGCCGACGCCGCACCCGCACCCGCACCGAACGGCGGCTTGGCCAGCCACAGGAAGGTGATGATGGCCAGGAAGATCCAGCCCAGCAGGAAGAAGATGTCGTTGAAGCCCATCTGCGAGGCCTGGTGATTGATCATCGTATTGAGCACTGCCGCACCGTGCTGCAGATCGCCCTGCCCCATCGCCGTGACCTGATCGGTCATGCCCGGCTGATAGGTCGAAATGTGTTCGGTCAGGTCCGCATGGTGGACCTGCGTGCGCCGCGCCCACAGCCAGGTGGTCAGCGAGGCGGCGAAACTGCCGCCCAGCGTCCGCAGGAACGTGGCCAGACCGGAACCGGCGGCGATCTCGCGGCCATCCAGGTCCGACAGCAGGATCTGCAGCACCGGCATGAAGAACAGCGCCACGCCGATGCCCATGATCAGCTGGACCCCGGCCACATGCTGGAAGTCTACCTGCAGGTTGAATCCGGAACGCAGGAAGCTGGTGAACGACAGGAACACGAAGGCGATGGTCGCCAGCATGCGCATGTCGAAGCGTGAGGCGTATTTGCCGACGAACGGGGTCAGGATCACCGGCAGCACGCCGATCGGCGCGGTGGCCAGGCCTGCCCAGATCGCGGTGTAGCCCATGTCACGCTGGAGCCATTGCGGGATCAGCAGCGCCACGCTGAAGAACGCCGAATAGGCCACCACCATCGCCAGCGTGCCGGCGCGGAAGTTGCGGTGGCGGAACAGCCGCAGGTCGACGATCGGGTCCTTGTCGGTCAGCTCCCAGATCAGGAACACCGCCAGCGACACCACCGACACGCACGCCAGTACGATGATCCGGGTAGACGCGAACCAGTCCTCGTCATTGCCCAGGTCCAGCACCAGCTGCAGCGCACCCACGCCGATCACCAGGGTCGCCAGGCCCACGTAGTCCATCTTCGGCTTTTCGATATGCTCGGGCCGGCCCTTGAGCTGGTTGCCCACCACCAGCGCGGCGAAGATGCCCAGCGGGACGTTGATCAGGAAGATCCATTCCCAGCTGTAGTTGTCGGTGATCCAGCCGCCCAGGATGGGCCCGGCAATGGGCGCCACCACAGTGATCATCGCCAGCAGCGCCAGGGCCTGCCCGCGTTTCTCGCGTGGATAGATCGACACCAGCAGCGACTGGGTGATCGGGTACATCGGACCGGCCACGAACCCCTGCAACGCCCGCGACACCACCAGCATGCCCATGCTCTGCGCCAGCCCGCACAGCAGCGAGGTGACCACGAAGGCCAGCGTAGCCCAGACGAACAGGCGCGTTTCACCGAAACGGCGGCTCAGCCAGCCGGTCAGCGGCAGCGCGATGGCGGTACTCACCGCAAACGAGGTGATCACCCACGTGGCCTGCTGCGCACTGGCGCCCAGGTTGCCGGCGATGGTGGGCAGGGACACGTTGGCGATGGTGGTGTCGAGCACCTGCATGAACGAGGCCATCGCCAGGCCGGCGGTGCACAGGGCCACGCTGGGCGGCAGGAAGGCACCGCCCGCGGCCGGTGCGGCCGGCGCCGTGGGAGCGTTTGCGGACATGGTGACCTCAGCCCGCCTTGGCCTGCTGCGGCAGATTGCCCTGGATGATCGTGTGGATCATGGCATCGGCATCCTTCAGCTGGCGCGCGTACACATCGGTATCCAGCACCGCACCGCGGGCGGCGGTCTGCGGCAGCACTTCGCCCTTCTGGTCACGCAGGCTCACTTCGGCCTTCATCGACAGGCCGATGCGCAGCGGGTGCTCGGCCAGCTGCTTCGGTTCCAGGGCGATGCGCACGGGCACGCGCTGCACGATCTTGATCCAGTTGCCGCTGGCGTTCTGTGCCGGCAGCAGCGAGAACGCCGAGCCGGTACCCAGGCCCAGGCTGGTGATGCGGCCCTTGTACTCCACGTCGCCGCCGTACAGGTCCGAGCGCACCTCCACCTCCTGGCCCAGGCGCATGTGACGCAGCTGGGTTTCCTTGAAGTTGGCCTCCACCCACATCTGCTCGGTCGGCACCACGGCCATCAGGGCGTTGCCGGGCTGCACACGCTGCCCCACCTGCACCGAACGGCGTGCCACATAGCCCGTCACGGGCGAGACGATGCCGGCGCGCGCATTGTTGAGGAACGCCTGGCGCAGCTGGGCGGCAGCGGCCTGCACGTCCGGCTGGGTGGCCACGACGGTGTCGTCGACCAGCGCGCGGCTGCGCTCGACGGTTTCGCGCGAGCCGGCCACGGCCGCTTCGGCAGCGGCCAGCTCATCGCGGGCATGCGCGAGTTCTTCGTTGGAGATCGCGCCGGTGGCGGCCAGATCCTTGCGGCGGGCGTAGTCCTCGCGCACGCGCTTGAGGCTCACCTGGCGCGCGTTGAGTTCGGCCTGGCCCGCGTCCACGCTGCGGTACAGCCCGCGCACCTGGCGCACGGTGCCGGCGAGCTTTGCCTGTGCCTGCTGCAACGCCACCTCGGTGTCGGAGGGATCCAGCTGCACCAGCAGCTGGCCACGCTCCACACGCATGCCGTCATCGGCGTGGATGGCCACCACCGTGCCGGTCACCTGCGGGGTGATCTGCACCTGGTTGCCCTGCACGTAGGCATCGTCGGTCTCTTCGAACCAGCGGCCGAACATGAAGTACCACAGGGTCACGGCCACCAGCAGCAGCACGACGATGACGAACAGGCCGCGCAGCAGTTTGCCGCGACGGCTCGGAGCGGCCGAGGGGGCCGCGGGAGTGGGGGTCGAATTCATGGGCGTGTCTTCAGGAATGCGGGGTTTCGGTCGGTACAGCGGCCGTGCTGCCGCCGGACGGGGATTCGGTGCCAGGCAGGTAGCCGCCACCCAGTGCCTGGTTCAGGCGGATGGACGAGGACACCTGCTGCGAGCGCAGGCCCACCAGGCGCTGCTGCGCCTGCAGCAGGCTGGACTGCGCGCTCAGCACATCAAGATAGTTGCCGATGCCGGCGCGGCGGCGCTGGCTGGCCAGGTCGAAGGCCGCGGCAGCGGTCTGCACCGCCTGCTGCTGCGACTGCACCTGCTGCTGCAGCGAGCGCACCGCGTTGACCTGGTCGGCCACTTCGCGCAGGGCCTGCACCACCGCCTGGTTGTAGTTGGCCACGGCCAGGTCGTACTGCGCGTCGGCACCGTCCAGGTTGGCGCGCAGCCGCCCGCCCTCGAAGATCGGCAGGCTCAGGGCCGGGCCGATATACGCGAACGAGGAGCTGCTCTGCAGCAGATCGCCCACGTTCGGGGCCACCACACCGGCCAGCGCGGTCAGGTTGAGGCTGGGGTAGAACTTCGCCTTGGCCACGGCGATCTGGCGGTTCGCCGCCTCCACCCGCCAGCGCGCGGCCACGATGTCCGGACGGCGCCCCAGCAGTTCGCTCGGCAGCACGCCCGGAAGCTGCAGCGCCAGCGCGTTGAGCGGCTGCGGGCGGTGGATCGACAGGCCACGGTCCGGGCCCTGCCCGAGCAGCGCGGCCAGTGCGGTACGGGCGGCGTCGATCTGCTGCTCGGCCGCCTGCTGCTGCTGCTGCGCGGCCGGCACGCGGGCTTCGGCCGTGCGTACCTGCAGATCACTGTCGATGCCGGCGGCGCGGCGCTGCCGGATCAGCCGCAACGACGCCTGCGACCGCTCCAGTTCCTGCTCGGCCACGTCCAGCATTTCCCAGCCATGGCCCAGCTCGGCATAGGCCTGGGCCACCGCGGCCGACAGGGTCAGCCGCGCGGCCTGCGCGTCCACCTCGGCCGCATGCGCGCTGTCCACCGCCGCTTCCCAGGCCGCACGCTTGCCGCCCCACAGGTCGAACCCGTAGCTGAAGTTGAAGGCCACCTGGCCACTGCCACCGTAGTGGCCGCCCAGCTCGTCGCCCACCATGGACTCGGGCAGGCGCAGTCCGGTATAGCCGCCGGAGACCGACAGCTCGGGCAGCTGGTCGGCGCGGGCACCGCCGACCCGGGCGCGGGCCTGGCGCAACCGCGCATCGGCCGCGTCCAGGCTGGGATGGCTGGCCAGTGCTTCGGCGATCAGCGCGTTGAGCTGTGCATCGCCCAGCGCCGTCCACCAGTCAGCGGCGGGGAAACCGGCGGCGGGAAGGTCGTTGCTGGCGAGTGTTTTCTCGCTGTGCAGCTGCGCGTCCTGCAGCAGGCGTGCCTGCGGCTGCAGGCCACCGCTGCTGGCACACGACGCCACCGCCACGGCTAGCAACGCCGGCAGCAGCGGCCGCGCAAGGCGGCCGACAGTAAGGGAGGTGTAGGAGGTCATGGGGTTGTCAGGGAATCGCGGATTCGGGTCATGAAAGACATCAGCTGCGCGCGTTCGTCCGGCGCCAGATCACGCAGGGCGTGATCCATCACGGCATCACCGCGCTGCTTCAGGCGCAGCCATGCGGCGCGGCCGGGTTCGGTCAACACGATCTGCAGTGCGCGCCGGTCCTGCGCATGCGGCTCACGGCGGACCCAGCCAAGCGCTTCCAGCTTGTCCAGCAGGCGGGTCACCGCGCTGGGGACCTGGTCAATGGCCTGGGCCAGCTCGTTGGCTGTGCAGGGGGCCATACCCGCCAGCACTTTCAGGCCGATGTAATGGCTGAAGCCGATGCCCAGATTTTCCTCGGCCATCGAGGCGTCCAGGTGGCGCACCAGCCCATCGCGAACCTGGCGCAGGAGCAGGCCAAAGCTGGGCGCCGTGGTGGGGGGACAGATCATGCCGGCTATTATCTTCCAGAAAATATATTTCTCAATGGAAATATATGATCTGGAATAAAATGCAGCGTTGCAGCAGTGTCGCCAATGGCACGATGGCGCGGCCGCCGCGCGCCGCATCCACGCGGTGGCTTGGCATCCCCGGCCGCATCCGGATAATCAATGGATTGCGGGGGCTGCGGCCCTTGCCGCCCCCGAGCACAGGTAACACGTACGCATGACCGAACTTGCCCGCCCCGCCTTCCACGGCTTTGAACAACTGCCGCTGCGCGAATACGCCGAACGCGCCTACCTGGACTACTCCATGTATGTGGTGCTGGACCGCGCCCTGCCGTTCCTGGGCGACGGCCTGAAGCCGGTCCAGCGGCGCATCATCTATTCGATGACCGAGCTGGGCCTGAACGCGGCGTCCAAGCCGAAGAAGTCCGCGCGCACCGTCGGCGATGTCATCGGCAAGTACCACCCCCATGGCGACAGCGCCTGCTACGAGGCGCTGGTGCTGATGGCCCAGCCGTTCTCCTACCGCTACCCGCTGATCGAGGGCCAGGGCAACTTCGGCTCCACCGACGACCCCAAGTCGTTCGCGGCGATGCGCTACACCGAGTCCAAGCTCACCCCGATCGCCGAGGTGCTGCTGGGCGAGCTGGGCCAGGGCACCACCGACTGGGCGCCGAACTTCGACGGCACCCTGCAGGAGCCCACCTGGATGCCGGCGCGGCTGCCGCACCTGCTGTTGAACGGCACCACCGGCATCGCCGTGGGCATGGCCACCGACGTACCGCCGCACAATCTCAACGAGATCGTCAGCGCGCTGCTGCACCTGCTGGATGACCCCGAGGCCAGCGTGCGCGAGCTGTGCGAGCACGTGAAGGGGCCGGACTATCCGTCCAGCGCGGAGATCATCACCCCGGCCGCCGATCTGCTGGCGATGTACGAAACCGGCCACGGCAGCGTGCGCGCGCGCGCCACCTTCCAGAAGGAGGCGCACACGATCGTGATCACCGCCCTGCCCTTCCAGGTGTCGCCGTCGAAGGTGATCGAGCAGATCGCCGCGCAGATGCGCGCCAAGAAGCTGCCGTGGCTGGAAGACATCCGCGATGAATCCGACCACGCCAACCCGGTGCGCGTCGTGCTGGTACCGCGCTCCAACCGCGTGGACGCCGAGCAGCTGATGGGCCATCTGTTCGCGACCACCGACCTGGAACGCAGCTACCGGGTGAACCTGAACGTGATCGGCCTGGATGGCCGGCCGCAGGTCAAGAACCTGAAAACGCTGCTCGGCGAGTGGCTGGTGTTCCGCAGCACCACCGTCACCCGCCGCCTGCAGCACCGCCTGCAGAAGGTGGAGCGCCGCCTGCACCTGCTGGAGGGCCTGCTGGTGGCCTTCCTCAATCTGGATGAAGTGATCCACATCATCCGCACCGAGGACGAACCGAAGGCGGCGCTGATCGCCCGCTTCGGGCTGTCGGAGGAGCAGACCGACTACATCCTGGACACCAAGCTCAAGCAGCTGGCGCGCCTGGAGGAAATGAAGATCCGCGGCGAGCAGGACGAGCTGGCCAGGGAGCGCACGAAGATCCTCGCCATCCTCGACAGCAAGGCCAAGCTGAAGAAGCTGATCAAGGACGAGCTGCAGGCCGATGCGAAGAAGTTCGGCGATGCGCGCCGCTCGCCGCTGGTACAGCGGCAGGCCGCCCAGGCCATCGACGAGACCGAACTGGTGCCCAGCGAGCCGATGACGGTGGTGCTGTCAGAGAAGGGCTGGGTACGCGCTGCCAAGGGCCACGACGTGGATGCGGCCGCACTGTCCTACCGCGAAGGCGACGGCGTGCTGGCCGCCACCCGGGCACGCAGTACGCAGCAGGTGGCCTTCCTGGACAGCGACGGCCGCGCGTATTCCACGCTGGTGCACACGCTGCCGTCGGCACGCGGCAACGGCGAGCCGCTCACCGGGCGCTTCTCGCCGGCGCCCGGCACCCGGTTCGTCACCCTGGCCAGCGCCGAACCCGCGCAGCGCTTCGTGCTGGCCTCCAGCCACGGCTACGGCTTCGTGACCCGGTTCGAGAACCTGATCGGCCGCAACAAGGCCGGCAAGGCGATGCTCAACCTGGCTTCCGGCTCCAGCGTGCTGCAACCGGCGGCGGTGGCCAACGTGGACACCGACCGCATCGTGGCGGTGACCAGCTCGGGCAACCTGCTGGCGATCGCGGCCAGCGACCTGCCGGAACTGGACAAGGGCAAGGGCAACAAGATCATCGAGATCCCCAAGGCCAAGCTGGCCACCGAACGGGTGGTGGCGGTGGTGGCAGTCAGCCCCGGGCAGACGCTGCAGGTGCGCAGTGGACAGCGCACCATGGGCCTGAAGTTCGCCGAGCTGGAAGCCTACCTGGGCGCGCGCGCGACCCGCGGCCATCTGCTGCCGCGTGGCTGGCAGAAGGTGGAAGGCCTGTCGGTGGAATAAGCGCTTTCCCGCCGCTGCGGCGGGAGCGCCACGCGGGGCCCGGAGCGCCCCGCGCACGGCACAGGAGCAGCCGGGCATGGCCCGGCGCTCCCTGCCGGCCGGCTCAGTGGGCCGGGCTGCCGCTGCCGTCGATCTTGCTCAGCTGGTACAGCTCCAGGCCGATGCGCTGGATCAACCCCAGCTGCTGTTCCAGCCACCAGGCGTGGTCTTCCTCGGTGTCCTTCAGCTGCACCAGCAGCATGTCACGGCTGACGTAGTCGCCGCAGGCTTCGCACAGCTTCATGCCGGCCGCCAGGTTGTCGCGGACCGCGTACTCGGTGTCCAGATCCTTGCGCAGCATCTCTTCCACCGTCTTTCCCGGCTCGAACGGGTGTGCACGCATGTCCGGGTCGCCGCCCAGGAACAGGATGCGCCGCAGCAGCGCGTCGGCGTGCTCGGTTTCCTCTTCCATTTCGTGGTTGAGCCGCTCGTACAGCGCGAACAGTCCCTGGTCTTCGTAGCGGCGCGAATGGATGAAGTACTGGTCACGCGCGGCCAGTTCGCCGCGCAGCAGTTCCTTCAGGCACGCGATGACGTCCGGGTTGCCTTTCATGGGGGAGACTCCTGTGTATCGATGGCGCCATGGTGCCGGATCGATGCGCACCATGATCGAAACGGAATCACTCGCAGTTGCACCCACCTGCGCATCGTCATCCGCTGTGGCTAGAATCAGCCAACGCCGTGAAGGACCTGTCCATGCGAACCTGGATGTTGCGCTGTGCCGCGGCCCTCGTGCTGCTGACCGTTCTGGCCGTTGCCAGCGCCTGGTTGCTGCTGCGCGGCAGCCTGCCGCGGCTGGACGGGGAACATGCCCTGGCGGGGCTGCAGGCACCGGTCCAGGTCAGCCGCGACGCGCGCGGCGTGGTGACCCTGGAAGGGCGCAGCCAGGCCGACGTGATGCGTGCGCTGGGCCATGTGCACGCGCAGGAACGCGCCTTTGAAATGGACCTGATGCGACGCAGCGCGGCCGGTGAGCTGGCCGCGCTGTTCGGTCCGGCCGCGCTGGACGCCGACCGGCGCATGCGGGTACACCGCCTGCGCGCCCGGGCCGAGGCCGAACCGGTGCCGGCGCTGCTCACCGCCTACGTGCAGGGCGTGAACCAGGGCCTGTCGGATCTGACAGTGCGGCCGTGGCCCTATCTGCTGCTGCGGCAGCGGCCGGCGCCGTGGCAGCCCAGTGACAGCCTGCTGACCGGGTTTGCCATGTATGCGGACCTGCAGGATCCGGACAACCGCCACGAGCTGGCCTTCAACCGCATGCGCGAAGTGATGCCGCCGGCGCTGCTGGCCCTGCTCGCCCATGGCGGCAGCAGCTGGGATGCGCCTCTGTCCGGTGGCCCGCGCGGCGATGCCCGGCTGCCCACGGCGGCCGAGCTGGACCTGCGCGGCCTGCCGGCCGGCGCGCGGACCCCGGCGCCCGATGCGCCGGTGAAAGGCAGCAACAGTTTCGCCGTGGATGGCACGCTGACCGCCGATGGCCGTGCCCTGCTCGCCGATGACATGCATCTGGGCCTGCGCGCGCCGAACCTGTGGTTCCGCGTGCGCCTGCGCTATCCGGATCCGCAGGCACCGGGCGGCCAGGTCGATGTCACCGGCTTCTCGCTGCCCGGCCTGCCGGCCGTGGTCGTGGGCAGCAACGGCCATGTGGCCTGGGGGTTCACCAACAGCTACATCGATACCGCTGATTTCGTCCGCGTTCCTGCGGACGCGCCGGTGCGTACGTACGAGGAGACCCTCGCGGTGGCCGGCGGCGGACCGGTCACCCTGCAGGTACGCGAAACGGCATGGGGTCCGATCCTGCACACGCGCGCCGATGGCAGCGGCGAGGCGCTGCGCTGGACCGCGCACCTGCCCGGCGCGATCAGTCTGGACCTGGCCGCACTGGCGACGGCAGGCGATCTGGACCAGGCGCTGCAGCGCGCCGACCAGGCCCGCCTGCCCGCCCAGAACCTGCTGCTGGCCGACCATAGCGGACGAATCGCCTGGCGCCTGATCGGCGCACGGCCGCAGCGCGCGGCGGGCTGCCCGCCCACCGGCCCTGGCACGGGCACCGCAGCGGCGCCGTCCTGCGCGGCGTGGACGCTGGTCAGCGCGAACGCACCGTCGCGGATCGACCCGCCCGACCACCGCCTGTGGACCGCGAACGGCCGCGTGCTGGAGGGCGCGGCGTTGGCCGAGGTCGGCGACGGCGGCTACGACCTCGGCGCGCGCGGCGCACAGATCCGCGACGCTCTGCGCGCCGGCGAACGCTTCGACGAGGCGGCGCTGCTGGCGATCCAGCTCGATGACCGGGCGGTGTTCCTGCAGCGCTGGTGGGACCTGCTGCAGCAGCTGGCCCGCCGCAGCGACGATCCCGCCGTGCACGCACTCGCTGCCGCCAGCCGGCCCTGGGATGGCCGTGCGGCAGTGGACTCGGCCAGTTACCGGATCGTGCGCGGCTTCCGCGGCGAAGTCCTGGACACCGTGTCCTCCGGCCTGCTGGCACCGGCACGCGCCGCGCTGGGCGAGGCGTGGGTGGAGCCGCGCCTGCCGCAGTTCGAAGGCGTGCTGTGGCCGCTGGTGCAGCAGCAGCCGGTGCACCTGCTTCCGGCCGGCCATGACAGCTGGGATGCGGTGCTGGTGGATGCCGCCCAGCGCCTGCACCGTGATCTGACCGCGCAGGGGCCGCTGCGGCAGCGCGTGTGGGGCGAGCGCAACACCGCCGCCGTCTGCCATCCGATCAGCCGCGCGCTGCCGGTGCTGGCGCAGCGCTGGCTGTGCATGCCCGCCGCGCCCCTGCCCGGCGACCGTGACATGCCGCGGGTGCAGGGCCCGGCCTTCGGTGCCTCGCAGCGCATGGTGGTATCGCCGGGGCATGAGGCCGACGGCCTGGTCAACATGCCCGGCGGGCAGAGTGGGCACCCGTTGTCGCCGTATTGGGCCGCCGGCCACGACGATTGGGTGCATGGGCGCCCCGCCCCGTTCCTGCCCGGCCCGGCGCAGCACGTGATGACCTTGATACCGCCCGCCACCCGGTAGAGCCGAACCCTGTTCGGCTTGCTCTTCGCGCACCCTGACACATCACGCCGAGCATGGCTCGGCGCCACCCGGTTGGCTGCTCGCTGCCGCCTTGTAGAGCCGAACCATGTTCGGCTTGCTTTCCGCGCACCCTGATACATCACGCCGAGCATGGCTCGGCGCTACCCTGATCCCGCACGCCGAGCGTGGCTCGGTCCTACGGTGGCCGGGTGCGGCGTTCCAGCAGGTTCAGCAGCGGGCCGGTCATGGCGGTGGTGACCAGCGCCATGACCACCAGCACCGCGAACAGACGGTCACCGAGCAGCCCCAGGTCGTATCCCAGCGTCAGTACGATCAGCTCCATCAGGCCACGGGTGTTCATCAGCGCTCCCAGTCGCAGGCCACTGCGGCGGTCCATCCCGGCGCTGCGGGCCGCACCATAGGTGCCCAGCAGCTTGCCGCCGGTGGCCACCGCGATCACGCCCGCGCACAGCGCCAGATCACCGACCTGCAGCGCGTCGGCCTGCAGCCGCAGGCCGGTCATGGCGAAGAACAGCGGCAGCAGCAGGGTGACCGCGAACGGTTCCACCCTGGCCATCACCAGCGCACGCAGCTGCGCATTGGACGACACCGCCACCCCGGCCGCGAAGGCGCCGAACAGCGCGTGGATGCCCAGCAGTTCGGTCAGCAGGGCGCTGGCCAGGGCCAGCAGCAGCAGGCCCAGCAACCAGCGCCCTTCGCGCCCGGGCACAACGGTCTGCCGCGCGAACCACGGCCGCACCACCGCCAGCATCACGGCGATGAACGCTACAACGCCCAGCAGATCCCGCAGCGCCGCCAGCCAGCCGCTGGCCTGCACCACCGCCACAACCAGCGCCAGCAGACACCACGCCGTGGCATCGCCCAGCGCCGCGCAGGCAATGGCGGTCTGCCCCAGCGGCGTGTGGGTAAGCCCGCGGTCGGCAAGAATGCGCAGCAGGACCGGAAAGGCAGTGATGCTCAGCGCGATGCCGACAAACAGCGCGAACGCGGTGAATCCCACGCCCGGTGGCGCATGGTCCGCAAACAGCGCCATCGCCAGCAGCACCCCGAACAGGAAGGGCACCGCAATGCCCGCGTGGCTGACGGTCAGCGCCAGGCGCCGACGCCCCCGCAGCGCCCCCAGGTCCAACTCGGCCCCGGCCACCAGCAGGAACATCAGCACCCCCAGCTGGCTGAGCAGACCCAACGACCCCAGTGAACTGGGCGGGAACAACGCCGCCTGCACCCCGGGCAGCGCGCTGCCCAGCAGCAGGGGCCCCATCAGCAGGCCCGCCGCCATCTCGCCGATGACGGCCGGCTGCCCCAGGCGACGCAGCAGCGCGCCGGCGCCTTTGGCCACCAGCAGCAGCACCAGCAGCTGCAGCAGGAACAGGCCCAGCGATGTGGCGGGAGCCCCGGTAGGCGCGATGCGCGGCGCCACCGCCGGCAAGGTGGCCAGCGGCGGCGACAGGCCGGCCAGCCACACCGCGCCCAGCAGGGGAAAGGCCACCCACAGCAGATAGGGCCAACGGCCTGCCCAGCGCGTCATGCGTGTGTTGTCATCGCGGCGATGCCCCCATGAACCGTCCCCGTGGCCAAGGCGCCCATGATACGGCGCCCCCGCGCACGGCGGCTCAGGCCAGCGCCTGCGCGTGCACCCCCGCGATGGCGCGGCCGGACGGATCGGCGGCGGTGGCGAAGCTGGCATCCCAGGCAATGGCCGCCGGCGAGGAACAGGCGATGGACTTGCCTCCCGGCACGGTCTCCGCAGCCGCGCGGCTGGGGAAGAACTGCTCGAACAGGTGCCGGTAGTAGTAGGCCTCCTTGGTCTGCGGCGGATTGTGCGCGAAGCGCTTGTCCGCCGCCGCCAGCACGCGGTCGCTGACCTGTGCCTCGGCGTGCGCCTTCAGGCCATCGATCCAGCCGTAGCCCACCCCGTCACTGAACTGCTCTTTCTGCCGCCACAGGATGCTGTCCGGCAGGTACCCGGCAAACGCTTCGCGCAGCACGGCCTTTTCGATCCGGCGGCCGCTGCTGCCGGCGCCGACCATCTTGTGCGCAGCGTCCATGCGCATGGCCACGTCCAGGAACTGGCGGTCCAGGAACGGCACCCGCGGCTCCACCCCCCAGGCCATCATCGACTTGTTGGCGCGCAGGCAATCGTAGTTGTGCAGGGCATCGAGCTTGCGCACGAGCTCCTGGTGGAACTCACGGGCATCCGGCGCCTTGTGGAAGTACAGGTAGCCACCGAAGATCTCATCGCTGCCCTCGCCGGAGAGCACCATCTTCACCCCCATCGCCTTGATGCGGCGCGCCAGCAGGAACATCGGCGTGGAGGCCCGGATGGTGGTGACATCGTAGGTTTCGATGTGGCGGATCACCTCCGGCAGCGCATCCAGGCCTTCCTCGAAGGTGTACTCGAAGCCGTGGTGGACCGTTCCCAGCGCTTCCGCGGCAACCGCGGCAGCGGCCAGATCGGGGGAGCCCGGCAGGCCGATCGCGAACGAATGCAGCCGCGGCCACCACGCCTCACTCTGCCCACCGTCCTCGATGCGGCGACGCGCGTAGCGCGCCGCCACCGCGGCCACCAGCGATGAATCCAGGCCACCGGACAGCAGCACGCCGTACGGCACGTCGCTCATCAACTGGCGCTCCACCGCCTGTTCGAAGGCCTGCCGCAGCTGGGCAAGATCGGCCGGCTGGCCCTGTACGGCGCCGTAGTCGCGCCACGGCTGCTGGTAGTAGTGCACCAGTTCGCCGCGCTCGCTGTCGTAGTAGTGCCCTGGCGGGAACTGCGCCACATCGGCGCAGCTGTCGGCCAGCGCCTTCATCTCCGAGGCCACGCGCAGCCGGCCCTGGCCGTCATGCCCCCAGTACAGCGGCACCACCCCCATCGGATCGCGCGCGATCAGCACACGTCCTGCTGCCCGGTCCCAGAGCGCGAAGGCGAAGATGCCGTTGAGCTGCTCCAGCCACTGCGCAGGTGCGCTCCCCTGGCGGTACAGCGCGTTGATCACCTCGCAGTCCGAGCCGGTCTGGAACGCATACGGCACGGCCAATCCGTCTTTCAGCGCCTGGTGGTTGTAGATCTCGCCGTTGACGGCCAGCACCAGCTCGCCATCGTCGGACAGCAGCGGCTGCGAGCCACCGGCCGGGTCGACGATGGCCAGGCGCTCGTGCACCAGCAGGGCGCCCTCATCGAGGTATACGCCGCTCCAGTCCGGGCCGCGGTGACGCTGCCGCTGCGAGCAGTCCAGCGCGTGCCGGCGCAGGGCCGGAAGATCGTCGCCGGCCTGCAGGCCGAAGATGCCGAAGATTGAACACATGGGAACGCTCCTGTTGTGGGGGGTGTCACGTAGGGGGGATGTTCAACCGGCCACCGGCCCGGAAGGCTGCACCCGGGCACAAAAAAACCCGCATCGGCCGATGCGGGTTGTCTGGTGTCCGGGTGTGGTGCTGTCTATCTACCCAGGGCGCAGTCCCGCATCGGCCGCGCGCGATTATTCGCGCGCACGTTGGTGCGGACAGTGTTGACGGCGGTGGCCAGGGGGTTCGACATGAGCCGACGCTACCGCGCCATGCGGCGCGGTGCAACCGTTGCAGGCGAAAGCATCGGCATGCGGGCGATAATGGGCGTTGTTGTCGACGACCATGAAGGTGACGGATGCGCAGGCATCGACAGGGAACGCGTGCCGCGCTGGCCGCGGTGATGATGCTGGCCGTGCTGGCCGGCTGCCAGCACGGCGTGCCGAAAGCACACACCCCGGAGCAGCGCAGCGTGCTGGCACGCGGGGATGTGGAGCAGATCACCGCTGTGGCGGCGCAGCTGCAGCTGCAGGGCGACTGGACGGCACTGCACTGGCTTGAATACGGCAGCCGGCGCGTGCCCAGCAGCCACCTGACCACCCGGCTGGAGGTGGAACTGGGCCAGATCTTCGCCAGCGGCCGTACCGATCCATCGGCCTCGCCCTCGCCGCGTGCGCTGGCCAGCGCGCGCCGGCCGCAGCCGCGCAAGGCGCTGCACTGGTTCACCCGGGCGGCCTACCACGGCTCCCCCTATGCTTTTGCCGACCTGCGCCGCTGGCATGGCGAACACGGGCCGACCCTGCTGGAACTGCGCTGGCAGCTGCGCGGGGCGGTCTATCACCGCAGCCTGTACCGCCTGCCGCGGGTGCGCCAGGATGCCCAGCAACCCGGCACCGGCGCCGTGGACCCGCAGCAGTACGCGCACTGGCAGGCGCTGATCGCGCCGCTGCAGCAGGCGGCAGCGGCCGGCGACAGTGAAGCGCAGGTCGATCTGGGTGCCCTGTATGAAGGCGGCGTGGGCGGACTGCCGCGCGATCCGGCGCAGGCGCTGCTGCTGTACCAGCGCGCCGCCAACCAGGGCAACGTCTTCGGCCAGTACTTCGCCGGCCTGCTGCTGGGACGCGGCGCGCCCGGCGTACCCAAAAACGCCGACGCGGCCGCGCCGTGGTTCGCCCGGGCCCATGCACAGCACTTCTATCTGGCGGCACCGTCGTACTGGCAGGAGGCGATCAAGCCGATCGTGTTCAACTTCTCCTCCTGAGCCGTCGCAGCGGTTGCCGGCTCAGGCCAGCAACCGCTCCAGCAACCGCTGGTACAACCCGGGGAGCGCCTCCAGCTCATCCACGCGCACATGCTCATCCACCTGGTGGATGCTGGCATTCACCGGGCCGACCTCGATGCACTGCGCACCCAGCGGGGCGATGAACCGCGCATCGGAGGTGCCGCCGCCGGTGCTCTCTTCCGGCGGCTGGCCGGTGTGTTCTGCAAGCACGGCACGCGCAGCCGCGCGCAGCGGCCCTTCCGGGGTATGGAACGGCTCACCGCTGCGGTGCCAGGCCAGTGTGTACTGCAGCCCGTGCCGGTCCAGCATCGCGGTGATCTCCGCCTCCAAGCGCGGTGCGTTCCAGTGCGGGTTGTAGCGCAGGTTGAAATCCACTTCCAGCACGCCGGGGATCACGTTGCTGGCACCGGTACCGGCGCGCACGTTGGAGATCTGCAGGCTGGTGGCCGGGAAGCTTTCGTAGCCTTCGTCCCACTGCCGCGCGGTCAGTTCGGCCAGCAGCGGCGCCGCTTGGTGGATGGGGTTGCGCGCCTTGTCCGGGTAGGCCACATGCCCCTGCACCCCGTGTACCTGCAGCCTGGCCGACAGGCTGCCGCGCCGGCCCACCCGCAGCAGGTCGCCGAGGGTACGGGTCGAGGACGGCTCGCCGGTGATGCACCAGTCGATGCGCTGGCCGCGCTCGGCGAACAACCGGGCCACGTGGCGCACCCCGTCGATGGCATCGCCTTCCTCGTCGCTGGTCAGCAGCACGGCCAGCGTGCCGCGGTGATCGGGGCAGGCGGCGACGAACTGTTCGGCGGCCACCACGAAGGCGGCCACACTGCCCTTCATGTCGGCACTGCCGCGGCCGTACAGCACGCCCTCGCGGATCTGCGGCTGGAACGGATCGCTCTGCCAGGCCTCGCGTGGGCCGGGCGGCACCACGTCGGTATGGCCGAGCAGCACCAGCACCGGCCCGCCGCTGCCATGGGTGGCCCACAGGTTGTCGACCTCACCCAGGCGCAGGTGTTCGCACTGGAACCCGGCCGCCTGCAGGCGCTGGCCGATCAGGGCCTGGCAGCCAGCATCATCGGGCGTCACCGACGGCCGCGCGATCAGCTCGCAGGCCAGCGCCAGCACATCGCTCATGCCGGGCCCACGCCGAAGCGCGCCTTGAATCCGTTGTCACTGAAGCCCTGGCTGACCGTACCGTCGGCGGTGACCACCACCGGCCGCTTGATCAGCTGCGGGTGCTCGCGCAGCAGCAGTTTCCATTCCGCGTCCGAGGCGGCCGCCCTGCGCTGCTCCGGCAGTTGCCGCCAGGTCGTGGAGGCACGGTTGACCAGCGCCGACAGGCCCCCCAGCTGGGCGGCCCAGTCCAGCAGCTGTTCCGGGCTGGGCGGCGTGTCGCGGTAATCCACGAAGGTATGCGGCACGCCGAAGCGGTCCAGCCACTTCAGCGCCTTTTTGCAGGTGTCGCAGTTCTTCAATCCATACACGGTGGTGGTCATGCGCGCCCCTCAGTCGGCCAGGCCGCGCAGCAGGTCGTTGACGCTGGTCTTGCTGCGCGTGCGCGCGTCCACCTGCTTGACGATCACCGCGCAGTACAGCGAATGCGTACCGTCCTTGCTCGGCAGCGAGCCGGACACCACCACGCTGTACGGCGGAATGTAGCCGTAGGTGATCTCGCCCGTGGCGCGGTTGTAGATGCGCGTGCTCTGGCTCAGGAACACCCCCATGCCGATCACGCTGTGGTGGCCGACCACCACCCCTTCCACCACTTCCGAGCGCGCACCGATGAAACAGTGGTCCTCGATGATGGTCGGGCTGGCCTGCAGCGGCTCGAGCACGCCGCCGATGCCGGCACCGCCGGACAGATGGCAATGCTGGCCGATCTGCGCGCACGAGCCCACCGTGGCCCAGGTGTCGACCATGGTGCCCTCGCCCACGTAGGCACCGATGTTGGTGAAGCTGGGCATCAGCACCACGTCCTTGCCGAAGTACGTGCCGCGGCGGGCGATGGCGCCCGGTACCACGCGTACGCCGCCACGGCGGAACTTCGCCTCATCGTAGCCGGCAAAACGCGATTCGACCTTGTCCCAGAACGGCGCCGGACGGGCGTCGACCACCGCCATGTCGTTGACCCGGAAGTACAGCAGCACCGCCTTCTTCAACCACTCGTTGACCTTCCAGCCACCGTGGCCGTCCGGCTCGGCCACGCGGAACTCACCGCTCTCCAGGCCGTCGATGACGCGGTTCACCAGCGGCCGCGTGGAGCCTTCCAGCTCGTGCAGGGTCAGCGTGGCGCGCCGCTCGAACGCACTTTCGATGCCGAAACGCAGCTCTTCCACGCCCGGCCCCGGCGGCTTGCGCAGCGACTTGCGGGCAATGGTCTCGGCGCGGGTCTTCTCGGCCGGCACCGTGCGGCGCGCGGCGGTCTTCTTCACCGCCTTCTTCGCCGCGGTTCCCACTGCCTTGGTGGCTGTAGCCTTGGTAGCTGCGGCCTTGGCGGTGCCGGCCTTGGGGGCTGCGGCCTTGGTGGCTGCCGCCTTCTTCGGCTGCGGCGAGGTCTTCTTGGTCGGCTTGCTAGCCATCAGCGTGTATCTCCGGCGTTTCTGTCAGGGTCCAGGCAGGACAGCATCGCCTCCTGCAGCTGCTGCCTGGCGGTTTCGGTCAGGGGGAGGTCGTGCTCATCAGTGATCACGAAGGTGTCTTCGGCGCGCTCGCCAAAGGTGGCGATGCGCGCATCGTGCACGCGCAGGCCCTGGTTGCGCAGCACATGGGCCACATCGGCGAGCAGGCCGGGGCGGTCCGGCGCGACCAGGCTGAACCGGGTACCCGGGTTCTCGCCGGCCTGGTCACGGAACTCGATGCGCGGGGCGAAGCGGAAATGCCGCAGCTGCCGGGGAATCGCCCGCCGCGAGGGACGCAGGCGGGTCAGGTCGCCGGCCAGGGCCTCACGCAGCGCCGCTTCCAGCCGCAGCGCATCGCCATCGGCAAAACTGTCGGCCGGGCTGACCTCGAAGGTATCGAAGATGTTGCCGGCCGGACCATCCAGCACCCGCGCGCGGTGGATGCCATAGCCCTTGCGGTCCAGGGTCATCACGATGGCGGCGAACAGGCCATCGCGGTCGGGCGAATGCACGAACACTTCCAGCGCCGGGTCGTCCACGCTGATCGGCCGCACCTTCACCAGCACCTGGCCCTGCCGCACCGGCACCAGGGCCGCCGCCTGCCAGGCCAGCTGCTCCGGGCGCAGCCGGATGAAACCTTCGTCGGGCATCACCGCGAACTGGCGTTCGATGGTGGCATCGTCGTAGCCACGCTCGCGCACCAGTGCGCGCACGGTTTCGCGCGCCTCGGCCACACGTTCGGCCGCAGGCAGCGGCGGCTCCAGTCCCTCGCGCAGCGCACGCCGGGTGGCGAAGTACAGATCGGCCAGCAGCCGGTCCTTCCAGGCATTCCAGAGCTTGGGGCTGGTCCCGGCGATATCGGCACAGGTGAGCAGGTACAGGTAGTCCAGCCGGTCGCGGCTGGCCACCAGGGTGGCGAAGCGGTGGATCACCTCCGGGTCGGAGATGTCCTGCTTCTGCGCGGTCACCGACATGCGCAGGTGCTGTTCCACCAGCCAGGCCACCAGGTCGGTATCGGCCGCGACCAGCCCCATCGCCTCGCAGAAGGCCCGGGCCTCCACCGCTCCCAGCTCGGAATGGTCCCCGCCACGGCCCTTGGCGATGTCATGGAACAGACCCGCCAGCAGCAGCAGTTCCGGCTTGCGCAGGCGCGGCCAGACCTCGCGCGCGATGGAGAAGCGCTCGTCCGCGCGGCTGCTGGCGAACTGGCCGATGTTCCGCAGCACCATCATCGTGTGCTGGTCCACGGTATAGACATGGAACAGGTCGAACTGCATGCGGCCGCTGACCTGGGCGAAGGCGGGGATCCACTGCCCCAGCACCCCCAGGCGGGCCATGCGCGAAAGTGAATCCACCGGCCGCTGCCCGCGCAGCAGCTGCAAAAACTGCTGCCGCGCGCGCGGTTCGGCCTGGTCGAACGATGGCAGCTGCGGCAGCGACTCGGCCAGCGCGCGCGCGGTCAACGAATGCAGCCCGCGCACCTGCGGATTGTTGGCCCAGCTGGCGAACAGCGCGAACACCTGGCCGATGTCATCTTCGGGCCACTGCGCCTCGTTGGCCGCCAGGTACCCGCGCCGCAGCGAGAAGCCCACGGTCAGCGCTTCCGGCACCGCCTCGCCGTCGAACTGTTCCTCGAAGCGCTGCAGCAGGCGGTCGCTGATCCGCCGGACCACCGAGGCGGCGCGGTAGAAGCCCTGCATCATCTTTTCCACGCCCAGGCTTTCGCTGTCGTCCTGGAAGCCCAGATGGGCGGCCAGCGTCTTCTGGTAGTCGAAGCGCAGCCGCTCTTCCGGTCGCCGCGCCACCAGGTGCAGTCCATAGCGCAGCCGCGCCAGCACCGCACGCTCGCGCATGAGCGCGGCCGCTTCATCCGCGCCCAGGTGCCCCAGCCCGACCAGCGCCTCCAGATCGCGCACGCCGAAGGCGCGCAGCGCCATCCAGCCCAGCGTATTGAGATCACGCAGTCCGCCGGGGCCATCCTTCAGGTCCGGCTCCAGGTTGTCGGCGGTATCGCCGAAGCGTTCATGCCGCGCGCGCAGCTCCTCCAGCTTGGCCATGAAGAACGCGCGGGGCGGCCACAGCACGCCATCATCGATCGTCTGCCGCAGGGCCCGCCGTGCGTTGTCATCGGCCGCCACCGGGCGCGCCTCGATCAGTGCGGTCACCACCGTCTGGTCGGCGGCCGCCTGGTGGCACTGCTGCAGGGAGCGCACCGCATGGCTCACCGGCAGGCCGCAGTCCCACAGCAGCGCGAACAGCCGCGAAAGCGCCTGTTCGCTGCGCAGCTGGGCAGCGGTTTCACCCAGCACCAGCACATCGATGTCCGAATGCGGGAACAGCTCGCCGCGCCCGTACCCGCCCACCGCGAACAGGGCCAGGCCGCTGTCGGCGGGCAGGCAGCGCTGCCACACCAGGCGGATCAGATGATCGGCCGCGCGTGCGCGCAGCGCCAGCAGACGCTCGATGTGGTCGCCCTGGTCGAAGCGGCGGTGCAGCCGGGCGTCGGCCTGCTGCAGCGCCTGCCGCGCGGCCGCTGCCCAGTCGGCATCACTGGCCGAGGCGTCCGGCGTGTCCAGCAACGACCCCGCCGGCAGCACGGTCAACCGACCTGCGATTCGCCGGGCGACAGCGTCAGCACGTCCACGCCGGTCTCGGTCACGGCCACCATGTGCTCCCACTGGGCCGACAGCTTGCGGTCCTTGGTCACCACGGTCCAGCCATCGGGCAGCACCTTGTTGTAGCGGGTGCCCTCGTTGATCATCGGTTCGATGGTGAAGGTCATGCCCGGCTGCAGCACCAGGCCCTGCCCGGGCCGCCCGTAGTGCACCACCTGCGGCTCGTCGTGGTAGACCTTGCCAATGCCATGGCCGCAGTACTCGCGCACCACGCTGAAGCGCTCGCTTTCGGCATAGCTCTGGATGGCATGGCCGATGTCGCCCAGGGTCGCCCCCGGCCGCACCGCGCGGATGCCGCGCCACATGGCCTCGTAGGTGGCATCGACCAGGCGCTTGGCCATCACCGACGGGGTGCCGACGAAGTACATGCGGCTGGTATCGCCGTGCCAGCCATCCTTGATCACGGTCACATCGATGTTGACGATGTCCCCGTCCTTGAGCACCTTGGCCTCGCTGGGAATGCCATGGCAGATCACGTTGTTGACCGAGGTGCACACGCTCTTGGGGAAGCCGCGGTAGCCGACGTTGGCCGGCACCACCTTCTGCACGTTGACGATATGGTCATGGCAGATGCGGTCCAGCTCCTCGGTGGTGACACCGGGCTTGACGAAAGGGGTGACGATGTCGAGCACTTCGCTGGCCAGGCGCCCGGCCTCGCGCATCATCTCGATTTCCTGCGGGGTTTTCAGATTTACGCTCATGCCGGCCATTATCGCCGATCCGGGCACCAAACTGAACGGATGGCCGCCCCCTCCGACAGCCGGCGTTGTCGCCGGACCGGCCTGTTCCGGCGGCACGCGCCGGGGCCATTTGCGCCCGGGCCGACCGTGGCGCTATACTCGACCGGATCACCTGCTGCCAGCGTGCGCGGGTGAGCCGTCCACACCGGACGTCACCGGTGAATCCACACCTGTTGCCCCCATCCGTGCCGGGGTGCTCCGCAAGGAGTTCGGCCACGGAGGCGACAGGGAAGCCCAACCCCGGAACCATCCGCGCTTTCACACCTCCCGCCTACCCATTCCGCGGGCGCAAGCGCCGGTTCCCACCAGGAGTAACAGCAATGCCCCAGATCACCATGCGCCAGATGCTGGAAGCCGGCGTCCACTTCGGCCACCAGACCCGCTACTGGAACCCGAAGATGGCCCCGTACATCTTCGGTGCCCGCGGCAAGATCCACATCATCAACCTGGAAAAGACCGTCCCGCTGTTCAACGATGCGATGAACTTCATCTCCTCGATTGCCCAGAAGCGCGGCACC
>Ga0207790_1000233_pt1 | contig 21970 bp, 18 predicted proteins | sample HigsolmetaGSP14D_FD_184842 | JGI IMG/M metagenome (GOLD analysis project Ga0207790, IMG submission 184842) | High solid enriched microbial communities from the Joint BioEnergy Institute, USA - SP1-4-D (SPAdes) | ecosystem: Engineered > Bioreactor > SSF (Solid state fermentation) > Aerobic >...
CGCGATGCGGTCGCCCTTCTTCAGCTTGCCCAGCTGCTTGAGCTTGCTCAGCACGATCGGCACCGAGGCCGGGCCGATGTTGCCGTGCTCGCCGAAGATCGTCATGACCTTCTTCGGATCGATGCCGAAGTTCTTGATGAACGCGGCGGTGTGCGGCTGGCTGACCTGGTGGATGACGAACTGGTCCAGTTCTTCCACCGCCCAGCCCAGTGCCACCTTGGCGGCGGTGAAGGTCTTCTGGGCCAGCTTGATGCCTTCGATCAGCAGCAGGCGGGTATCGGTGACCATGCGGTCCAGGTTGCCCAGGCACAGCTGGTTCCACTCGGTGGCCGAACGGGTCACGCCACCCTTGTAGCGTGGTGCATCGGGCACCAGGTCGGTGCGGGCCATCACCATGGCGGCGGCACCGGAGCCGGTGGTCAGCGCGGCCAGTTCGTTGCGGAAATCCTCGGCGGTGACGTCCGGGGCGGTCATCCGCTCCAGGGTCTTTTCATAGACCAGGTTGGCGGTCTCGCCATCGACGACCAGCGCGTACTCGATGTCACCGCGCTCGATCATGCGTGCGGCGATGTCCATGCCGTTGATGAAGGCCAGGCAGGCATTGGCCACATCGAAGGTCATGCACTCCTCACCCACGCCCAGGTTGCCGGACACGATGGAGGCCGTGGACGGTTCCAGGTAATCGCGGCTGACCGAGGTGTTGACCAGCAGGCCGATCTGGCCGGCGCCGATGCCGGCATCGTCCAGCGCCTTGCGCGCGGCCATGGTGGCCGCGTCGGACGCCAGCACACCGGGATCCCACAGCCGCCGGGCGTGGATGCCGGCGATGTCGCCCAGCACATCCGTACGGATGCCGAGGCGGTCCAACGTCGGCTGCAGTCGTTCGTTGATTTCCGTCGTCGTCAGCGTATGCGGCGCATCGACGTGCGCCAGGCCGGCGATCGAGACATTCTTGAAGAGCATCGAGGTCAGCGCCAGGATTCAGGCGAAAGGGGGAGCTATTCTATAGCCCCCGCGCTTTCACCGCACCTTTACGAATTCACACGCCAGCGTATGGAGCCCGGCTCAGCGCGGCGGGCACTGGAACGCGGCGAACCGCTGGCTGCCATCGGCCGGCGGCGCCGACGCCTGGATGGCATTGGCCCCGGCACTGGGCGCCTCATTGCGGGCCAGCGTTTCCAGCTCATCCTGCACGCGCAGCGGGTTGCGGTTGTAGAAGCCCACCTTGCTCTTCACCGACACCACCACCTCGCCGCGGGCCTGGCAGCCGGGCGGCAGCGGACCGGCGGGCAGCACGCGCACCCCCTTGCCGCTGCTCTCGATCGGCACCCAGGTACAGGCGGTGGTGGCGGTGAGCAGTACGGCGGAGAGCAGAAGAACGCGCATGGGCGGATCCTGGAAGGGAATGACACGATTCTGCCTGAACAGGCTGAATCGCAGGTAGCCGGGCACCCCCCGGGGTGCCCGGCCTGCGCTCGGCCGGCTTACTTGCCGACCGGATTGCCGTCGGCGTCGATCACCGTCACCTCGCCCAGATTCAGCGCGCGCACCGGCGCTTCGGTCTGCTTGAGGTCACCCACCACCACCCAGGTCAGGGCACCGGGCTGGATGCGCGCGGCCGTTTCCTGCACCTGCGCCGGGGTCATCGCCTCGATCTCGGCCTTGCGCTTGAACACGTAGTCGTCCGGGCGCTGGTAGCGGACCAGCCCACTGATGGTGCCCAGCACGGCGCTGGCCGTTTCATAGGCACCGGGCAGGCTCAGGGTCTGGATGTTGCGGATGCGGCCGACTTCGGCGGCGGTGGCCGGCGTGCTGCCATCGGCGAAGCCGGTGATCTCCTTGCGCATTTCCGCCAGTGCCGGGCCGGTCTTGTCGATCTGTACCGGCGCCATGGCCATCCAGGTGCGCTGGCCGATGCTGGAGCCGGCGCTGCTGCGGGCACCGTAGGACCAATGCTTGTCCTCGCGCAGGTTCATGTTCAGGCGCGAGGTGAAGTCACCGCCCAGCACGCCATTGGCGATGTCGAAGCGGGTGGAGCCGGCATCCATCGTGGACGGCACCAGCTGGCCGGCGAACAGGTTGGCCTGTACCGCCCCGGGCTGGTCGATCAGGTACACGCGCGGACGCGCCGGCAGGGCCACCTCGGTGGCGGGGATCACCTGCGGGGCGGCACCGTCGCTCTTCCAGTCGCCGAACTGGCGGTTCAGCAGCGGCAGCAACTCCTTCAGGGTGGTGTCACCCACCACGATCAGCGTGCCCTGCTCCGGGCGCAGCCAGTCCTTGTGGAAGTCCACCAGGTCTTCGCGGCCCAGGCTGGCGATGGCCGGCTCATCCCCACTGCCGGTGAACGGGATGGCGTACGGGTGGCCCTTGCCGTACAGCAGCGGCGGCAGCACCCGCATGGCCACTGCGTTCGGGTTGGCCTTTTCCTGCTTGATGCCGGCAATCCAGGTGGCCTTCACCCGGTCGATCTCCGCCTGCTCGAAGCGCGGCTGGCGCAGCATGCTGGCGTACAGCGCCAGCGACGGTGCGAGATTTTCCTTCAGCGCCGACAGATCCACGTTGACGTTGTCCAGCGACGCCTCCGCATCCAGGCTGGCACCCAGCGCCTCGGCGGCATCGGCGAAGGCCAGCGCGCCCAGCTCGCCGGCACCTTCGCTCATCAGGCCCATGGTGAAGTTGGCGGTGCCGGCCTTGCGGCCCTGGTCGGCACTGAAACCGCCGGGGAACTGGTAGCTGAACTGCACCACCGGAATCTCGTGACGCTCGGCCAGGATCACCCGGGTGCCGTTCTTCAGGGTGGCCCGCTGCAGTTCGGGGAACTTCAGCTCCGGGAACTGCCGGGTCTGCGGCACGCCCGCGGTGCGGTCCACCTGCTCGGGCAGCGTGCTGAACGCGGGATCCACCGGCGGCGGCGTGAACGGTGCCGGCGTGGCCGACGGCTCTTCCTGCAGCACCACGCGGTCGCCCGGCTCGATCACCAGGGTATGGCTGCCCACGCCCAGCCAGCGGCTGCCCACCTCGCGCAGGTCGGCGGCGGTGGTGGCCTGGATGTTGGCCAGCGATGCGCGGAAGCAGCCCGGGTCACCGGTGTAGACGGCGCACTCGGCCAGCGCGTCGGCCTTGCCGCCGAAGCCGCCGATGCGCTCGATGCCGCGGATGAAACCGGCGCGGAATGCGGTCTTCGAACGTGCCAGTTCCTCGGCGCTGGGACCTTCGGCGATCAGGCGTTCGATTTCCTCATCGATGATCGCTTCCACCTTGGCCGGGTCCACGCCCTGCTTCACGTTGGCCACCACCAGGAAGTTCGAGCCCAGCTGCGAGGCGTACGCGCCGGCGCTGATGCTGTCCACCAGCTTTTCCCGGTGCAGCAGGCGCTGGTCCAGGCGCGAGGCCTTGGCCCCACCCAGCACCTGCCCCAGCAGCTGCAGGCGGTCGATATCCACGGTGCCCACCTGGGCCACGTTCCAGGCGCGGTAGATGCGCGACTGCGGCACCTTGTCCGTGCTCACTTCGCGGGTGTCGGCCGGGCGCCGGGCCACGTCCACCTTCGGCTGGGCCATGGTCGGGCCGGCGGGAATGCTGCCGAAGTAGCGCGCCACCTTCTCGCGTGCGGTGGCCACGTCGATGTCACCGGCCAGCACCAGCACGGCGTTGTTCGGGCCGTACCAGGTGCGGAACCAGGTCTTCACGTCGTCCAGCGAGGCCGCGTTGAGGTCGTTCATCGAGCCGATGACGCTGTGGTGGTACGGGTGACCCTTCGGGTACAGCGCGCGGTTGAGCTGCGTCCACGCCTGCCCATAGGGCTGGTTCTCGCCCTGGCGCTTTTCGTTCTGCACCACGCCGCGCTGTTCGTCCAGGGCGGCCTGGTCGATCGCGCCCACCAGGTGGCCCATGCGGTCCGATTCCATCCACAGGGCCATGTCCAGCGCGGTGGTGGGCACGTTCTCGAAGTAGTTGGTGCGGTCGGTATTGGTCGTGCCGTTCTGGCCGGTGGCACCGACCTGCTTGAACGGCTCGAAGTACTCGCCGTCGTGGTTTTCGCTGCGCTGGAACATCAGGTGCTCGAACAGGTGCGCGAAACCGGTGCGGCCGGCGGGCTCGTCCTTGCTGCCCACGTGATACCAGACGTTGACCGCCACGATCGGTGCCTTGCGGTCGGTATGCACCACCACGCGCAGGCCATTGGGCAGGGTGAAGGTCTCGAAGGGAATGTCCACGTTCGCCGCCTGGGCGGTGGCCGGCCTGGCCAGCAACGGCAGCGGCGCCACGCCCGCAAGGGCGGCGGCCAGGGAAACAGCGAGCAGGGCGGCACGAGGGCGGGCGCGTGAGGTCATTCCATGGTCCTGGGTCGAAGGTGAAGGCCCCGATCCTAGCGCGCCGGCCAGGGAACGCACACGGGCCAGCAGTCATTGCCGGCCAGGCACAGCGTCCGCCGCGGCGGGCACGGACAGGTGTCCGGACAGCGGACGCCTGCGCAATCCACCAAGCCATTGATCCATAACGACAAAAAACTGGCACGGCGATTGCTCCCAGCTCGGTGAGGCCCGCACGACGCGATTGAATATGACTGCAGGCTGAACAAAAGCATCAAGCTGTCGATTTCTGTTGCAACGGCAGATTTGGTGTACTACCTTACTACCACACCACCGCCCACACACACTAAACAGGCCCTGCCATGAACACCAAGACCATCGCCATCGCCATCGCCCTGATCGCCGGTACCGCGGTTGTTTCGCCGGTGCAGGCCGCCCCCTCCATCACCACCCTGCAGACCGTGCAGGTTCGCCCGGCCGCCGACCAGCTGGCCCAGCAGGCCTGGGAACAGGCCAGCAGCATCCCCACCCTGGCGGCAGTGCAGGTGCGCCCGGATGCTGCGCTGCTTGCCGAGCGCGCCGCCCCGCTGGCCCCGGCCACGCTGCCGGTGACCACCCTGGCCGCGGTGCAGGTCCGCCCGAGCCTGGAACAGCGCTTCGCCCTGGCCGCCGAGCAGGAAGCCCAGCGCTACGCCAGCCAGTTCACCGCCGCCGCCAGCGCAGTGGCCAGCACGGTCATCGTCAACCTGCCGGTGATGCAGGTGCGTCCGTCGGCGGCCGATCTGCAGGCGCTGGCCGTGGACACCGCCTCGGTGCTGGTCCGTCCGTGAGGATGCGGCGCCATGACCGCAGCGCCCTGACAGGTGCCACAGCGCGCCATCGCAATGAACCGGCCGGCGCCTCCCGCGCAAGGTAAGGTGCCGGCCGGTTTACACTGCGCCGATGAGCTCCCCCGCACCGTTCCACGTCATTCTGTTCCAGCCGGAAATCCCGCCCAACACGGGCAACGTGATCCGTCTGTGCGCCAATACCGGCGCGCGTCTGCACCTGGTGGAGCCGTTGGGGTTCTCACTGGACGACAAGCAGCTCAAGCGCGCCGGCCTGGATTACCACGAGTACTCGCAGCTGCAGGTGCACCCCGATCTGGACACGGCCCTGGCGCGGATCGCGCCGCACCGTCTGTTCGCCCTGAGCACGCGGGCCAGCGTGCGCTATGACAGCGTGGCGTTCCACCCCGGCGATGCATTCCTGTTCGGCCCGGAAAGCCGTGGCCTGCCGCAGGCACTGCTGGATGCCCTGCCCGCCGGGCAGCGCCTGCGCCTGCCCATGCAGCCGGGCAACCGCAGCCTGAATCTGTCCAACACCGTGGCCGTGGTGATGTACGAAGCCTGGCGCCAGCAGGGCTTCGCCGGCGCTGGCTGAGGCGGCTGCCGCCCGCGGTCAGAACGCGTTGATACCGGTCAGTTCGCGCCCGACCACCAGCTGGTGGATGGTCTCGGTCCCTTCATAGGTGATCACCGATTCCAGGTTGAGCGCGTGGCGGATGGCCGCGTGCTCGGTGGTGATGCCCGCCCCGCCGAGCAGGTCGCGGCATTCTCGCGCTACATCGATGGCCATGCGGCAGTTGTTCCACTTGGCCAGGCTGACCTGCTGCGGCTGCAGCGTGCCGCGTTCCTTCAACCGGCCCAGCTGCAGTGCCAGCAGCTGCGCGGTGGTGATGCGGCGGGCCATGTCGGCCAGTTTGACCTGTGCGCTCTGCGTGGCCGCCAGCGGGCGGCCGAACAGCACCCGTTCCCCGGCATAGGCCAGCGCCTCGCGCAGGCAGGCGGTGGCCGCTCCGATCGGGCCCCAGCTGATGCCGTAGCGCGCCTGGTTGAGGCAGGACAGCGGCGCCTTCAGGCCCACCGCCTCGGGCAGCCGGTTGGCCTCGGGCACCCGCACATCCTCGAAGAACAGCGCACCGGTCTGCGATGCGCGCAGGCTCATCTTGCGATGGATGTCCTGCACGCTGAAACCGGGCATGCCCTTTTCCAGCACGAAGCCACGCACGCCGTCGTCGGTCTGCGCCCACACCACCGCCAGGTCGGCGATGGGCGCGTTGGTGATCCACATCTTGCTGCCGCTGATGCGCCAGTCGTCGCCATCGCGCACCGCGCGCGTGCGCATGGCCGCCGGGTCCGAGCCGCCGTGGGCTTCGGTCAACCCGAAGCAGCCGATCACTTCGCCGCGGGCCATCGCCGGCAGCCACCGTTCGCGCTGGGCCGGGCTGCCGAACGCGTGGATGGGATACATGCACAGCGAACTCTGCACGGACACGAAGCTGCGCAGACCCGAATCGCCGCGCTCGAGCTCCTGGCAGATCAGCCCGTAGGACACCGCACCGAGCCCGCCGCCGCCGTATTCCACCGGCAGGGTGGGACCCAGCAGACCCAGCGCGGCGATCTCCGGCACCAGCTCGGCCGGGAACCGCGCCTGGTCGAAGGCATCGCCGATGATCGGCAGCACGCGCTGGTCGACGAACCGCGCCACGCTGTCCTGCACCGCGCATTCTTCTTCGCTGAGCAGGGAGCGGATATCGAACAGGTCATGTGGATTGAGGCCCATCACGTGCATCGCCAGTCGGAAGACCGCTTCATTGTGGTCGCTTGCCACGGCGCGGTCGAGCGCCACGGCGGTGCGGTGCGGACGTGGCGTGGTTCGCTGCAGCGCAGCATCGCGTGCCGGCATCGTCGGCCTTCACCTGCCGCAGGCGTGCAAACGTCGACGATCTAGGCGTGAACCGCGCATCCCGGTAACCTGAGCGGTTCAACCATTCGTTTCGCCGTGGCCGCACGCGCGATTCCCAGGCAACCGCCGGCCGGCAGCAAGGGCCGGCCTACCCACGAGTCAGGTATTTCATGAGTGCTGAAGCCAACGCCCTGCCCCCCCGGGAAGTAATGGAGTTCGACGTGGTCATCGTCGGTGCCGGCCCGGCCGGGCTGGCCACGGCCATCCGCCTGCGCCAGCGCGCGATCGAAGCGGGCAGCGAGCTGTCGGTATGCGTGCTGGAAAAAGGCTCCGAGCCGGGTGCGCATGTGCTGTCCGGTGCGGTGATGGACCCGCGTGCGCTGACCGAACTGTTCCCGGACTGGGCCGAGCGCGGCGCGCCGCTGAAACAGAAGGTCACCCGCGATGAGTTCCTCTTCCTGAGCGAGACCGGCGCGCGCAGCACGCCGCAGGCGCTGCTGCCGGAATGCTTCCACAACGAAGGCAACTACATCATCAGCCTGGGCGAAGTGACGCGCTGGCTGGCGCAGCAGGCCGAGGCACTGGAAGTGGCCATCTTCCCCGGCTTTGCCGCCGCCGAGGTGCTGTACGGCGAGGACGGTGCGGTGATCGGTGTGGCCACAGGCGACATGGGCATCGAGAAGGATGGCACCCGCGGCCCGGCGTTCGAACGCGGCATGGCGCTGCATGCCAGGTACACCGTGTTCGCCGAAGGCTCGCGCGGGCACCTGGGCCGGCAGCTGATCAGCCGCTTCAATCTGGATGAAGGCAAGGATCCGCAGGCCTACGGCATCGGCATCAAGGAGCTGTGGCAGATCGATCCGGCGCGGCACGAACCGGGCCTGGTGGTGCATGCCGCGGGCTGGCCGCTGGACAACGACACCTACGGCGGTGCGTTCCTGTACCACGCCGACGGCGGCAAGGTCGCCGTGGGCTACGTGGTCGGGCTGGACTACAAGAACCCCTGGCTGAGCCCGTTCGAGGAGTTCCAGCGCTTCAAGACCCACCCGTCCATCCGCAAGCACCTGGAAGGCGGCACCCGCATCGGCTACGGTGCCCGCGCCATCACCGCCGGTGGCCTGATGTCGCTGCCGAAGACGGTGTTCCCCGGTGGCGCGCTGGTCGGCTGTGAAGCGGGCTACCTCAACGTCAGCCGCATCAAGGGCAGCCACGCCGCGCTGAAGACCGGCATGCTGTGCGCCGATGCCGCCTTCGATGCGATCACCGCCGGCCGCCAGCACGACACGCTGGAGGCGTACCCGCAGGCCTTCGAGAACAGCTGGCTGCACGCCGAACTGCGCCAGGCCAAGAACTTCAAGCAGTGGTTCAAGAAGGGCCAGACCGTGGCCACGCTGATGACCGGCATCGAGCAGTGGCTGCTGCCCAAGCTGGGCGTGCGCAATCCGCCGTGGACGCTGCACCGGACCACGCCGGACCATGCCTGCCTGGAACCGGCCGACCAGCACACGCGCATCGCCTACCCCAAACCCGATGGCGTACTGACCTTCGACCGGCTCAGCTCGGTGTTCCTGAGCAGCACCAACCACGAGGAAGACCAGCCCAGCCACCTCACGCTGAAGGACCCGGGCGTGCCGGTGCAGGTGAACCTGGCCCGCTACGCCGGCCCGGAAGCCCGGTACTGCCCCGCCGGCGTCTACGAGTACGTGGGCGAGGGCAGCCAGACGCGGCTGCAGATCAACGCGCAGAACTGCGTGCACTGCAAGACCTGCGACATCAAGGATCCGACCCAGAACATCGTCTGGGTCACCCCGCAGGGCGGCGGCGGCCCGAACTACTCGGGCATGTAAGCCGTGCGCACACACTGGGCCGCCACCGCGCCGTTGCTTGCCGCCGTGCTTCTGGCCGGCTGTGGGCGCGGCGTGCCGGACGATCCGGCGCAGGTGGCCGCGCGCGAGCGCGAGCGTGCCTTCGCCCTGTGTGCCGGCTGTCATACCGTGCACGCGGGCGGCATCCACCGTTACGGACCGAACCTGCACGGCGTACTGGGCCGACGCGCCGGCAGCCTGCCCGATTACCCGTACTCGGACGCCATGCGTGATTCGGGCCTGGTATGGAACGAGCAGACTCTGGATACGTTCCTGAGCGCGCCCAGCCGCAGCGTGCCGGGCACGCGCATGTACAACGCCTTCCCTGATCCGGAACGCCGCCAGCAGATCATCGCGTACCTGCGCGAGCACGCACGCTGAGCATCCGGCCGCCGCGCCTCAGCGGGGTGCTCCAGGCGCCGGCGGTTGCCCCTCGTCGCGCGCCAGCCACTGCAGCAGGCAGGCGCGCAGCGCAGCCAGTGACAGGGGCTTGTGCAGCACCTCGTCCATGCCGGCATCGCGGCAGCGGCGGCGGTCTTCCTCCAGCAGGCTGGCGGTAAGGGCCAGCACGGGCAGCCGCGCGCCGCCGGTACGGCCCTCGCGTTCGCGCAGCAGGCGGGTGAACACGTAGCCGTCCATGACCGGCATGTGGCAATCGGCGATGACCAGATCCACCGGGCCGGCGGCCACCTGCTGCAGGCCCTGGCGCCCATCGCCCACCACGGTGTGCTGCACACCCAGCCGCTCCAGCCGCCACGCCATCATCGCCTGGGCGACCGGGTGGTCTTCCAGCACCAGTACATGGGCATGGCGCAGCGCGGCCGGCAGCGGCGGCACCGCATCCGCACCGGGCTCGGCGGCGGCCAGATCATCATCGCTGGCCACCGGCAGCGGCAGCTCCACCTCCACTTCGGTCCCACTGCCGGCCACGCTGCGCACCACCAGCGTGCCTCCCATCAGCTGCACCAGGCGCAGGCTGATGCTCAGCCCCAGGCCCACCCCGCCCATGCCCCGCGGCAGGGACGGCCCACTGTGCAGCAGCGGCTCCAATGCCGCCTGCAGCTGCTGCGCATCCATGCCTTCACCGGTGTCGAGCACCAGCAGCCGCAGCTGCTGCAGGCTGGCGCTGCTGCCGTCCTCCAGCACTTCCACGCGCAGGGTCACCGTGCCGTGGCGCGTGGCCCCGATGGCGTTGCCCAGCAGGTTGCCCAGGACCTGGCGCAGGCGCAGCCCGTCCACTTCGTGCACGGCCGCCAACCGCGGGTCCACCTGCAACTGCAGCTGCAGCCCCTTGTCGCGGGCGCGGCCGGCGTACTGCAGCTGCAGCGCCTCCAGCATCGGACGCAATGGCAGCGGCAACGGTTCCAGCCGCAGCGCACCGGCGTCGATCTTGGCGTAATCCAGAATGTCATCGAGCATGCCACTGAGCGCCTGTGCGGAGGTCTCCGCATGCTCCAGCTGGGCGCGCTGCGGCGGCTGCAGCCGGGTGCTGGACAGGATTTCCAGCATGCCGAGCACGCCACTCATCGGGGTGCGGATCTCATGGCTCATCACCGCCAGGAACCGCGCCTTGGCATCCACCGCCTCTTCCGCGGCCGCCTTGGCCTGCAGCAGGGCATCGGACTGCTCCCGTGCCTGGGTGACCTCCACCCAGTAGCCGCTCCAGGTCACCGTACCGGCGTCGCTGGCATACGGCTGGGCCTGGCTGCGCACCCAGCAGGTCTGGCCCTGCGGTGCGGTGCGGAACTCGAACGCCAGGGGCAGGAAACCGCGGGCCGCGTCCTCGATCGCCTGCCGCACCGCGTCGCGGTCGGCCGGCTCGATGCAGTCCAGCAGGGACTGCGGGGACTGCATGGCCTCGGCCTTGTCGATGCCGAACAGCGCGCGCAGATCGCCGGCGATGTACGGGAACACCACGCTGCCATCGGCGTGGCGGTGCATCTGGTACACCACGGCGGGCAGGTTGTCGGTGACTTCTTCCAGCCGCTGTTCCAGGCGGCGCCGCCCCTGCCCCTCGCGGCGCAGCCGCCAGTAACCCAGTGCATACATCAACAGGGCGGTGCACAGGATCAGTGCCAACGGCACCGCCCAGCGCGCCACGCTGCGCCAGTCGGTGCCACGGGGGTAGTCCACCGCCAGCCAGTCGTTGCGCAGCGCCTCACGCTCGCGCGGGCCCATCTGCTGCAACAGGCGATCGAAGGTGGTGGCCAGCGGCGCATGGCTGCGCCGCACCGCCAGGGACAGCGCATCGTTGAACCCGGCCGGCGCGATGATCTGCAGTTGGCCCGGGAAGCGTTCGCGCAGCAGGCGCTCCACCGCGGCCAGGTTGCCGATGTAGGCATCGGCCTCGCCGGCCTGCAGCCGCTGCAGCGCCTGCTCGATGCTGCGCGCCGGCACGATGCGGGCCTGCGGCGCCCCCTGCAGGACCTTGCTGCGCAACCGGTCCGGATCAGACAGCAGGATGCGCTTGCCGGCCAGGTCACCCAGCTGCAGCACGGTGCCGCTGCGCGCCGCGGTGACGATGACATTGGGCACCACCAGGAACGGCTGGCTGAACACCCAGTCCTCGCCCAGGTAGGTGGAATCGGCCGGTACGCCCATCACCGCATCCAGACGGCCGCTGCGCATCTTCTCGCGCACGTCGTACCAGTCATGGCTGGTCTGTGGCTGCAGGGTCGCGCCGGCGCCACGCAGGCGCTGCAGGTAGTCGCCGGCCAGGCCGGAGGGCTGGCCATCGGCGGTGGCGAACGACAGCGGGGCCGCATTCGGGGCGAAGCCGATCTTCAGCGGCGTGGCCAGCACGCGCCGCTCGGCCTGGCTCAGCGCCTCGCGCGCGGGTTCAGACCAGACCGGCGCATTGAGCCACTGCGCCCCCAGCGCCGCGCGCTGTGCGTTGGGCAATGCCGCAAGCGCCTGCTCCAGCGCATCCAGCAGCGCCGGCTTGCTGGCCGGCACGCCCAGGCGCAGTTCCTCCGGCGGCAGATCACTGGGGCGCAGCAGGCCGATGCCCTGCATCGGCTGGCGATGAACCAGATAGCTGGCGACATGGGCATTGCCGATGTAGACATCGGCCTGCTGGTCGGCAACACGCTGCAGCGCCTCGCGGGTGGTGGGCGCGGTCTGCTGCCGCGCGGCGGGAAACCGCGCCCGCACCTGGGCACCGGTCAGAAAGCCCTGTTCGGTGACCACCCGCAGTGCGGTCAGGTCCGGATCGTCCGAGGCACGCAGGTCGCCCTGGCGGCCTACCAGCGCCAGCGGCGAGCTCGCGTAGGCGCGGGTGTACAGCATGCAGCGGGGTGCATCCGCTTCGCCGGCGATGTTCATCACCACGTCGATCTCGCTGCGGCACGCCGCATCAAGCACGTGCGCCCAGTCCGGATAGCGGCGGTACTGCACCTGCATGCCCAGCGTGGTGGCAAGCTGCGACAGCAGTTGCGGACCCAGCCCGCGCATCTGTCCGTTCTCAAGAAACTCGAAGGGGGGCCAGCCACTGTCGTAGACTCCCACCACCAGCGTGGGGTTGGCACGAATGTACGCCTGCACGGCATCGTTCGGCGGCACGGGCCCAGCCCACGCCAGCATTGGCATCACCGCGCACAGGACGATCTTCCACCACTGCTGCCGCCGAGCATGTTTCGTGCGCACTCGATCTGCTCTCCATAGAATGTGCTTATCGCTTTCTGTTCGCAGCAGCGACAGAACCCACGACGCCCAGGCCATACTAGATCATGACGTTACGCATCATCATCGCCGACGATCATCCCGTGGTGAGAATCGGCGCACGCTCGGTCGTACAGGCCAGCGGTGTGGGCGAAGTGGTGGCCGAGGCCAGCTCCTCGCAGGAGCTGCTGGCGCTGCTGGCCAGCCATCGCTGCGATGTATTGGTTACCGACTATTCGATGCCTGAAAGCACCGCGCCGGATGGCTTTGCCATGATCAGCCTGATCCGCCGCCGCTATCCCACGTTGCCCGTGCTGATGCTGAGCGTGTCGAGCAATCTGGCGATCCTGCGCATGGTGCGCGAGGCCGGTGTGCTGGGGCTGGTGGACAAGAGTTCGTCGATGGAAGAACTGCCACTGGCGATCCGCTGCGTGCACCGCGGCCATTCCTACGTGAGCCAGGGCCTGAAGGAACGCGTGGATGCGGCGGGCAGTTCGGCGATCGGACAAGGCGAAACGCGACCGTTGTCGCCGCGCGAGGTGGAAGTGCTGCGATTGATCGGCAAGGGCATGACGGTCAAGGACATCGCCGCCATGCTTCACCGCAGCGCCAGCACGATCAGCCGGCAGAAAGGCGATGCCATGCTCAAGCTCGGCCTGCACAGCGATGCCGAGCTGTTCGATTACCTGCGCGACGGGAACCTGTAGTCCGCAGGCAGCAGCGGTCGCCGCGCACGCCTCAACAGAGGGCGTTGGCGTCCAGCCGGGCCAGTACATCGTTCCGGCACACCTGCAGGAGTTCGTCGGCCAGCGCCGAATCATCCGGACACGAACGCGACAACACCATCGCTCCCACTGCCTGTGCGATCAGCGCGATGCGCTGCGCGCGGGCACGCTCATCGACCTCGGCGCCCGCCTCCTCGCCCGCCGTGGGTGACGCGCGCAGGCGCGCTTCGATGCCCGCGGCGAAGACGTCCTTCACCGACGCGGGCTGACGCGCGGCGTCGCCACACAGTGCCGCCATGGTGCAGCCCTGGCCCGGGTTGTCGCGGTGCTCGCGGGAGAGGTAGTACGCCAGGAACTCACGCGCCGGCATCGCCGCCGCTGCCTGCGCCGCCTCGTCGAAGCCGCAATGGGCGGCTTCGGCCATCAGGTCGGTCTTGGAGCCGAAGTGCTTGTAGAAGCCGCCGTGGGTGAAGCCTGCGGCGGCCATCAGGTCGGCCACCCCCACCCCATCGTAGCCGCGCTCGCGGAACAGGGTGGCCGCCGTTTCAACGATATGCGCCCGGTTGGCCTGTGCCTGCGCCTTGCTGACCCGCATGACCGCCACCTCGCTCTGATGCTGCTGTGAAGGGGTCATTTTACCACATAGATTATTTCCATCATCAAACCGTTGACATTTAAGATTACGATCATCATCATTACGTTCGTTGCCTCCCCTCCCCTGCAAGGACTCCTGCCATGACCGACCTTCCTGCCGTTCTGATCACCGGCGCCTCCAGCGGCATCGGCGCCGTGTACGCCGAGCGCTTCGCGCGCCGCGGCCACACGCTGGTGCTGGTGGCGCGTGACCAGGCGCGGCTGCAGGCCCTTGCGGCCCGCCTGCGCGAGGAGCACGGCGTTGCCGTGGACGTGCTGCCCGCCGATCTGAGCCGGAACGCTGACCTGGCCACGGTGGAGGCACGCCTGCGTGACGATGCACGCATCGGCATCCTGATCAACAACGCCGGCATCGCCCAGTCCGGCGGTTTCACCGACCAGACGGCCGCCAGCGTGGATGCGATGGTCTCGTTGAATGCGCTGGCAGTGGCCCGCCTGGCCGCCGCCATCGCGCCGCGGCTGGCCGCGGCCGGTACGGGCGCCATCATCAACATCGGCTCGGTGGTGGGTTTCGCACCGGAGTTCGGCGTGGCCCTGTACACCGCCAGCAAGGCGTTCGTGCTGGGGCTGTCGCAGGGGCTGAGCCACGAGCTGGGCCCGAAGGGCGTCTACGTGCAGGCGGTGCTGCCGGCAGCCACGCGTACCGAAATCTGGGAGCGCTCCGGCTTCGACATCACCATTCTGCCCGAGGTGATGGAGGCCGATGAGCTGGTGGATGCCGCGCTGGTCGGGTTTGACCGCCGCGAAGCGGTCACCATCCCGCCGCTGCATGTGGCCGAACGCTGGGACGCGCTGGAGACGGCACGGCACGGACTGCTCGCCGACCTGCGCCAGGCGAACGCCGCCGAACGCTATCGCCGCGCGCCGTAATCCGGCCAGGACCGCCACCATGACCGCTTCCCACCCGCACACGGCCCCGGCCGACACGTTCCAGACCACGCCGAACCGCTCGATCCTGGTCGGCGATACCGTGTTCGCCTACCGCGAGCTGGGGGCAGCGGACGCACCGCCGCTGCTGCTGCTCAACCACTGGGGCGCGGTGCTGGACAACTTCGATCCGCGCATCGTCGATGGCCTGGCGCGCCGGCACCGGGTCATCGCGCTGGACTACCGCGGCATGGGCGGCTCGGGCGGCACCGCGCCGGTGACGATCGCCGACATGGCGCAGGACACCCTCGCGTTCCTGCGCGCCCTGCAGCTGGAGCAGGTGGATGTGCTGGGGTTCTCGCTGGGCGGCTTTGTCGCACAGCAGCTGGTGCTCGACGCCCCCGGCCAGGTCCGCCGGCTGATCCTGACCGGCACCGGCCCGGCCGGCGGCCGGGGTATCGACCGCGTTGGCCGGGTGTCCTGGCCGCTGATCGCCAAAGCGCTGCTGACCGGGCGTGATCCGAAGTATTACCTGTTCTTCACCGGCAGCCCGCGCGGCCGCGAGGCGGCACGGGCATTCCTGCAACGCCTGAAGGAGCGCACGCGCCACCGCGACCGGGCCGCCACACCGCGGGCCTTCCTGCGCCAGCTGAAGGCCATCACGGCGTGGGGCCGGCAGGCACCGCAGGATCTGGGGCGCATCCAGATCCCGGTGCTGGTCGCCAATGGTGACAGCGACATCATGGTCCCCTCGCACAACAGCACCGACCTGGCCGCACGGCTGCCGCATGCCACGCTGGTCCTCTACGCCGACGCCGGGCATGGCGGAATCTTCCAGCACCATGCCGACTTCGTGCTGCAGGCGCTGGCGTTCCTGGACGCCTGACCCCCCGTGTCTCCCCTTCCCTCCTACCAGGTACCCCGCTCATGAAAGCCTTTCTCATCGACCGCTACGGCAAGAAGGAAACCGGCCGCATCGGCGACGTACCGGAACCGGCGCTGCACGAGGACGATGTACTGATCCGTGTCCACGCCGCCAGCGTGAACGCGCTGGACAGCAAGATACGCGCCGGTGAGTTCAAGCTGATCCTGCCGTACCGCCTGCCGCTGGTGCTGGGCAACGATCTGGCCGGCACGGTGGTGAAAGTGGGTGCGCGCGTGCACGACCTGAAACCCGGCGACGAGGTCTACACGCGCCCGGATGACGACCGCATCGGCGCCTTCGCCGAGTTCATCGCCGTCAAGGCCAGCTCCGTCGCGCTCAAGCCGCGCAACCTGACCATGGTGCAGGCCGCATCGCTGCCGCTGGTGGCCTTGACTGCCTGGCAGGCACTGGTGGAAACCGCGCGGCTGCAGCCCGGCCAGAAGGTCTTCATCCAGGCCGGCTCCGGCGGCGTGGGCAGCGTGGCGATCCAGCTGGCCAAGCAGCGCGGTGCGTTCGTGGCCACCACCACCAGCACGGCCAACGTGTCATGGGTGAAGGCGCTCGGTGCCGATCTGGTCATCGACTACCGCCAGCAGGATTTCTCCAGCGTGCTGAGCGGGTTCGACGTGGTGATCAACAGCCTGGGCAGCGACGAGCTGGCCCGTTCGCTGCAGATCCTCAAGCCGGGCGGCCACCTCATTTCGATCTCCGGCCCGCCGACCCCGGCCTTCGCTACTGCCCGTGGGCTGGGGTGGCCGTTGAAGCAGGTGATGCGCCTGCTCAGCCGGCGCATCCGCCGCCGTGCGGCGCAGCGCGGAGTGGACTACAGCTTCCTGTTCATGCGTGCCGACGGTGCGCAGCTGCGCGAGATCACCGCGCTGGTCGAGTCCGGCGCGCTGCGTCCGGTCATCGACCAGGTGTTCGCCTTCCAGGATGCGCAGGCGGCGCTGGCCCATGTGGACAGTGGCCGGGCCAAGGGCAAGGTGGTGATCGAACTGCCGGCGGCCTGACCGCGCTGTCCCCTCGGGTCAGGCGTCAACGTACGCCGAGATCTCGATCAGGTTCAGGTCGGGGTCGCGCACGTACACCGAGCGGATCGGTCCCGCCGCGCCCGTGCGCATCACCGGTCCTTCGACGATGGCCACGCCGTGGTGCTGCAGCGCGGCCATCACCTGCTCCAGCGGGATGCGGGCGATGAAACACAGATCCAGCGCGCCAGGTACCGGCGTGTGGGCCTTCGGCTCGAATTCCCGCCCCTTCACGTGCAGGTTGATCTTCTGCTGGCCGAAACGGAACGCCTTGCGACCGCCGCCGAATTCCTCCAGCTGCATGCCCAGCACCCCCACGTAGAAGCGGGTGGCGGCGGTCTCGTCAACGGTGGTCAGTACCAGGTGGTCCAGATGGTCGATCATGGGAGTATCGGTGGGGGCGATGCCCCGATCATACGCCGGGCACCTGCGCGGTCTGCCACCATGGCACGGGCTTCACCGCCGCAGGCGTTCACTACCCGTACTCAACCAGGAGAAGCACCGTGGTCAGAGCTGTCGCAGGGAGTTTCATCGCACTGGCCGGCGCTCTGCTGGCCCTGCCCGCTTCGGCGGCCATCCAGCAGTTCAATGGCACCTGCCCTGGCGGGGTGGAAGTGCATGCTGATGAAGGGGGCCCGGTCTACATCAACGGTAGGGAAACCCGGCTGAAGCGCTTCAGTGAGGACTATTACGAGGCCAGCGACAACAACGGCCTGACCCTGTCCATCAATCGCACCCCCGATGGCGGCACGCAGATGTCCTACACCGGTCCGGGCAACCGCAACGGCGTCTGCACGATCGGCGCCCCCGCGCGCGGCGACGGCGATGCCCGCCCGCGCGCCGCTGCCCGCGCCTATCCGGACAGCGATGCCGCCTCCACCGTGACCTGCGAGTCGGTGGACCAGAAGCAGCACGAGTGCGACATGGATACCCGTGGCACGGTGGTGGTCTCCCGGCAGCTCAGCCGTACCCGCTGCGTGCAGGGCCAGAACTGGGACGTGAACCGTCACTCCATCTGGGTCAAGGACGGTTGCCGCGCCGAGTTCAGCAACGTGTCGCGCCGCCAGGACGACTCCGCCCGCTGGCGCGGTGAAGGCGGCCGTGGCGGACGCGCGGACCTGCTGCAGGCGTGCGATGACCGCGCCCGTGCCGATGGCAGCGAGGTGACGCGCGTAGCGGTCAACCAGGATCTGATGGAATTGATCGTCAACTATCCGGACGGCCGCTACCTGTGCCTGGTGCACACCGATGGGACGGTGCAGTCGCTGACCCGGCTGGGCCGGCAGAAGTAACGCTGTCGTCCGGACCGGCGAGAGGAGCTGCCCGCGCAGCTCCTCCGCGAACGTTCGGCAGCGCTAGAAGCGGTTGCGGTCCGGCTCCACCGCGGTGCAGGTCCCCTCGAAGGTTTCCGGACCGCTCATGGTCATGTAACCGGTACGCCGGTTGATCGATATCTTCGGCACGTTCATGCCGTTGAAGCGGAACGATGCCTGGATGCGTTCGGCGGTGACGCTCAGGTCCTGGAGCGGCCACCAGCCGCTGTGGCTGCTGGACAAGGGCGGGGCCATGCTGCGCGGCGGACGGATACGCCCGGCGCCGTCGTGGATTTCCACCTGGAACGTCGCCTGCATCTGCTCACGACTGTACTCGACACCGTCGTGCTGGACGTACTTGTGCTTGTTCTTGTCCCAGTCGTAACCGTACGTATCGTGGCTGGCCAGGTGTTCGCCACTACCGGTGCAGATCAGATCGAAATCCGTTCGCCCCCCTACGTCCTCCGCCGACACGGGCGCGCACAGGAACAGCAGGACCAGCCCGGCGGCCGGCATGGACAGCAGGTACGGCGGCTTTCTGGACGCGTGTCGGTTCATCGGTCTCTCCACGGGGGTTGAACGGCGTACTGAACGCCGCGGGTTGACGGCGCGTGGCTACAGCGCCGCAGGATCGGCGTTGAGCACCTGCAGCGCGGGGCCGGTCGTTTCCGGCAGAACATGTTCATCGGTGAGCACCAGCACCACGCCGGGCTGCAGCACGGCCAGCAACGCGGTGCGGAAGGCCTCGGGCAGCACGATGCGGCTGGCCTGCCCGGCGCTGACCGGCGTGCCAGCTGCGCTCTCCTGACCCGGGATACCGATCTCCACCCAGCCCGGTTCGCCCGCCTCCGTGCCGGCGCCGGCCACCATGAACGCGCGTGTGCCCTGCGGTGGCGGTCCGTTGCGGAACTCCACCCGCGCACGGCCGATCTCCACCCCGTCGCGGTAGGCGAACAGGCGCCGGTCGCTGCTGCTCAACAGCAGTGACACCATGCCGGTGGATGCCCGTTCCGGCTGCCAGCGGTACTGCTCCAGCCCGGACAGGGCATCGGAGGCGGCCAACGCGCCCGTGTGCGCATCGATCGGGCTGCCCACAGGCGGGTGCACCAGGGTGGCCGGCGAGGTCCCTTCCTTGGCGATCACCACGACCATGCCGAGCGAGGTCGCGTCGAACAGCAGCTTGGCGAATGCGGTCGGCAGGTGCACGCAGCCGTGTGATTCCGGGTAGCCGGGCAGGCCACCGGCATGCAGCGCCACGCCGTCCCAGGTCAGCCGCTCCTGGTAGGGCATCGGCGCATCGTTGTACTTGCTCGAACGATGGTCCTTGTCCTTCTGCAGGATGGTGAAGATGCCGGTCGGCGTTTCATGGCCCGGCTTGCCGGTACTGACCGTGGAGACCGCAACCAGCACGCCGTTGCGGTAGACGTACGCGCGTTGCTCGGTCAGGCTGACCACCACGGCCATCGGTCCCAGGCGCCTGGAGTCTCCCCCCCATATCCATTCGCCAGGCCGCAATGCCGAAGGCGGCGTATCGGCCGGCCGGGAGGCGGCGGCACCCCAGGTGGGCACCGCAGCGGCCGGCGCTGCCAATGCGCAGAGAACGAGGAACAGCGCGGTGCGCAGGATCATTCCGCTTCCTTGGTAATGAGGGTCTTCCTACAGAACGATGGCCAGAAGCAGTGCAACGATGACAATCGATGTCGCCAGAAAGGAAGACAAGACGAACCCTAATGCCGCAAGCCGGGTGCCACCATTCAACGCGACGAACGTGCAGGTACGCGCCCATACATACCAGATGACCGCCAGCAGTCCAATCAGGGCCGCCCAGATGCGCGCCTCATTGCCTGCTGTGGCGGTGACTGCCTGCGAGACCGCCAACAGAAGCACGAACGGGCACGCCATGAAGGCTTGAATGGAGAAGGGCACCCTCAGCGTCTCACGGTTGATCGGCAGCCTCTGCCGCCACAGCGTACTCAATGCCGCACCCAGTGCAAACATGCAGAAAGCCGCCGATCGTGTAAGCAGAAGTCCTTGTTCGCTACCGAACAACAGCTGTCCGATCGGCCCGGACACCATGAGCGGCGTGGTGCGCGTGGCCATCTCCACCGCATGTGCGAGCACAACGGACAGGATCAACATCAGCACCGGGCTGATCGCATCAAGAAAACGGTATTCCGCATCCTTGACGAATTCGCGCCGGGTGTAGTGGGCCACTTCGCCCGGTCGCACGATGATCTGCCACAACGTGCGCGGGTAGAAAACAAGCCACCCGACAAGCTCGTAAAGAAATTCCTCCAGAGAACGGAGCAACCTGATCAGGTCCATGGAATATGCACGCTCCTGGGGCGGTGAGCGCCAGCTTACTCTTCCGGATGGTGTTACTGGCAGCACCTTCAGGATGAATCGGACATGGATCGACAGGCAGGGTTTCGACGGGCTGAAGAAACCAGCCTGCCCGCCGCTGTCTGTATTGTCCGGCTCAGGGGCAGCGCCAGCTCGCTCGGCCTGAGCGCTGCAGCCTGACGCCCCCCTTCACGGAGATTGCGATGAAAGGACTCGACATGACGTTGCACCACGCAGCACGTCAACAACTCAGCGGACTCTGTGCCCTCATCCTGCTTGCCTTGCTCTCGGCTGGGTGCTCGACCGCACCGCGTCCGGTGTCCAGCCTCGATAGGGACGCCATGAAGCACGCCAGATTGGGCCAATCCGTCTGGAACATCAGTGGGGTCGTGGATCCTCGCCATCCGCCGAAGATCCTCGCCGTGCTGTTTGACGGAACCCGCAACGACCGGAACAACGTTCCGGACGGTGAGAGGCCAACCGTGGTTGCTGATCTGAAGAACATCCTTGACGAGGGCGGCAAGCTGGCCACACCGGCCCTCTATGTCCCTGGAGTAGGCACGTCGGGGATCTGGCCCGTCCCCCTCGTCGATGCCGCCATGGGACTGTCAACGGTAGCGCGTGCGGAGCGGGCATTTACCGATGTCCGCAAGGATATAGACGACATCCTGGCGCGAGACCCGGAAGCAGATGTACGTGTTGTGGTGATCGGCTTCTCACGCGGAGCCGCGTCTGCACGGCATCTGCTTAATCGTGTGGCTGAAACCTACACTGCACCTGCCACGCCAGCAGCCGGTGTTCGCCAATATGCCTTTCTGTTTGACACGGTCGCGACCGGTATGGGTCCACGTCCCATGCTGCGGATACCCGCGAACGTCGATCATGCAGTGCACATCGTGGCGGATGACGAACGCCGCATCTTCTTCCGGCCAACGCTCGATGCTTCAGAATCCAGCTCGCGCATCGAGACGTGGGTCCTGCCCGGTGTGCACAGCGACCAGGTCGGGTCCTATCAGGACGGCATCGGGCTGGCGCATGCAGATGAAATCCTTCAACTCATCTGCATGTCGGGTCTCACGGATGACGACACGCCATGCTTCTTCCAGCGTCACTCCGACCCGACCCTTCAAGGGATGCACGACTCACGCTGGTGGATTGAGCGGGTCCTGCACATAGACCCGTCGAAGACGATTCGCGACCGTGGTCGGCGCGTCGACCGCATTGCTGCAGCGACGATGTCTGCTGATCGCGAAGCCCAGTGGCAGGCGCGGGCTCGAGTTCTCGAGGGAACCGGCCGGGCAGGTTCCTCTGAAAAAACAGAAATTCTTCGCCAGGTATTCAGCGCTCGCCGTAGCAGCACCGGCTGGGAGCTGGTACCCGCAGATGACGCCTATACGGCCGCGTCCTTGCGGCGCATGGGCGAAAACTACTGTCTTCAATACCGACTTCTCAACGGGTCAACGTTTCATGTGGATATGCCGGCACCTGTCCATGCCCGATTGTATGCCGCCACTGGCGACGGTACCGCCGCACGGCTGGAGCTCGGC
>Ga0207790_1000234_pt1 | contig 21920 bp, 14 predicted proteins | sample HigsolmetaGSP14D_FD_184842 | JGI IMG/M metagenome (GOLD analysis project Ga0207790, IMG submission 184842) | High solid enriched microbial communities from the Joint BioEnergy Institute, USA - SP1-4-D (SPAdes) | ecosystem: Engineered > Bioreactor > SSF (Solid state fermentation) > Aerobic >...
CGACCCGGCGCGCGCGGAGCGAACTGCTCCGCGCGTGCCGGTCGTGCCGGTCGTGCGGTGTTACCAGATCACCACGCGTGCATCGTCGGCACGGACCATCGGCTGGCCCGGCTTGCACTGGAAGGCCGCCGCGAACGCCGGCATGTTCGACGGCGCACCGTTGGCGCGGAAGTTCGCCGGTGCGTGCGGATCGGTGTTCAGGCGCACGCGCAGCTCGCCATCGGTGAAGTTGCGGCGCCACACCGTGGCCCAGTTCATGAAGAAGCGCTGGTCCTGCGTGTAGCCGTCCACCGGCGTGTTGCTGGCGGGGTTCTCCTTCAGCGCCATCTGCAGCGCGTCGTAGGCCACGGTCAGGCCGCCCAGGTCGCCGATGTTCTCGCCCAGGGTCAGCTTGCCCTTCACGTTCACCCCCGGCACCGCTTCATAGCCATCGAACTGCGCCACCAGCTGGTCGGTACGCGCGGTGAACGCCTTGCGGTCCGCATCGGTCCACCAGTTGTCGAAGTTGCCGTTGGCGGCGAACTGGCTGCCCGAATCGTCGTAGCCGTGCATCATCTCGTGGCCGATGACCGCGCCGATGCCGCCGTAGTTGAGCGCCGGGTCGGCCTTGGCGTCGAAGAACGGCGGCTGCAGGATCGCGGCCGGGAACACGATCTCGTTCTTGGTCGCGTTGTAGTAGGCGTTGACCGTCTGCGGGGTCATGCCCCACTCGGTACGGTCCACCGGCTTGCCGATCTTGTCCAGCATGTAGCGGTAGTTGAACGCGCGCGCGGCCTGCATGTTGCCCAGGAAGCTGTCTGCGCGGGTCTGCAGCCCCGACCAGTCACGCCACTTGTCCGGGTAGCCGATCTTCGGGGTGAAGCTGGCCCACTTTTCCAGCGCCTTCTTCTTCGTTTCCTCGCCCATCCACGGCAGCTGCTCCAGGCGCACCTTCAGCGCCGCGGACAGGTTGTCCACCAGGTGCTGCATCTGCTCCTTGGATTCGGCCGGGAACACCGCATCCACATACAGCTGGCCGAGCGCTTCACCCATGCCCGTGTTCACCGCCTCGAGCACGCGCTTCCAGCGCGGCTGCATCTCCTGCTGGCCGCGCAGGGTGGTGCCGTAGAACGCGAAGTTGGCCTTTTCGATCCTGCTGCCCAGATAAGGCGCGGCGTCATCCAGCGTGTGGAAGCGCAGGTAGGCCTGCCAGGTGCTGGCCGGCACATCCGCCAGCATCGCGTTCACCTCGCGGAAGAAGTCCGGCTGGGCCAGCGAGAACTTCTGCGCCGCCGGCACCTTCAGCGTGTCGAACAGCGCGGTCCAGCTGAAGTTCGGCGTGAGCGCATCGGCCTGGGCGGCGCTGAGCGGGTTGTAGCGCTTGGCCGGGTCACGCAGCTCGATGCGCGACAGCGAGGCCTTGGCCAGCCGCGTCTCGAACGCCATGACCGCCTTGGCCTGCTCGGCAGCCTGTGCGGCGTCCACGCCGGACAGGGTCAGCAGCTCGGTGATGTAGGCCACGTAGGCCTGGCGGATCTCCGCCTGCGCGGCGTCGGTGTAGTAGCCCTTCTCCGGCAGGCCCAGTCCGCCCTGGCCGACATAGGCGATCACGGTGCCGGAGTCCTTGTAGTCCGCATTGGCGAACAGCGAGAACAGCACGCCCTGCCCCTGCGCCTGGCTGTCGCGCAGGTACGCGGTGATGGCTGCGGTGTCGTTCAATGCGGCGATGCGCTCCAGCTGCGGCTGCAGCGGGGTCAGGCCGGCAGCCTCGATACCGGCTTCATCGTTGCCGGTCTTCCACAGGTCGCCGATCTTGGCCTCCACCGAGCCGGCCTTGGCCTGGCTGGCGGCGGCCTGCTGCACCAGCGCGTGCTGCACTTCCAGCGAACGCTCACGCAGGATCTCGAAGCTGCCCCAGGTGGTCTGGTCGCCCGGGACCGGGTTGGCCTTCAGCCACTTCTGGTTGACGAAGGCATTCAAGTCGGTACACGCCGAAATGGCAGGATCCAGGTCTGCGGCGTTGAGCGAGATCAGCGGCGTCTTGATCTGCGAAAGATCGAACGTCGGCTTCGCATCGGCCGCTGCATTGGCAGCCGGCGTGGCAGATTCGGACGTGCCACAGCCGGCCAGCGAGGCGGCAATGGCGAGAGTCAGGCCCAACGGGGCAAGCGAGCGGACGTTCATGGCAGATCTCCTACGGCGAATCCCGCAGGGTAGCGCGCACCACCCCGGTGCGGACCGGCCAAAGGTCACAGGAGCGCCTCGCTCCATGTAGAGCCGAGCCATGCTCGGCTGCCTTTGTAGAGCCGAGCCATGCTCGGCTGCTCTCATGCGCCAAGGGCGGAGTCGAGCATGGCTCGACTCTACAGAAACGGAGTCGAGCATGGCTCGACTCTACAAAGGGAAAGGCCGGCGTGCGCCGGCCTTGTGCCTTATTTCGCCTTGCCCTGGTTGGCCACGGCCTCAGCCGCCTTGCGTGCCGCTTCCGGGTCGCCCAGATAGCGGAACGACTGCACGCTGAGATCATCGTTGAGCTCGAACAGCAGCGGAATGCCGGTCGGAATGTTCAGCTCCAGGATCGCTTCGCGCGAGACGTTGTTGAGGTACTTGTACAGCGCGCGCAGCGAGTTGCCGTGCGCGGTGACCAGCACCGTCTTGCCGTCCTTCAACTGCGGGGCGATGGCATCGTGCCAGTACGGCAGCACGCGCTCCAGCGTGGTCGCCAGCGATTCGGTGCCCGGCAGCGCGTTGCGGTCCAGGCCGGCATAGCGACGGTCGTGCAGCGGATGGCCGGCATCGTCCAGCGCCATTTCCGGCGGCGGGATGTCGTACGAACGGCGCCAGATCTTGACCTGGTCTTCGCCATGGCGGGCTGCGGTCTCGGCCTTGTCCAGGCCCTGCAGCGCGCCGTAATGGCGCTCGTTGAGGCGCCAGGATTTGCTCACCGGCAACCAGTCCTGGTCCAGTTCGGCCAGCGCGCCCTGCAGGGTATGGATCGCGCGCTTGAGCACCGAGGTGTGCGCCACATCGAACTGCAGGCCTTCCTCACGCATCAGGCGGCCCGCCGCTGCGGCTTCCTGGCGCCCCTGGTCGGTCAGATCGACATCCACCCAGCCGGTGAAACGGTTGTCGAGGTTCCACTGGCTCTGGCCATGGCGCAACAGTACGAGTTTACGGGTCACTGCAGGGTCTCCAGCACGAGGAAAGGCAGACCGCTAGTGTAGCCCGCCGGCCGCTCACCGGCCCGTGCCGGGCGCCATGAGATGCTGTACGCATGACGGATAGGATCGATCCCGGACGCTGGCAGGGCAATGTGGCGCAGGCCCGCAACCAGCAGCGGGCGCTGGCCGCACGTGTCCAGCGCCACGATGACCTCCCCGCCCACGTACGCTGGCTCGCAGGGCTGGACGCCGGCCTGGAAGCGGGCGGCACCATCACGCGCGGCGCCGCGGTACTGCTTGATGCCCACACCCTGCAGCCGGTGGCCCACCACGTGGTCCGCCTACCGACCGTGATGCCGTACATCCCCGGCCTGCTCAGCTTCCGCGAACTGCCGGCGCTGCTGGCGGCACTGGTGGCGCTGCCGCAGGTGCCGGATCTGGTGTTCGTCGACGGCCACGGCATCAGCCATCCACGCCGGTTGGGGATTGCCGCCCACCTGGGGGTGGTGACCGGCTTGCCGAGCATCGGCGTGGCCAAGTCGAAACTGGTCGGCACCTTTGTCGAGCCCGACGCCGCGCCCGGCGCGGTGTCGCCCCTGCTCGACGGCGACGACATGCTGGGCTGGGTGCTGCGCAGCAAGGTGCGCTGCCGGCCGCTGTTCGTGTCCGGCGGCCACCGTGTCAGCGCCGATACCGCCCTGGCATGGGTACAACGCACGCTGCGGGGCTATCGCCTGCCCGAACCGACGCGGCTGGCCGACCGGCTCGCCTCGCGCCGCGACGCGCCTCAGCGGTGATCGCCGTGGCGGTGGCCGGGCGCGCCCGCCGCCGCGTGCTCATGGTCGTGGTCACGATCGTGGCTTGCGTGGGCATGCGGCACGGACGGCCCATCGTGTCCACACGCCTCGCCGCAGTGCTCGGCTTCGATCTGCAGCGTGGCGTGGTCGATCCCGTGCTGGGCGTGCAACCGGCCGGCCAAGGTCCGCCGCAGCAGGTCCGCGTCGGCGCCGTCGGCCATCACCACATGCGCGCTCAGCGCCGGGGTGGCCGAGGCCAGCGCCCACACATGCAGATCGTGCACGTCGCGCACCTGCGGGTGGTCGCGCAGACTGGCCCGCACCTGTTCCAGCGCGATGCCCTTGGGCACGCCTTCCAGCAGCACGTTGATCGCCTCACGCAGCAGCGTCCAGGTGCGCGGCAGCACCCACAGACCGATCAGCACGGCAAGGATGGGATCGATGATCTTCCAGCCGGTCCAGCGGATCAGCAGGGCGCCGAGGATCACCGCGACCGAGCCGAGCATGTCCGCCCAGACTTCCAGGTAGGCACCTTTCATGTTCAGGCTTTCGCCGCTGCCGGCCTGCAGCAGCCGCATCGCCGCCAGATTGACCAGCAGCCCCAGCGTGGCGATCACCAGCATGCCGGTGGAGGCGATCTCCTGCGGCTGACGGAACCGGGCGATCGCTTCCCACAGGATGTAGGCCGCCACCGCGAACAGCAGTGCGCCATTGAACAGCGCCCCGAGCGCTTCCAGGCGTGCATACCCGTAAGTGCGGCGCGCATCCGGCGGGCGCTGCGCCAGCCGGACCGCCAGCAGCGCGACCATCAGGGCCAGCGTATCGGTGGCCATGTGCGCCGCATCGGACAGCAGCGCCAGGCTGTTGGTCAGAAAGGCGCCGATCAGCTCGACCAGCAGGAAGCCGGCGGTCAGGCACAGCGCCCACCGCAGCGGCTTCTCGTGGCGGATCACAGGGGGCAGGTGGTTGTGGTCGTGGCCCATCGCTGAAAACGCTCCAATACAGTGCCTGCAGGCTACGCACGCCGCGCTGCGGACGCTATCACGCTGTTTATAACATTGCGGCCGGCACGCGCCCGGGCCGCTCGCGGGTTCACTGCGCAGCGGCGATGTCGCCGCTGGCCTGCGCACGCTCACGCAATGCACGGTAGATTGCCCTGCCCTTCCCCAGCCACGGCGATTGACCATGAACTTTGCCAGCGACAACCAGGCCGGCGTGTCCCCGGTCATCCTGCGTGCCCTGTGCGATGCCAGCACCGGCGTGGCCAGCAGCTACGGCGCCGACCCGTGGAGCGAGCAGGCCCAGCAGGCACTGGAGTCGCTGTTCGGGCAGCCGCTGCGGGTGTACTTCGTCGGTACCGGTACGGCCGCCAACTGCCTGGCGCTGTCCGCGCTGGCCCAGCCGTGGCAGACCATCGTGTGCCACGCGCAGGCCCACCTGGCCACCGATGAATCAAGTGCGCCGGAGTTCTTCACCGGCGGTGCGCGGCTGATGCCGGTACCCACGGCCAGCGGCAAGCTGCTGGCCGGCGACCTGCAGCGCGTGCTGCAGACCCTGCCCCACGCCCCGCCACATACGCTCACCGCGGCGGCGGTGAGCATCACCCAGAGCGCGGAGAACGGGCTGGTGTACAGCGTGGACGAGGTGGCCGCACTGGCCGACACCGCGCACGCGCACGGGCTGCACCTGCACATGGATGGCGCGCGCTTCGCCAATGCGGTGGCCTCGCTGGGCTGCACCCCGGCCGAGCTGAGTGCACGCGCCGGCGTGGATGTGCTGTCGCTGGGGGCCTCCAAGAGTGGCGCGCTGAACGCTGAAGCGGTGGTGTTCTTCAATACCGCGCTGGCCGACCAGTTCGAGCACCGGGTGAAGCGTGCCGGCCACCTGGCCTCCAAGAGCCGCCTGTATGGCGCCCAGTTCCTGGCCTGGCTGCAGGAGGGGCACGGCCTGCAGCTGGCCGCGCATGCCAACACCCTGGCCACCGCGCTGGCCGACTGCCTGGCCACCCACCCGCAGGTGCGACTGGCATGGCCGGTGCAGGCCAGCCAGGTGTTCGCGGTGATGCCCAGGGCGCTGCTGGAGCAGCTGCACGCGGCGGGCGTGCGCTGCTACGACTGGTATGCCAGCAGCCTGCCGACGCAGATGCACGTGGCCGAGGACGAAGTACCCGTGCGCTTCGTGACCGCCTGGTCGTCCAGCCTCAGCGAGGTGCAGGCCCTGCAGGCGCTGCTGCAGCGCCTGCGCTGACGGGCGCGGTCGTGCCCACACCGAGCAGCTGCTTGAGCCCCAGCATGAATCCGCGCGGGGCCACGCTCAGGTGGTCTTCCTCGGCCAGCACGTCCAGCCGCAGCTGCAGACCCGCCGTGGGGCGGCCGGCAGGGCCTTGCAGCGACCGTGCCATGGCCTGCGCATCGGCCACCATGTCCACCTGCGCGCCGTGGGTGCGCGCCTCGCGCTCGCCCACGTACATGTAAACCTGTGCCGGCAGCTGCGTGCGCGTGCGCGCCTGCGCGTGTTCCTGTCGAAGCACGTACTGCTTATCGAACCAGTACGACGGGCTGCCGAGGATGTAGCCGGCAAACAGCGTGGGCTGTTCCAGCAGGATCTGCGTGCCCAGCAGGCCGCCGTAGGAATGCCCCAGGAACAGGCGGCGGTGCTCGTCGCTGCGGTAGCGCGAGGCCACGAAGGGAATCACCTGGTCACGCAGGTATGTGATGTACGCGGCGCTCTGGCCGTGTGCCTGGTCCGCAGGCGCACCGGACGGGCCGCGCGCGGTGGGCGTGTAATCCCGGCGCCGGCTGGTCATGCCATCGTCGCCGAGTGCATAGGACAGCCCCACCAGGATGAAATCCTCGATAGCCGGGCCTTCGCCATTCAGGCGGCGGGCCATCTGCCGCACCAGGGGAAACGCATAGTCCGCGTCGGTGACGTACAGCACGGGATAGCGTCGCGCAGGCGCCTCCGCGTACCCCGCCGGCAGCGCGACGAACACCTGATAGGTGCGCCCACTGGCTGGATCGGGCACATCCCACACTTCACTGCCGACCACCTCGTACGGCTGGCCATTGCCGCGCTGGCCGCCGGTTGCCGAGGCGCTGCCGCGGACGGGCGCAGGCACCGTACCCGCGTCGGCGTGTGCCTCATCCGCGGGGGACGCGGCGGTACAGGCCGCCATCCCGAGCATGCACGTCAGTGCGGTTGCGATACCGATGCACCCCTTCCTTGTCACCCGCGTCTCCTGATGAATGCGGCGCTGCATGCGCCGCCGCCATCATAGGCGATCGTGTTTGCCGGGTGCCCACACGCAGACACCGCCGGGTGGCAGCCCGGCGGTGCATGGTGTCATTGCGGAGAGAGAGAGACAGAGAGAGGGCGAACGCCGGACCGGAGGGATCAGCGGTACTGGCGCTCGCAGCGGCGCTCGACCACCCGGTCGCCATTTTTCTGCTGGCTGCGGCCCTGGATGTTGCGGCCGGCGGCACCACCGGCCACCGCACCGGCCACCGTGGCCAGCTTCTTGCCATTGCCGCCGCCGATCTGGTTGCCCAGCAGCCCACCGACCACGGCGCCGGTGGCGGTACCGGCAATGCGGTTGGGATCACGGCTGTTGCGCTGTACTTCCACGTTGTGGCACACGACCTTGCTGCCATCGTTGAAGCGGCGGCCCTCGTCGCGGGGGCCATACGTCTGCGCGGAAGCCACAGCGGAGACCGACATCAACGCGGCCATGCACAGCATCGGAAGGGTCGTTTTCATCGGTAGCTCCTCGCAATCGTCGTCTGAAACGTGGCCCCAGTGTTGGCCGGTGCGCGGCAAGTGCAGGTGAAAAACCGTCCATGCCAGATGAAGGCCACGACCGTGGTTCAGCACACGGCCAGCCTCACGCGCACGCCACGTTGACGCGCTCCTGAACCCTGTTCATGAATACTCGCTGCACCGCGACCCGAGCACCTGCCGCACCGATGATGACCCAGTGGCGCCTGAAACTGACCCGGATCACCCGACGGATGTGGTTCCGCTCCACGCTGTACGGGCTGCTCGGCGTGGTCACCGCACTGGCCGGGGCAGCCGCCAAATTCGTCCTGCCGGAAGGTCTGGCCGCACAGATCGGTGCCGACTCGGTGGGCAACATCCTGGGCATCCTGGCCGCGTCGATGCTCACGGTGACCACCTTCTCGCTGTCCACCATGGTGGCTGCGTATGCGTCCGCGTCCACCACGGCCACGCCGCGCGCCTCGCGCCTGCTGATCGAGGACACCCGGGCGCAGGGCACGCTGGCCACGTTCATCGGGGCGTTCCTGTTTTCCATCGTCGGCCTCATCGCCCTGAGCACCGGCCTGTATGGCGACAGTGGTCGGCTGGTGCTGTTCGGCGCAACGATCGCAGTGATCATCGTGATCACGGTGACGCTGCTGCGCGCCATCGAGCAGTTCTCGCGCTTCGGCCGGGTGGGCGAAACCGTGTCGCTGGTGGAACAGGCCACGCTGAAATCGATGGCGCAGCGCGCGGAAGACCCCTGTCTGGGTGCGGCGCCGTGTACGTCAGGTATTCCCGCCAACGCCGTGGCCCTGTTCGCCGGTAAGACCGGCTACGTGGAGCACGTGGACGTGCCACGGCTGAACGCGCTGGCCGAGCAGCACCAGCTCGCCGTGTATGTGAGCTGCCAGCCCGGCACGTTCGCCACGCCCAACCGGGCGGTACTGGGCGTGTGCGGTGCGCTGGAAGCACCGCAGCGGGAGGAACTCCTCGAGGCGATCACCCTGGGTGACACGCGCCGGATCGAGCACGATCCGCGCTATGGGCTGGTGGTGCTGACCGAGATTGGTGTGCGCGCCATGTCGCCGGCGGTCAACGACCCGGGCACCTGCATCGCGGTCATCGGCACCTGCGTGCGCCTGCTGCTGCGCTGGGATGCGATGGTCTGCGCCCAGGCGCCAGGCGAGGTGCGCTATCCCTTCGTGCACATCGCGCCGCTTGCAGTGGATGACCTGTTCGACGATGTGTTCTCGCCCCTGTCCAACGAAGGCGCGGGCTCGCTCGAAGTCAGCCTTCGCCTGCAGAAGGGCCTTGCCGCGCTGTGCGCCGGGTGTTCGTCCAACACGCGCCAGGCCGCCCACCGGCACGCCGAACGTTCACTGGCGCGTGCACTGCAGACACTGCGCTTCAGTGACGAGCGCGACACCCTCACCGCGGTGGCTGCAGAAGAGCAGCAGCGCGCGCGACACGCCGCTGCCGGCACGACCTGATGGGTTGGGCCACCTTGCAACGCGCGTTAGACTTGAACGCTTTCTTTACAAAAACGGAGGCATAGCGACCCACTCGTGAAGGTATTTCCCCTGATTTTCATGTGTGCTGCAGCAGTCAGCACCGCCAGTATCCACGCCCAGGAAGCCTCGGGCACGGCGATGGATCCCTATCTCGACGTTGGCGGCGCCGTCCGCTTCAATTACGGATGGCTCGACTACGGCCCCACCAGCCGCCTGCAGCTTGAGCTGCTCCGCGCGGACGTGAAGGCCGGTGCAGGTCCGGTGTTTTTCTCGGCCCAGTACCGCTGGTATGACGGCTTCGACGCGGTCCACCACGCCTATGCAGGCTGGAACGTCACCGAGAACACCCAGATCAAGGCCGGCATCCAGCAGGTGCCCTTCGGCCTGCTGCCCACCGTGTCGCAGAGCTTCTGGTTCGGCTCCGGCTACTACCTCGGCATCGAAGACGACTACGACCCCGGTGTCACGGTCCGCCACACCCGTGGCGATCACCAATGGACCGCGGGCTGGTTTGCCGGCGACGAGTACGGCACCGGAGCGCGCTACGACCGCTATTCCTTCGACGTGGCGCAGACCGATGCGCTGCCCTACCGCGAACGCGATCGCGTGCACCTGCGCTACGAGCATACCGGCGCACTGGCGGAGGGCGAACTGCTGCTGGGCGCCTCGGCCTTCACCGGCCATGTGCAGAACACCACCACGCGCCGGCACCACGGGCATCATGGTGCGGCCGTGCATGCCCAGTGGAAGCGTGATGGCTGGACCACCCAGCTGCAGTGGGCGCGGTACCGCTACAGCGTGCCAGGCGACCGCATGGCGTTGTCCGCGTTCATGGCGCCCTTCGAGATCGCGGCCGAGGCGGATGTTCCCAGTGCCAACGTGGCCTATTCGTTCGGCGCCCAGCGCTGGCTGGACGACATCACCTGCTACAACAACCTCAGCATGACCCGGCCGACCGGACGCAGCCAGGGCACGCGGGACTCCTGGCAGAACGTCACCGGGTGCAGCCTGCAGAAAGGCATCATGCTCACCTACGTTGACTGGATCGCCGGCAAGAACATGTGGTTTGCCGGCGGCGACGGCATCGGCATCGATGACGGCGGCCCCTCGCGCTGGCACAGCCGGCTGAACCTCAACATCGGGTTCTATTTCTAAGCGCGGGCACGGCCTTCGTTCTACTTTCATCCAACCGGAGGAATTCATGCAGAGCCCTGCTCCGCGATCCACTCCTGTTCGCCAGCGCATTCTGCCGCAGGTGTTCATTCCCACCGCCGCCATTGTCCTGGCCCTGCTGGCGTTGTCCATCTTCCTGCCAGAGACCTCTGCGCGCTGGTTCACCGCCGCCAAGAACTGGACCGCCAACGATGCGGGCTGGTTCACCATCCTGTCAGTGGCAGGCTTCCTGGTATTCGTGGTGGGCGTGGCGATCAGTCGCTATGGCCGCATCAAGCTCGGCCCGGACCACAGCCGCCCCGACTACAGCTACGCATCCTGGTTTGCGATGCTGTTCGCTGCGGGGATGGGCATCGGGCTGATGTTCTTCGGCGTTGCCGAACCGATCATGCACTACGCCACCCCGCCCACCGGCACGGCCGAATCGGCCGAAGCGGCGCGCCAGGCCATGCGCATCACGTTCTTCCACTGGGGCGTGCATGCATGGGCCATCTACGCGGTGGTCGCGCTGGCCCTGGCGTATTTCGCCTACCGCCACAACCTGCCGCTGCGCGTGCGCTCGGCGCTGTACCCGCTGATCGGTGAGCGCATCCACGGGCCGATCGGCCACACGGTGGACACGTTCGCCGCGCTGGGCACGATCTTCGGCCTGGCCACCTCGCTCGGCCTGGGCGTGATGCAGATCAACTCGGGCCTGAACTACCTGTTCGGGCTGGAGATCAGCACGGTGGTGCAGGTCTCGCTGATCGGCATCATCATCGTGGTGGCCACCGGCTCGGTGGTCGCCGGCCTGGACAGTGGCGTCCGCCGCCTGTCGGAGATCAACATGATCATGGCGGTGGCCCTGCTGGCCTTCGTGCTGGTCTGTGGCCCCACGGTGCACCTGCTGCAGGCGTTCGTGCAGAACACCGGCATGTATGCCTCGCAGCTGTTCTCGATGACGTTCAACCTGTACGCCTACGAGCCCAGCGGCTGGCTCGGCGGCTGGACCCTGTTCTACTGGGGCTGGTGGATCGCCTGGTCGCCGTTCGTGGGCATGTTCATCGCCCGCATCTCGCGCGGTCGTACCGTGCGTGAGTTCGTGGTCGGCGTGCTGCTGGTGCCGCTGGGCTTCACCTTCCTGTGGATGACCATCTACGGCAACTCGGCGCTGTTCATGGTCCGCACCGACGGCGTGCAGGCGCTGCTCACCGCGGTGTCCAACGACAGCTCGATGGCCCTGTTCGAGTTCCTGCAGCACCTGCCGCTGACCATGATCACCTCCAGTTTGGCCGTTCTGCTGGTGGCGCTGTTCTTCGTGACCTCGGCCGACTCCGGTGCGCTGGTGATCGACATGCTGACCTCCAAGGGCGAAGAAGAATCGCCGGTGTGGCAGCGGATCTTCTGGGCGCTGCTGGTCGGTGCCATCGCCGTGGCGCTGCTGCTCGCCGGTGGCCTGGAGTCGCTGCAGGCAGCAACCATCGCCAGCGCCCTGCCCTTCACCGTGGTGATGATCCTGATGTGCTGGGGCCTGCTCAAGGCCATGCATCTGGACGCCACCAAGCGCTCGATCCTGCGCGATGCACGCCTGCTGCCGGGCACCAGTGGCGACTGGCGCGCGCGCCTGCGCCTGCTGTCGCACAACCCGGTCAAGATCGAGGTGGTCGGGTTCATCAGCGAGACGGTGCTGCCTGCCTTGCAGGACGTCGCCGGGGAACTGCGCAAGCAGGACCTGCCGGTGGAAGTCACCCACGGCGAGGACGGCCGTGCCTGGCTGCGCGTCGGCCACGGCGAGGAGATGGATTTCTTCTACTCCGTGCGCCCGCAGCCCTACGACGCACCGACCTTCGCCCTGCGTGATCCGCGCCGGGCGGTCAGCGAGGGCACCCGCCATTACCGGGCCGAGGTGTACCTGCGCGAAGGCGGCCAGGACTACGACGTGATGGGCTGGGCCAAGGTGCAGCTGATCCACGACGTGCTGGACCAGTACGAGCGCCACCGCCAGTTCCTGGACCACGTCCGCTGAGGATCGGCCCCGGCCCGCCCTTCGGGGAGGGCCGGGGCCATGCGCGCTGCTTCAGCGCGCGGAGGGCGGTGTGGTCTGCGCCGGTGCCGCCAGCGCATCCGCCGGAATCAGGCGCTCGGCCAGGCCGCGATAGATCGGTACATGACACACCAGGCCGGAGACGCCACGGGCCAGCAGGACCGTGGCCAGGATCGGCAGCAGCATGCCATTGGTGTCGGTCAGTTCCAGCGAGATCACCGCCGAGGTAAGCGGCGCCTGGGTCACCCCGGTGAGGTAGGCACACATGCCCAGCACCACGAACGCACTGGGATCCACCGACGGCATCAGCACCGACAGGTTGTGGCCCAGCCCGGCACCGACGGCAAGCGCCGGCGAGAACAGCCCACCGGGGATACCGGCCACATAGGACGCCAGATTGGCGAGCAGCTTCATCAGGCCGAACTCATGGCCGACCTGCGCATGCCCTTGGACCAGACTGCGCGCCTGCTCATAGCCGGTGCCGAAGGCGCCGTGGCCGAAGCCGGCAGCCAGCCCCACCACCACCAGCCCGCAGGCGGCGGCCAGCAGAACCGGGTGCTGGCTGCGCAGCCGACCCAGCCAGCGCGGGCGCCCGGACATGCTCAGCAGCACCAGCCGGGCGAACAGGCCACCGGCCAGCCCGGCCACGGTGCCGCACAGCAGGATCGCCAGCCACGCCTGGCCCAGCGGCAGGAAGGTCGCCACGCGGCCGAAGTAGGTGTAATTGCCCAGGATGCCCAGCGACACCACGCCACCGACGATCACCGCGGTGAGCAGGGTGCCGGAGAAACGATGCTCAAAGCGCCCGCTGAGCTCCTCGATGGCGAATACGATGCCGGCCAGCGGCGTGTTGAACGCCGCGGCGATGCCCGCCGCGCCACCGGCCAGCAGGAAGTGCGACAGCTCGCGCGGATCGCGGAAGCCGAACCAGCGCCCGAACGTGTACATCAGGCTGGCCCCCACGTGCACGGTGGGCCCTTCGCGCCCCACCGAGGCACCGCCCAGCAGCGACAGCGTGGTCAGCAGCAGTTTGCCGGCCGAAACCTTCAGGGACAGGTTGGTGCTGCGGAAGGCCTGGTCGTCGGGCTTTTCCAGCGCGGCGATCACCTGCGGAATGCCACTGCCACGAGTGGGGCGCAGCACCCCATTGGTGAGCCAGGCCAGCAGGGCGAAGATGCCCGGAGTGAGCAGCAGCGCCCACCACAGCGAATGGTCGATGATGCGCTGGAACAGCGCGAAGGCGGCATCGCTGGCCTTGGCGAACACGATGGCGACCAGCGCCACCGCCACCGCACCGCCCCACAGGGCAATCCGGCGCTTCCAGCCTTCAGCCGACAGGGCCGCGCGTAACCCGCTCTGCGGGGAATGGGGGGAAGACATGTGACGTATTGTCCTCCTGTGGGGGCGCTGGGGCCAGGGTTTTTGCCGCCTCAGGGCCTCAAGGGCATGGATTTTGCGTCCATCCAGCAGTCCATCGCATCCACTCCAGGCAACTGCCCCTGTCCCTTCAACACAGCGGCAAATGGAAGCCGGTGCGGAAAACGGAGCTCCTACAGCCGTGGCGGTGGCTACTGGCCTATCTGCTACCCCGAGGACGTGACCCCGGCGATGCTCGCACGCTATCGGTCAAACGGCGGGTAATGGACCCTGCTGCGCCTCCTTCCCGGCGACGACCCGCCTCTTGCTTGAAGTGGCGTCGCAGAAGGGAGCGTGCGTTTTCCTGGTCCAACCCTGAAAGCTCTGGGTGAGCGGCTGGCGGCATAGCCCGCGCCAATTCGACGGACAGTACGCATAGTGCTGCCCTATCATTGCGGCATTGGGCCCCCTCCCGGGCCAGTCATTGCGCAGGCAGTTTCAAGGATGACGATCGAATGGCGCCCCTCGGTCTGGGGTCGGCTTTTTACCCGCAACCCGCACTGGGCGCTTCGTTTTGACGATGAGAACGTCGAGTTGTTCCTGTCAGGTGACCGGCACCGTCAGTATCTGGACGATGCCTATCGGATCCAGGTGATTCCTGGCGTTGTCTGGTCTCGCCTTGAGCTGGAGAGGGACGGCGGACCGCGCCTGATCGTCGATGGACTTCCCAATGCCCTTGGCGCCCAGGTGTCTGCCGAAGTTGAGCGTCTGCTTGCTCTACGCCGCAGGCGTGAGCGCAAAGCCCTGTTCGATTCCCTTGTTGCACAGATGACGTCCTGGCTGTCAGAGGCCCGGTCATTGAGCGAGGCAGCCCTGCAGGAACGGCGCTGGATCACCCATGAGCAGCAGGTGTCCCTCCTGCAGCAGCGACCCCGCCTGGGGCTGGACACAGAAGATCTTGAGGCGCTCTTCCTCGACACGGAGGTTCACGACGATCTGCGGTCCACCGCCCATCTGGCTGCACTCAGCGCGCTGCACGAGTGGCATCTGGATTGGTGCGGGGAATGGGCGCAGACCAATGAAACCATGACCGTGCGTGAGCTGACGTTGGCCAGGGACTTCCTGAGCCGGGTGGAGAGCAAGCCGTTGACCGAGGAGCAGGCCCGGGCCGTGATCTGCTTCGACAACCGCGTTCAGGTGGTCGCATCTGCCGGCTCGGGTAAAACCTCAACCATGGTCGCCAAGGCCGCCTACGCGATCGATCGAGGGTTCGTCGAACCAAGCCGTGTGGTGATGCTGGCGTTCAACAAGGACGCAGCAACGGAACTGGAGGAGCGTGCCGGGCGCTCCTTCCAGCGTCTGGGGATGGACGACACCGTCGTCGAGGCGCGCACCTTCCATGCCCTCGGCTTGTCGATCATTGCCCAGGCCACCGGCCGCAAGCCGGATGTCCCTGCATGGGCGGTCGACTCCGCCGCAGGTCTGAACAAGCTCAGCGAGCTGGTGGATGATCTGAAGGACAGGTCCATCGAGTTCCGTACACGGTGGGACATGTTCCGCCTCGTCTTTGGCCGGGACTTGCCTCCCCTTGATGCGGAGATGCTGGGCGACGGTTACGACAGAGACGGGAAGGCCTACATCCGTACGCTCCAGGGCGAGCGCGTCAAGAGTCTGGAAGAGTGCGTGATTGCGGACTGGCTCTTCTACAACGGCGTGAATTACGAGTACGAGCGCACCTACGAGTTCGATACCGCCACGGCCAGCCATCGGCAATACCGGCCAGACTTCTACTATCCGGACGGAGGGCTTTATCACGAGCACTTCGCGCTCGACGCGCAGGGGCAACCGCCCAAGCATTTTGCAGGGTATCTGGAAGGCATCGCATGGAAGCGGCAGCAGCACACGCTGCGCAGCACCGCACTCGTCGAAACGACCTCGTTCGGTCTCAGGGCGGGGCATGACCTGACCCGCCTGTCGCAGCATCTGCAACGCCTGAACATCGATCTGGATCCGAATCCCGACCGCACGATCCCTGACGGCGGTGCAACCCCGATGCCGGACGCGGAACTCATCAGCCTCATGCGCTCGTTCATTGCCCATGCCAAAAGCAACTGCCTCGGCTTCGAGGAAATGACAGCCAGGCTCGAGCGATTGCCCGAGGACCAGTTCAAGGAGCGCCATCGCCGTTTCCTGGAGATCGCAGGCCCGGTGGTTCAAGCATGGGACGATGCGTTGGCAGACGAGAACGGCATCGACTTCGAGGACATGCTCAACACCGCGGCAAGCTACCTGGAACAAGGCAGGTTCGAGTCGCCCTACGACCTTGTCATGGCAGACGAGTTCCAGGACGCCTCGCGCGCTCGCGCTCGCCTGTGTCGGGCCTTGGTAGACCGGCCAGGCAAGCACTTGTTCGCGGTTGGCGATGACTGGCAGTCGATCAACCGGTTCGCAGGCGCGGACGTGTCGGTGATGACGGGGTTTCGAGACTGGATGGGACACGGGCAGGTGCTGAAGCTGGAGCAGACCTTCCGGTGCCCGCAGGAACTGTGCGACGTATCCAGCCGATTCATCAGCAAGAACCCCAACCAGATCGCCAAGGCCGTCCGCTCGGTCACACCGTCAGTGGGTCCGGCACTCCAGGCGTTCCAGGTCAACCGCCGAGAAGAGATCCAGGACGGCATCCGCCAGTATCTGGCAGGCCTACACGAACAGATTCGTTCCGGACAGTTGCCGGCGGGCAAGGACGGGCGCGTGCTCGTCTTCGTTCTGGGCCGCTATCGCAATGACCGCAGCTACGTCCCGCCGGATTGGAAGAAGGCGTTTGGCAGCACCCTGGACGTGGAGTTCCTGACGGCCCACCGCTCGAAAGGCCGCGAGGCCGACTATGTTGTGCTCCCCGCCATGGTCAACAGGGGCTTCCCCAGCCTCCGGACGGATGACCCGGTCCTGTCCCTGGCAATGCCTGAGGGCGACCGCTATCCCTTGGGCGAGGAACGCCGACTGTTCTACGTGGCCCTGACACGGGCCAGGCGATCGGTTGCCATGTTCACGGTGCTGGGAAGGAACTCCCCCTTCCTGGATGAGCTCGTCAACGAAAAGGCGGTAAGAGTGACCAGTGTCGCCGGCAAACCGGTCACGGAAGATCGGTGCCCGGTCTGCAAGGTGGGCGTCTTCGTTGACCGCACAGGGCCTCATGGCCCCTTCCGCTCCTGTTCCAGCTACCCCCTGTGCTACGCCAAACCGCAGAACCGCCGCCGTTGGTGATCCTGTACTCGAGTTCGAGCGCGCTTTACGCCGAAGCGCAACGCTCCTGCGCTGCAACACCCGTACCCCGGTCGAGCCGCTTTGCGTGGTCCCGAATCGCCGACATCACGACCCGACAGGGCAAGCTGCAACTGCGCAATCGAGCTGGATCGGTACAACCAGCAGATTGTGGGTTGGTCGGTGCACGCTCGGCAGGACCGTCAGAGGGTGATCTGGGCTGGGCAGATCGCGGTGTGGCAGCGGCAAGGAACTGATGAAGCCATCCTGCATGCGGGGCGGGGCAGTCAGTTGCGCAGCGGTGGCTAGGAAACATGTCTCGCGGCTGACGGGCTTAGCGGGTCAATGAGCGCCGTGGGAAGTTCCGGCGACAACGTTGAAAGCGAAAGCTTCTTTGGGCTGCTCAAGCGCGAGCGCATTTACGGAACGAACTACCCGACACAGGATGCAGCACGAGCGCGTTACTTGACTACATCGACCGACACCGTGACGCAAAGATGCGGCGAAGGGTTGCCAAGCGGAATCAGAACGTTGCAGCTCTTTTGGGACCGTCCGTGATATCGGGGTAGAACCCCGTTGCCCCTAGTCCGAGCCGATGGCCTCAGGGTGCCCAAGGAAGCCATTGGCGCCACGCATGCCACTGATACCCTGCCGCACCAGCGCCTGCAGGGCACCCGCGGTGTCAGGGATTGCGCTGTCCCCCTTCATCATCCCTCGCCCCCGCGCTTCCTTGCCCCAATCCTCCCGCGCCACCACCCGGACCGCTTAAACTGGGCCTCACGGCAGCGCCCGGCACCGGCCTGCGCTGCAGCACCCGTACCCCGGTCGATCCGCCGGGCGTTGTCCGCCCCCATGGGGCCTCGTGCAGGCGCCTGCCGTTGCCCCGGCCAGCGTCGCGGATCACCCGCCATCACCCGTAGGAAGCGTTCTTGCACATGTCTGACCCCAAAGCGAAACCGTCTGCATCGAAGGCCAGTGCCGAGCACACCCCCCTGATGAAGCAGTTCTTCGCCGCCAAGTCCGAATATCCGGACCTGCTGCTGTTCTTCCGCATGGGCGATTTCTACGAGCTGTTCTACGACGACGCGCGCAAGGCCGCACGGCTGCTGGACATCACCCTGACCCAGCGCGGCAGCTCCGGCGGCGCGCCGATTCCGATGGCCGGCGTGCCGGTGCATGCCTACGAAGGCTATCTGGCACGGCTGGTGGCGCTGGGCGAATCGGTGGCCATCTGCGAACAGATCGGTGACCCGGCACTGGCCAAGGGGCTGGTGGAGCGCAAGGTGGTGCGCATCGTCACCCCGGGTACCGTGACCGATGAGGCGCTGCTGGACGAGCGCCGCGACACCCTGCTGATGGCGCTGTCGCGCAACAAGCAGGGCTACGGCCTGGCCTGGGCCGATCTGGCCGGCGGCCGCTTCCTGGTCAATGAAGTGGACAGCGAGGATGCGCTGGAAGCGGAGCTGGCGCGGCTGGAGCCGGCCGAACTGCTGGTACCCGACGAAGACCACTGGCCCGCGTTCCTGCGCCAGCGCAGCGGCGTACGGCTGCGCGCGCCCTGGCTGTTCGACGCCGACAGCGGCCGCCGCCAGTTGCTGAACTTCTTCAAGCTGCATGACCTGAGCGGCTTCGGCATTGATGACAAGCCGCGCGCCACCGGTGCGGCCGGTGCGCTGCTCGGCTATGTGGAAGAAACGCAGAAGCAGCGCCTGCCGCACCTGACCGCCATCGCCATGGAGAGCGCGGGGGAGGCCATTGCGATGAATGCCGCCACCCGCCGCCACCTGGAGCTGGACACGCGGGTGGATGGCGATACCCGCAACACCCTGCTCGGCGTGCTCGACAGCACGGTCACCCCGATGGGCGGGCGCCTGCTGCGCCGCTGGCTGCACCGCCCGCTGCGCCTGCGCGAGGTGCTGGTGCAGCGCCACCATGCGGTGGAGATGCTGATCGAGCGCGGTGCCGAGGCCGATATCCGCGAGCAGTTCCGCCGCCTGGGCGACCTGGAACGCATCCTCACCCGCGTAGCGCTGCGCTCGGCGCGCCCGCGCGATCTGTCCACCCTGCGCGATGGCCTGGGCCTGTTGCCGGCCGTGCGCGAGGTGCTGGCGCCGCTGGATTCGCCGCGGCTGCAGGCCCTGTGCGCGTCCCTCGGCGAGCACGACGCGTGCGCGCACCTGCTGGCCAGTGCCATTGCCGAGACCCCGCCGCTCAAGCTCAGCGATGGCGGCGTGCTGGCCGATGGCTACGATGGCGAACTGGACGAGCTGCGCCGGTTGTCCACCCACGCCGACCAGTTCCTGGTGGACCTGGAACAGCGCGAGCGCGAGAGCAGCGGCATCGCCACGCTGAAGGTCGGCTACAACCGCGTGCACGGCTATTACATCGAGATCAGCAAGGGCCAGTCCGACCGCGCGCCGGTGCACTACACCCGCCGGCAGACGCTGACCAATGCCGAACGCTACATCACCGAAGAACTGAAGACCTTCGAGGACAAGGTGCTGTCCGCGCGTGACCGCTCGCTGTCGCGCGAGAAGTACCTGTACGAACAGCTGCTGGACACGCTGGGTGAGGGGCTGGAGCCGCTCAAGCGCTGCGCCGCCGCGCTGAGCGAACTGGACGTGCTGGCCGGTTTCGCAGAGCGCGCCCAGGCGCTGGACTGGTCGCGGCCGGAACTGCATGCCGAGCCGTGCCTGAAGATCGAGCGCGGCCGCCACCCGGTGGTGGAAGCGGTACGCGAGCAGCCGTTCGAGCCCAACGACCTGGATCTGCATCCCGAGCGCCGCATGCTGGTGATCACCGGCCCGAACATGGGCGGTAAATCCACCTACATGCGGCAGAACGCGCTGATCGTGCTGCTGGCCCACATCGGCAGCTTCGTGCCGGCACGGCGGGCGCAGATCGGCCCGATCGACCGCATCCTGACCCGCATCGGCGCCGGTGACGATCTGGCGCGCGGGCAGTCCACCTTCATGGTGGAAATGGCCGAGACCAGCTACATCCTGCACCACGCCAGCGCGCACTCACTGGTGCTGATGGATGAGATCGGCCGCGGCACCTCCACCTATGACGGCCTGGCCCTGGCCGATGCCGTGGCCCGCCACCTGGCCTACCAGAACCGCTGCTACACGCTGTTCGCCACGCACTACTTCGAACTGACCGCGCTGGCCGACGAGCAGCACGAGGGCGGCCGCAGCGGCATCGCCAATGTGCACCTGGATGCGGTGGAACACACCGACCGGAACGGCAGCGAGGCGCTGGTGTTCATGCACGCGGTGAAGGACGGCCCGGCCAACCGCAGCTTCGGCCTGCAGGTGGCCGCGCTGGCCGGCCTGCCCCGCGCCACCGTGGCGCAGGCACGCCGCCGCCTGGCCGAACTGGAACAGCGCGAGGGCCCCAGCCAGGCCGCTGCGGTCAGTGCCCAGGCGCTGCAGGCACCGCAGCAGTTTGGACTGTTCACCACCCCGTCCAGCAAGGCGCAGGACGCACTGGCGGCGATCGATCCGGACGAACTCACGCCGAAACAGGCCCTGGAAGCGCTGTACCGGCTCAAGGCGCTGCTGTAACCGGTTCGCCACGCCGGCGCGCCGACGGGCGGCCGGTCCGGGCGCGGTGACGCCTTCGCGGCGTCGGTGTGCAGGCGGCGGTATGCTCGGGCGGTTCCCATCCCGACCTGGAGCCTGCCGTGAACAGCCAATCCCTCGCCGCCACCCTCTTCCAGCAGCTGCAGCAGGGCCAAGGCCTGCAGCAGGTCGCCCAGCAACTCGGCCTGGACAGCGGCCAGGCCAGCCAGGCGGTGGCCACCGCCCTGCCCCTGCTGCTGGGCGCCATGGGCAACAACGCGCGCGAGCCACAGGGAGCGCAGTCACTGCTCAACGCACTGCAGCGTGACCATCTCGGGGGTACCAGCGGCACTGCCGGCAGCGGCGGTGGGTTCGACCTGGGCAGCGTGCTGGGCGCGGTACTCGGCGGCGGCAGCACCCCGGCCGGTGACGGCGCCGGCATCCTCGGCCATGTGTTCGGCGGGCAGAGCCCGCAGGCTGCCCAGGCGCTGGGCAGCCGCACCGGCCTGGACAGCGGCCGCGCCACACAGTTGCTCGCGCTGCTGGCTCCGATTGTCATGTCGTTTCTGGCCCAGCGTTTCGCCCAGAAAGGCAACGCCAGTGAACTGGGCAACGCGCTGGGGCAGGAAGCAGAACAGGCTGGCATGGCCGGTGGCGGGCTCGGCGCGCTGCTGGACCAGGACGGTGACGGCCAATTCGGCCTCGGAGACGTAATGAAACTGGGCGGGCAGTTCTTCGGCGGCAAACGCTGATCGAAATCGCCTTTTCAATAGGCGATAGCAATAGCTATTCGCTATCGTTCCTGTTGAACCAATCGACTATACCCCCGTGCTGATTGCGCATACGGTAAGTGAACGATCCCTTTCACCTCGTCGCCCGTCCACAGGTACCCACCCATGAAAAGCGAAGCCAAGTGCCCGTTCAACCACGCCGTCAGCGGCCAGGCCACCACCAACCAGGACTGGTGGCCGCAGCAGCTGCGGGTTGACCTGCTGAACCAGCATTCTGACCGTTCCAATCCGCTGCCCGGGCAGTTCAACTACGCCGAGGCGTTCAAGGGCCTGGACTACGCCGGCCTGAAGGCGGATCTGAAGGCGCTGATGACCGATTCGCAGGACTGGTGGCCGGCCGATTTCGGCCACTACGGCGGCCTGTTCGTGCGCATGGCCTGGCACAGCGCCGGTACCTACCGCATCGGTGACGGACGGGGTGGCGGTGGCCGCGGCCAGCAGCGCTTCGCTCCGCTCAACAGCTGGCCGGACAACGTCAGCCTGGACAAGGCGCGCCGCCTGCTGTGGCCGATCAAGCAGAAGTACGGCCAGGCCATTTCCTGGGCCGAT
>Ga0207790_1000235_pt1 | contig 21895 bp, 21 predicted proteins | sample HigsolmetaGSP14D_FD_184842 | JGI IMG/M metagenome (GOLD analysis project Ga0207790, IMG submission 184842) | High solid enriched microbial communities from the Joint BioEnergy Institute, USA - SP1-4-D (SPAdes) | ecosystem: Engineered > Bioreactor > SSF (Solid state fermentation) > Aerobic >...
CGAGGGGCTTCGCCGTTCGCCGCCCACCCGCCAGATGCAGGGTTTGCCGTCCCCCGCCAGCGCTGCTCACCCGGCCACCCGCCGCAGCCCTGCAACGGCGCCCACCCGCCAACCACGAGGGGCTTCGCCGTTCGCCGCCCACCCGCCATTTGCCGCATAATCTACCGATGACCGACGATCGCATCATTGGCGCCGGCGCCACCCGAGAGGATGACGCCGCCGACGCCAGCATCCGCCCCAAACGCCTGGCCGACTACCTCGGCCAGGTGCCGGTGCGCGAGCAGATGGAGATCTACATCCAGGCCGCCAAAGGCCGCGGCGATGCGCTGGACCACGTGCTCATCTTCGGACCCCCGGGGCTGGGCAAGACCACGCTGAGCAACGTCATTGCCAACGAACTGGGCGTGGCGCTGCGGGTCACCTCCGGCCCGGTGATCGAGAAAGCCGGCGACCTCGCCGCGCTGCTCACCAACCTGCAGCCGCACGATGTGCTGTTCATCGACGAGATCCACCGCCTCTCGCCCGTGGTCGAGGAGGTGCTGTACCCGGCGATGGAAGATTTCCAGATCGACATCATGATCGGCGAAGGCCCGGCCGCGCGCTCGATCAAGATCGACCTGCCACCGTTCACCCTGATCGGGGCCACCACGCGTGCCGGGCTGCTGACCGCGCCGCTGCGCGACCGCTTTGGCATCGTCCAGCGGCTGGAGTTCTACAGCGTGGAGGAACTGACCCGGATCGTGCGCCGCTCGGCCGCCATTCTGGGTATCGACTGCACCGCCGACGGCGCCGGCGAGATCGCGCGGCGTTCGCGCGGTACCCCGCGTATCGCCAACCGGCTGCTGCGCCGCGTGCGCGACTACGCCCAGGTCAAGGCGGCCGGGCATATCGACGCCCCGGTGGCACAGGCCGCCATGCAGATGCTCAAGGTCGACCCGGAAGGGTTTGACGAGCTGGACCGGCGCATGCTGCGCACCCTGGTGGACTACTTCGACGGGGGGCCGGTCGGCGTGGAATCGATGGCCGCGGCGCTGTCGGAAGAACGCGGCACCCTGGAAGACGTGGTGGAGCCCTTCCTGATCCAGCAGGGCTTCCTGGTCCGCACCGCACGGGGCCGCATGGCCACCCACAAGGCGTACCGTCATCTCGGATTGAAGCCCAAGGCCGCCCCGTCGGACCTGTTCGCCGGGCAGGACGAGGCATGAGTGTGCCGCGGTTCAGTTGGCCGACACGCATTTACTGGGAAGATACCGACGCGGGTGGCGTGGTCTACCACGCCCGCTACGTCGCCTTCATGGAACGCGCGCGGACCGAGTGGATGCGTGCGCTGGGCTTCGGCCAGGAGCGCATGCAGCGCGAACACGGCAGGGTCTTCGCCGTACGTGCGATGCAGATGGATTTCATCAAGCCGGCGCGTCTGGACGATGCGCTGGAGGTCACCGCCACGCTGGTGCAGTGCAAGCGCGCCAGCATGGTCTTCGCCCAGCAGGTGCTGCGCGGGGATCAGGTGCTGTTGACCGCGCAGGTCAGGATTGCAGCGCTGGACGCGGACACGTTCCGCCCGCGCGCCATGGACGATGCATTGCTGGCCGTGCTCAAGCCCCACGAATACCCCCTACTTACTGATCAGGCAGATTGAGGAACAACGGATGATCGCAATGCTTCTGGCCCTGCAGGCCACGGTGGTCGAGGCGCTGCCTGAGGATGTGACCCGCGCGGCCGCTGAAACGGCCGGCCATGCCTCGCGCAGCGGTATCAACTACTGGGAACTGATGACCAAGGCCAGCATCCCGGTCATCCTGATCGTGCTGCTGCTGCTGGCCGGCTCGTTCATCAGCTGGGTGATCATCTTCCGCAAGGCCCGTGTGTTCTCGCAGGCCACGCGCGAAGCGGACGAGTTCGAGAGCCGCTTCTGGTCCGGTGCCGATCTGGGCAAGCTGTACAGCGCCGCCACCGACCGCAACCGCAACGTGAGCGGTCTGGAGGCGATCTTCGAAGCTGGCTTCCGCGAATACACCCGCCTGCGCGACCGCCGCACGCTGGACGGCCGCGCGCTGCTGGAAGGCGCCCAGCGCGCCATGCGCACCAGCTACACCCGCGAGGTGGACCGCCTGGAGCGCAACCTGGAACTGCTGGCCAACATCGGCTCCACCGCCCCGTACGTGGGTCTGGTGGGTACCGTGTTCGGCATCATGGTGACCATGCACGACATGATCAACAGCGGCGAGCAGGCCGGTATCGCCTCCGTGGCGCCGGGTATTTCCGAGGCGCTGTTCGCCACCGCCATCGGCCTGTTCGTGGCCATTCCGGCGGTGTGGGCCTACAACCGCTTCACCACCCGGGTGGAGCGCATGGCCGTGCGCTATGAGACCTTCGCCGACGAGTTCAGCTCGATCCTGCAGCGCCAGACCGGCGCCGACGACTAAGCGTCAGCCAAGGAGCCCGTCATGAGTGCCATTGGCCGCCGCAAGCGCCGCAAGCTCAAATCCGAGATCAACGTCGTGCCGTACATCGACGTCATGCTGGTGCTGTTGATCATCTTCATGGTCACCGCACCGCTGCTGACGTTGAGCTTCGAGGTGGACCTGCCGCGCTCCAACGCCAAGGCGCTGGAAAGCAAGCAGGACCCCATCGTGGTCTCGGTCCGCCAGGATGGTCAGTTCAGCCTGAAGCTGCCCGATGACAAGGCGCCGGCCGCGATGGCCGCCGACGAACTGCAGGCGCGCCTGGGGGCGATTGCCGCGCAGGACAAGAACCTTCGCGTGATCGTGGCGGCCGACCGTGCCGTGGCCTATGAGAAGGTGGTCGCGGCGATGGACGTGCTCAAGCGCGCCAACGTGGAAAAGGTCGGCCTGGCCACCGATGCACAGTGACGCCCTGCCACCGCCGCACCAGGACGAACCGGGCTGGGGTCTGCCGGTCGGTCTGGCCGTGCTCATCCATCTGCTGGTCGCGCTGATCTTCATCGTGGCCTGGCTGTGGTCGCCCGAACGCAGCACCGAAGCGGCCGCCGGCGATCCGGCGGTTCAGGCCGACATGGCCCTGAGCAGCGCCGAAGCCTCGGCGGCCCGGCAGGCGCTGCGCCAGTCCGAGCGGCTGGAGACGCTGCCCGAGCCGGTCACGCCCGAGCCCATTCCCGAGCCGCTGCCCGAACCGGAGCCGGAAGACACCGTGCCGCCGCCGCAGCCGCTGCCGGAGCCGCGTCCGATGGACGCGCCCACGCCGCAGCAGCAACAGGCGCAGGAGCGCATCGCGCAGCCGGACAAGACCGAGCAGGAAGCGGTCAGCGCGCTGGCCATTTCCCAGGAAAAGGCCCGCCAGGAGCAGGAGGCCAAGCGCCGGCAGGAGCAGATCGACCTGACCGAGCGGCAGCGCCAGCAGGAAGCCGAGCAGAAGGCGCGGCTGGCCCGGCAGCAGGAGGCCGAGCAGAAGCGCGTGGCCGATGAGCAGCGCCGCGCCAGCGAAGCCAAGGCCGAGCAGGAGAAGCAGAAGCGCCTGGCCGAACTGCGCAGCCGCCGCGAGCAGGCCGAGCGCGAAGCGCAGCAGGCGGAAAAGCGCCTGAGCCAAGTGACCGCCGCGCGCAACGCGGCCGCCGCCAGTGCCAGCCGGGCCGCCACCGCGCAGCCCGCCGGCGGTGCCGGTGGCACCAGCGATGACCTCTCGGCCAAGTACGCTGCGGCCATCCAGGCCAAGGTGACCGATGCCTGGATCCGCCCGGACAACATTCCGGCCGGCCAGCGCTGCCAGATCACCATCACCCAGCTGCGCGGCGGCCGGGTGCTCTCGGCCAAGGTCAGCGGCAGCTGCCCGTACGACGAGGCCGGCAAGCGCTCCATCGAAGCGGCCGTGCTCAATGCCCAGCCCTTGCCGTATGCCGGCTTCGAGTCGGTGTTCAACCGCGAGCTGATCCTCAACTTCCGCCCGGATTGACCCGGGCGGGGCGGTGGCAACGTGAAGGGCGCGTGATCAGCTGCGCCCTTCGATACTCGGATTTCACACCCGGTTGGTTCATGATTGCGAAACCGTTCAAGACGGTTCTGCTATCCCTCGCTGTGGTTCCTCGACTGAGCACTCCATGAAGAAATTGTCCCGTTGGATGGTCGCGCTTGCGGCCTTGTTGCTTCCCCTTGCCGCACTGGCCCAGCAGAAGGGCCTGGAGATCGACATCGTCGGCGGCAGTGCCTCGGCCACGCCGATCACCGTGGTGCCCATGCCGTACGAGGGTTCGGCCGGCGCACCGCAGACGGATGTGGCCTCGGTCATCCGCGCCGACCTGGACCGGTCCGGCCAGTTCCGCACGCTGCCCGAAGCGCAGATCGTGGAAAAGCCGACCCGTGGCGGTGACATCCAGTTCGCCACGTGGCGGGCACTGAAGCAGAACTACATCGTGGTGGGCCGCGTGCTTGACGCCGGCGCCGGTGCCTACCGCGTGGAGTACGAACTGTACGACGTGCCCAAGGGCGAGCGCCTGCTGGGCCTGGCGATGACCGCGCGCGGCAACGCCATGCGCGATGTCGCCCACCAGATGGCCGATGCCATCTATGAAAAGATCACCGGTGTGCGCGGCGCCTTCTGGACCCGCATCGCCTACATCACCGCCAGTGGCCGTGGCGATGCCATGCGCTATGCGCTGATGGTGGCCGATTCGGACGGCTACAACCCGCAGACCATCGTGCGCTCGGCCGAGCCGCTGCTGTCGCCGTCGTGGAGCCCGGACGGCAACCGCCTGGCCTACGTGAGCTTCGAGCGTGGCAATTCGGCGATCTACATCCAGAACATCGCCACCGGCGCGCGTGAACTGGTCACCAGCTTCCGCGGCATCAACAGCGCCCCGGCGTTCTCGCCGGACGGCAGCAAGCTGGCGCTGACCCTGTCGCGCTCGGGCAACCCGGAAATCTACGTGATGGACCTGGGCAGCAAGCAGCTGACCCAGCTCACCAACCACTTCGCCATCGACACCGAGCCGACCTGGGCGGCCGATGGCAGCGCCATCTACTTCACCTCCGACCGCGGCGGCCGCCCGCAGGTCTACAAGGTGGGGGCCGGTGGCGGCAGTGCCGAGCGCGTGACCTTCCAGGGCAACTACAACGCCAAGCCGTCGGTGTCCTACGACGGCAAGAAGATCGCCGTGGCCCAGGGTGCGGGCAACAGCTACAAGATCGCGGTGATGGACAGCTCGCTGGGTTCGCCGCGCTGGAGCACCCTCTCGCCGGGTTCGCTGGACGAATCGCCCAGCTTCGCCCCCAACGCGAGCATGGTGCTGTATGCCGCCCGCGAGGGTGGCCGTGGCGTGCTGTATGCGGTGTCGGCCGATGCACGGGTGCGCCAGCGCCTCGTGCTGGCGGACGGGGATGTGCGTGAGCCGGCGTGGTCTCCCTACCGCACCAAGCGCTAAAAGAGTGTTAATATTTTCGTTGGTTTTTCCCCATTCACCGGCCTGACGGCCACAAAAGGTATTGCCATGAACAAGACCACCCGCGTTCTGCTTGTTTCCCTGCTGTCTGTGGCCGTCCTGGCCGGTTGCTCCAAGAAGGTCAAGGAAGCCCCGGCTGCGCCGGTCGACACCGGTTCGACCACCCAGCCGACCGGCCCGTCGACCTCCGGCCTGTACGGCCCGGGCGACCTGGACACCGACGCCTGCCTGCGCCAGCGCGTTGTGTACTTCGACCTGGACCAGGATTCGGTGAAGCCGGAGTTCCAGGCCATCATGGCCTGCCACGCCAAGTACCTGCGTGACCGTCCGTCCTCGCGCATCACCCTGCAGGGCCACACCGACGAGCGCGGTTCGCGCGCTTACAACCAGGCCCTGGGCGAGCGTCGTGGCAACGGCGTGAACTCGGCCCTGCAGGCCAACGGTGGCTCGGCTTCGCAGCTGACCGTCGTGTCCTACGGTGAAGAGCGTCCGGTCTGCACCGAATCGGCCGAGTCCTGCTGGTCGCAGAACCGTCGCGTCGAAATCGTGTACACCGCGCAGTAATCCATGCGCATCGGCATCTCACTGATGCTGGTCGTGGCGGCAGCCTTCGCGGCTGCCGCCCCGGCGCACGCACAGCGGCAGAGCCTGGCCGACCGCGTCGGCGTGCTCGAGCAGCAGATGTACAACAACAGCTCCAACCAGGACCTGTTGAACCAGGTCACCCAGCTGCGCCAGCAGGTCGAGCGCATGCAGGGGGTGATCGAACAACTGCAGCACGACAACGCCCAGCTCAAGCAGGCAAACCAGGATGCTTTCCTGGATTTCGATGAACGCATCAACCGCCTGGAAGGCGGCGCAGGCCCGGTGGTTCCGCCGGCCGCTGGCGCCCGCGCTCCGGCTGCGGCACCGGTGCCCACCGCACCCCCGGCAGCGGCCACGTCCGAGCGGCCGCCGACCGTCCATGGCGATGCCGGCAGCCTGGCTGCCAGCGGCGATGAGCGCACCGTCTACAACGTGGCCTTCGACTCGCTCAAGGCCGGTCGCTACGAAGACGCCGCCCAGCAGTTCATGAGCTTCCTGGAGCTCTATCCCACCGGTGTGTACGCTCCCAACGCGCTGTACTGGCTGGGTGAGAGCTACTACGCCACGGGCAAGTACCCGATGGCCGAGGCCCAGTTCCGTGAACTGCTCTCGCGCTTTCCCACCCATGACAAGGCCGCCGGTGGCCTGCTGAAGGTGGGCCTTTCGCAGTACGCCGAAGGCAAGACCGACCTGGCCGCCCAGACGCTGGAAAGCGTGGTCAGCCAGTACCCGGGCTCGGATGCGGCACGTACCGCGCAGGACCGCCTGCAGTCGATCCGCCTGGGCCAGCGCGTGCGCTGACCGCACCGCAGGCACACGCTACAATGGACGGCCGGGCGATGCCCGGCTGTTTTCGTTTCTACCGGCCGCTGCGCGTTGCAGCGCCAGCCCGCGCGGGTCGTGCCGCGCGGCCGCATGCACGGGCACCCCCCGGCCCCAGGATCCTCCCCATGACCACCACACACGCCGCCAGCGCTGCCGCGCGCCCCAGTGAGATCGAGCAGTCGCCGTTGCCGCGGCTGAAGATCACTGAGATCTTCACCTCGCTGCAGGGCGAAGCCGACACCGCCGGCTGGCCGACCGTGTTCGTGCGCCTGACCGGCTGCCCGCTGCGCTGCCAGTACTGCGATACGGCCTACGCGTTCCATGGCGGCACCTGGTGGGATATCGAGGCGATCGTGGCCGAGGTGCTGGCGCAGGGCGTGCGCCATGTCTGCGTGACCGGTGGCGAGCCGCTGGCGCAGAAGCGCTGCCTGCTGCTGCTGGAGCAGCTGTGCGATGCCGGCCTGGAGGTCTCGCTGGAAACCTCCGGCGCACTCGACGTGTCGGCGGTGGACCCGCGGGTGTCGCGCGTGGTCGACCTGAAGACCCCCGGCTCGGCCGAGATGGCGCGCAACCGCCTGGAGAACCTGCCGCTGCTTACCGCGCGCGACCAGGTGAAGTTCGTCATCTGCAGCCGGGAGGACTACGAGTGGGCCAAGGCCATGGTGGACGAGCACCAGCTGGCCCGGCAGACCATGGTGTTCTTCTCGCCCAGCAAGGGCCAGATCACCGCCCGTGCGCTGGCGGACTGGATCGTGGAGGACCGCCTGCCGGTCCGCTTCCAGATGCAGCTGCACAAGATTCTGTGGAACGACGAGCCCGGCCGCTGAGGCCACCGCGCGTTCCCTGAAGGACCCCGGCGCGGGACAGCGTGCTGGCTTTCTCCCCCCAACCGGAAAATCGACTCATGAAGAAGGCCGTAGTGCTTCTTTCCGGCGGCATGGATTCAGCCGCCGTCATTGCCATGGCCCAGGAACAGGGCTTCGCCGTCTACGCGTTGAGCGTGCGCTATGGCCAGCGCCACACCTCCGAGCTGGACGCCGCCGCCCGCGTGGCCGCCGCCCAGGGCGTGGTGGTGCACAAGACCGTGGATGTGGACCTGCGCAGCATCGGCGGCTCGGCGCTGACCGACGACATCGACGTGCCCGAAGCGGGCGGTGCCGGCATTCCGGTGACTTATGTGCCGGCACGCAACACCATCATGCTCTCGCTTGCGCTGGGCTGGGCCGAAGTGCTCGGCGCGGCCGACATCTTCTGCGGGGTCAACGCGGTGGATTACTCCGGCTACCCGGACTGCCGGCCGGCCTTCATCAGCGCCTTCCAGGCCCTGGCGAACCTGGCCACCAAGGCCGGCGTGGAAGGTGCGGGCATCACCGTGCATGCCCCGCTGCAGTTCCTGAGCAAGGCGCAGATCGTCAGCGAGGGCGTGCGCCTGGGCGTGGATTTCGGCCTGACCGTGTCGTGCTACAACGCCGACAGCACCGGAGCGGCCTGTGGCCACTGCGATGCCTGCCGCCTGCGCGCACAGGGCTTCTCCGAGGCCGGTGTGGCCGACCCGACCCACTACGCCTGACCCGACACCCGTCGCCGCAGGTGTTTCGCCCGGCGAGCAAAGTACGGTAGAATGCGGACCCTTCGGCGCGATCGCCGAAGGCAGCAATGGGCCGTTAGCTCAGTCGGTAGAGCAGAAGACTTTTAATCTTTTGGTCGATGGTTCGAATCCATCACGGCCCACCATCGCTGCAACGAATCAGGCGCCCGAGAGAGCGCCTTTTTTCATCTGCGCATGCAGCGGCGCGGCAACCGCGCGGTCATTTCCCTCCGCATACCCCATCCACGTGCACCAGTGCAGCAGGGCTTCGCGCTGCGGGGCGAGCTCGCGCAACGCCTGGCTGCGTGCGCTGCGATCGGTGGGTGGCTGCAGCGTGGCCGCGCGCAGCGGTCGGTCGGCGGCATCCGGCGTGTCCAGCAGCAGATCGAGCAGACGATGACACGCCTCCTGCTGCGTGGGCGGCAGGCGCATCACCGCATCGGCGCGGTACTGTTCCAGCACCTGCCGTAGCGTGGGCGTCACGGCGGTGGGCAGCAGCCGGGTGCGCTCGATCCGGCACCAGGCCTGCAGGGCCACCCCGTAGTCGTTGCCCAGCGGCGATTCGCGTCGCGGGCGGCCGCCGTGATCGTAGTAGTAATAGACCGCGCCGGACTTCTGCCGGCGTACGCGCAGCCGGGGGATCGCGCCCGGCAGGTGAGCAGGCCGCGCCATCAGTGCAGGTGAGACGCAGGGCTGGGCGGCCGGCGGCCCAGGGAAACAGACGGGATCATGCAGGTCTCCTCGCCGCGCGGGGGGCGCGGCCGTGCGAGGAGCAGTTAAACGTCGCTGTGGCGACGCTTTCAACATTATGTGTACAGAGGCTTGATGTTGAAGGCCTGACGAACCGGGCTTGAGAACAGTTGTAGTCCGAATGCGACGCAACGCGCGGGCGGGCGGGTTTCTCAGCGTTTGCGGCTGCGGAAGGTGGCGATGACACGGCGACCGGCCGCCGTCATGTCGGTGCCGGCCGGGCCGTCGGACCAGTGCTGCACGATCTCCGCGCCAATCAGTTCGATCAGCTCGGCGCGGCGTGCGGCGGGAATCGGTTCGAGCACGTTGTCTTCAATGTGCTGCAGCAGCCTGATGCCGGCCACGATCATCCGCTGCTGGCGCTCGGTCTGCCGGCTGCGCGGGTCGGGCGTGGGCGAGGTGCTCACGTAGCGCGGCTCCATGCCTTCCATGATCCAGGTGGAACTGATGCCCAGCAGCTTCTGTGCCTTGGTGGCACCGCTGGCGGAGACGCCGCGCGTCTCCCAGTTGTTCACGGTCTGCGGCGACTGGCCGATCCTGCGGGCAAGATCGGACTGGCCCGACAGGGGCGGGGTGAGCGCGGCGGCGGCTTCCCGCAGGCGGCGCATGGAAGGATGTTTCTCGGCCATGACCCATTGTCGATCACACCGCGCCGCACAAGGTAAACGCGTCGTGTAATTTCACGCCCGGCCCGCTTTACGCCCGACCGGTGTGAAGTGGGCTCACGCCAGGTGCTGGCGGAACCAGCCCAGCGTGCGCTCCCAGGCCAGCGCGGCGGCCGCTTCGTCGTAGCGTGGGGTGGAGTCGTTATGGAAGCCGTGCAGGGTGCCGGGGTAGATGTGCGCCTCATAGCGCGTGCCGGCCGCCTTCAAGGCGGCCTCGAAGGCCGGCCAGGTGGCGTTGACGTTGTCGTCTTTCTCGGCGAAATGCAGCAGCAGTGGTGCCTTGATCTTCGGCACGTCCTGCACCGGCGCCTGCCGGCCGTAGAACGGCACGGCCGCGTCCAGTTCCGGGTAGGCCACGGCTGCAGCATTGGCCACGCCACCGCCGTAGCAGAAGCCGGTGATGCCCACCTTGCCGCTGCCGAGCGGGTGCTGGCGCAGGAACTCGATGGCGGCGAAGAAATCGTTCATCAGCTTCGTCGGATCGACCTGGCGCTGCAGCTCGCGGCCGCGCTCATCGTTGCCCGGGTAACCGCCCACCGAGCTCAGCCCGTCCGGCGCAAGCGCGATGAAGCCTGCCTTGGCCACGCGCCGTGCCACGTCCTCGATATAGGGATTGAGCCCGCGGTTCTCGTGCACCACCACGACCGTGGCCGGCGTGCCGACCGGCTTGGCCGGCCGTACGAAATACCCGCGCACCTGGCCATGGCCGTTGGGCGAGGGGTACTGCAGGTACTCGGCGATGATGTCCGGGTCGGTGAAGGCGATCTGCTGGGCGCGCGCGTAATCCGGGCTGAGCGCGCCGAGCAGGGCGCTGCCGGCCAAGCCGGCGACGGTGAACGCCGCGGCGCGGTCGAGAAAATCGCGTCGGCTGAAGCGGCCATGTACGTAGCCGTCGTAGAGTTCCAGCAGCTCGGCGGGGAAGTCCTTCGCGGTCAGTCGGGTCACGGCAGGCCTCGGTGGCAGGTCGGTTTGCGCCAATCTACCACCGGCTGGCCGTGGCCGGGCTCAGGCGGCCTGCGCGGGCGGCGGCGCGTCCTGTTCGCTGCTGCGGAAGCAGCGGCGGATGGCATCGAGCAGTTCGCTCATGCAGTAGGGTTTGGGCAGGAAATGCATGCCCGGGCGCAGCTGCGGCAGCACCTCGTGCGGCTGCAGGCCGGAGGTGACCAGGATCGGCAGCTGCGGGAAGGCATCGCGCACGCGGTGGGCTACTTCCAGCCCGCTGATGGGGCCCAGGCATACGTCGGTGAACAGCAGGTTGAAGCGTTCGCCGGCATTGAGCAGGCCCAGTGCCGCTTCTGCCGAACTCACCGCCACCACCTCGCAGATCTGGCTTTCCAGGGTCAGGCGGGTCAGTTCCAGCGTTTCTTCGGAATCTTCGATCACCAGCACGCGCGGCTGGACATTGTGCTTGCTCAACAACATGACGCCTGCAACTCCACGACAAGGGCAACGGGAAACGGCCGCCACGGGGCCCGAGCGGCGCGCAAGTATCGGCGCCGCCGGGTGAGTCCGGCGTGCAGGTTCCGGTACGCCGGCGTTACAGCCCTTCCGCCGGAGCGGCGTCGGGCGGGGCAACGACCGTGGCGGCGGGTGTTGCCGGAGGGTCATGCAGGCCGGGGTAGAGTGAAGGTTCACTTGTTACCGGAGGTTCCCGATGCTGTGTCCTGTGTGCACCACCCAGCCGCTGCAGATGTCCGAGCGCCAGGGCATCGAGATCGATTACTGCCCGCAGTGCCGGGGCGTGTGGCTGGATCGCGGCGAGCTGGACAAGATCATCGAGCGCTCGGCCGGAACGCATCCGGCGCCCCCGGCGGCCGCACCGCCACCGCCTCCGCACGCCCAGCCCTACCGTGAGCCGCCGCCGGTGCAGCACCGCGATACCCGGCACCTGGGCCAGCGCGATCACGCCGGCCAGCACGGCCAGTACGGCTACCGGAAGAAGAAGAAGGAAAGCTTCCTGTCCGATCTGTTCGACTTCTGAAGCGGGTGCCAGGGCCGGGCTCCTCGCCGGCCCTGGTAACTTTGCGCGTGGCCGCCGGCTAGAACCACAGGCGCACGCCGGCCACCCAGCGGGTGTCGCGGCGGCGGTGATCGGCCTGGTCGGCGGTGTCGCCGAACAGCCGTTCATGGCTCACGCCCACATAGGGCGCGAATCGGCGGGTCACCTCGTAACGCAGGCGCACCCCGGCCTCCACGGTGTTCAGCCCATCGCCGATGTCGCGTTGCCGCTCGTCACGCAGGGCCAGCGTTGCTTCCACCCGCGGCTGCAGAATCAACCGGTTGGTCAGCAGCACGTCGTACTCCACCTCGCCCTTGGCCATGACCTGGCCGTTGGACCCCAGGTACAGCGTGGCGGAGGTTTCGAACTTGTAGGGGGCCAGCCCCTGCAGGCCCAACGCCGCCCAGCGCCGGTGCCCACCCGGCTGCAGGTCCTGGCGGATGCCCACCAGCACGTCCCACCAGGGCGACACGCTGCGGCCATACAGCAGCTCCAGATCCGCCGCGCCGGTACGGCCGTCGTCCCGTTCGCCCTCGCTGCGCAGCCACAGGCGATCCACGTCGGTGCCCAGCCAGCCGTTCACCTCCCACGCCTGGTGGGTGCCCGCGTGGCCGGTGCCGTGCTCCAGGCGCTCCACCCGCAGCAGGTGGTTCACGGGCGAGGCGTGCTGCATGGCGCTGTGGTCGATGACCGGGAAGGCGGCGGCGCGGTCGGCCGCGGTCACCGCGGGAATGGGCTCGCGTGGTGCCTGCGGCGGGGCGGTGCCGTGGTCCATTTCCGCGTGGTCCATCGCGGCCGGGTCCATCGAGGCATGGTCCATCAAGGCATGGTCCATGCCGGAATGATCCATGCTCGAGTGGTCCATGCTGGAATGGTCCATGCGGGAAGGATCCATGCCCGCATGATCGGCCGCAGGCGGGGGGGGCGGCTGGTGATGGTGAGGGTGGGCCTGTGCGGCGGCCGGATCGGCCGTGCCCAGTGCCACCGCTGCGAGCAGCACGGCAGGAAGGTGCGGTGAGCGGATCATTCTTCGATCCTCACTTCGCGCATCATGCCCGCTTCCATGTGATACAGCAGATGGCAGTGGAACGCCCACCGCCCCAGCGCATCCGCGCGTACCCGGTAGCTGCGCCGCGTGCCCGGCGGCATGTCCACGGTGTGCTTGCGCAGTTGGAAGGCGCCCTGGGCGTCTTCAATGTCGCTCCACACGCCATGCAGGTGGATGGGGTGCTGCATCATGGTGTCGTTGACCAGCACCATGCGCAGGCGCTCGCCGTATTTCAGCCGCAGCGGCTCGGCGCTGGCAAACGGAATGCCATCGAACGACCAGGCGAACTTTTCCATGTTGCCGGTCAGGTGCAGGGTGATCTCGCGGCCGGGATCGCGCCCGTCCGGATCGTCGAACAGGCTGTGCATCGCACCGTAGGTCAGCACCTGGCGGCCGGTGTCACGCAGGCCGATACCGGGGTCGTCCAGGCGCGCATCGGTGGCGCTGCTCTGCATGTCCACCAGCGGGTTGCGCCGTTCACTGGGCGGGTGCGCCACCGGTGCCGCCGCTGCGTCGGGGCGGGCGTGTCCGCCATGGCCGTCCTGGCCCTCCCCGTGCTCCCCGTGCGAGCCGTGAGCACTCGTCCCGTGAGCACCGGTGCCGTGCGCCCCCATGTCATGCCCGCTCATATCGTGGGCCATGTCGGCATGGGTCAGCAGTGGGCGCGGGTCCGGCGCGGGCAACGCCGGCTGCAGCCCCTGGCGTACCGCCAGCGTGCCGGCGGCAAAGCCGGTGCGGCCCATGTCCTGGCAGAAGATGGCATAGGCATCCTGGCCACTGGGCTCGACCAGCACATCGAAGGTTTCCGCCGGGGCGATACGGAACATGTCGATGCTCACCGGGTGGATGTACTGGCCGTCGGCGGCGACCACCGTCATCTTCAGGCCGGGAATGCGCACGTCGAAATAGGTCATCGCCGCGCCGTTGATGAAGCGCAGCAGTACCTTCTCGCCCGGGCGGAACAGCCCGGTCCAGTTGCCGGCCGGCGCGGTTCCGTTCATCAGGTAGGTGTAGGTGTGCGCGTTGATGTCGGAGATGTCGGTGGGGGTCATGCGCATGCGGCCCCACATGCCGCGGTCGGCCAGCGCGGCCGACCAGCCCTGCGCGCGCACGTCGCGCAGGAAGTCGGGCAGGGTGCGCTTGTAGTAGTTGTCATGCTCGGCCAGCTTCTTCATGCGGCGGAACAGCGCGCCCGGGTCCAGATCGGTCCAGTCGGACAACAGCACCACGTGTTCGCGGTCATGGTGGTACGGCGGCGGCTGCAGCGGGTCGATGATCAGCGCGCCATACAGCCCGGCCTGTTCCTGGAACATCGAATGGCTGTGATACCAGTAGGTGCCGGACTGCTTCAGGTCGAACCGGTAGTGGTAGGCCTGGCCCGGGGCGATGCCGTTGAAGCTCAGCCCCGGCACGCCATCCATGTTGGCCGGCAGCAGCAGGCCATGCCAGTGGATGGAGGTGGGGTGCGCGGCCAGCGTGTTGCGCACGTGGATGTCCACGGTCTGGCCTTCGCGCCAGCGCAGTATCGGCGCGGGCAGCGAGCCGTTCACGGTGATGGCCGGGCGCGTGCGGCCGGTGAAGTTCACTGCCGATTCGCCGATGTCCAGCTGCAGGTGTGGGCTGCGCAGGACCTGTGGCCCGACGGCCCGCGGCCGCGCGTGGGCGAAGGCGGGCGCGGCCAGGCCGGTGGCGGCCAGACCGGCGATGACGCCGCCGCCGGCCAGACCCTGGACGAAGCGGCGGCGCGAGGGCAGGGCGATGCCGCCCGGGGAAGGGGGAAGACGAGAGTGCATTGACTGCTCCAGACACGGAAAAAACGCCGGCATCGGGCCGGCCGGGTGTTGGGCGCGCCGGGGGCGCGTGCAGTCAACCGATGGGAGGGCGGGTGATACGCAGCTGGGGTGGCGTGGGCAGGCCGCCGGTGGGCAGCGGCAGCGGCGCCGCCGAACGTGCCGGCAGACCGGTGAGCAGCAGCGGTTGCACCGCCAGGGCCGGTTGCTGCGCGCAGCTGCGCAGGCAGCTCTTGATCTTGCACGAGTCCTGCGCTGCCGGCTCGGCAGCCGGGGATGGCGCGGCGTGGCTGGCCATCCGGCCATGGCAGTCGGTGTCCGCGCTGCGGTGCGTGGAGGTGCTGCCCTGGGCCTGATCCGCCGCCGCGATGGCCACGGGTGCGGCAACGGCGGCATTCACCCCGTTCAGCAACAGGCTGATCATCAGCAGCAGGCGCAGCAGGGTGGAGGCGACGGACATGGGAGTCAGCTTAGCGCCGGGCCGGCCGGCGCGCACCCGGTGCTGAACGCCGGGTTCATGGCGGCCAGGCCGACGCCGGTGCGCGCACGCGCGGCCTCAGCCCTGCTCACGCACGATCTCCACCAGCCGCGGGCCGTAGCGGCTGAGCTTGGTGCCGCCGATGCCGCCCACCCGGGCCAGTTCGTCCAGCGTGGTCGGCCGCTGTTCGGCGATGTTGCGCAGGGTGCTGTCGTGGAAGATCACGAACGCCGGTACGTTCTGTTCGCGCGCCAGTTCGCCGCGCAGGCCGCGCAGGGCGTTGAACAGCGCCAGGTCCTGCGGCAGCACCGACAACCCGGTGCGCTGTGCGCTGCGCTCGCGGCCGCTGGTGGCGCTGGCCACGTCGCGGCGCATGCTGATCTGCCGGCGTCCGGTCAGCACATCGCGGCTGGCATCGGTCAGGCGCAGCCCGCCGTGCCCCTCGCTGTCCACTTCCAGCAGGCTGGCGGCCACCAGCTGGCGGAACACGCTGCGCCAGGTACGCGCATCCAGATCGCGGCCGATCCCGTAGGTGCTGAGCTGGTCATGCCCCTGCTGCTTGATCTTCTCGTTCTCGCTGCCACGCAGGATGTCGATCAGGTGGCCCACGCCGTAGCGCTGGCCGCTACGGTAGACGCAACTCAGCGCCTTCTGCGCGGGAATGGTGGCATCCCACGCGGCCGGCGGGGCCAGGCAGTTGTCACAGTTGCCGCAGGGCCGCGGATAGGTTTCGCCGAACCCGGCCAGCAGCACCTGGCGCCGGCACTGCATGGATTCGCAGTAGCCCAGCAGATGATCCAGCTTGGAGCGTTCCAGTTGCTTGCGCTCCTCGCTCGCCTCGGACTGCTCGATCATCTGCTTGAGCAGCACCACATCGCCCAGGCCGTAGCACAGCCAGGCCTCGGCGGCTTCGCCATCGCGGCCGGCGCGACCGGTTTCCTGGTAATAGCCTTCCATCGATTTGGGCAGGTCGGTATGGGCGACAAACCGCACATCCGGCTTGTCGATGCCCATGCCGAAGGCGATGGTGGCGCACATCACGATGCCGTCCTCGCGCAGGAAGCGGCGCTGGTTGCGCGCGCGCACCTCCGCCGGCAGGCCGGCGTGGTAGGGCAGGGCGGTGAAGCCCTGGCCGCACAGGTAATCGGCGGTTTCCTCGACCTTGCGCCGCGACATGCAGTAGACGATGCCGGCCTCGTTGCGGTGCACGCGCAGGAAATCGCCCAGCTGTTTGCGCGCGTTGTCCTTCTGCACCACGGTGTAGCGGATGTTGGGCCGGTCGAAGGAGCTGACGAAGTGGCGGGCCTGGGCCAGGTCCAGGCGCTCGGCGATCTCGCGCTGGGTGGGCGGATCGGCGGTGGCGGTGAGGGCCACGCGCGGCACGTCGGGCCAGCGCTCGTGCAGGACGGTGAGCTGGCGGTATTCGGGGCGGAAATCGTGGCCCCACTGCGACACGCAGTGGGCTTCGTCGATGGCGAACAGGCTGATCCGGCTGCGCGACAGCAGCGACAGGAAGCGCCCGGTGAGCAGGCGCTCGGGCGCGACATACAGCATGTCCAGCTCGCCGGCGAGCAGTTCGCGCTCGACCCGGCCTGCGGTTTCCGCATCCAGCGTGGAGTTCAGGTATTCGGCACGCACGCCCAGCTGCCGCAGGGCTTCCACCTGGTCCTGCATCAGCGCGATCAGCGGCGAGATGACGATGCCGCAGCCATCTCGCAGCAGCGCGGGTACCTGGTAGCACAGCGATTTGCCGCCGCCGGTGGGCATGAGCACCAGGGCATCGTGGCCGGCAGCCACATGCTCCACGATGTCCTGCTGCGGACCACGGAAATCGTCATAACCAAAGACGCGGCGGAGCAGTTCGTGCGCGGGACGGGAAGGCATCGCGCTAGTTTACCCCGGCGGGGCGGTCCGGGCAGGGTGGGCGCGAGCCCGCGGCCGGGAACCGGGCCGGGCAGACCGCCGCGGTCTGCCCGGCACCAGAAGGGGGCGATGCCGCCGAAGCCTTACTGCAGCAGCGAGCGCAGCATCCAGGCGTACTTCTCGTGGGTCTGCAGGCGCTGGGTCATCAGGTCTTCGGTCGGTGCGTCGTCGCCGCCATTGGCCACGTCCAGCACGGCACGCGCGGTGCGGCACACCGCCTCGTTGGCGACCACCAACTGGCGTACCATTTCCCGCCAGTCCGCACTGTTGGTCAGGCCCGGCTCCTCGGCAATGGAGGTCAGGGCCGCGAATTCCCGGTAGGAGCCCGGGGCATTGAAGCCCAGCGCACGGATACGCTCGGCCACGTCATCCAGCGCGGCCCACTGCTCGGTGTACTGCGTTTCGAACATGGTATGCAGCGAGTTGAACATCGAGCCGGTCACGTTCCAGTGGAAGTTGTGCGTCTTCAGGTAAAGCGTGAACGCGTCAGCCTGGAAGCGCGACAGACCGTCGGCGATCTTCTTGCGGTCGCCCTGGGCAATCCCGATATCGATGTTGGGGGCCGACGGCGCGGCCGCTGCCAGCTTCTGCTTGCCGGAAGCCGACTTGTCTGCGGCCTTGGTCGTGGTCTTGGTCTTCGCCATGGGGTTGCTCCTTGTGGAATCGTTGGCCTTCACAATAGAACAGTCTTCACGACTGTTTGCTTTCAAAGTTGTAAACGAACCGATTGATGAACGCTATCGAAAAAATGCCGCACTCCCGCCCGCATCCGCAGCGCGCGGCCATCGACGGGGCCATGAGCCGCGACCGTGGGCGCCTGCTCGCGCTGCTCTCACGCAGCCAGGCCAAGCCCAACGATGCGGCATTGGCGGCCGCGTTCGAGCAGGCCCTGCAGGCGTCGGTCCAGCGGCGCCAGCTGCGGGCGCAGCAGCAGCCGTCGGTCACTCTGGACCCGCAGCTGCCGATTGCGCGTGAAGCCGAGGCCATCACCCGCCTCATCCGCGACCACCAGGTCGTGGTGATCGCCGGTGAGACCGGGTCGGGCAAGACCACGCAGCTGCCGAAGCTGTGCCTGGCCGCCGGCCGTGGCCAGGCCGGCATGATCGGCTGCACGCAGCCGCGCCGGATCGCCGCGCGGACCGTGGCCAGTCGTGTGGCGCAGGAGCTGCACAGCGAACTCGGCCAGCTGGTGGGCTACCAGGTGCGCTTCAACGACAAGGTCAGCGACGACACCCGCATCAAGTTCATGACCGACGGCATCCTGCTGGCGGAGATCGCCAGCGACCGCTGGCTGTCCAGTTACGACACGATCATCGTCGACGAGGCGCACGAGCGCAGCCTCAACATCGATTTCCTGCTGGGCTATCTCAAGCAGCTGCTGCGCAAGCGGCCGGACCTGAAGCTGATCGTCACCTCGGCCACCATTGATACCGGGCGTTTCGCCGAGCACTTCGACGATGCGCCGGTGATCAGTGTGGAAGGGCGCACCTATCCAGTGGAGGTGCGCTACCGCGCGCTGGAAGGCGAGGGCGAGCAGGAGGGCGAACGCACCGTCAACGATGCGATCGTGGCTGCGGTGGACGAGATCACCCGCCAGGATGGGCGCGGCGACGTGCTGGTGTTCCTGCCGGGCGAACGCGAGATCCGCGATGCGCACCAGGCCCTGGAACGGCGGAAATACCGGGGCACCGAGGTGCTGCCGCTGTATGCGCGGCTGTCCAACCAGGACCAGGACAAGGTGTTCAACCCCGGCGCCGGGCGGCGTATCGTGCTGGCCACCAACGTGGCCGAAACCTCGTTGACGGTGCCGCGCATCCGCTACGTGGTCGACCCCGGCTTTGCCCGGGTGAAGCGCTACAGCCCGCGCAACAAGCTGGACCGCCTGCATATCGAACCGATCTCGCAGGCCAGCGCCAACCAGCGCAAGGGCCGGTGCGGGCGCGTGTCCGAAGGCATCTGCTACCGGCTGTACGCCGAGTCCGATTTCCAGGGCCGGCCCGAGTTCACCGATCCGGAAATCCGCCGCTCCAGCCTGGCCGGGGTGATCCTGCGCATGCTGCAACTCGGGCTGGGCCGGATCGAGGACTTCCCGTTCCTGGAAGCGCCGGACGAACGCGCCATCGCCGATGGCTGGCAGCAGCTCACCGAGCTGGGCGCGATCGACGCGCAGCGGCGGCTGACCGCCCAGGGCCGGCAGATGGCACGCCTGCCGGTGGACGTGAAGCTGGCCCGCATGCTGGTGGCCGCGCAGGCCGCCGGCTGCCTGCGGCCGATGCTGGTGATCGCCTCGTTCCTGGGCATCCAGGATCCGCGTGAGCGGCCGGCCGAGGCACGCGGCGCCGCCGACAGCGCGCACGCGCAGTTCGCCGATGGCCGCTCGGAGTTCGTCGGTGTGCTGCGCCTGTGGGACGCCTACCGGCAGGCGCATGAGGACCTGACCCAGTCCAAGCTGCGCGACTGGTGTGGCCGCCACTTCCTGGGGTTCCTGCGCATGCGCGAATGGCGCGAGCTGCACCGCCAGCTGCGCCTGCAGTGCGAGGAGCTGGGCTGGAAGGAAGAGCCTGCCGAGGCGTCGCTGGCGCCGCTGCTGGCCGGCAGCAGCGCACCGCCGGCCGGCCGTGATGATGCCGCCGCGGTCAAGGCCACGCGCGGGCAGCTGCACCGCGCGGCACGCCTGGCCCGTGAAGGCAAGGCCGAGCCCACGCCGGCAGCGGCACCGGTGGCAGCACGCGCGCAGGCCGACCAGGCCGCGGCCGGTGGCTACAGCGAGCGCGTGCGGGCGGCGGCCTACCAGACCCTGCACCGCGCACTTGTGGCCGGGCTGCCCACGCAGATCGGCCACCGGACCGAGAAAGGGGATTTCCAGGCGCCACGGCAGCGCCGCTTCCTGCCGTTCCCCGGTTCGGTGCTGGCCAAGCGGCCGCCGCCGTGGCTGCTGGTGGCCAACCTGCTGGACACGCAGAAGGTCTGGGGCATGACCCTGGCCGCGATCGAGCCGGACTGGGTGATCGCCGAGCTGCCGCACCTGCTGCTGCGCCGCCACTTCGATCCGCACTGGTCACGTGCGCAGGGACAGGTGCTGGCGTCGGAGCAGATCAGCCTGTTCGGGCTGGTGCTGGCGCCGAAGAAGCCGGTGCACTACGGCCGCATCGAGCCCGGTGAAGCCCACGACATCTTCGTGCGCCAGGCGCTGGTGACCGGTGAGATCACCACCCGCGCCAGCTTCATCGCCGACAACCAGAAGGTACTGGAGCAGGCCCGCGAGGAAGAAGCCAAGCTGCGCCGGGCCGGCATCGTCGCCGACGAGGACTGGCAGGCCCGCTGGTACCTGGACCGGGTACCGCCGCAGATCCATTCGGCCGCTGGCCTGGATGCGTGGTGGAAGGCGCTGCCCCCGGAACAGCGCAGAACGCTGCACTGGTCCCTGCAGGATCTGCTGCCGGGCGAAGGCAGCGAGCAGGAGCGCTTCCCGAAGTACCTGCCGCTGGGCCAGGCGCGGTTGCCGTTGCACTACCGTTTCGAGCCCGGTGCCGAGGACGACGGGGTGACCCTGGACGTGCCGCTGCACCTGCTCAACGCGCTGGACCCGGTGCAGCTGGGCTGGCTGGCGCCGGGGTTCGTGGCCGACAAGGCGGCGGCGCTGATCCGCAGCCTGCCCAAGGCGATGCGCCGCAACTACGTGCCGGCGCCGGACTTCGCGCGGGCCTTCCACGAAGCCTTCCCGCAGCCCAGTGCCGATGCCATCACCGGCGAGCTGGCGCGTTTCCTGTCGCGTGCCACCGGCGCGGCCGTGGCGGCCACCGACTTCGAGCCGGCCAGCATCGAGCCGCACCTGCACATGAACCTGCGCCTGCGCGACGAACACGGCAAGGTGCTGGCCACCTCGCGTGACCTGGATGCACTGCGTGCGCGCTTCGGCGCGCAGGCCGGCGATGCGTTCGCCGCGCGTGCCGGGCGGGAGATGGCGGCCGATGGCCTGCGCACGTTCCCGCCTGCGCCGATCCCGCTGCAGGTACCGGGCGAGGCCGGCGTGCCGGCCTATCCGGCGCTGCTGGATGAGGGCGACAGCGTGGCGCTGCGCATCTTCGCCGACCGCCTGCAGGCGCAGCAGGCCCATCCGCTGGGCGTACGGCGCCTGCTGGAGATCGGTCTGGCCGAGAAGATCAAGCAGGCCCGCAAACAGCTGCCGGTGGGTGCCAAGACCGGATTGCTGTACGCGGCCATCGAATCGCAGGAGCGCCTGCGTGGCGATCTGGTCGATGCGGCGTTGAATGCCGTGCTGGCCGACGGCCTGCAGGACATCCGCGATGCGGCTGCATTCGAACAGCGCCGCGAGCAGGCCGCCAAGGCGCTGTTCGGCGAAGCCATGCAGCGGCTGAAGCTGGCCGAATCCATCCTGGCACTGGTGGCCGAACTGAAGCCGCTGCTGGAAGCGCCGTTGATGGGGTGGGCGCGCGGCAACCTGGATGACATGGAAGCGCAGCTGGCCGCGCTGGTACACCCCGGCTTCCTGCGTGACACCCCGGCCGATGCGCTCGCACAGTATCCGCGCTACCTGAAGGCGATGATCCTGCGTACCGAGCGGGCCAAGCGCGATCCGCCGCGCGACCAGGCCCGCATGCTGGAACTGCACCCGTTCATCGAGGCGCTGCAGGCCGGCACGGGTCAGGGGCTTGCCGGCACCCCACAATGGCAGGCACTGCGCTGGGACCTGGAGGAACTGCGGGTTTCACTTTTCGCCCAGGAACTGGGTGCGCGCACCGGGGTATCGGCGAAAAAACTGGCGCAGCGGGTCAAGGAACTGAACGCGCTGCAGCCCTGAGCGGCGCGC
>Ga0207790_1000237_pt1 | contig 21866 bp, 18 predicted proteins | sample HigsolmetaGSP14D_FD_184842 | JGI IMG/M metagenome (GOLD analysis project Ga0207790, IMG submission 184842) | High solid enriched microbial communities from the Joint BioEnergy Institute, USA - SP1-4-D (SPAdes) | ecosystem: Engineered > Bioreactor > SSF (Solid state fermentation) > Aerobic >...
CCAGTCGCTCGGCAACCTCCGCTACCGGACGGCCGTACTCAACGATCTGTCGGACCGCCTCGATCTTGAACTCATCGGTGTACCGCTTCGTGCTCATAACCACCTCCGCCTAAGCCATAGTTTATGGCTGCGAGGTGTCTACGGAACCCTGGGCGATTCAACTTGACGCGAGAACGGTTGCGCGCATACGAGCGCAGCTAGTGTCGGCAGTGTTTAGAGCTCGTTTGATGAACCTGAGACCCACAACTGCATGTAGATCACCAGGAACACGCTGGCGGAAAGAGTAGTGGCCAGAGGCAGCTCGAACGAGATTGTGAGGGATGCGCATGCGGGAAATGTGTCCCGACTTGCGTCCCATTTAACAATCAATCAAATCATGCAAATATTGATATAAATCAATTACTTGCGATGATCTGGCGGAGAGAGTGGGATTCGAACCCACGGAAGGTTTGACCCTTCGCCGGTTTTCAAGACCGGTGCCTTAAACCGCTCGGCCATCTCTCCCTGTGCGGCCCGGCGCGTGGCCGGGCTGGCATTCTCGCACGGCCGCCGGATTTCCCCAAGGCCACCGGCGTCCCTGCCCCTCAGCCGGCGTCCACCGCCAGCGCGCCCAGCGCGGTGGCCTTGATGCGCTCCTTGGCCTTCTCGCAGGCACCGCCGCAATCCAGCCGCGAGGCTTCCAGCTGCCCCGGCAGGTGTTCGGCCAGGAAATCGATGAACACCCGCACCGCCGGCAGCAGGCCGCGGCGCGAGGCGAACACGGCATGGCACACGCCCTGCGGCAGCGACCACTCCGGCAGCACCACCTCCAGTTCGCCATTGCGCACCGCATCGGCGCAGACGGTTTCCGGCAGCATGGTGATGCCGAAACCGTCCTTCACCATGCTCTGCAGCAGCGGGAAATCGAAGCCGGCCACGCGCGGCTGCAGGTCCACCCGGCGCACTTCGCCTTCCGGCCCATGCAGTTCCCAGCGCTGGCGCGCCTCGTCTTCGCTGATGCTCAGGGTGACGTGCTGGGCCAGCTCTTCCGGATCTTTCGGGCGGCCGGCGCGGTCCAGATATTTCGGGCTGGCCACCAGCAGCTCCTGCACCTGGCCGAAGCTGCGCATCACCAGGCTGCCATCGTCATCCAGCCGCGAGCGCACCCGCAGCGCCACGTCGTAGCCTTCGTTGATGATGTCCACCCGACGGTTGCTGATGTTCAACTGCAGGCGCACCTTGGGGTACTGCTCCAGGAACTTGGGCAGCAGCTTGGGCAGCTGCATCTGCGCCAGCGACACCGGCACGCTGGCGCGCACCAGCCCGCGCGGCTCGGCGCTCAGGCGATCCACCACCTCGCGCGCGGCCTGGGCCTCGGCCAGCATCGTCTGGGCATGGCGATGCACGCTGGTGCCCACATCGGTCACTGCGAAACGGCGCGTGGAGCGCTGCAGCAGGCGTACGCCCAGGTCGGTTTCCAGCTGGCTGATGCGCCGGCTCAGGCGCGATTTGGGGATGCCCAGCGCGCGCTCGGCGGCGGCGAACCCGCCGTGATCCACCACCATTGCGAAGTAGTACAGGTCGTTGAGGTCGTGCATGGTGCGGTTCCACATTTAGAACAATACGTGGCATTCAACCACCTTTATCCCATGCTGGCAACAACCTATCGTAGCGTTCGTCGGCGGTCAGCCCGCCCCTACTTCGAACAGGTCCATGCCATGAAGCTTCTTCACATCGACGCCAGTGTCCTGGGCGACAACTCCGTGTCCCGCCAGCTCTCCGCTGCCGTGGTGGCGCGCTTTGCCGAAGGCGACCCGGACCTGCAGGTCACCTATCGCGACCTGGATGCCCACCCCATTCCCCACCTGCGCAGCGGCTCGCTGGCACAGACCGACCCGGCCGAAGTGGCCGAAGCGGAACAGGTGATGCAGGAGTTCCTGCAAGCCGACGTGCTGGTGATCGGTGCGCCGATGTACAACTTCAGCATTCCGTCCACGTTGAAGGCCTGGATTGACCGCGTGGCCGTCGCCGGGCGCACCTTCAAGTACACCGAGAACGGCCCGGTCGGGCTGGCCGGTGGCAAGCGGGTGGTGGTGGTGAGTGCACGCGGTGGCCTGTATGCCGATTCGCCGGCCGATTTCCAGGAGCCGCTGCTGCGCCAGGTCTTCGCGTTCCTGGGCATCGACACCCTCGAATTCGTCCGTGCCGAAGGCGTCGCCTACTCGCCCACGCACCGCCAGGAGGCGATTGCCGCAGCGCTGGCCGCCCTGCCGGCCACTGAACTGGCTGACGCCTGAGTCCGTAACGGGTGCAAACGGGTCGCCGGCGATGCCTCGTCGGCCGGCGGCCCAGGCCGGAAACTCCCCTCCCCCGTTCCGGCCTGCCCTGGCGGCCCCGCAGTTGCTGCGGGGCCGTTTTTTTTCATGCAATCGCCAACCGGCCTCAGCCGATGCGATCCAGCCCGCCCATGTACGGCTGCAGCGCTTCAGGCACGCTGATGGAGCCATCGGCGTTCTGGTAGTTCTCCATCACCGCGATCATCGCCCGGCCCACGGCCACGCCCGAGCCGTTGAGCGTGTGCAGCAGCTCCGGCTTGCCGGTGCCCGGGTTGCGCCAGCGCGCCTGCATGCGGCGGGCCTGGAAATCACCGGTGTTGGAGCACGAGGAGATCTCGCGGTAGGTCTGCTGCGAGGGCAGCCAGACTTCCAGGTCGTAGGTCTTCACCGCCGAGAAGCCCATGTCGCCGGTGCACAGCAGCACCTTGCGGTACGGCAGGCCGAGCTTTTCCAGCACCACCTCGGCGCAGCGGGTCATGCGCTGGTGCTCGCTCTCGCTGTCCTCGGGACGGCACGCGGTGACCAGCTCCACCTTCTCGAACTGGTGCTGGCGGATCATGCCGCGCACATCGCGCCCACCACTGCCGGCCTCGGCGCGGAAGCACAGCGAGTGCGCCGTCATGCGCAGCGGCAGGCGCTCCGGGTCGAGGATCTCGTCGCGCACGATGTTGGTCAGCGGCACTTCCGAGGTGGGGATCAGGTAGCGCGGTGACTCGCCCACGGCGGTCTTGAACAGGTCGTCCTCGAACTTGGGCAGCTGGCCGGTGCCACGCAGCGATTCGGGGTTGACCAGCAGCGGTACGTTGGTTTCCTCGTAGCCGTGCTCGCCCACGTGCAGGTCCAGCATGAACTGGGCCAGCGCGCGGTGCAGGCGGGCGATGGGTCCGCGCAGCACGGTGAAGCGCGAGCCGGACAGCTTGGCGGCGGTCTCGCCATCCAGCCAGCCGTTGCGTGCGCCCAGTTCCACATGGTCCAGCACCGGGAAATCAAAGCTGCGCGGGGTGCCCCAGCGCGCCTGCTCCACGTTGTCATTCTCGTCCGCGCCGGCGGGCACGTCCTCGGCGGGCAGGTTCGGAATGCCCAGTGCGATGGCTTCGATCTGCTCGCGCAGGGCATCCAGCGCCACTTCGGAGGCCTTCAGCTCATCGGCGAAGGCGGCCACTTCGGCCATGATGGCGGTGACATCCTCGCCCTTGGCCTTGGCCTGGCCGATCGCCTTGGAGCGGCTGTTGCGCAGGCTCTGCAGTTCCTGGGTCCGCACCTGGATGCGCTTGCGGTCCGCTTCCAGCGACTCCAGCGCGGACACGTCCAGCGCGAAGCCGCGACTGCTGCGCAGGCGGTCGGCAAGGTCGGCGGGCTGTTGGCGAAGCAGGGCTGGATCGAGCATGGCGGGTGGCAGTCGGTTACGGGATCAGGGCAGGATTATCGCCTGTTTTGTCCCCGACCATGGCGAATCGCGCGCCTGGTTCATTCCGGCTGTGACAGAATCGCGCTGTTCCGTACTGGTTTGGCCCATGTCCACTCCCCGCACCTCGTCCGGCAAGTCCTTCACTCTGGAAATCCCCCGCAACAGCCTGAAGATCGCCGGCATTGCGTTCGCCGCCGGCCTGCTGCTGTTCCTGGCCGTGTGGTTCAGCAGCCGCGACAAGGGCTTCTACCAGGCCGACCCGGCCAGCCGCACGCCGCAGCAGGTGGTGAACGAATCCCCGCTGCCCGAACCCCTTGCCGCCGCCGCAGGCTCCAGCGACATGCCGGCGGCGCGCCCGCCCGCCCCGAGCGAAGACACCCCGCGCCTGGTGGAAACCGCCCCGCCGCCGCCGGTGGTTGAAGCCGCTCCGGCTGCTCCAGCCGCAGCGGCCGCCGCGCCGATGGCCGGCGACCGGCCGATGCCGATCGCCGACCAGTCGCCGCCGCCGCAGTATCCCTCTGCCGCGCTGCGTCGCGGGGATTCGGGCACGGTGGTGGTACGCGCCGAGGTGGATGCCAGCGGCATGCCGACGGCGGTCACGGTGATCGAGCGCAGCGGCTCGCGCGAGCTGGATCGTGCCGCCCGCGATGCAGTGAGCCGGTGGCGCTTCACTCCGGCCAGCAGCAATGGCCAGCCGGTCGCCGGCAGCATCGAGATCCCATTCGACTTCAAGCCCGCTGACTGAATGGTCGCCGCACCGGGCCTGAACCGGGCCCGGCGCGCAAGCTGAACTCCACGCGGCGCATTTACGAAACACTGACGCACGCCACTGCTGGGCGGGCAACACTGCGGCCGTCGATGGCCCTGTGCGGCCGTCCGTGCAGAAGGAGTGCTGTCATGCCGATTACCCATGCCCACGCCGGAATGCCTGGCGAGCGCCACACCGACCCCCACGCGCATGAGGCGCCGGGTCGGCCACCGGCGCCGCCGCTGCTGTGGTTCGCCCTGATCGTGGCGCTGTTTGCCGCCGCGCTGCTGTGGCTGCGTCTGGCCAACCATGATCCGGTACCGGCGGCCCCGGTGGCCGAGCGCATGTTGCCCGCCACGCCGGCCGCGTCCGCGGCGATTGAACCGGTGGGCAACACAGTGGCCGAGCCGGTCAGCAGCCAGCGCCGTGCCGCGCCGCAGGGTAACCGCCAGGCACAGCCGCTGGCCGGTAATGCCAAGCCGGCCTACCCCGCCAGCGCCCTGCGCAGCGGCGTGCAGGGCAGCGTGGTGGCCAGCCTGCAGGTGGGCACCGATGGGCGCGTGAGCGAGGCCAGCATCGTCTCCCGCAGCGGCACCCGTGACAACGCACTGGACCGCGCGGTGCTGACCGCCGTGCGCAATTGGCGCTTCGAGCCGGCACTGGAAAACGGTCGCGCCGTGGCCAGCGTGGTGCGCGTGCCGGTGGATTTCCGCACCGAGCGCTGAGGCGCGCCCGGTCGTGGGACTTGGCTGATCCGGGCGGTGCGGCCCCTACAGGCCGCACCGCTTATGCCAGGCCGAAGCCCGCCCCGCGGGCCAGTTCGTCAAAGCCCGGGAATGACGTCGCCACGTTGGCGATGTCGCGGATCTGCACCTCCCCCGTGCTGAGCTGGCCTGCGATGGCAAAGGCCATGGCGATGCGATGGTCGCCATGGCTGTCGATCACCCCGCTGCCCAGCGCCGCGCCGCCGTGAATGGTGGCGCCATCCTCGGTTTCGTCCACCTGCACGCCCAGCGTGCGCAGGCCGGTGGCCATTGCCGCCAGACGGTCGGATTCCTTCACCCGCAGTTCGGCCGCGCCGGTCACCACCGTTTGCCCTTGGGCGGCGGCAGCGGCCACGAACAGGGCCGGGAACTCGTCGATCATGTCCGGTACCAGCGCCTCGGGAATGCGCGCCCCCTTCAACAGGGCATGGCGCACCCGCAGGTCGGCCACCGGCTCACCGCCCTGCTCGGCGGCCTGCTCTTCCACGATGTCCGCCCCCATCAGGCGCAGGGCATGCAGCAGCCCGGTGCGGCGCGGGTTCAGGCCCACCTGGCGCAGCACCAGCTCCGAGCCGGGAATGATGCTGGCGGCCACCAGGAAGAACGCCGCCGAGGAGAAATCAGCCGGCACCACGATATGCGTGGCGCGCAGGCGCTGCCCGCCGCGCAGCTTCGCCCTGCCGGGCGACCAGGTGATGTCCACGCCGAAGGCGGCGAGCATGCGTTCGGTGTAATCGCGGGTGGGGTGCGGTTCGACCACCTCGGTTTCGCCCTGCGCATACAGCCCGGCCAGCAGCACGGCGGACTTGACCTGCGCACTGGCGACCGGGGAGGCATGGGCAATGCCCTGCAGCGTCTGCCCACCATGGATCGTCAGCGGCGGGGTGCCATCGTCGCCGGTGTCGATGCGCGCGCCCATCTGCGAAAGCGGGCCGGTGACGCGGCGCATCGGGCGGCGCGACAGGGAGGCATCGCCCACCAGCGTACTGTCGAACGGCTGCCCGGCCAGCACGCCGGCCATCAGCCGCATCCCGGTACCGGCGTTGCCGCAGTCCAGCGGGCCATCCGGCGCCTGCAGGCCATCCACGCCCACGCCATGCACCACACGGTGCGAGGCGGACGGCGTTTCCATGCGCACGCCCATCTGGCTGAACATGCGGGCCGTGGCGCGGGTGTCCTCGCCTTCCAGGAAGCCTTCAATGGTCGAGGTGCCATCGGCCAGCGCGGCGAACATCACCGCGCGGTGCGAGACCGATTTGTCGCCCGGAATGGCCAGGGTGCCCTGCAGGGGCTGGCCCTTGCGGGCGGTCCAGTGCTGCGCGTTGCTCATGGTTCGATCAGTCCGTAGTGCCGGCCAGGCGGCGGTGCGTCAGAAGGTGCGGAGTGCGGGGCGTGGCGGTGGTGGTTGCTGTTGCGGTGCTCAGGGCACCGCGACCGGATAGGAACCGAGCACCTTGATCTGCGCGGCATGTGCCTGCAGTTCGGCCAGTGCGGCCTGCATCGGGGCATCGTCGATATGGCCGGCCAGGTCGATGAAGAAGCCGTATTCCCACTTGCCGTGGTGCGAGGGCCGCGATTCGATGCGGTTCATGCTGATGCCGTGCCGCGCGAACGGGCTGAGCACATCGAACAGCGCGCCGGGCTTGTCATGGATGAACACCAGCACCGAGGTGCGGTCGTGGCCGGAGGTCGGGAACAGGTTGCGCCCCAGCACCAGGAACCGCGTGGTGTTGTCGGCATCGTTCTGGATCGGCTTGGTCACCACCTTCTTCAGGCCGTACACGTGCCCGGCACTTTCCCCGCCGATGGCAGCAGCATCATCGGCATTGCGGGCGCGGCGCGCGCCTTCGGCATTGCTGGAGACCGGCACCTTTTCCGCGTTGGGCAGGTTGGCCCGCAGCCACGCCGAGGTCTGCATGAACGATTGCGGGTGGGCGTACACGCGCTCGATATCCTCCAGCCGGCCGGTGCGCGACATCAGGTACTGCTGCACGCGCAGTTCCACTTCACCACAGATCTTCAGGTTTGACGTCAGGAACATGTCCAGGGTGATCTGGATGGTGCCCTGCCCGGAGTTCTCCACCGGTACCACGCCGAAATCGGCGTTGCCGGCCTCCACCTCCTGGAACACTTCCTCGATGCTCGCCAGAGGCAGGCCCAGTGCGGAGCGGCCGAAATGCTTGAGCACGGCCTGCTGGCTGAAGGTGCCTTCCGGGCCCAGGTAGCCGATTTTCAGTGGCTCCTGCTGGGCCAGGCAGGCCGACATGATTTCGCGGTACACGTGTACCAGCAGCTCATCGCTGAGCGGGCCCTCATTGCGGTCCACGACCATGCGCAGCACCTGCGCTTCGCGTTCGGGCCGGTAGTAGTCCACTGCCGCCGCCAGCTTGCCCTTGGCCTTGCCCACCTGGTGGGCGAACTGGGCGCGCTCGGCGATCAGGCGCTGGATGTCGCGGTCGATCTGGTCGATCTTCGCGCGCACATCGGCCAGCACCGGGGCGGGCGTAGCGGCCGGGGTCGCGGTGCTGGCCGGGGCCTTGCGCGTTGTGCTGCCGGCGCCGGGCGTAGCGCGTTTGTCTGCCATGGAAAAATCCCTGTTGCGGGGCGCGCGTTGCGCGCCGATGGAAAACTCAACCGTTGCGGCGCTGGAACTCGGCCATGAAGGCCACCAGCGCCTCGGCACCGGCCAGCGGCATCGCGTTGTACAGCGAAGCGCGGATGCCCCCCACGGCCTTGTGGCCCTTCAGCGCAAGCAACCCGGCCGCCTTGGCCTCTGCCACGAAACGGGCGTCCAGCTCGGCACTGGGCAGGAAGAAGGGAATGTTCATGCGTGAGCGGGCGGCCACCGCCACCTCGTTGCGGTAGAACCCGCCGGAGGCATCGATGGCGGCATACACGCACGCGGCCTTGGCGGCATTGCGCCGGGCGAACTCCACCACGCCGCCTTCGGCCAGCATCCACTTGAACATCAGCCCGGCCAGGTACCAGTTCCAGGTCGGCGGGGTGTTGAGCATGGAATCACGCGCGGCGTGCGAGCGGTAATCGAAGATGTCCGCGCGGGGCTGCCCGGCGCGCTCCAGCAGCTCGCGGCGCACGATCACCACGGCGATTCCTACCGGCCCGAGATTCTTCTGCGCGCCGGCGTAGATCACTCCGTAGCGACGGACATCCAGCGGCTCGCTGGCGATGGACGAACTGAAGTCGGCCACCAGCGGCACGCTGCCGGTATCGGGCAGGTCACGGAACTCCACGCCATGGATGGTCTCGTTGGCGGTCACGTGCACGTAGGCCGCCTCGGGCGACAGCTGCCACTGCGAAGCCGGCGGCACATCGCGGAATCCGCCGGCCTCGCTGCTGGCCGCCACGTGCACGTCCACGTAAGGGCTGGCCTGCTTGACCGCGGTCTTGCCCCAGTGGCCGCTCAGCACGTAATCGGCGCGCTGGCCGGCGCGGGCGATGTTGAGCGGAATCAACGCCTGCTGGGTGGTCGCTCCGCCCGGCAGGAACAGCACGGCGTAGTCCTCGGGAATATCGAGCAGGCGGCGCAGATCGGCCTCGGCCTCGGCGGCCACCTGCATGAACTCCGGTCCGCGGTGGCTCATCTCCACGATGGAGGCACCGGCACCGTGCCAGTCCAGCATTTCCTCCTGCGCCTGGCGCAGGACCGCTTCCGGCAACGTTGCAGGGCCGGCACTGAAGTTGAACGCGCGCGTCATGTCACACCTGTGGGACTAGTCCCCTAGTATGCCGCAGCGCACCGGCCTTGCGTCCTTGAATTGCAACGGAAATTTGGTTGCATCGGTATCCATCTGCGCGACGCCTGCGCGCCGCGCACGCTGCTTCAGCGCGCGCCGAACCAGAGCAGCAGGCTGAGCACCGCCGCCAGCAGCAGGGCACTGCCCAGCAGCCAGGGCCACCGCCGTACCCGGCGCGTGCCGGCTGCGTCACGCGGCGGCTGTGCCGCCGGATGGGGATCGGCTTCGGCCAGCGGCACGCGGCGCCGTGCGTCGTCGGGCACTTCCAGAACGAAACGGTGCTGGCCGTCGAACACCACCTGGTCGCCCGCATGCAGCCAGCAGTGGCGGACCGCCACGCCGTTGACGCGGCTGCCATCGGCACTGCCCAGATCGCGCAGCAGGATGCGCTCGCCGTGCCGTTCCACGCGCGCGTGCTGGGGGGCGAAGGCCGGATCGTCGATATCGATATCCGCGTCCATCCCGCGACCCACGATGCGCGGGCGCTCCAGGGTGAACCCACGCCCGTGGTGCTGCCCGCCGACCGCGCGCAACAGCCGGTATTCCTCCAGCACGGGGCCATCCTGCGGCGCCGGAGCCTGCGCCAGGGTGTCGGCCTGGCCGACCACGCGCAGTTCCACACCGTCGACATGGATCGCATCGCCGGCGCGCAGCAGCGCCATGCGCCGCACCGGGCGACCGTTCACGTGGACGCCGCGCACCCCGGTGCCCACCTGCAGCCACAGGCCGCGGTCGTCCAGGCTCAGCTGTGCCAGCAGCAGCGCGCCCTGGCTGCTCTCGACCACGCGCACGCTGCCGTTGGCCTGGCGCACGATGCGCTGCACGCCGGCTTTGAGGGGCTGATCGGGCTGCGAGGCCGGGTTGAAATGAAGATGCAGGTTATACACCGGCGCAGCCTAGCAGGTTGCCGGCAAACGCAGAAGCAGGCCGGCGTGGCTTGGCGTTTACGGTCGCCATGCGCACAATGCACGCCCTTCGCCACACGCCACTGCCAGGTACCGCATGTCCAACATCGATGTCAGCCACGCCCACGCCCTGCCCCACGACCAGGCACGTGCGGCCATTGAACAGGTGGCGGCCAAGCTCTCCGAGCGTTTCGGCCTGCAGTCGCAGTGGCGCGGCGAGGTGCTGGATTTTTCCGGCAGCGGCGTGGACGGTGCCATTGAACTGCAGCCCGGTGCGGTGCGGGTGACGGCCAAGCTGGGCTTCCTGCTGTCGGCCATGAAAGGCATGGTGGAGAGCGAGATCCAGCGCGTACTGAAGGAAAAGCTGGGCTGAATCCCCGCGCTGGCGGCGGCCTGCCGTCACACCGCGGCGGCATGGCAGGCGCTAGGCTCGGTGCATTGTCCCCCTCATCGGAGTCCGCCATGACCCAGTACGACGAACACGATCCGCGTGACGGCAGCACCCGCAAGGACTCGTTCCAGGACCAGGCCGAGGGCTTCTCGCGCCGGCTGAGCGATTCGGCCCAGCAGATCTGGCTGGCCGGCCTGGGCGCCTTCGGCCGTGCACAGGCGGAGGGCAGCCGCTTCTTTGATGGGCTGGTCCGTGAAGGCCAGGCCTATGAGTCGCGCCGGCAGGACAAGGAGCCGGGCGAGCCCGCCGCCAACCGCTGGCGTGACAACGTGGAACAGAGCCTGGGCGATGCCCGCCAGAAGGCCGCCGGCACCTGGGACAAGGTGGAAAAAGCGTTCGAGGACCAGGTCCAGGGCGCGCTCAAGCGCATGCATGTCCCCAGCGCGGACGACGTGGCCGCGCTGAACGCACGCATCGATGCCCTGACCACGCGGCTGAACCGCATGGAAAGCCGTGCCGCCAGCGCCGCCGCTGCCGCGCACGCGGACGACAGCACCCCGTCGCCGGGCACCACGCCCTGACAGCCGGTGCGCGTGCTGGCGCGGTGATGTTGCAAAGCAGCAATCACTGCGCCACACTCTTTCCACCCGCCCTTGCCCGCCGTTTGTTCCCTCCCCTCACGGTTCCGGCATTGGCGGGTTTTCTGTGGGCGATTTTCGGCAGCGCGTCACAGAATGCACGCCGCTGAAGATGCGCGGCCACGACAGTGTCGCGATTACACTGTCCGTCACGTTCTACGGTGTGCGTTCTCGCCTGCATGTTCTCCTGGATGCTGTCCCTGCTGCTGGCGTTGATCGCCTTTGCCCTCGCGGCCGCCTATCTGTGGCTGGTCAAGCGCCGCCACACCGAAATGACGCTGGGCCTGCAGGCGCTGGCCGGGATGCGCTGGCGTGATTTTTCCGAACTGGTCAAACGCGCCCTGCGCGAGCAGCGCGGGCTGGTCGAAGTGGCCGATGAAGAAGGCCAGGCGAACACGCCCCGCACCGACTTCGTGATGGCCGATACCCAGGGACAGTGGCTGGTGTCGTGCAAGCACGGCCTGGCCTACCGCATCGGTACGGCGGCGATCAACGAACTGGGGGCAGCGGCGCGGCTGACGGGCGCCCGAGGCGGCATTCTCATCACCGAAGGCCGCATGGAACGCGGCGGCCTGGCCACCGCCGCCAAACAGGCGGTGGACGTGCTGGACGGGCCCCGCCTGTGGCCACTGCTGCTGCCGTACCTGCCCGGCGATATCGAATCCGGTGTCCGCCGTACCGCGCGCCATGAGGCCGCCCGCCGCACGATGATCGCCGCACTGGCGGCGAGCACACTGGGGCTGCTGGTGGGCATGGGCTACCAGACCACGCACGCGCCGTCCGAAGCCGCCCCGCCGCGCGAGGCCCGCGCGGCACCGGCAGGCCCGAAACCGGTGGCCGCGCCGACACCGGCTGCCCCCACCCCGGCCGCCACACCCATCCCAGCACCCGCTGCGGCCCCCGCGACGGATGCAATGGACGCCAGTGGCGCCAACGACAACGAAAACGACCCGCGTGCGCTTGCGCGCCAAGTCGCCGGCGTACCGGGCGTGGTCAGCGCCTTCTGGCAGACCCAGCAGACCCTGGCGGTGAACCGCACCGGCGAGCTGGAGGTGGTGTGGCCGGCCATCTGCGAGCACGTGCTGCGCTATCCGGCGCTGCGCAACGTGCGCGTGCAGCTCAATGCACGCCCCGGCGTGGATGAGCCGGTGCGCTGGCGCCAGTGCGCGCCCTACTGAGCCGTCCACCGGCGGTGCCGGCCCACGCCGGCCCGCCCGCCAGGCGACTCAGCGCGCGCCGGGCGCGAAGCGGGCCACCAGATCCCACGCATCGCCCAGGAATATCTGCCGTACCCGGGTGATCGGTTGTTCGCCGCGCCAGGTATGCCGCTCGATCACCAGGCAGGCGGTGCCGGCCGGCACCTGCAACTGCTCGGCGCTGGCCGCATCGGCCCCCCAGGCACTGATGCGGTGCTGGGCGCGGGTCCACGACACGTTCTGCAGCAGCCAGCTGCCCGGCGCGGTACGGGAAAAATCGACGTCGAGCACCTCCGGCACCCCGGTCGGGCTGATCAGGCGGTGTTCCAGCGCCAGCGGGCGGCCATCGGCCAGGTGCAGGCAACGCATCGCCAGCAGCTGCGCATCACCGGCCAGTTCGTGCTCCGCTTCATCGCCGGGCGCGGCCGCGCGCAGCGCGCGATGCAGCAGCTGGTAGCTGTAGCGATGGCCATTGGCAGCCACCTGCAGGGCGATATCGGGAATCTCCAACGCCACCTGTTCCAGATGCGGCGATTGCCGTGCCACGAAGGAGCCCGCGCGGCGGCGGCGCTCGATCATGCCGCTCTCGGCCAGCGCGGTGAGCACCTTGTTCACGGTCATCCGCGAGCAGCCGTAGTACTCCATCAGCTCATGCTCGTACGGGATGCGGAACCCCGGCGCCCACTCGCCGCTGAGGATGCGGCTTTCCAGGTCGCTGCGGATGCGCTGGTTGAGCGTGGTGGCGGTGCGGCTCACGGCGAAGGACGATCCCGGCGGGTGGCGGTGGTCACTGCAGGATCCCGCGCAGGGCCTGCGTGAAACGGGCGGTGATGGCCTCACGCTGCAGATGGCGGCCATGGGCCACACACTGCCGGCCGTGGCGCCAGACCGTGCGCAGCGCGCCATTACGTGCGGCGAACAGCCAGCTGTCAAGCAGCGCATCGCCGGTGCGCGCCTGCAGCGCCGGGTGGGACATATCCAATTCGATCATGTCCGCAGCGGCACCCACCTGCAGCCCCGCCGGCACGCCCAGCGCCTGCGCGCCGCCCCGCAGGGCGCCCTCGAACAGGAAGCGGCCGCTGCTGCGCGCCGCGTCCGGGGACAGCACATTGCGGCCGCGCACGATCAGCCGCTGGCCATACTCGAGCAGGCGCAGCTCCTCGGCCGCATCGATGAGCACGTTGGAATCCGAGCCCACCCCGAAGCGCCCGCCCTCGCGTGCGAATGCCTGCATCGGGAACAGGCCATCGCCCAGGTTCGCCTCGGTGATCGGGCACAGCCCGGCCACGGCCGCGCTGGCGACCATGCGCGCACGCTCGGCGTCGGTGATGTGGGTGGCGTGCACCAGGCACCAGCGCGCATCCACCTGCACGTGGTCGTACAGCCACTCCACCGGGCGCTGCCCGCTCCAGTCGAGGCAGGCCTGGACCTCGCGCAGCTGCTCGGCGATATGGATATGCACCGGTCCGTCGTTGAGCGGCAGCAATGCGGCCAGCTCCTCGCCGGTAACGGCACGCAGGCTGTGCGGGGCCAGCCCCAGCACCGCGTCGGGCAGGCCGGACAGCGCGCCCCGCGCGCCCTCCAGCAGCCGGGCGAAGCCGTCCACGTCGTGGATCAGCCGCCGCTGGGCCGGATTGGGCGCGGCGCCGCCGAAGTCGGCATGCGCATAGAACACCGGCAGCAGGGTCAGGCCGATGCCGGTCTGCTGTGCCGCCGCGGCGATGCGCGCGCTCATCTCGGCCGGGTCGGCATAGCGGCGCCCATCGGCATCGTGATGCAGGTAATGGAATTCGCCCACGCGGGTGAACCCGGCTTCCAGCATTTCCATGTAGGCCTGTGCGGCGATGGCCTCCACCGCCTCCGGGCGCAGGCGGGCCAGGAACCGGTACATCAGCTCGCGCCAGCTCCAGAAGCTGTCACCGTCGCCACCGCCGACCTCGGTCAGCCCCGCCATGCCGCGCTGGAATGCGTGGCTGTGCAGGTTGGGCAGCCCCGGCAGCAGCAGCTGCACGGCCACATCGCCAGGCTGGGCCGGTTGCCCGGCGCCCACCGCGGCGATGCGACCGGCGTGCACGTGCACCCGCACGTTGTCGGCCCACCCCTTGGCGAGCAGGGCGTGGCGGGCATGCAGAACGCAGGGGGCGTCGGCGTCGGTCATGATTCTGGACAAGGTGAAAGGGCGGCCTTTATTGTATAGACATATCCGCCGAGGCGTCTGCCCACCATGCATTGCGACACCCTGTGGTTCAACGTCCACCTGATGACCCTGCAGGGTGACGGCCTGGGCATCCTCGAAAACGGCGTGCTGGCCGCCACCGACGGGCGCATCGTGCACGTCGGCCCGGCCGACAGCGCCGCGCACCTGCAGCCGGCCACGCGTATCGACGGCCAGGGCCGCTGGCTCTCGCCGGGCCTGATCGACTGCCATACCCACCTGGTCCATGCGGGCAACCGTGCCGGTGAATTCGAGCAGCGCTTGCAGGGCGTGAGCTACGCGGAGATCGCCCGCGCCGGCGGCGGCATCGTTTCCACCGTGCGCGCCACCCGCGCCGCCACCGCGCAGGAGCTGGCCGCGCAGAGCCGGCCGCGCCTGCAGGCGATGCGCGCCGAAGGGGTGACCACCGTCGAGATCAAATCCGGCTATGGGCTCACCCTGGACGATGAGCGCAAACAGCTGGAAGTGGCCCGTGCGCTGGGAACGCAGTGTGGGGTCAACGTGGTGCCGACCTTCCTGGGCGCCCATGCGGTGCCGCCGGGCCGGCAGGCGCAGGACTACATCGACGAGGTGTGCGCGGTGATGATTCCGGCCATCGCCAACGAAGGGCTGGCCGAAGCGGTGGATGTGTTCTGCGAGTCCATCGCGTTTTCCGCGGCGCAGGCCCGGCAGGTCTTCACCGCCGCGCGCGCGCACGGCCTGGCGGTGAAGATCCACGCCGAGCAGCTGAGCAACCAGCAGGGCGCCGCGCTGGCCGCCTCCTTCGGCGCGCTGTCGGCCGACCATGTCGAACACCTGGACGCAGCCGGCATCGCCGCCATGGCCGAGTCCGGCACGGTCGCGGTGCTGTTGCCCGGCGCGTTCTATTTCACCCGCGACACCACCCTGCCCCCGATCGACGCGCTGCGCGCGGCCGGCGTACCGCTGGCGCTGGCAACGGACTGCAATCCGGGGACCTCCCCGCTGACCAGCCCGCTGCTGGCGATGAACATGGGCGCCACCCTGTTCCGCCTGACCGTGGCCGAATGCATCGCCGGCTTCACCCGTGAAGCGGCGCGCGCGCTCGGCCGCCAGGACCGTATCGGTCGCCTGGCGGTGGGCATGGACTGCGACCTGGCGCTGTGGGACATCGACGCGCCGGCCGACCTGGTCTACCGCATGGGCTTCAACCCGCTGCACGCGCGCGTGGTGCGCGGGCAGCCCGATCCGTCTGATGGGAGCATGTCATGAGCAACACCCTCGTCCTTCGCCCTGGCCACGTGCCGTTGGCCCATTGGCGGCAGGTCTATCGTGGTGCGCCGCTGGCGCTGGATCCGGCCGCCTACGATGCCGTGCGCGCCAGTGCTGCGGCGGTGGCCGCCATCGTCGCCAGGGGCGAGCCGGTGTATGGCATCAACACCGGGTTCGGCAAGCTGGCCAGCGTGCGCATCGAGCGCAGCGACCTGGCCACCTTGCAGCGCAATATCGTGCTCTCGCACGCGGCCGGTGTGGGTGAGCCGATGCCGCCGGCCGTGGTCCGGCTGATGATGGCCCTGAAACTGGTCAGCCTGGCCCAGGGCGCTTCGGGCATCGCCGAGGCGACACTGCAGCTGCTGGACGCCATGCTGGTGCGCGGCGTGCTGCCGGTGGTGCCCGCGCAGGGCTCGGTGGGCGCGTCCGGCGATCTGGCACCGCTTTCGCATCTGGCCGGGGTGATGATCGGCGTGGGCGAAGCCTACGTGGGCGGGCAGCGCCTGCCGGCGCTGCAGGCCCTGGAGGCGGTGGGCCTGGCGCCGGTCGAACTGGGCGCCAAGGAAGGGCTGGCCCTGCTCAACGGTACCCAGTTCTCCACCGCCTACGCGCTGGCCGGCCTGTTCGAGATCGAAACGCTGTTCCAGGCCGCGCTGGTGACCGGCGCGCTGTCGGTGGAAGCTGCCAAGGGCTCGGACACGCCGTTCGACCCGCGCATCCACACCATCCGCGGCCAGCGCGGCCAGATCGCCACCGCCGCCGCACTGCGGCAGCTGATGGACGGCTCGGCCATCCGCGAATCGCACCGCGACAACGACGTGCGCGTGCAGGACCCGTACTGCCTGCGCTGCCAGCCCCAGGTGATGGGCGCGGCGCTGGACATCATGCGCCAGGCCGCCACCACGCTGGAGATCGAGGCCAACGGGGTCACCGACAACCCGCTGGTGTTCACCGATACCGGCGAGGCGCTGTCCGGCGGCAACTTCCATGCCGAGCCGGTGGCGTTCGCCGCCGACATGCTGGCCATGGCGGTGTGCGAGATCGGCTCGATCAGCGAACGCCGCCTGGCGATGCTGGTCGATCCGGCCCTGTCGGGGCTGCCGGCGTTCCTCACCCCGCGCCCGGGCCTGAACTCCGGTTTCATGATTCCGCAGGTGACCGCCGCCGCGCTGGTGTCGGAGAACAAGCAGCGTGCGTACCCGGCCAGCGTGGATTCCATCCCCACCTCGGCCAACCAGGAAGATCACGTGTCGATGGCCGCCCATGGCGCGCGCCGCCTGCTGCAGATGGCCGAGAACGCCGCCAACGTGGTCGGCATCGAGCTGCTGGCCGCGGCACAGGGCTGCGATTTCCACGCGCCGCTGCGTTCCAGCCCCGCGCTGGAACAGGCCCGTGCGCTGGTCCGCGCGCAGGTGCCGATGCTGCAGGACGACCGCTATTTCCACCCGGACATGGTCGCCGCCACCGGCCTGGTGCGCAGCGGTGCGCTGGTTGAGGGGCTGGGCGCGGCCCTGCCCGGCGTGGAGCCGCAGGGATGAGCGCGCTGCCGCCGTGGCTGCACGTGCATGAGGGGCAGGCGCCACTGATCGTGAGCTTTCCGCATACCGGCAGCGACCTGCCCGCCGACCTGCAGGAGCACTATCACTCGCCATGGCGGGCCTGCCGCGATACCGACTGGTGGGTCCACGACCTGTACGATTTCGCCCGCGGCATGGGCGCCACCACGGTGCGCTCGGCGATCTCGCGCTCGGTGATCGATCTCAACCGTGATCCCAGCGGCGTCTCGCTGTACCCGGGCCAGAACACCACTGGCCTGTGCCCGCTGACCACCTTCGACAACCAGCCGCTGTACCGGCCTGGCCATGCGCCGGATGCGCAGGAGATCGCGCGCCGCCGCGACACGTATTTCGCGCCCTACCACGACGCCCTGGCGGCGCAGATCGCCCGCCTGCGCGCGCAGCACGGCACCGTGGTGGTGTACGACGCGCACTCGATCCGCTCGCGGATTCCACACCTGTTCGAGGGGGAGCTGCCGCAGTTCAACCTGGGCACCGCCGGTCCGTCCGGCGCCCCGGATACGGCCTGCGACAACGCGCTGGCCGACGTGGTGGAGAACCTGCTGGCGCTGAGCGGCATGAGCCATGTGCGCAACGGCCGCTTCAAGGGCGGCTGGATCACCCGCCACTACAGCGATATTCCCGGCGGCGTGCACACGCTGCAGATGGAACTGGCCTGCCGCGGCTACCTGCACGAGCCGCCCCCGGAGCAGCTCGACGCGCACACCTGGCCCACGCCGCTGGACCCCGACCACGCCGCCCCCCTGCGCCGCACCCTGGCGCAGGTGCTCACCGCCTGCCTTGAATTCGCTACGAACCGGAGCGCCGCATGACCCGCAACGACCCGTCCCGCATCCTTGCCGCACCCACCGGCACCACGCTTACGGCCCGCAGCTGGCTGACCGAAGCGCCGCTGCGCATGCTCATGAACAACCTGCACCCGGATGTGGCCGAGCGCCCGCAGGAGCTGGTGGTGTACGGCGGCATCGGCCGCGCGGCGCGCGACTGGGAGAGTTTCGATGCCATCGTGGCGGCGCTCACGCGGCTGGAAGACGACCAGACCCTGCTGGTGCAGTCGGGCAAGCCGGTGGGCGTGTTCCGTACCCATGCCGATGCGCCGCGCGTGCTCATCGCCAACTCCAACCTGGTGCCGCGCTGGGCCACCTGGGACCATTTCAACGAGCTGGACCGCAAAGGCCTGGCCATGTACGGCCAGATGACCGCCGGCAGCTGGATCTACATCGGCGCGCAGGGCATCGTGCAGGGCACCTACGAAACCTTCGTGGAAATGGGCCGCCAGCACTACGACGGCAGCCTGGCCGGCAAGTGGCTGTTCACCGGTGGGCTGGGCGGCATGGGCGGGGCGCAGCCGCTGGCCGCGGTGATGGCCGGTGCCTCGTGCCTGGCGGTGGAATGCCGCCGCAGCAGCATCGACATGCGCCTGCGCACCGGCTACCTGGATACCTGGACCGACAACCTGGACGAGGCGCTGCGCCTGATCGAGCAGTCGTGCACCGAGCGCAAGCCGCTGTCGGTGGGCCTGCTGGGCAACGTGGCCGATGTACTGGATGAACTGCTGCTGCGCGGGGTGAAGCCGGACCTGCTGACCGACCAGACCTCCGCCCACGATCCGGTCAACGGCTACCTGCCGCAGGGCTGGACGGTGGAGGAATGGGATGCGCGCCGGGTGGAGGACCCGAAAGCCGTGGAAGCGGCCGCACGCGCCTCGATGGCCAACCACATCCGCGCCATGCTCGCCTTCCACGCCCTGGGCGTGCCCACGGTGGACTACGGCAACAACCTGCGCCAGATGGCGCTGGAAGAAGGCGTGGCCGATGCGTTCGATTTCCCGGGGTTCGTGCCAGCCTACATCCGGCCGCTGTTCTGCCGCGGCATCGGCCCCTTCCGCTGGGCAGCGCTGAGCGGTGATCCGGAGGACATCGCCAGGACCGATGCCAAGGTGAAGGAACTGATTCCGGACAATCCGCACCTGCACCGCTGGCTGGACATGGCCGCCGAGAAGATCAGCTTCCAGGGCCTGCCGGCACGTATCTGCTGGGTGGGTCTGGGTGACCGCGACCGGCTGGGCCTGGCGTTCAACGAGATGGTGGCCAATGGCGAACTGAAGGCGCCGGTGGTGATCGGCCGCGACCACCTGGATTCGGGCAGCGTGGCCTCGCCGAACCGCGAAACCGAAGCCATGGCGGACGGGTCCGATGCGGTCTCGGACTGGCCGCTGCTCAATGCCCTGCTCAATACCGCCAGCGGCGCCACCTGGGTGTCGCTGCACCACGGCGGCGGCGTGGGCATGGGCTTCTCCCAGCACTCGGGCATGGTGATCGTGTGCGATGGCACCGAAGCGGCCGCCAAGCGCATCGCGCGCGTGCTGTGGAACGACCCGGCCACGGGCGTGATGCGGCATGCCGATGCCGGTTACGAGATCGCGCGCGCGTGCGCCAGGGAGAAGGGGCTGGACCTGCCGGGCATTCTGCGCTGACGCCGGTGCGCAGCGCCGGGCAGGTCCCGGCGCCGTCAACGTGGCCCCTGCTGCGCACGGGTCGCCCGCGAGGGGATGACGGAGCACGGATGACCTGTTAACTTGCGCGCCTGTTTTCAGGTTTACAGGTTGTCCGCATGACCGCTCTGCCCTCCTCTCCTGCGCCGGCGCTGCTGGCGCTGGCCATCGTGGCTGCCCTGCCCGGCAACGTCCGCGCGGCCGACGCCGCCACCACGCTCGATACTGTCCAGGTCACCGCGGCCGACAGCACCGCCCAGGCACGCCGCGCGCTGCAGGGCGTGCCCGGCGCGGGCAACGTGATCGACCTGGAGCGCGTGGCGCAGGGCCGCGTGGCGGGCACCGCCGACGTGCTGGCCTATCAGCCGGGCATCAGCGCGCAGTCGCCGGGCAATGAAGGCACCAAAGTCTCCATCCGCGGCTCGGGAATCAACCGCGGTCCCGGCGCGCATGCCTCGGGCCTGTCCGTATCGCTGGACGGTCTGCCGCTCACCGGCCCCGGCGGCACGCCGTACGAACTTCTCGAACCGCTGTGGCTGGCCCGCGTGGAGGTGCTGCGCGGTGCCAACGGCCTGGAGCGTGGCGCACTGGCACTGGGCGGGGCGATCAACTACGTCAGCCGCAACGGCCGCCAGGATCCCGGCACGGCGCTCTATTACGAGGCCGGCAGCCGCGGCTACCAGAAGCGCAGCGTCGCCCATGGCGGCAGCCGCGGCGCACTGGATTACTACGCGGCCTACACCGACAGCACGTTCGACGGCTACCAGCAGCATGCAGCGGGCGAAGGACGCGGCGCGATGGCCAACATCGGCTGGCAGATCCGACCGGACCTGCAGACGCGGCTGTTCGTGCGCTACCGCGAGACCGAGCACCAGACGCCGGGCCGGCTGACCCGCGCGCAGATCCGCAACACGCCGCGCGCGGCCAACCCGGCCAACCTGGCCATCGACGCGCACCGCCCGCAGCCCGGCAGCACCTGGGTGGGCAACATGACCACCCTGCGCATCGATGAGGCCTCGTCGCTGCAGGCCGGCGTGGTGTACCACCGCTATCCGATGGATCTCAACGAAAGCCTGTACCGCCAGCAGCTGGACTACGCCAACCTCAATGCGACGCTGGATTACCGCCGTGCGCACACGCTCGCCGGGCGCGACGCCATCACCACGGTCGGCCTGCGCGTCACCCACGATCTGGACGCGGACGTACGCGAAACGCTGCGCTTTGCCAGCGGCGGCTATCCGGCGGGTACCCACACGCGTGATTTCTCCCACCACGGCACCGACAGCGTGCTGCACACCAACACGGCCATCGCGCTGAGTGACACGCTGCGTGTGCAGGCTGGCCTGGCGGTGATGCAGGCCCGCCGCGATGTGCAGGTGACATGGCCGCAGGGCCAGCCCCGGCTGGCACGCACCGACTGGGACCTTGCCCCGCGCCTGGGCTTCACCTGGCAGCGTACGCCGCAGCTGCAGTGGTTCGGCAACCTGAGCCGCTCGGTGGAACCGCCCCATCCGTGGTCGATGATCTGGGGCTCGAACCAGTACTTCCCCGCCGGCAATGGTCCCTCCAGCGGACGCCAGCGCGCCCCCGTTCCGCTGCGCAACCAGACCGCCACCACCGTGGAGCTGGGTGCACGCGGTGACGGCGCGCTGGGGCGCTGGGAACTCACCGGCTACTACGCCCACGTCCGTCACGAACTGCTCAGCGTGGAAGTGGCGCCGGCGCCCAACCTGTTCATTGCCGAGAACAACGCCAGCCCCACCGTGCACCGGGGTGTGGAAGCCGGGCTGGACAGCACGCTGTGGCAGGGTGGCCGCAGCCGGGTGTCGATGCGCCACGCCTATACTTTCAGCGATTTCCGGTACCGCGACGATGCGCGCTTCGGCAGCAACCGCCTGCCGGGGTTGCCGCGCCATTACTACCAGGGCGAGCTGCGGCTGGATCACGCCTCCGGCGTGTACGTTGCGCTCAACACGGAATACGCCTCGTCGATGTTCGTGGATTACGCCAACAGCATGCGTGCCGACAGCCATCTGATCTTCGGTACGCGGCTGGGAATGGATGCCCCCAGTGGCCGCTGGCAGAGCTGGCTGGAGCTGCGCAACCTGGGCGATCGGCACTATGCCGCCACGGTGACGCCCGGGTATGACGACGGCGGCCGCGACCTGGCGCGCTCCACGCCGGGCGATGGGTTCGGCGTATACGCCGGCCTGCGGCTGCGCTTCGACTG
>Ga0207790_1000240_pt1 | contig 21694 bp, 21 predicted proteins | sample HigsolmetaGSP14D_FD_184842 | JGI IMG/M metagenome (GOLD analysis project Ga0207790, IMG submission 184842) | High solid enriched microbial communities from the Joint BioEnergy Institute, USA - SP1-4-D (SPAdes) | ecosystem: Engineered > Bioreactor > SSF (Solid state fermentation) > Aerobic >...
ACGGCGGCACAGTTCCAACGACGGGCTGTCCCCGGTAGAGTTTGAGAAGCGGTACGCACTAAACGGCTGACGACTGTCTACAAAAGCCTGGGCGATTCAGACGAAGCTCACGGAGAACCGCTATGGCCTGCTTTGATAGAGGGACGATCTGTGCAACGCCCATCTTCATCTTCTCTGCCGGGATACACCATTGGCCAGTCTCAAAGTCGATCTCGGACCACTCCGCCTTCCTCAGTTCGCCTGGGCGGGCGAACACCAACGGCGCGAACCTGAGGGCACAGAGGGTAGTGAGCTGTCCCGTATACCCGTCAATCGCCCGCAGTAGCTCTCCAATCTTTACTGGATCCGTGATCGAAGCATAGTGACGGTTCTTCGCGGTCTTCAAAGCCCCTCGCAGGGCGGCAGTAGGATCCCGATCAAGCCGACCGGTGGCCACTGCGTATCGAAACACCTGGCCGCAGATCTGCCGCAGTCGTTGGGTCGACTCAATCTTGTCCTGGGCTTCAAGCCGGCGCAGAACTGCCAGAACCTCTGCAGTGCTGATGTCCTCGATTGAGCGCTTGCCCAGCCATGGGAATGCGTATGTCTCAAGCATCCACTTGGCCTTGGACCGCGTGCTTTCTGCCAGGTCACCTCTTGTCTCAAGCCACTCAAGGGCCACAGCTCCGAAGCGACCATCTGCGGACAGCTGGGCCTTGAGCTTGCCCAGCTGCTTCTCCTCGGACGGATCCTTGCTGTCTCTCAGCTGCGCGCGCGCGGCGTCTCGCTTGTCACATGCCTCCTTCAGGGTCACCTCGGGGTAGACCCCGATGGAGAGCAACTTCTCCTTGCCCGCATGGCGGTACTTCATTCGCCAGTAGCGATTCCCGTTCGGCATGACCTGCAGGTAGAGCCCTGCTCCAGCTGCAAGCTTGTAGGGCTTCTCTTTGCCCTTTGCGTTCCTTGCAGCCATATCCGTCAACGACTTATGGGCCATTGGGGGTACATCCTCCTATCTCTCTTGCTTGATTCCCCATGTACCCCCAAATGCACCCCCAGTCTGGGTGGATGCTCATGGACGGCCGGGGACAAAAAAGCACAAAAAAACCCGCTATTTCAGCGGGTTGATTGTGCACCGTGGACATCCGTGGATGCCAGTGGATCGGAGGATGGTGCCGCTTATCCGAATCGAACGGATGACCTACTGTTTACAAGACAGTTGCTCTACCAACTGAGCTAAAGCGGCATGGCGCCGTGGCGTGCACGGGCGCGCTGATTCTAGCGCAATGCAGCGCAGTCAAGCGACTGCTGGCGGGCCGCGCCCACCCGTCGGCGCAGCGGTTCGGCGCCGGTGGCGTCGGCCAGGCGCCCCTGCAGCCACCACTGGGTGCGTTCCTCGCCGCCGCTGAGCTGGGCCGGGAAGCCGGCCGCCTTCAGCGCGGCCAGGCGCCGCTCGGCGCCTTCGCGGTTGCGGTACTGGCCCAGCGCGATGGCATGCGTCTCGGGTCCCTGGCTGATGATGTAGTAGTCGCTCAGGCCGGCCGCCTGGATCCGCGCCACCGTGGCCTGGGCCGCCTCGCGGCTGGCCGCCGGCGGCAGCAGCACGCGGTAGCGGCTGCCGGTGGCGGCGCTGGTCTGCGCCTGCAGGCGCGTCTGCGTCAGTGCGGCGTCGAGGCGTTGCTGCGCCGACTGCGCTGCGGCCTGATCGGCGAACGGGCCGAATGCGGCACAGCGTGCGGGCACGGCGGGCTGGGCCGCCAGTACGGTCGTTGCGGCAGGCGGCGGCACGGGCGTTGGTTCGGGTCGGGTGTCCACCGGGGCCGTCGGCGGCGGCGCGCGCTCGGCGACCGGTGGCGTGGGCGCAGCAGGTGCGGCCGCCGTCGCTGCCGGTGTGGCATCGGCCAGTGCAGCGTCCGCCGGTGCGCTGGCGGCGTCAGTGGGGGTAGGCATCCCCTGCCCTGCGCCGAGGAAGGCCAGTTCAGCCACACCCGCCGGCTGCGGTGGCGGTACGGGCGCCGGTTCGCCGCGCAGCATCCACCACAGCGCGACGCTGACATTCAGCACGGCAAGCACGACGATGAGGGCGCGGGTCAGCATGCGGCGATCCTAGCGTGCATCCGCCGGTGCGTGCACGGCCCAGCGCGCCAGCCCGTCGAGCACCAGCAGCGGCTCGTGGCCGGCATCGGCCGGCAGCAGCGGCAGCAGCGCGGGCGCGCCGCCGCCATGCAGCAGCAGCGCCACCGGGGCCTGCAGCCGCTGTTGCGCCTGCGCCACACTGCGCTCGATCAGCGCCACCGCCGCGCCATCGCAGCCGGACGCCAGCGCATCGTCGGTGTCGGTGGCGAACTCCTGGTACAGCCCACCCACGGCCGGCAGCTGCGCGGCGCGCGCGAACAGCGCCTCGCGCATGGTGGTGGGCGAGGCGGCGATGCGTCCGCCGTGGTGGCGGCCTTGGGCGTCGAGCAGGTCGATGGTGAGCGCGGTCCCCACGCCGGCCACCAGCACATTGCGCTGGCTGCGCGCCGCCGCCAGCAGGGCAAGGAACCGGTCCACGCCGAAACGCTCCGGCGTGGCATAGGCAATGCGCACGCCGGCGCGTTCGGCTTCGGTGCGGGCCACGTGCACGTGCTGGAAGCGCATGCGCAGGATCTCCAGCATGGTGGCGGTGAGCCCGGCCGCGGCCACGCTGGCCACGTAGGCGGTGCGCCCCTGTGGCAAACCGCGCAGGGCTTCTCCGCGCAGGTCTTCGGCGCCATGCGCCCAGGCCTGCACAGCGCCGGCGCGGTCGCCCTGCAGCGGCGCGTACTTGAAGCGGGAATTGCCCAGGTCGAACAGCCAATCGCTCATGACGCCCTCACACTTACTTCGCCGGCATGCACGTGCTGCTCCCGGCCATCGATCTCCACACGCAGGGCGCCATCCTCGGCCAGTCCCAGCGCCGTGCCCTGCTGCCACTGCTCGCCCTGCTGCACGCGCACGGTGCGCCCGGCCAGGCTGTCCAGCGCGGCGTAGCGCGGCAGGAACGGGGCCAGGCCGTGCTGGTCGAACGCCTCCAGGGCAGGCAGCAGCGCACCCAGCACCTGGGCGGCCACGGTGTTGCGGTCCACACGCCGGCCGGCCAGCTGGTCCAGGTCGGTCCATGGCTGGTCGATGGCCGCGGCCGCGGCCGGCGGCATGTGCACGTTGATGCCGATGCCGATCACCGCCCGGGCCGGCCCGGCGAACTCGCCACCGCCTTCCACCAGCAGCCCCCCCAGCTTGTGTCCGCCGGCGACCAGATCATTGGGCCATTTCAGCTGCACCTGGGGCAGGCCCAGCGCATGCAGCGCCTCGGCCACCGCCACGCCCGCCACCAGGCTCAGCCCGCCCAGCTGCGAGAGTCCACCGGAAAATCCGCGCAGTACCGACAGGTACACATGGGCGGCCAGCGGCGATGCCCACGGGCGGCCCCGCCGACCGCGCCCACCGGTCTGGCGCTCGGCCAGCACGGCGCGGCTGCCCTGTTCAGGTGCGCTGCACCGCAACAATTCACTATTGGTGGAGTCCACTGACCAGGCGACCTGCAGGTCTGCCAGCAGCGGCGTCGCCGTGGCCGGCAGGGCGCTGCGGATCTGCGCCGGGTCCAGCAGGTCCACCGGGGCCTGTAGCGTGTAGCCGCCGCCGGCGCGACCCTCGATGGCCACCCCGGCCGCTCTAAGTCCTTGAATCCGCTTCCAAACAGCGGCGCGCGTGTGGCCCAGCTCGCGGGCCAGCGCATCGCCGGACAACGGTCCGGCGGCCAGTTTGGCCAGCAGTTGGCGATCGTCCACGGCAGTTTCCGTCGAGTAAACGGCAAAATTATGCGGGAAAGGCGCCGGCCGTGCCTGCCCGGGCTTCCAATCGCCGGCGGAAATCGGGCTAGAATCGGGAACTCACCCGCCCTTCATCGTGGATGTCGTCGATGCGCTGTCTTGCCCATTGCCTGGTCCTGCTGATGGCCCCGATCCTTGCCAGTGCGTCCAGCGCCGTGGCCAGTGAAGGGCGTGGCGGCTGTGTCTACACCACCCCGGACGCGGAGCGCCCGCCCTCGGCACGCGGCGCCGCAGCGGCTGTGCCCAGCGCCACCCGCCCGGCACCGGCCCCGGCCGCCACCACCACCGGGGGCGGCGGCGATGACGACGTGCTGCAGCGCATCCGCGCACCGAAGTGGCACAGCTTCCTGCCGGGCATGTTCCGCTGATCCAGGCGATCATGCGGTGGTTGCGGCCCGCGCCGCAGCCGATTGATCCGCAGGCATGGCAGCGCACCTGCGCACGCGCGGCCTGGCTGCGGGGCCTGGATGCACCACGGCGCGACACCCTGCGTGAGCTGAGCGCACGCTTCCTGCACCAGAAGACCATCACCCCCATCGGCGAACTGCAGTTGCAGGCGGACGACCACCTGCTGCTGGCCGCGCTGTGCTGCCTGCCGCTGCTGTCCGTGGGCGAGGCCGGCCTGCAGGGCTGGTCGCAGGTGATCGTGTACCCGGAGGCCTTCCGGGTGCAGCGCAGCCATGTGGATGCCGCCGGCGTGCTGCACGAATGGGACGATGAGATCATCGGTGAGGCGTGGGACAGCGGACCACTGATCCTGTCCTGGGCCGATGTGCAGGCCGATCTGGCCGACCCGTATGCCGGCTGCTGCGTGGTGGTGCACGAGATGGCGCACAAGATCGATGCACTCGACGGTGCGATGGATGGCACGCCCCCGCTGCCGCGTGCATGGCAGCGCGAATGGGCGGCGGATTTCCAGGCCACCTACGATGCGTTCTGTGCCGAGGTGGACGGCGGCGCGGAGACGCTGATCGATCCGTATGCCGCCGACGCCCCGGAAGAGTTCTTCGCGGTGGCCAGTGAGTACCACTTTTCCGCCCCGGACCTGCTGCAGCAGGCCTGGCCGGCCGTGGCGGCGCACCTGCAGCGGTTCTATGGCCCGCCGCCGTTGCCGGGCGTGGGCGGGTAAGCCGCTGCGGCAAGGCGCCGCCGCAGGCGTGCGATGGGTTACGGGCCGGGCGGCAGGCGCACTTCGAAGCGGGCACCGCCCAGTTCCGGCGAGCGCGTCACCTGCAGCTCCCCGCGGTAATCCTTGATCAGGTCCTGCACGATCGACAGCCCGATGCCGTGGCCCTGCACGCGCTCATCGCCGCGCACACCGCGCTGCAGCACCTTGCCGATGTCTTCGGCGGCGATGCCCGGGCCATCGTCGTCCACCGCCAGGAACAGCCCCGGGCGGCGTGCATTCGGTGCGGCCACCACGTGCGCGGTCAGCAGCACGCGGCGCTTGGCCCATTTGAAGGCGTTTTCCAGCAGGTTGCCGAGCAGTTCCTGCAGGTCACCCGGCTCGCCGTGGAAGCGCGCGTTGTCTTCGATATCGAACTCGCACAGCACGCCCTTGGCCGCGTACACCTTCTCCAGCCCGCGCACGATCTCCTCGGCGTTGGATTCGATCGGCAACGGCGCGGAGAACAGCTTGTGCCCGGACGAGGCGGCGCGCGCCAACTGGTAGGACACCAGGTTGTTCATGCGCTGCAGCTGCACGTCCAGCTCCTCGCGCAGGGCGGCATCGTCGGCGCCGCTGTCCATCTGCGTGCGCAGCACCGCGATCGGCGTTTTCAGGCTGTGCGCCAGGTCGGCCAACGTGTTGCGCTGGCGCTCCAGGTTTTCGCGCTCGCTCTCGATGAAGGCGTTGATGCTGTCGGTGAGCGGTTCCAGCTCACGCGGATGGCGCTCGCTCATGCGCTCGGTCTCGCCGCGCTGCACCTTGGTCAGCTCGGTGATCACCCGGCGCATCGGGCGCAGACTCCATTGCAGGATGACCGTCTGCAAGAGCAGCAGGATCAGGCCGATGCCACCCAGATAGAACCAGACGCGGCCGCGGAACACCCGCAACTGCGCACCCAGCGCGCGCGAGTCTTCCATCACGTAGATGGTGTACGGGAACTCGGTGGCCGGATCGGCATCGGCGTCCCACACCAGCCCCAGGCCATAGCGGTACACCGAGCCCTCGCTGCCGTCGATCTGGATCATCGGCAACGGACCCTCGAACACTTCCTTGGTGGGCGCCAGCAGACCGCCGCCCTGCGTGGGCAGCATGGGGCCCTCGGCGGACATGGAATTACCCTTGCCGCCGGGCATCACCACCTGCAGGTACAGGCCGCTGCCGGGCACATCGAAGCGCGGATCCGGCGGCTGCTCGCGGATGTACAGCGAGCGGTCGCGGGTGAAATCAATCCCGGCCGCGTAGGCGGTGGCGTAGTTCTTCAGCCGCTCGCGCAGGTTGGCGCGGGCGGTATCGGCGAATGCGGCGTCCAGCGCGTAGCCGGCCAAGGCCAGGAAGGCGACCAGGCCCACCGAGGCAGCCAGCAGCTGGCGTGCCTGCAGGGATCGCGGCCGCCAGCGTCGAAAGAACCACAGACGGCCGGACATCATGCGCTCGCTGGAACGTACAGGCTCAGCCTTCGTTGCGCGGAATCGCGAAACGGTAGCCGCGGCCACGCACGGTTTCGATCGGCTTCAGTTCGCCGTCCGGATCGAGCTTCTTGCGCAGGCGCCCGATGAACACTTCCAGCACGTTCGAATCGCGGTCGAAATCCTGCTGGTAGATGTGCTCGGTCAGGTCGGCCTTGGAGACCAGCTCACCGGCATGCATCATCAGGTATTCCAGCACCTTGTATTCGTAGCTGGTGAGGTCCACGTTGCTGCCGGCCACGCTGACGGTCTGCGCGGCAAGATCCAGCGCCACCGGGCCGCATTCCAGCGTCGGCTTGCTCCAGCCGGCCGCGCGGCGCAGCAGTGCGTTGACGCGCGCCAGCAGCTCTTCCACATGGAACGGCTTGACCAGGTAATCGTCCGCGCCCTGCTTGAGGCCTTCCACCTTGTCCTGCCAGCTCGAACGCGCGGTCAGGATCAGCACCGGGAACTTCTTGCCTTCATCGCGCAGGGCCTTGATCAGTTCCATGCCGGACATCTTCGGCAGGCCCAGGTCGATGATGCCCACGTCGAAGGGCACTTCGCGGCCCATGTACAGACCTTCCTCGCCATCCTGGGCAGCATCGACGGCAAAGCCTTCGCGCTTGAGCCGGGCTGCAAGGGTTTCGCGCAGCGGGGCTTCGTCTTCTACCAGAAGGATACGCATGAACTCTCCCTAGATATGCTGGGGGTGGCGGTCAGGCCACTGGATAGGCGGTAATGCGGCAACTATCCCCGTTCAGGGGTTATCGCCGCGTAGTGAAGACATATCCGATCGCGGCGGGCGAGGCTGTGAACGCGGCTGCTGGACGGGGTCGTCCATGTAGCGCACGCGGCCACGCTCATCCATGTACTTCACGCGATTGATGTCACGGCCATCGAACGGTACCCGCTCAGCCCCCAGGATGTGTCCCCCGGTGGTGCGTTGCACCCGGCGGACCGCATCGGACAGCGTGCGCTCCTCACCCCGCGCGACCGAGCGCGCCTGCATCTCCGCACGCGCCTGCACCATGTTCTGGCGCTCGCGCGGCGGTTCCTGCGCCGATGCCAGCGGCACCGAGGCAGCCACCATCACCGCCAGGGCGGTGTGGGCAAGACTGCGGGTGAGAAAAGCGGAAGCCATCGTTGCGATCCTAGCCGAGCTCGGCAATTCGTTCAAAAGTCGTGAAGCCCGACCCCCGTCAACAGGGCCCGGTCTTTACGTTTCTTTTGCAAATTTCGGTTTTCAGCAGTGAATCCGATCTGAATTCTGCCGGGATCACCCCGGGTTGTTCAGATAAGTGAATGCGCAACCCGATCTTAGCCCCATTGCCAGGGGTATGGGACGCTCAGGCGACGTCCCGTTCAGCGCGCCGTTCAGTTTGCGCCAGCGCCTGCTCCACCAATGACCAGTCCGCGCCGGGCTGATGCGCCCCTTCGCTGAGCACCTGCCGGAAGGCACGCCCCCCCGGCTGGCCGTGGAACAGCCCCAGCACGTGGCGGGTGATGTGTTTCAGTGCCATGCCCTCGGCCAGCCGCGCCTCCACGTAGGGGCGCAGGGCGCGCAGCAGAGTCTGCCGGCGCTGCAGCGGCACGCCGCGGTGGGCGGCATCCAGCACATGGAGCAGGTACGGGTCGTGGTAGGCGGCACGGCCCAGCATCACCCCATCCACGTGGTCGGCCTGCGCCTGCACCGCCTCCACCGTGGCCAGCCCGCCGTTGAGCACGACCGGCAGCTGCGGGCGCTCGCGCTTCAGGCGGTAGGCCCAGTCGTACTTCAGCGGTGGCACCTCGCGGTTTTCCTTCGGCGACAGCCCCTTCAGCCAGGCGTTGCGCGCGTGCACCACCACCATCGCCGCGCCGGCGTCCACCTGGCGGTCCACGAAGGCGGCGAACGTGTCGTAGTCGTTGTCGTCGTCCACACCGAGGCGGCACTTCACGGTGACCGGAATCCGCACCGCAGCGGCCATGGCCGCGACACAGTCGGCCACCAGCGCCGGCTCGCGCATCAGGCAGGCACCGAACCGGCCGGCCTGCACGCGGTCGGAGGGGCAGCCGCAGTTGAGATTCACCTCGTCGTAGCCCCACTCCGCGGCGATGGCGGCGGCCTGCGCCAGCAGCGCCGGATCGCTGCCGCCCAGCTGCAGGGCCAGCGGATGCTCGCTGGGGTCGAAGCCCAGCAGGCGCTGGCGATCGCCATGGATCACCGCGTTGGCATGCACCATTTCCGTGTACAGCCGGGCACTGGGCGCCAGCAGCCGGTGGAATACGCGGCAATGGCGGTCGGTCCAGTCCATCATCGGGGCAACGGAGAGGCGGATGTCGTTCAAATTCAGTGTTTTCATCTAGTCAGCACCACTTTCGGCTACCCGCAGGCGCCCATTTTCCCGGTTTTACAGCAGTTTTCAGTCGTACCGGCCTGCAAGCTGAAGGACTTCCAAGGCCAGTAGTGAGGAAGTACGAGGGAACACCAGACGCAGTGGAGCAACGACCCAGGACGGCCATCGCGGACCTCACCGCCTCTGCCGCACCGGCGCATTGTCCACCGCCATGGCGCTTTCCAGAGCACACGCCGGCCCCATGACGCAGCTGCAGAAAGACGTGGGGCAGAGCATGGCCAAGCCGCTGACCGGCACCGCATCGCGGGCGAACGCAGAAGAGCAAGCGGTGCCATTATCCCAGCCTGCACGCCGGTAACCATGAACGTAGCACTCGGCCTCCTTCCGAGCCGCTGCGTTTGCCGCCGCCATAAGCGCATTACGCACCCTATCCGGCACAGGTCCGCTCAGGGATACCGGTATCGTCGCCGGGGCTGGGAATTGCATCAGTAAACGGCATGTGAGATACGCATACCTACTGACGATCTCACAGGTCCAGGGAGGGCCCACGTACATGTCTCAACGAGCGCTGGCGATAGCAGTGGCCGTGTCGTTATCGGTGGGAGCGGTCTGGTACTTCAGCCAGAAGGACACGCGCGGGCAGACCGATGGGAACGCGTTGGCAACGCAGCGGCACCTGGAGCAGTCGGTTCCGCCCGCATCATCTTCGGCGCACGCGGCGCAATCCGGGATCGGCTCAACGTCCCCATCGGCGGATCGAAGCGCGCGCTCGGACGGCTACTCAGGCTACCGCTGGCGCCTGGGTGACCCCGGCATAGCGGCCGACGAAGCAGACGCGAGATGGCTCGGGCTGCATGGTTATCCTGATCCGGAGGTGGAGATGCGGTTACGCACGCTACCCCTGCCCGCTCTCCGGACCCTGGCAGCCTCCGGAAATCAGGCAGCACAGTCCATTCTTGCGTATCGCAGCGCGAGGGACGGTGCGCCGCCGGCCGAGGTGCGGGCCCTGTTGTCAGAGAGTGCGAAGGCCGGCTCGGTTTACGCGCTGAAAACCGCTGGCGACATCCACCTCATGGTGGAGGGATACCAGGACCCCGCCCTGGCCAATGCGTACTACATGCTGCAGGCACGCGCCGGGGACCAGGCAGGGTTCGTGCAGGGCATGATCACGGACAACCTGCTGGACCCCGAGCAGCGCTTGCGCGCGCGGGTAGTGGAGCAGGCGCTCTGGAAGGAATTGCAGCTTTCCTCACGGGGTGACTCGCCGGCACGTCCGGGTTATCAGGATTTCCTGGACAGGGGCGTAGCCGCCGACAATAAATGAGCGACCAGGTGATCGTTCTGGCGCTTTCTCCACGAGACCCTGGCTAGCATCCGGACCACCGCGCGTGGAGCCATCGCATCAGGTGCCGCGACCTGCGCGCCTTTGCAGGCGATGCCGGATCGTGAATAGATGAATAGCATCCACTGTGATCGTAGTCACACTTGCCACGGCGCGTTGACGCGGCCCGACATTTCCCGCGCCTATAGTCCAGTCCTCGCAATGGAGATGTGGAGCCAACGATGCAGCGCTCGTACCTGTGCACCCCCCTGGCCGCCCTGCTGGCCGTTGCCGCGCTGGGTTCGCCCACCGCCGATGCCGCGCCCGCGCGCGGACTGAGCCCCACCTTTGAACAGTGCCGGCAGAACGCCCAGGGCGCGGTCGCGCAGGCCGCCTGCCTGAGCGCGGAAACCCAGCGCCAGGACCAGCGGCTGAACCAGGTCTACCGCCAGCTGCAGCAGCGCCTGAGCGGCACTGCCAAGGCGCGGCTGCTCACGGCACAGCGCGCGTGGCTGCAGTCGCGCGCCCGTGACAACGAACTGGAAGCGGCGCTGTATGACAACTCGCAGCCCGGCAACCTGCAGGGTGGGCTGGACGATGTGATGCGCCTGAGCGCGCGTGCCGACCAGCTGCAGAAATACCTGCAGATGATCGACTGACCGCGGCGGCCTGCCGTCCCCTTCTGAGAGCGAAAGGAATCACGCCATGCCCACCCATATCGACACCCGCGACCTGGATGCCACCTCCGGCGCGGTCTATTTCTCCGTTGGCCGCGGCACGGAAGGCGGCCCGGCCTCGTACCATCTGGCCATCGCCGGCATCACCCAGGGGGTGACCGAACCGCATTGGGGCTCGGTGAGCCGGGTGGCGCAGAACAGCGGTTACAGCCTGGGCGCCATCCAGGTGGACTTCGGCCAGCGTGGCACGTGGCCGCTGGGTGCGATCAGCGGGCGCGCCCTGCAGCCCGGCGAAACCACGTACGTGGATGCGGTGATCGACCAGGCCAGCCGCTACGCCAAAGCGCACCAGCTGCCGTTCGCCGAGGACACCGCCGCCCTGCGCCGCGATCTGCTCAGCCACGGCAATGGCCAGAGCGGGCGCAGCTCGATCCACTTCATCGACACCGGTACGCGCGACAGCATCAACGCGTGGGCCGGCTCGAACGAAGGCAAGCAGTGGATCCACGCCAACATCGACTACCCGCAGGTGCGCAACGCCACCCAGACCGCCATGACCATGCTCGACCGCCACGGCAGCGGCGTGGCCGAGGCGGACCGGTTTGAAGCCATCAGCATCATCGCCAAGACCGCCAACCAGCTGCCCAGCCAGCTGCCAAAGCTGCAGAAGGTGCTGGAGAACGGCGGTGACTACCAGGCGCTGCGCGACCGTGCCGGCGAGATCCGCCAGACCTACAGCTACTACGACGGCCCCAAGGCCGGTGATATCGCGGTGCGTTACGAGAACGCCTATGCCCAGCACAGCGAGGCCATGGACCGCGCGCATGCCAAGGTGAGCAGCCGCGACTTCTCCCCCGCCGGCGAAGCCAACGATGCCGACATCCGCACCGCGCTGGATGCCATCGGTGCGCGCCGGCAGAGCGCCCCCACCTCCAGCGTGCTCAGCGAAGGCGCCAGCGGGCGCGAGGTGATGAAGCTGGAAAACAATCTGCTGGCGCTGGGCTTTGCCGGTGCCGGGGCACAGCAGCAGCTCAATCCGGACCGTACGTTCGACCACAGCACCCGCGCAGCGGTGGAGGCGTTCCAGCGCGCGCACGGGCTGGACCCGGTGGACGGCAAGGCCGGTCCGATGACCCTGGCCGCCGTGGACCGTCAGGCGCGTGCGCTGCAGAACGAACTGGCCGCCGCCGGCATGACCGGCCGTAACGGGCAGCCGATCGCCAGCGATGGCTACCTGGGTGCCGACAGCCGCCACGCCATTGCCGCCTTCCAGCAGCAGCAGGGGCTGGAACTGAGCGGTGTGGCCGACGCAGCCACCCGCCAGGCACTGACCGCACAGCAGCAACAGCAGCAGCACGAACAGGCCGCCCAGCAGGTGCCGGCAGCCCAGCCGGAGCCGGCACCGGGTGCGGTGGCAGCCGCCGCTGCGGTGGCCGCCGCCACGCCGGATGCACCGGCCGAAACGGTCCGGCCGCTGTCCGATTGGCGCAGCCCGCAGCACTGGCTGTACATGGAAACGCTGGTGCAGGTGAAGTTCGCCGAGGAGGCCCGCGGGCTGCCTTCGGGCGAGCACAGTGAAAAGCTGGCCGCCGCGCTCACCGTGGAAGCGGCCCGCAGCGGCCTGTTCCGGGTGGACCGGGTGGAGCTCAATGAGGATGGCTCACTGGCCCGCGCGGTGCAGACCAGCGCCCTGCGTGATGAGAGCGCGCTCAACCGCACCAGCACCGCAGTCTCCACCCATGAGGCCATGCAGCGCAGCGTGCAGGAGAACAGCGAACGGGCGCTGGAAGCAGCCGATACCTACCGTGAGCAGCAGCGCATCGAACAGCAGCAGTCGCTGCATGGTCAACGCGCGATGATGGCCTGACCGCCGTGCTCCGGCGCTGCACCAGGCAGCGCCGGCGTGCCGCTCAGTGGCCGGTGCCGGACGCGCGCTGGCCTACCTGCTCCAGCAGGGTCTGGCTGGCCGCGTTCAGACCGAGCACGGTCACCTGCGCCCCGTGCGCGGCCAGTTTCTCCTGCACCCGCTGCAGCGCATCCACGGCGGTGAGGTCCCACAGGTGGGCCATCGTCAGGTCGATCTGTACCTGCGCCGCCACGTGCTGGTAATCGAAGGCCGCACTGAACTGCCCGGCCGAGGCGAAGAACAGCTGACCGCGCACGGTGTAGCGCTGCGTGTCCGTGTCCGGTTCCCCGCGCTGCACGTCCAGCAGGTGGCCCACCTTGCGCGCGAAGAACAGCGCCGACAGCAGCACACCACTGAGCACGCCCTTGGCCAGGTCATGGGTGGCCACGGTCACCACCACGGTGAGCAGCATCACCGCCGATGAGCTGCGCGGATGGGTGCGCAGGTCGGCCAGCGAGCGCCAGCTGAAGGTGCCGATGCTGACCATGATCATCACCGCCACCAGGGCGGCCATGGGGATCTGCCGGACCAGGTCGCTGCCGTAGACCACCAGCAGCAGCAATACGCTGCCGGCCACCAGGCACGACAGGCGGCCCCGGCCACCGGAGGTCACGTTGATGACGGACTGGCCGATCATCGCGCAGCCGGCCATGCCGCCCAGGAAACCGGTGGCGGTGTTGGCCAGGCCCTGCCCCACGCACTCGCGATTGCGCTGGCTGGGCGTTTCGGTGAGGTCCTCGACGATCTGCAGGGTCATCAGCGATTCCAGCAGACCCACCACGGCCAGCGTGGCCGACACCGGCAGCAGGATCGACAGCGTTTCCCAGGTCAGCGGTACGTCCGGCAGGAAGAACGAGGGCAGCGTGTCGGGCAGCTGGCCCATGTCGCCCACGCTGCGCACGTCGATGCCGAAGCCCACCACCACGGCGGTGAGCACGGCGATGGCCACCAGCGGCGAGGGCACCACCCGGGTGATCCGCGGCAGCAGGTAGATGATGGCCAGTGCGGCGGCACACAGCACGTACACCACCGGCCCGCGGCCGACCAGTTCCGGCAGCTGCGCCATGAAGATCAGGATGGCCAGCGCGTTGACGAAGCCGGTGATGACCGAGCGCGAGACGAAGCGCATCAGCGAGCCCAGCTTGAAGGCACCGATGAGCATCTGCAGCAGACCGGTCAGCACGGTGGCGGCGAACAGGTACTGCAGGCCGTGGTCACGGACCAGGTCCACCATCACCAGCGCCATGGCACCGGTGGCGGCGGAGATCATGCCGGGGCGGCCGCCGGCGATCGCGGTGATGACCGCGATGGAGAAGGAGGCATACAGCCCCACGCGCGGGTCGACCCCGGCGATGAGGGAAAAGGCGATGGCTTCGGGAATGAGGGCGAGCGCAACGACGATGCCGGACAGAACGTCGCCACGGACGTTGCCCAGCCACTGCTGGCGCAGCGGGTAATGGGTATTCACGGAAATTCTCCGCGCACCGGCGGCGGTGCCGCAGGGCGCTGCAGTGGAAACGACACGGGTCCTGATGCTGGAAGATCCAGCCGCTGCGGAGCAGGTTCAGGGTGGCGTGGGCACTGCGCGCTTCCAGACGGGGAACAAGGGGGCGCAGTGTACGGCACCGGTGGGGCCGGCTCAATGCGCGGCGCGTGCGCCGGCACGGGGCACCGCGCCTATACTGCTGCGACCTCCCGAGCCTGGCGCGGCGAGCGCCGCCGAGCACCGCATGGCTGAAGCGTCCCCCCGTTACCTCGATCTGCGCAGCGAACAGGGGGTACTGCGCCTGTCCATCGCCGGCACGCTGCTGCTGGCCCTGGCCGGTGTGGCGTTCGGGCTGCTGGCCAATTCCTCGCTGATCATCTTCGATGGCATCTACGGTCTGATCGACCTGGTGATGACCTGGCTGTCGCTGCTGGTGGCGCGGCTGATCGCCCTGTCCACCCAGACCGATGCGCTGCAGTCGCGGCTCAACCAGCGCTTCAGCATGGGCTTCTGGCACCTGGAGCCGATCGTGCTGGGGGTCAGCGGGACGCTGATGATCGGTGCGGCGCTGTATGCGCTGGTCAATGCGGTGGACGCGCTGCTGTCCGGCGGGCGCGAGATCGCGCTGGGCCCGGCGATCGGTTTTGCCGCCCTGTCGATGCTGGCCGAGGGCGGGTTCGCCGCCTGCGTGTGGCGCGCCAACCGCCGCATCGGGTCGGCCTTCGTGGCACTGGATGCGAAGAACTGGGGCATCGCCGCCAGCATGTCGGCCTGCTACCTGCTCGCCTTCCTGGGCGGTGCGTGGCTGCACGGGACGCGGCTGGCCTGGCTGGGCCCGTACATCGACCCGGCCATCCTGGCAGCGGTGTGCCTGTTCGTGATGGTCGCCCCGCTGGGCACCGTGCGCCGCGCGGTGTCGGACATTTTGCTGGTCACCCCGCCGGCGCTGCAGGCGCACGTGGACGCGGTCGCCCGTGCGGTGGTGCGCGAACACGGTTTCATCGAGCACCGCAGCTACGTGGCGCAGGTCGGGCGCGGCCAGCAGATCGAACTGTTCTTCGTGGTGCCCGCCGATGATCCGCCGCGCGCGCTGGCCGAGTGGGACGCGCTGCGCGATACGATCGGCGCCGCACTGGGCGAGGAATCTCCGGACCGCTGGCTGACGATCATGTTCACCACCGACCGCGAATGGACGCTGTGACCGCTCAGGGCGACGGCGAAGTGGCCGGCACCGCCATGCGCTGCTTCCACTGCCGCGGCGAGTGCCCGGTCTGTGCCTTGAACGCACGCGAGAGCGCCGCCTCGCTGCCGTAGCCCACCTCGGTGGCGATGCGCTTGAGCGGCTGGCCACGGCGCAGCGCCTGCTGCACCAGGCGGGTGCGCCAGCCCTGCAGGTAATGCCCGGGCGTGCTGCCGATGACCTCGCGGAACGTTTCGGCGAACGCACTGCGCGACATGCCGGCCCGCTCGGCCAGCGCCTGCAGCGACCAGTCATGCGCCGGCTGCTCGTGCATGGCCACCAGCGCGTGGCGCAGCCGCGGGTGGCCCATGCCGGCCAGCAGGCCGATCTGGATCTGCCCGTTTTCCATCAGCGTGCGCAGCAGCTGGACCAGCAGCGCCTGCAACAGGCTGTCCAGCAGGGCCTGGCGGCCACAGCGCTGGGCCGGCGTCTCTTCGAACAGCAGGTCCAGCAGGGCATCGCTGCCCCACAGCGCGCGCAGGGGCAGGTGCACCGGCAGCGGCAGGGCATCGGCCACCGGGCTGCCTTCACCGCCATCAAAGTGCAGCTGCGCGCTGATCACCTGCGCATGGCTGTCGCGGTCGGCGTGCAGGGTATGCGGTACCGGGCGCGGGTACAGCAGCAGGCTGGGTTCGTGCAGCGGCAGCACCGCGCCGTTGCCGTGCGTGGCGCTGGCCGGGCCGCCACGGATCAGGTGCAGCAGCGCATGCTCCGTCGCACCGGCAGGCCGGTACGTGCCCTGCAGCGGATGGGCGTGCAGCACGCGCCCGCTGACCGGAAAGCGCGCCAGCAGCGACTCGAGTCGATCGACCATTCTGGACGCTCCATCAAGTTTCATGGATTCCATGTTGCCACACGTCCAGACCGGTGCGGCACAATGGCATCCACTGGCACCCCGCCATCCCCCCTTCAAGGAGTACGCAGATGTCCATCGAAAAGGTTCTCTACACCGCCCAGGCCACCTCCACCGGCGGCCGCGAAGGCCGCGCGGTGTCCTCCGACAACGTGCTGGACCTGCAGCTGTCCACCCCGCGCGAACTCGGCGGTGCCGGTGGCCCGGGCACCAACCCGGAACAGCTGTTCGCTGCCGGCTACTCGGCCTGCTTCCTGGGCGCGCTGAAGTTCGTCGCCGGCCAGGACAAGGTCGCGCTGCCGGCTGACACCACTGTGACCGGCAAGGTCGGCATCGGCCAGATTCCGACCGGCTTCGGCATCGAGGTGGAGCTGACGGTCAGCGTGCCGGGCCTGCCGCGCGAGCAGGCAGAAGCGCTGGTGCAGAAGGCCCACGTGGTGTGCCCGTACTCCAACGCCACCCGCAACAACATCGATGTGACCCTGATCGTCGCCTGAGCCGGCACGATGCAGTGCTGAAAAAAATGGGCGGGTGCCGGCCGTAGCCGTGCACCCGCCCATCCCACCGCGGTTGCCCCTGCCGGGGCCATGCGCTGCCAGCGTTACTGCTCGCTGGTGATCAACTGCACCACGCTGGAGAAATCCAGCTTGCCGCGCCCGGCCTGGTGGTTCATCGAATACAGGTTGCGTGCCAGTTCGCCCAGCGGAATCGAGGCGCCCACGCCCATCGCCGCTTCCACGGCCAGGCCCATGTCCTTGAGCATCAGGTCGCTGCCGAAGCCACCGCTGTAGCCGCGCGAGGCCGGAGCGTTTTCCAGCACACCCGGCCACGGGTTGCAGACCTCGGTCGCCCAGCTGCGGCCGGTGCTCACCGCCATCATCTGCGACAGCACCTTCGGGTCCAGGCCATGCGCCACGCCCAGCGCGATCGCCTCGCCGGTCACCGCCATGATCACGCCCAGCGCCATGTTGTTGCACAGCTTGGCCACCTGGCCGGCGCCGTTGGCACCCACATGGAAGATGTTGCGGCCCATGGCCTGCAGCAGCGGGCGGGCACGTTCCAGCGCCTGTTCCTCGCCACCGACGATGAAGGTGAGCGTGCCAGCCTGTGCACCGGCGGTGCCGCCGGAGACCGGGGCGTCGATCATCTGCAGCCCACGCGCGGCGGCCGCTTCGCTGACCTTGCGGGCACTGGCCGGGGCGATGGTGCTGCAGTCGATCAGCAGCGCGCCCTCGGGCACGTGCGCCAGGATCCCTTCTTCGCCCAGGTACAGGCCTTCCACGTGGCGGCTGGCCGGCAGCATGGAGATCACCACCTCGGCGCCGGCCAGGGTGTCGCGGGCCGAACCGGCGGCGGTGGCGCCGGCATCCACGGCGGCCTGCAGGGCGGCGGGCACCAGATCGAACACGCGCACCGCGTGACCGGCCTTGACCAGGTTGGCGGCCATCGGGCCACCCATGTTGCCCAAACCAATGAACGCGATGTGGCTCATGCGGGGATCCTCTGTGCGGTGGTCGTGCCCAGGTCGGCCAGCGGGTGCTGGTCGGCCGGCCACGGGGAAAGGAAGAATGCTTCGGCCCAGGCGGCGTCCGCCTCGGCCAGGTGCGGCGGATTCCAGCGCGGCGTGCGGTCCTTGTCGATCAGCAGCGCGCGGATGCCTTCGGCAAAATCGCCGTGCGCGGCGCAGTGCAGGCCGGCGATGTATTCCATGCGGTAGGCATCGGCCAACGTGCCGGTGGCGGCGCGGCGGTGCAGTTCGAAGGCCAGCCGTGCTGCCCCGGGCGAACCGGCAGCCTGCGCCTTCTGAGCGCCCTGCAGCCAGGGATCGTCGGTCTGCAGCGCGGCGATGCGCTCCACGATCGTCTCCAGGTCATCGCCCTGGCACAGCGTGTCCAGCAGCGCCGCATTGGCCAGCAGCGGGCCGGTCGGTGCGTCGCTGGCGAACGACTGCAGCAGGTGATCCAGGCGGGTGTGGTTGTCGGCCGCAGCGGTGCCCCATGCCACCTGCAGCAGCACCTCGAACACCGCGCTGCGGCGCTGTTCGGCAATGTGCAGGTCGGCCAGGCCGGCGTAGATGGCATCGCCGGCGGTGAGCGGGGCCGCGGTGAGCGCCAGGAACAGACCGGCGCGGCCGGGCACCTGGTTCAGCAGCCAGCTGCCGCCCACATCGGGGAACAGGCCCACGCTGATCTCCGGGAACGCCAGCCGCGAGCGCTCGCTGACCACGCGATGGCTGGCGCCGGACATCAGGCCCAGGCCGCCGCCCATCACGATGCCATGGCCCCAGCACAGCAGCGGCTTGGGATAGTGGTGAATGGCGTGGTCCAGCCGGTACTCCACCGCGAAGAACTCCGCCGCGTAGGTGTTCTGGCGGATATCGGTGTGGCCGGCCGCGGTGTACGCGCGCATGGCCTGGTACAGGCTGTGCAGATCGCCGCCGGCACAGAAGGCCTTCTCGCCCGCGCCCTGCAGCACCACCATGGCGACCTGGTCGTCCTGCGCCCAGCGGGTCAGCTGCTGCTGCAGCAGGTAGGCCATGGGCAGGGAGAACCCGTTGAGGGTCCGCGGCGCATTGAGCGTGGCGATGCCGATGCGCGTGCCATTGGCGGCCACGCGTTCTTCAAACAGTACCGGCGCTTCGGCCGCCGCACCCGCTGCGGGCGTGCTCATGCGTTCTTCCACTGCGCGCTGCGCTTTTCCAGGAAGGCGCTGACGCCTTCCACCTGGTCGGCGGTGTCGAACAGGTCGACAAAGGCTTCGCGCTCGGCCACCAGTGCGGCGGCATGGCTGCCGGTGCGGGTGAACTGCACCAGCGTCTTGCACGCGGCCACGCTGGTCGGGCTCTGCGTGCCCGCCTTGGCCGCCCACTGCAGCGCCAGCGCCTTGGCTTCGCCCTTGCCGACCTTCTCCTCGGCCAGGCCGATGCGCACGGCGGTGTCGGCGGTGATGCGCTCACCCAGCAGGATCATCCGCTTGGCCCAGCCCTCGCCGACCAGGCGCGGCAGGTTCTGGGTTCCGCCGGCACACGGCAGCAGGCCCACCGTGGCTTCCGGCAGCGCCACCTGCGCGTGCTCCTCGATGATGCGCAGGTCGCAGGCCAGCGCGCATTCCAGACCGCCGCCCATGGCATAGCCGTTGATCGCGGCGATGGACACGCCGCGGAATCCGGACAGCGCCTCGAAGGCTTCGCCGAAGCGGCGCGCCGCTTCACGGGCAGCCGCCTTGTCGCCGGACGCGAACTGGTTCAGGTCCGCGCCGGCGGAGAAGAACTTCTCGCCGTCGCCGGTGATCACCAGCGCGTAGATGCTGCGGTCGGCGTTGAGCGCGCCCACCAGGTCGCGCAGCGCCGACAGGCTCTGCACGGTCCAGGTGTGGGCCGGCGGGTTATGCAGGGTGATGACTGCGGTGTGGCCCTCGGCCTCGACCTTCAGGCCCACATGCTGCTGGGTACGCCAATCGTTCATCGCAGTTCCTCATCGGTGTTGAGCAGGTGCCGGGCAACGATCACCCGCATGATTTCGTTGGTGCCTTCCAGGATCTGGTGCACGCGGCAATCGCGCAGCAGCCGCTCGATCGGGTATTCGCGGATGTAGCCGTAGCCGCCGTGGATCTGCAGCGCTTCGTTGCAGACGCTGAAGCCGGCGTCGGTGGCGAACCGCTTGGCCATCGCGCACCACACGTTGGCGTCGCTGGCGCCGGCATCGAGCTTGCGCGCGGCGGTGTGGGTCATCTGCCGTGCGGCCACCAGTTCGATGGCCATGTCGGCCAGTTTGAACTGCAGGGCCTGGAACTCGGCCAGCGCCTTGCCGAACTGGCGGCGCTCGCCCATGTAGCGGCGCGCGGCATCCAGCGCGCCCTGCGCGGCACCGAGCGAGCAGGCGGCGATGTTGATGCGACCGCCGTCCAGGCCCTTCATGGCCAGCTTGAAACCACCGCCCTCCTCGCCCAGCAGGTGGTCGGCCGGAATGCGGACATTCTCGAAGGTGACCCCACGGGTGGGCTGGCTGTTCCAGCCCATCTTCTCTTCCTTGCGGCCATAGCTGATGCCGGCGGCATCGGCCGGTACGGCGAAGGCGCTCACCCCACCGGCGCCGGGACCGCCGGTGCGCGCCATCACCACCAGCAGGTCGGTGGCACCGGCACCGGAAATGAAGGCCTTGGCGCCATTGAGCACCCAGTGCTCGCCCTCACGCACCGCACTGGTCTTGAGCGAACCGGCATCGGAGCCCGCGCCGGGCTCGGTGAGGCAGTACGAGGCCAGCTTCGTTCCCGCCGCCAGCGACGGCGCCCAGTGCGCGCGCACCGCCGCGCTGCCCCAGCTGGCCAGCATGGCCGAGGCCATGTTGTGGATGCTGATATAGGCCGCGGTGGACGGATCCACGCAGGCGAGCTCCTCGATGACGACGGCGGCGTCCAGACGGCTCAGGCCGCTGCCCCCCACCTCGGGATCCATGTACAGGCCACAGAACCCGAGTTCCCCTGCCTTGGCGATCGCCTCGCGCGGAAAGATGCCCTCCGCATCCCATCGCGCGGCGTGCGGCGCCAGTTCGGCCTGGGCGAAGTCACGCGCTGCCTCTCTATAGGCCTGCTGCGCTTCTTCGAGTTCCGTCGTCATCGAGTGGCTCATGGTCGAACTCCGTTACTTCAGGCTGATCGTGGTGTTCACGCCGTGGCTGGCGGTTTCATCGTCGAACCAGCGCGCGGTGACGGTCTTGGTCTGGGTGTAGAACATCACCACCTGCTTGCCGTACGGACCCAGGTCGCCCAGCTTGGACGCGCGCGAACCGGTGAACGAGAACAGCGGCACCGGCACCGGAATCGGCACGTTGATACCGACCTGGCCCACGTCGATGTCTTCCTGGAACCGGCGTGCGGCCGCGCCGCTCTGGGTGAACAGCGCGGTGCCGTTGCCGTTCGGGTTGCGGTTGACCAGCGCGATGGCGTCTTCCAGCGTGTCCGCTTCCAGGATCACCAGCACCGGCCCGAAGATTTCTTCCTGGTAGATGCGCATGTCCGGGGTGACCCCGGCGAAGATGGTCGGGCCGACGAAGTTGCCCTTCTCGAAGCCGTCCACCTGCGGGTTGCGGCCGTCGAGCACCAGCTGGGCGCCCTGCTCCACGCCGGAGGCGATCAGGCCTTCCACGCGCTCGCGCGCCGCGCAGGAGATCACCGGGCCGACATCGGTGCCGGCCACGCTGCCGCCACTGACCTTGAGCGTTCTGGCCTTGGCCACCAGCTCCTCCACCCAGCCGCGGGCCTCGCCCACCAGCACCAGGGTGGAGGCGGCCATGCAGCGCTGGCCGGCCGCGCCGAAGGCCGCACCGACCATGGCGTTGAGGGTCTGTTCCTTGTTGGCGTCCGGCAGCACCACGGCGTGGTTCTTGGCGCCCATCATGCACTGCACGCGCTTGCCGGCCAGCGAGGCACGG
>Ga0207790_1000242_pt1 | contig 21635 bp, 23 predicted proteins | sample HigsolmetaGSP14D_FD_184842 | JGI IMG/M metagenome (GOLD analysis project Ga0207790, IMG submission 184842) | High solid enriched microbial communities from the Joint BioEnergy Institute, USA - SP1-4-D (SPAdes) | ecosystem: Engineered > Bioreactor > SSF (Solid state fermentation) > Aerobic >...
TGACGGTGCGGCCCGTTGCAGCCGGGTGGTGCTTACCGCGCCGGCGCGGGTGCCGGTGCTGCGGCCGGTGCCGGTGCCGCAGCCGGGACCGGCGGACGGGGACCCTGCGGGCGCGGTGCCGGGCGCTTGGCCGCGTCGAACTCGGCCTTGCTCAGCTGGCCGTCCTTGTTGGTGTCGGCCGCAGCGAACCACGCATCGCGGTGCTGCTTCCTGCGCAGTTCGTGGTCGGCCTTGTCGATGAACCCATCGCGGTTGAGGTCGTGCTCGTCGAACCGGGCGGCGAAGCGCGGATCGGCCTTGGCCTCCTCACGCGAGATGCGGCCATCCTTGTTGCTGTCCAGCCGCTCCATGCGCGCGTGCGGACCGCGTTCGTGGCCACGGCCGTGGCGGTGACGCGGCTGCTCTTCGCGCGACAGGCGGCCATCCTTGTCGGCGTCCAGCGTATCGAAGCGCGCGGCCAGGCGCGGCGATGCGGCGGCCTCCTGGCGATCGATGAAGCCGTCGCCGTTGCGGTCCAGCGGCGCCGGGCGCGGCGGCGGCGGAACAGGCGCCGGCGGCGCGGCCAGGGCCAGGCCCGCGGTGGAGGTGCTCAGCAGTACGGCAAGCAGCAGGGGGGTACGCAGGGTCATGGGAACTCCATCGGATTGAGGGCAATGCTCGGGCGCACGCTCGCCGCCCTTGCTGACAGACAACGCGCGGGCACGGCGCCGGTTGACCGCCGCGGCCGCCACGTTCATGTGGCGGACAGTCGCGCGTGCTGCGACGGCCAGCCGCTATGCTGTGGCCATGGCGATACACGGCGAACGAGACGACGACCTGCGGTTGTTCCAGACCGGCGAACACCCCTGCGGCTACTGGCCCGAACGCACCGCGCGCGACCTGGTGCTGGACCCGGACGACCGCCGGCTGGGCGGGCTGTACCCGCTTGCGCTGAGCTGGGGCTTCCGCCGCAGCGGCGACCTGGTCTACCGGCCCCATTGCGCGCAGTGCCAGGCCTGCGTGGCCGTGCGCATTCCGGTGGCGCGCTTCGCTCCCGACCGCAGCCAGCGCCGCTGCCTGGCCGCCAATGCGGATCTGGAAGTGCGCATCACCGCGGCCAGTACCCGCGAGGACCTGTTCGCCCTGTACCAGCGCTACCTGCGCCACCGCCATGCGCAGGGCGGCATGGACGAGCACGGGCCGCATGAGTTCGAGCAGTTCCTGATCGGCAGCTGGTCGCACACCCGCTTCATGGAGATCCGCCTGCCCGGCGAACCCGGCCAGGACAGCGCGCTGCTCGGCGTGGCCGTCACCGATGTCACCGGGCAGGGGCTGTCGGCGGTGTACACCTTCTTCGACCCGGCGCATGCCCGGCGCGGACTGGGTACCTTCGCGATCCTGCAGCAGATCCAGTGGGCACGCCGCGAGGGCCTGGCGCATGTCTATCTGGGCTATTGGATCCGTGGCCACCAGAAGATGGACTACAAGCGCCGCTTCCGCCCGCTGGAAGCCTACGACGGCCGGCGCTGGCGCGATTTCGATGGCGACCGGGACGGCTGCTGACACCCTGCTGACACCGGCCCGGGTGCACAATAGCGCCATGAAAGCCCATGCCCTGATCACCGCGCTGGCCCTGCTCTGCAGCGCCTGTGCCCAAACGCCCGCCCGCACCGACGCGATGACCGCATCTGCCGCCACCCCGCTGCGCCTGGCCACCTACAATACCTCCCTGTACTCCGACGAGGCCGGCGGCCTGATCGCCGAACTGGAAGGCGACAGCGCGCACGCGCGCAAGATCGCCGCCGTGCTGCAGCAGGTCCGCCCGGACATGGTGCTGCTGAACGAATTCGATTTCGACCCGGCGCACCGCGCCGCCGACCTGTTCCAGCAGCGCTATCTGGAAACCGCCCAGCCTGGCGGCGGCCAGCCGCTGCACTTTGCCTACCGTTATCTGGCCCCCGTCAACACCGGCGTGCCCAGCGGCCTGGACCTGGACAACAACGGCGTGGTCGGCGGCCAGGGCCGCAGCCGCGGCAACGATGCATGGGGCTACGGCCTGCACCCGGGCCAGTACGGCATGCTGGTGCTGTCGCGTTACCCGATCGACGAAGCGCAGGTGCGCACCTTCCAGCTGCTGAAGTGGAGCGCGCTGCCCGGGGCGATCCGTCCGGTGGACCCGCGCACCGGCAAAAGCTTCTACAGCGACACGGTGTGGCCGCAGCTGCGGCTGTCATCCAAATCGCACTGGGATGTCCCGGTGAAGACGCCGGGAGGCACCGTGCACATGCTGGTCTCCCATCCCACCCCGCCGGTGTTCGACGGGCCGGAGAAGCGCAACGCCGCACGCAACCACGACGAACTGCGGCTGTGGAGCGAATACCTGGGTGCGGGTGAAAAGCCGTGGCTGTGCGATGACCAGGGCCGCTGCGGCGGGCTGGCACGCGATGCGCGCTTCGTGATCCTGGGTGACCTGAACAACGATCCGGCCGACGGCGACGGTCGGCATGAGGCCATCGTGGAGCTGATCGAGCACCCGCGGGTGCTGCGCTACCCCACCCCGCGCAGCGTCGGTGCCGAGCAGACCAGCCTGGCCTATGCGGAGAAAGGCATCACCCGGCGCGGCGCGCCGTTCCATGCCACCGGCGATTTCGGCCCGAAATCCGGCACCATGCGGCTGGATTACGTGCTGCCGTCCACCGGTTTCACCCCGGTGGGAAGCGGCGTGTTCTGGCCGGCCCAGGACAGCCCGGAAGCGGCCATCGCCGATGGCAGCGACCATCATCTGGTCTGGGTGGATGTGACCCCGTAAGGGCCACATCCGGCCAGCCCGGGCCGCGCCCTGCCCTGTGCCTCAGCCTGCGGCGGGGCGCAGCGCCACGCCGATGGCCGCGGCGGCCTCGCGGGCGATGGCGCGGGCCTCGTCCACGCTGGCCGCGCGCGCCAGGGTCACGCCCACCCGGCGCTGGCCATGCACGCTCGGCTTGCCGAACAGGCGCACCGCCGAATCCGGTGCCTGCAGCGCGGCGGCCACATTGCTGAAGCAAGGCACGCCTTCGCCCTGGGCCAGCAGCGCGCACGACGCCGACGGGCCGCTCTGGCGGATCACCGGGACCGGCAGGCCGAGGATGGCCCGCGCGTGCAGCGCGAACTCGCTGAGTTCCTGCGAGACCAGGGTGACCAGGCCGGTGTCATGCGGGCGCGGCGAGACTTCGCTGAACCACACCGCGTCGCCTTTCACGAACAGCTCCACCCCGAACAGGCCCCAGCCGCCCAGGTTGTCGGTGATCGCCTGCGAGATCGCCTCCGCACGCGCCAGCGCGGCGTCCGACATCGGCTGCGGCTGCCAGCTTTCGCGGTAGTCGCCATCGGTCTGCAGGTGGCCGATGGGCGCGCAGAACGCTGTTCCGCCGGCGTGGCGCACGGTGAGCAGGGTGATCTCGTAATCGAAATCGATGAAGCCTTCCACGATGCAGCGACCGGCGCCGGCGCGGCCACCGGTCTGCGCGTGCGCCCAGGCCGGGCCGATGTCCGCCGCCGTGCGCAGGGTGCTCTGGCCCTTGCCCGAGGAGGACATGACCGGCTTGACCACGCACGGCAGGCCGATCGCACGCACCGCCTCCCGATACTCTGCTTCAGTGTCCACGAAGCGGTACGGCGAGGTGGGCAGGCCCAGGGTCTCGGCGGCCAGGCGGCGGATGCCCTCGCGGTCCATGGTGAGCTGGGCCGCACGCGCGGTGGGAATCACCTGCAGCCCCTGCTCCTGCTCCAGTTCCACCAGGGTCGCGGTATGGATGGCCTCGATTTCCGGCACCACCAGGTGCGGCTTTTCCAGTGCGATCAACGCGCGCAGGGCCTTCGCATCGAGCATGTCGATCACGTGCGAGCGGTGCGCGACCTGCATCGCCGGCGCATCGGCATAGCGATCGGCGGCGATCACTTCCACGCCCAGCCGCTGCAGTTCGATGGCGACCTCCTTGCCCAGTTCGCCCGAGCCGAGCAGCAGCACGCGGGTGGCGGAGGGGGACAGCGGCGTTCCGAGAGTGACCATGGCAGATCCGGCGGCAGGGAAAAGGCGGGCAGGCATTCTAGCCCCTCGCCGCCCAGCCCGCCGACGAACGGTAGCGCAAACCTGATATCAATTTGATATCTTTTTTCGCAACTCTCAAGGACGTACTGCCATGAAAGAGAAGTCGATCGGTTCCTACAACGGCCTGGGCATCCTGGCGCTGACCGCACTGGTCATCGTGGGCGGCGGGGTCATGTTCGTAATGGGTGTCGCCGCCAAGGCGCGCACCGGCTCGCCGGACCTGGCGCTGCTGTTCGGCGGCATCGCGGTGAGCCTGGTGGCGATCCTGGCCCTGAGCGGCCTGTACACCGTGCAGCCGAACCAGGCCGCGGTGCTGAGCCTGTTCGGCAAGTACGTGGGCACGGTGAAGGACAACGGACTGCGCTGGAACAACCCGTTCTTCAGCAAGCGCCGGGTCAGCCAGCGCGTGCGCAACTTCGAAAGCGGCAAGCTGAAGGTCAACGAGCTGGATGGCAGCCCGATCGAGATCGCCGCGGTGATCGTGTGGCAGGTGGTCGACGCCTCCGAGGCGGTCTACAACGTGGATGACTACGAAAGCTTCGTGCACATCCAGTCCGAATCGGCGCTGCGCGCGATGGCCACCAGCTATCCCTACGACCAGCACGAGGAGGGTCAGCTGGCGCTGCGCAGCCACGCGGCGGAGATCTCCCAGCACCTGCGCGACGAACTGGCCGAGCGGCTGGCCGATGCCGGCGTGCAGGTGCTCGATGCCCGCATCAGCCACCTGGCGTACGCGGCCGAGATCGCCCAGGCCATGCTGCAGCGGCAGCAGGCCAACGCGGTCATCGCCGCGCGTACACGCATCGTGGCCGGCGCGGTCGGCATGGTGGAGATGGCCCTGGCCGAACTGCAGAAGAACGGCGTGGTGCAGCTGGATGAGGAACGCAAGGCGCACATGGTGAGCAACCTGCTGACCGTACTGTGCTCCGACCGCGGCACCCAGCCCATCGTCAACGCCGGCTCGCTGTACTGACCTACCCTCGCAACGGGGTCCCCCCGCCCCGCCAGGAGCACGCATGAGCGAGAAGAAAGCCTATCCGCTGCGCATCAATGCCGAGGTTCTGGCGGCGGCACAGCGCTGGGCCGACGACGAGCTTCGCAGCCTCAACGCGCAGATCGAATATGTGCTGCGCGAAGCACTGCGCAAGTCCGGGCGCCTGCCACGCCCGGGAACCCAACAGGAGAACAAGGAATGAGCAAGCGTTGGAGTTACCTGACCGTCGAGATCAAGCACCGTTCGGCGGTGCTGGGCATCTGGAAGACCAAGGAGGTCCAGGACGAATTGAACCGGCATGGCCAGCTCGGCTGGGAACTGATCAATATCATCGTGCCGACCTCCACTTCACCGGCGATGGCGGTGTTCAAGCGGGAGAGCTGACATGGCGTTCTGGCTGAAACACACGCTGCGGGCGCTGCTCTGCGTCGGCGCCGCAGGCGGTGCGGCGGCGGCGGAGCCGCTGGACGTGGCCACACAGCTGATCGACAACCTGCAGGCCGCGCGCACCGCGCAGGCCCACGCGATGTTCAGCGCCGACATGGCCACGGCGGTGCCGGCCGACCGCCTGGGTGCGCTGTGGGCCTCGCTGGGCACGCTGCAGCAGCGCGGGCAGCCAAGCGTGAGCGAGCAGCAGGGCGTGCAGCTGGTGCGGATACCGCTGCAGTTCACCGCCGGCGCAGTGGTGGCGCAGATCGCCGTGGACGGCAACGCGCAGGTCGCCGGACTGATGCTGCGCCCGGCCGATGCCGAACCCGCCGCGCCGCCTGTACCTGCCGATGCCGGCTACCAGGAAGAAGCCTTCAGCGTGCCGCAGCCCCGCGGGGCGCTGCCCGGCACGCTGGCCGTGCCGGCGGGCGCAGGCCCCTTCCCCGCCGTGGTGCTGGTGCACGGATCGGGACCGCAGGACCGCGATGAAACGGTGGGCGGCACGCGGCCGTTCCTGGACATCGCCCGCGGCCTGGCCGCGCACGGCATCGCCGTGCTGCGCTATGACAAACGCAGCTTCGCCCGCCCGCAGGATTTCGCTGGCGGCACGTTCACCGTGGATGATGAAACCACCGATGACGCCGTGGCAGCACTGGCCGCGCTGGCCGCCGATGCCCGCATCGACGCCACCCGCGTGTTCGTGCTCGGCCACAGCCAGGGCGGGATGCTCGCACCGCGCATCGCCCAGCGGTGGCCACCGACGCGCGGTGCGATCCTGTGGGCGGCGCCGGCACGGTCGCTGCTGACCCTGCTGCCGGAGCAGAACCGCTACCTGCTGGGGCTGGACGGCGAGCTCAGCGCCCAGGACCAGGCCTTCCTGCGGGCGCTGGACACGCAGATCGCCGCCGCCCGCGCCGACGCCCCCGCTGCCGCCGCCGACCTGCCGCTGGGCGTACCGCAGGCGTTCTGGCGCAGCATCGAGGCAGTCGACGCACGCGCCGATGCGCAGGCGCTGGACCGTCCGCTGCTGCTGCTGCACGGCGGGCGCGATTTCCAGGTGACCGCGACCGACCGGGACCTGTGGCGCAGCGCGCTGCAGGCGCACCGGCACGCAGACCTGCGCGCCTACCCCGCACTGAACCACCTGGGCGTGGCGGGCAGCGGCACCAGCAGCCTGCAGGAGTACCGCAGCACCGGCCACGTGGACCCGACCCTCATCGACGATATCGCCCGCTGGATCGGAGAACAGCGATGAGCGGCAGCGACGCCCGCCGGTTCGAGGTGGCTGAGACCTCGTCACTGCGCCTCCTGTGGCTGGCCGTGCCGCTCCTGCTGGCCCTGCTGGGCACCCTGTACAGCCAACTGGGCGCACCGCGCGCCGACGCACCGTGGATGGAGATCACCCTGTCCCCGCCCTACTTCCTGATGGGCGGCAGCTCGGCCTGGACGGTGGTGGTGCTGGTGCTGATGGGCGCGGGGCTGGGATGGGCGTTCTTCCGCCGGCGCATCATGCTGCAGGGCGACGTGCTGGTGGTGCATGCCACGCTGTACCGGCGCCGCGTGCGCGTGGCGGACATGCAACTGGACGCGGCCGACGTGGTCGACCTCACCCGCGACCGGCGTTACGCGCTGGGCCTGAAGACCAACGGCTACGGCATGCCGGGCTTCCATGCCGGCCATTACCGGCTGCGCGCGGGCGGCAAGGCGTTCGTGCTGCTGACCGACATGCACCGGGTGGTGGCCATTCCGGTGCGCGGCCAGGCCACGCTGCTGCTGAGCGCGGCCGCACCGCAGGCCCTGCTGGATGCGCTGCACGCGGTGGCTGCGCGCCCGGCGCGGCGCTAAGCTGGCCGCATGCACCGAACGCCGCCCCTGCTGCTCAACACCACCGACGTCGAGATCTGGCCCGGCGGCCTGCTGCGCGCCCGTGCCAATGCCGAGGCGCGGCTGCTGGCCCAGTCCCTTGCCCTGCTGCGACGCAAGCGCGATGGCCGTTACCTGGCGGCCATCCTGCCGCACGGCGTGCACGCGCTGGTGCCCCGGCTGGCGCGCGAGCCAGGCGTGGATGAGGCGTTGGCACTGCTGGATGCGCTGCCCGGCCGATCCGCAGCGGCCGCGCTGGACGACCGGGTGCTGCCCCTTTCCGGACTGCAGCAGCGGCTGGACGGCCTGGGGCTGGACGCACAGGACTACGCGCGGCAGAGCGGGCTGGCACTGGAACCGGAACCGGTGCTGCTGCACGGCGCCGGCCGTGACCGCTTCGCCCGGCCACTGTGGCTGCGCCGGCGCGCCGCGCAGGGCTGGCGGCGCATGCGCCAGCACGCCGCGCGCGAGGGCATCGCCCTGGACGCCATTTCCGGCTACCGCAGCCATGCCTACCAGCTGGGCATTTTCGAGCGCAAACGTGCGCGCGGGCAGTCGCTGCAGCAGATCCTCACGGTGAACGCCGCACCGGGCTTCAGCGAACACCACAGCGGGCTGGCGCTGGACATCGGCACCCCCGGTGAGCCACCGGCCGAGGCCTCGTTCGAGCGTACGCCGGCCTTTGCCTGGCTGCAGGCCCATGCCGGCGGCCACGGATTCGTGCTCAGCTATCCGCGCGACAATCCGCACGGCATCGTCTACGAACCGTGGCACTGGTGCTGGCGCGGCTGAGGCCCCTGCCCCGCAGCACAGGCACAGGCGCTACCATCGCAGCCCCGTTTCCCGCAGGACCGCTGCCCTTCCGATGAGCGCATCCCCGCACCGCGTGCAAGGCCTGGCCAATGACGAGGTGGCCGCCGACTGGCCGCCGATCGATGCCGAGGCACTGGTGGGGCTGGCCCGCCACGTTCCTGCACTGGCCGGCGGCCGGCTGTGCTGGCGCAGCCCCCGGCCGTTCTCGGCGGCCGCGCTGGTGGAAACCGCTGCCGGCACGCTGTTCGTCAAGCGCCACGCGCCCAGCGTCCGCCGTGCCGCCACGCTGGCCGAAGAACACCGCTTCATCCGCCATCTGGGCGCGCGCGGCGTGCCGGTGGTTGCCCTGCTCGCCGATGCCGCCGGACACACTGCCATCGAAACGGACGGCTGGACCTGGGAGGTGCATGCCGCCGGTGCCGGGCAGGACCTGTACCGCCAAACGCCCTCGTGGACCCCGCTGGATACCCCGCAGCGGGCGCTGCACGCCGGCCGCATGCTGGCGCAGCTGCACCGCGCCGCGGCCGGCTTCCACGCACCGCAGCGCAGCACCCACCTGCTGGTGGCACGCGATGACCTGATCCGCGCCGAGGATCCCGTGGCGCTGCTGCATGCGCAACTGCGCGAGCGCCCCGCGCTGGCTGCCTATCTGGCGCAGCGCCCATGGCAACGCGACCTGCAGCAGCATCTGCTGCCGCTGCAGGCGCCGGTGGTGGCGCCCCTGCGCGGCCAGCCCCGCCTGTGGACGCACAACGACTGGCACGCCTCCAACCTGCTGTGGTCCGATCCCGGCGAACAGGCCCACGTCACCACCGTGCTGGATTTCGGCCTGGCCGCGCCGACCAGCGCGCTGTTCGACCTGGCCACAGCCATCGAACGCAATGCCATCGCCTGGCTCGCGCTGGATACCGGCGTGGACCCGGCCCACCCGCAGATCGCCCTGGCCCTGCTGCGCGGCTACCGCCAGGTGCTGCCGCTCGACCCGGCGCAGGTCCACCTGCTGGCGGACCTGCTGCCCGTGGTCCACCTGGATTTCGCACTGTCTGAAGTGGAGTACTTCGCCGGACCCTGTGGCAGTCCGCAGAGCGCGGACGTGGCGTATGACACGTTCCTGCTTGGGCATGCGCACTGGTTCGGCACGCCGCATGGCCAGGCATTGTTGACCGCGCTGCGCGACGCCGCCTGAGCCGTCCGGGCCCGGCAGGCTCGCAATCGCGACGCAACTGGTGTGAAATAGACGCTGAAGCGGGGGTGCCCGGCATAGGCCGGGCTGAGAGAGTCCCTTGGAACCTGATCCGGTTTGCACCGGCGTAGGGAGCTTTGCGCAGCAGCCACCCCCTGCCCTGGGCCGGTCGTGGCTGCGCCTTCGCTTCGTCTCCTTGCCGATGATGACGAACCGAATGACTCGCTGCCTGCTTTCCACTGCCCTGTCCACCGCCCTGCTCTGCCTGATGGCCGCGCCCGCCGCGCACGCGCAGCAGGCCCGCAATGCCGATGCCGGCACCGCGGCCACCCCCACCGAACTGGACGAGGTGCAGGTGCGTGCGGCACGCCGCCTGCCCGCGCCGCCGCCGGCCAGCAGCTTCGGCAGTGCCTCGTGGCAGCAGACGCCCGCCTCGGTGCGCGTGCTCGACCGCACGCTGCTGGATGACCGCCACGTGCGCACCCTCAGCGAAGTGGCCAGCCACGATGCCTCGCTGGGTGACAGCTACGCGCCGGTGGGCTACTACCAGAACATCGCCATCCGCGGCTTCGCCCTGGACACCGGCACCGGCTACCAGTTCAACGGCCTGAGCACGGCGGGCGAACAGCGCGTGGCGTTCGAGAACCTGCAGCGGGTGGAGGTCCTCAAGGGCGAGGCCGGGCTGGCGGCCGGGGTGATGGCACCCGGCGGCATCATCAACTATGTGTCCAAGCGCGCCGAGAACGTGCGCCGGCTGACCGTGGGCACCGATCAGGAAGGCTCGCGCTACGCCGCCGTGGATGTGGGCCAGTGGCTCACGCCGAGCTTCGGGCTGCGCTTCAACGGCGCCTGGGAGGACAGCGCCTCGTACATCGACCACGCCGACGGCCGCCGGAATTTCTACGCCCTGGCCGCCGACTGGCTGATGGGCGCGCGCAGCACGCTGCAGCTGGACGCCAGCTACCAGACCAGCGCGCAGCGTTCGGCCTCGGGCTACCAGCTGCTGGGCGGCGTGGCGCTGCCCGGGCGCGTGGACCGTTCCCACATGCTCGGCTACCAGGCCTGGCAGGCGCCGGTGGCCATCGCCAGCACCCAGCTGGCGGCGCTGCATACCGTGCAGTGGAACGCCGACTGGCAGACGCGCCTCTCGGTGGGCCACAGTCGTTCGGTGATCGATGACAACGTGGCCTTCGCCTATGGCTGCTTCTATGCGACCGCCTGCGCCGACGGCAGCGTGCCGGGGCAGTTCTTCGCCCCGGATGGCGACTACGACATCTACGATTACCGCAGCCCGGATGACACCCGCCTCAATCAGCAGGCCCGCGCCGAGCTGCGCGGCAGCTTCCAGACCGGCCGCATCGGCCACGCGCTGAGCGTGGGGGCCGACGTGCTGCGGCGCCAGGTGGACAAGCGGCGCAACGTCAACGAGTACGTGGGCACGGCCAACATCCACGACCGTCAGGTTGAGCAGTTCGCGCCCTCGCCGCTGCAACCGGGTGCGTCGGTGCGCCGGCTGGACAGCCGCCAGGATGCGCTGTTCGTGCTGGACCGCATGCAGCTGGCGGAGAACTGGCAGTGGCTGGCCGGCGGCCGCCATGTCCGTCTGGACGAACGCGCGTTCAACAAGCGCGGCGCGCTGGAGCGGCACAGCCGGCTCTCGCGCTTCCTGCCGCAGACCGCGCTGGTGTTCCAGGCCAGCGACCAGCTCAGCGCCTACGCCAGCTACGTGCGTGGCATCGCGCTGGGCCAGGAAGCCCCGTTCTGGACCAGCAATGAAGGCACGTTCCTCGCACCGGTGCTGTCGCGCCAGCTGGAAGCCGGCCTGAAGTTCACCGGCGCCGATGGCCTGCAGCTGGGCGCTGCGCTGTTCCGCACCTCGCAGCCGTTCCAGTACGCCCGCCCGGACGACAGCGCCGCGGGTTTCAGCTTCGTGCAGCAGGGCCAGCAGACCCATACCGGGCTGGAACTGAGCGCCGACGGCACGCTGGGCCCTGCCCTGGAGATCACCGCCAGCGCCACCGTGCTGCAGGCGCGCGCTCGTGACAGCGGCACGCCGGCCTATGCCGGCCAGCAGCTGGTGAACGTGCCCAAGGTGCGCGCGAACCTGCACCTGGACTATGCCGTGCCGTTGGTTGACGGGCTGGCGGTCAGTGCTGGCTGGCGTTATGCCGCGGCCAACCCGGCCACCGCCGATGGCCGGACCCGCGCGCCCGCCTACAGCGTGTTCGACGCCGGACTGCGGCTGCGGCATGCGCTGCACGGCAATGAGGTCACCTGGCGCCTGTCGGTGGACAACGTGTTCAACCGCTTCTACTGGCGCGATACCGGCAGCAGCGCCGGTGACTACTACCTGTTCCCGGGTGCGCCGCGCCAGGCCCGCCTGACCATGACCCTCGCCCTGTGAACCCGCAGCTGCTCGAGTGGACCGCAGCGGCCTGCAGCGTGGCCGGTGTCTGGCTGATGGCCCGGCGGCGACCGGCCGCCTGGCCGGTCGGCCTGCTGTCGGTGGCGCTGTACGCAGGCGTGTTCGCCCAGGCCCGGCTGTATTCGGACACGCTGCTGCAGGGACTCTTCGGTGTGTTCCTGCTGTACGGCTGGGTGAACTGGCGGCGCCATCTGGGTGACGATGGCCGGGTGCAGGTGATCGCCCCGGCCGCCGGGCAGCTGCCGCGCGAACTGGCCCTGGGCGTGGCCGGCGGACTGCTGCTGGGTGCGCTGATGCACTACGGCACCGATGCCGCGCTGCCCTGGCTGGATGCCCAGCTGGCCGCGCTCAGCCTGGTGGCGCAGTGGTGGCAGGCCCGGCGCCATGTAGCCACCTGGTGGCTGTGGATCGCCGTGGATGTGGTCTACGTGGGCATGTACGCCTACAAGGCACTGTACGTGACCGCCGCGCTCTACCTGCTGTTCATCGCGCTGGCGGCGATGGGCCTGCGCGCCTGGCGCAACGCCGCGCGCGCGTAAGCGCCGCGCTTTCCGCCTCGAGCACCCGCCCCCCGCGTTGCGGCCGCTCAGCGCCGCAGCGCGTTCACCGCCAGCAGCAGCCAGCCGCCCATCAACGCCATGCCGCCGGCCGGCGCCAGGCGCGTGGGCCACTGCCACAGCGCATTGCCGGCCAGGCTGCCAGCGAACAGCAGCACCCCCAGCAGCAGGACATACAGCCCCACCCGGGCCAGCAGGCCGTGCGCACGCGGCCCCTGGGACACCAGCACCGCCCCGTGACCGAAGGCGTACAGCGCGGCCATCTGCAGATGCGACTGCGCTGCCGGATCGCTGACCGCGTGCGATGCGTAGGCGGACAGGCCTATCGCGCTCGCGGCCAGCAGCGCCCCCAGGCTGGCCAGCAGCGAAGGCTGCCGCGCACGTCGGTCGGTGGTGTATCGCATGGTGCCTGCCCCCTGCATCGTGACTAAAAAAAAACGCGCCGCAGTGTGCGGCGCGTTTTCATGCTTCATCGGTACATGCTGCTGCCTGGGCTTACTTGACGGCCCAGTAGATGTCGTACGTGCCGTCCTGGGTGAAGGACTTGGCCACGCCACCGTTCCAGCTCTCGTACGGACGATCGACCACTTCGCTGCCGGAGGTGACCGCCCACGCACGCAGTGCGTTGCGGGCCACGTCCAGACCCGCCATGTGACCGGCGTAGGTCGCATGCGCGGCGCGGTGCGGTGCGGCGCGGACGTACTTCACCGGTGCGCCACCGTCGATCTTCAGCACCAGCTCGGCACCTGCACCGGCTTCGGCGTCCTTCTTCTTGACCGGCTGGGCCACGTCGAAGGCGTACTTCTCGGCACCGAAATCGGTGGTGATGATGCGCACCGGGCCGGCAGCTTCCAGACCGTTGGCGTCCATCACGCGCTTGATCCATTCCTGGTTGTCTTCGATCGACTTGGTGATGGTGGCTTCGCCACGATCCACGTTGCCGGCGTTGACGACCAGCAGGTCTTCAGCCGGCACATCGACGATGGCCAGATCGTTCAGCGGCGCCTCGGACTGGCGGTAGTCCACGTTCGGGACGGTTGCCAGCATGTTGGCCATGCGCGAGAGACCCAGCTTCATGTCGTCGCCCACGTGGCGGCTGACATACAGGCCGGCATAACGACCGAACAGGTCGAAGCCGTACTTCACGCTGTAGTCCTGGGTGATCTTGACGTTGCGGTCGCCCTTGCCGGTCGGCTCCAGGGTGAACGTGGTGACCTTGTCGTGGCCCTTGGTCTGGTCCTCGATGGCGATGGCAACGCGCTTGTTCTGTTCGCTCTCGGTGATCTTCCAGCTGCCGCTGCCGATGGTGCCGTCGGTGGAGGTGTAATCCAGCGTGGCGCCCACGCCCGCGGCCGGGCCGGACAGCTTCAGATCAACGGCGGGATCGCGCAGTACCAGCGGGTTCCAGTCCTTGAAGCGGCGCAGACTGTTGACCGTGTCATACACGATCGTCATCTTGCGGTTGGTCTCGACGCTGTCGGAAATATGGCGTTCGCCCGGCAGGCACACGCCTACGACGACGAACAGGCCAGCCACGATCCCCAACGCGATCAGGAACTCGATAATACGGGTCATTCAGGACTCTCCGAGGCCGATCCCACGGCCGGGTTGATTGAAGCGAAGCGCCAATCCTAGCAGGCTTCGCAGGCATTGTTCACATGGATTGGCGCACCGGTTTCCTTGCAGTGGCCGGGTGTGCGTGCAAACAGTCCGCAAGGGTAACGCATACAGCCCCCGCTCAGACAGGGGCACGTTTACAGCATTTGTTCAGGAACATCCAAGTCATTGAGCCAGCAGGCAGTTTTCATACCAGCTGCAGCTCGAAGGCCTTCAACACGGCGCGTGTGCGGTCGCGCACGCCGAGTTTGGACAGGATGTTGGACACGTGGTTCTTGATCGTGCCCTCGGCCACGCCCAGCGAATTGGCGATTTCCTTGTTGGAGAAACCGCTGGCCATCAGCCGCAGGATCTCGGTCTCGCGGTCGGTCAACGGGTCCGGGCGGTCCAGGCTGACGAACTCGTTGCGCATGTGCTCCAGCCCCGACAGCAGCCGCTGGGTCACCGCCGGCTGCACCAGCGAGCCGCCGCCGGCCACGGTCCGGATGGCCCCGACCAGCTGGTCCAGGGTCACATCCTTGAGCAGATAACCTTTCGCCCCGGCCTTGAGCCCGGCCAGCACCAGCTGGTCATCGTCGAAGGTGGTCAGGATGATCGTCGGCGGCAGCTGCTGCTGCCGGGACATCATCTGCAGCGCCTCCAGCCCGGACATCACCGGCATGCGCATGTCCATCAGCACCACATCCGGGGCAACCTGCGGAATCAGCTCCACCGCCTGGCGGCCATCACCGGCCTCGGCCACCACCTCGATGCCATCATCCAGCGCCAGCAGCGAGCGGATGCCCTGCCGTACCAGGGTTTGGTCGTCCACCAGACACACGCGAATCATCAACGCACTCCTTCAGGGGCGGTGCTCGGCGCCAGGACCGGCGCCGCAGGAACCGAGGCACGCAGGCTGAAGCCTTCGCCACGGCCGGTTTCGAACTGAAGCTCTCCCCCGCACTGCTGCAGACGCTCGCGCATCCCGCGCAGCCCGTTGCCCACCCGCACCGCTTCGGCACCCCGGCCGTCATCGCGTGCCTCCAGGACAACCCCACCGGCGTCGCGGCGGACCTTGATCCAGAGGTTGCGTGCGCCGGCATGGCGGATCGCGTTGGTGATCACTTCCTGCGTGCAGCGTAGCAGCACGTGGGCACGCTCGGGGTCCTCAACATTCAGGGGCACCGGCATGTCCAGGTGGATATCCAGCGACGGCACCTGTTCGGCGAGCGGTCGCAGCGCGGCCGACAGGTCGATGGCGCCGCTGTCGCGCAGCTGGCTGACCGCCTCGCGCACGTCGGTCAGCAGCAGCCGCGCCAGCGTATGGGCCTGGTGGACATGTTCCTGGGCGCGCCCTTCGGTGATGTGCCCGGCCACTTCCAGGTTCAGGCTGAGCGCGGTCAGGTGGTGCCCGAGCAGGTCATGCAGCTCGCGCGAGATGCGCGTGCGCTCGTTGACCCGCGCACTTTCGGCCAGCAGCACGCGGGTGGCGCGCAATTCGGTGTTGAGCCGGCGCTGTTCCTCGCGCGCATCGGTCTGCTGGCGCGCCACCAGGCTGGTCACGAAGATGAACATCGAAAAGCCGCCGTACAGCAGCGACTGCATGACCGCCTCGAACAGCGGGAACGGCAGGAACAGGTAATACACCGGCGCCACCGCCAGCTGGCTCACCATCAGCCACACCACGCCGTAGCGCGCCGGCAGCATCCAGGGAATCACCCCGGCGGCCACCATCATCAGGATGCTGCCCAGCCCGGAACCACTGAGGAAACTCACCCCCAGCGCGCAGACCGTGAGCAGCACCAGCATGGCGCGGTCGAACAGACGGGCGTGGCCGCCGCTGCGCAGATCGCGGGTGAGCCAGAAATACGCGCCACCGAATACGAAGTACGCGGCGAACAACAGCACGCCCCAGCGCATGGCGGCCGGGTCGCCGGCGGCAAGCAATGCCAGCGGCAGCCCGACCATGACCCAGGTGAACAGGCCAGCCAGACGGAGGACACGGGTATGGCTGAGGGCTCCCAACATCCGTGCATAGTAGGCTGAACCTGGCCCGGTGCCGTGCGACGGAAGTCATGCCCGCGTTTACCCCCGCCGGCGGCGGCCCATGCAATAATCGCGCCGAGGGCCTGTTGTCGGGCCACCCGCGTTACCCCACGGAGTCACAATGTCGATTGTCATCCGCGACGTGCGCGAGCACGAGCTCGATTCCGTCCTGGCCTTGAACAACAACGCTGGCCTGGCGATCCTGCCGATGGACGCGCACCGCCTGCGGCAGTTCTACGAACAGGCGGAGTATTTCCGCGTCGCCGAGCGCGACGGCAACCTGGCCGGCTTCCTGATTGGATTCGGCAGCCGCAGCTGCCATGACAGCAGCAACTTCGCCTGGTTCAAGCAGAACCTGGACAGCGATTTCTTCTACATCGACCGCATCGTGGTGGCCAGCCGCCGGCGTGGCGGTGGTGTCGGCCGCGCGTTCTACGCCGATGCGCAGAGCTACGCCGAGCTGCGCTTCCCGCAGATGACCTGCGAGGTCTTCCTGGACCATGGCGCGGATGCGGCCCTGCTGTTCCATGGCAGCTTCGGTTTCCGCGAAGTGGGCCAGAACACCATGCCGCAGGTGGAGGTGCGCGCCAGCATGCTGACCAAGGAGCTGTGCAGCTACAGCTGGGTGAATGATACCTACGGCGGGCGCCTGCCCGATGTGCCGTGGGCGCGTGGCCGGCAACTGCCGGCACAGGCACAGCGGCCGACGGGGACCTGAGCGTGGCGGTGAACATGGATTACGAACAGGCCGGTGAACTGAAGATCGGCCAGGTGGGCATCGCCAACCTGCGCATCCGCACCCTGGATGTGGCGCGGCTGGTGCAGGAGATGCAGGAACGTGTGGCACGCGCACCGAAGCTGTTCGGTCGTGCAGCGGTCATTCTGGATTTCGGCGGGCTCAGCCGCGCCCCGGATGTGGACAGTGCCCGTGCCCTGCTGGACGGCCTGCGCGGCGCGGGTGTGCTGCCGGTGGCTCTGGCCTACGGCACCTCCGAGATCGACCTGCTGTCGCAGCAGCTCGGCCTGCCGCTGCTGGCGAAATTCCGCGCCCAGTACGAGCGCGCCGAGGCCGAACCGGCGGCGCCGCCACCGGTACGTGAAGCGCGCCGCCCTGCCGCGGTGGCTGCCGCACCGGCACCCGCACCGGTGCCGGCCGAGGCACCCCGGCCCGGCCGCATGCAGCTGGCCAACGTGCGTTCGGGCCAGCAGCTGTACGCGGAAAACTGCGACCTGACCGTGATGGCAACAGTCGGCGCAGGCGCCGAAGTCATCGCCGACGGCAGCATCCATATCTACGGGACCCTGCGCGGCCGCGCGCTGGCAGGAGCCCAGGGCAATACCGCGGCACGTATTTTCTGCCGCGATTTCCATGCCGAACTGGTGGCCATCGCCGGCCACTACAAGGTATTGGATGATGTTCCGGAAACCCTGCGTGGCAAGGCCGTGCAGGTGTGGCTGGAACAGGACCAGATCAAGATCGCTGCGCTGGATTGACGCAGCACCAACCTCATGCAGAACCAGGAGAAGTCCTTTGGCTGAAATCATCGTAGTCACCTCCGGCAAGGGCGGCGTCGGCAAGACCACGTCCAGCGCAAGCCTTGCCTGTGGATTGGCCCGGCGCGGCAAGCGGGTGGCGGTGATCGACTTCGACGTCGGCCTGCGCAACCTCGACCTGATCATGGGCTGCGAGCGTCGCGTGGTGTACGACTTCGTCAACGTTGTCCACGGCGAAGCCACCCTGAAGCAGGCCCTGATCAAGGACAAGCGCTTTGACAACCTGTACGTGCTTGCAGCCTCGCAGACGCGTGACAAGGATGCGTTGACCCAGGAAGGCGTGGGCAAGGTCCTGAAGGACCTGGCGGCCGACGGCTTCGATTACATCATCTGCGATTCGCCGGCCGGCATCGAGAAGGGCGCCTTCCTGGCGATGTACTTCGCCGACCGCGCCGTGGTGGTGGTGAATCCGGAAGTGTCCTCGGTGCGCGACTCCGACCGCATCATCGGCCTGCTGGATTCGAAGACGCACAAGGCCGAGTCCGGGCAGAACGTGCCCGCCTTCCTGCTGTTGACCCGCTACACCCCGGTGCGCGTGGAAAGCGGCGAGATGCTCAGCATCGGCGACGTGGAAGAGGTGCTGGGGCTGAAGGCGATCGGCGTGATTCCCGAATCCGGCGATGTGCTCAACGCGTCCAACAAGGGTGAGCCGGTCATCCTGGATGGCGAATCGGCGGCCGGCCAGGCCTACGACGACGCTGTCGCGCGCATTCTCGGCGAAGACCGCCCGATGCGTTTCACCAACGTGGAGAAGAAGGGCTTCTTCAGCAAGCTGTTCGGGGGTTGAGCATGGGTCTGTTTGATTTCCTCAAAGCGAAGAAGACCACCGCCGAGACGGCCAAGAACCGTCTGCAGATCATCATCGCCCAGGAGCGCAGCCACCGCGGTGGCCCGGATTACCTGCCGCTGCTGCAGCGCGAGCTGCTGGAAGTGATCAAGAAGTACGTCAACATCGACGTAGACGCGGTCAAGGTCGACCTGGTCAAGGACGGCCAGCACGATGTGCTGGATATTTCCGTGGCCCTGCCCGAAGGCCCGGACAAACCCTGACCCCTGCCCCGCCCCGCCCGTGCCTGCAGGGGCGGGGCTGCCGACCCGCATGACCGACACCGCTTCCGAACCCGACGTCACCCGCGTAGGCGACATCGCCTTCGCCGATGCGCAGCGACTGCTCGCCGCGCATGGCCTGCGGCTGCACGAGGTGCCTGCCGGCGCGCCCATTCCAGGCAGCTACTGGGGGGAGCCGGAGGCCGGCATCATCGCCAGCGATGTCTACGTGCGCGCCGACACCCCCGTGCACTCGATGCTGCATGAAGCCTGTCATCTGATCGTTCTGCCGCCGGAGCGGCGCGCGCAGGTGCATACCGATGCCACCGATTCGGTGGCCGAGGAAGACGCCACCTGCTACCTGCAGATCGTGCTGGCCGCACAGCTTCCCGGCGTGGGCAGCGACCAGCTGATGGCCGACATGGATGCCTGGGGCTACACCTACCGGCTCGGGTCCACCCGGGCATGGTTCGAGCAGGACGCCGAGGACGCGCGTGCCTGGCTGATCGCACGCGGCTTGCCGGTGGCGTAACGCATCCCCGCATGCCGCGCCCTGCGGTAGAGCCGAGCCATGCTCGGCTGCGCGTCACCGTTACCGGCGCAGAAGCAGCGTGGCCAGGTAGAGCCGAGCCATGCTCGGCTGCTGTCGGGGTGTGCCGCAAAATGCAGCCGGGTTCGCCGCGAAGAACAGCCTGGGTTCGCTGCGAAAAACAGCCGAGCATGGCTCGGCTCTACAGGGTCAGCCCTGCCCGGCCAGCGCGCGCGGTGGTGCCGATCGCCAGTGCCCGGGTAGAGCCGAGCCATGCTCGGCTGCTGTTGGGGTTTGCCGCGAAAAACAGCTTGGGTTCGCTGCGAAGAACAGCCTGGGTTCGCTGCGAAACGCAGCCGAGCATGGCTCGGCTCTACAGGGTCAGCCCTGCCCGGCCAGCGCGCGCAGGGTGATGCCGACGATGTAGGCCAGGTATGTTCCGGTTGCGTACCCCATCGTGCCCAGCAGAACACCCACCGGTGCCAGCGCCGGGTGGAATGCCGCGGCCACCACCGGCGCGGAGGCCGGCCCGCCGATGTTGGCCTGCGAGCCGATCGCGAAGTAGAAGAACGGCACGTTCAGCAGCCTGCCCAGACACCACAGCAGGACGATGTGCACGGCGATCCAGATCACGCCAAGCAGGAACAGCCACGGCCGGTCCAGCAGCGCGAGCAGATCCATCTGCATGCCGATGCAGGCGATCAGGAAATACAGCAGCAGCGACCCCAGCCGCGACGCACCGGCACCCTCCAGGGTGCGTGCACGGGTGAAGCTCAGCCCCAGCCCCAGCGTGGTGGACAGCACCACCACCCAGACGAACGGGGTGTCCAGGCTGAACTGCGCCGCCCAGCTCACGTTGAGCTTGAACCACGCCGCCAGCGGTGCACCCAGCGCGTGGGCCAGACCCACGCCCCCGAAGGCCACCGCCACGATCAGCATCAGGTCGGTCAGCGTGGGGATCCGCTCATGCTCGGCCTGGAACCGCGCGATGCGCTGCTTCAGTGCATCGATGCCCGAGGTGTCCGCACCGCTGCGTGCATCAATGCGGGCCGAGCGGCCGGCCAGGAAGATCAGCGCGGCCATCCAGACATACCCCACGCCGACATCGACCACGGCGAACTGGCCGAACGTGGTGGCGTTGACATCGAACACCTCGCGCATGGCCAGCATGTTGGCGCCGCCGCCGATCCAGCTGCCCGCCAGCGCGGCCATGCCCGCCCAGGTGTCACCGGCCACGGTGGCCGGGTGGATCGCACGCATCAGCAGGAAGGCGACCACCGCACCGAGCATGATGCTCAGCGATGCGCCCAGGTACATCAGCACCAGTTTGGGCCCCAGCCGCAGGATGCCTTTGATGTCCACCGCCAGGGTCAGCAGGATCAGCGCCGCCGGCAGCAGGATGTCACGCGCGACCGGGTTGTACAGGCGCGTGTTCTGCCCGTCGATCAGGCCCACGGTGTTGTAGATGCCGGGGATGAGGTAGCACAGCAGCAAGGCCGGCACGAACGTGTAGAACCGCTTCCACAGACCCTGCTCGCGCGAGGCGGTCCAGAACACGGCGCCGAGCGTTGCGGCGATCAGGCCAAACACCACGATATCGTTCTGGATCATCACGCTGCTCGGGTGAGCCGGGTGCCCGGCTGTTGTTGGGGGGTGTTGAGAAAGGCAGCCGAGCATGGCTCGGCTCTACATCATGCAATGCAACGCACGGCAACGCGACGCAGCGTGGCGCGGCGTGCGGCCTTCAAGACGCAGCCGCGCGTGGCCAGGTAGAGCCGAGCCATGCTCGGCTGCTGTTGGGGTTCGCTGCCAAAGGCAGCCGAGCATGACTCGGCTCTACACAACGGGTGGGGTTCACTGCGAAAGGCAGCCGAGCATGGCTCGGCTCTACGAAATGTTGCGCAACGCGGCGCCCGGCCATCAGTTGCCGATGTGCTGCTTCAGCCAGCCATTGACGGTGTCATGCCACTGGATGCTGTTCTCCGGCTTGAGTACCCAGTGGTTCTCGTCCGGGAAGTACAGGAACTTCGATTCGATCCCCTGGCGCTGCGCGGCGGTAAACGCTGCCAGCCCCTGTTCGACCGGAATGCGGTAGTCGAGCTGGCCGTGGATGATCAGGATCGGCTTCTTCCAGTCCGCCACGTGGTTGACCGGATTGAACTTCTCGTAGTTGGCCGCCTTCGCGTACGGCGTGCCGCCCTGCTCCCATTCGGTGAACCACAGCTCCTCGGTGGCGTAGCCCATCATGCGCTGATCGAACACACCGTCGTGGTTCACCAGGCACTTGAACGGCCCGTTCCAGTTGCCGGCGATCCAGTTGACCATGAAGCCGCCATAGCTGGCGCCCAGCGCACACGCCTTGTCACCGTTGAGGAAGTCGTACTTCTGCAGTGCCGCCGCCCAGCCCTTCTGCAGGTCCTCCAGCGGGCGGTCACCCCAGTGCTGGCTGATCGCATCGGTGAAGGCCTGGCCGTAGCCGGTGGAGCCATGGAAGTCGATCATCACCACGGCGTAGCCCTGGCCGGCATAGGTC
>Ga0207790_1000247_pt1 | contig 21480 bp, 15 predicted proteins | sample HigsolmetaGSP14D_FD_184842 | JGI IMG/M metagenome (GOLD analysis project Ga0207790, IMG submission 184842) | High solid enriched microbial communities from the Joint BioEnergy Institute, USA - SP1-4-D (SPAdes) | ecosystem: Engineered > Bioreactor > SSF (Solid state fermentation) > Aerobic >...
CCTGGCACCCGGAGATCGAACGGCGTTATCCACTGCTGGCCCAGGCGCTGCTCTCCGGCGCCTCGCCCCAGGTACGCAACATGGCCAGCGCCGGCGGCAACCTGCTGCAGCGCACCCGCTGTCATTACTTCTATGACGCTCAGGTACCGTGCAACAAGCGCGAACCTGGCAGCGGCTGCCCGGCCCGCGAAGGGCTGAACCGCAACCACGCGCTGTTCGGTGCCAGCGAGCACTGCGTGGCGGTGCACCCATCGGACTTCTGCGTGGCCCTGGCCGCCCTGGATGCCCAGGTGGTGATTATCGGCCCGCAGGGTGAGCGCCGCGTGCCGATGAGCGACTTCCATCGTTTGCCTGGCGATACCCCGCAGCGCGACACCGTGCTGGAGGCGGGCGAATTGATCCTCGCCATCGAGCTGCCAGCCGCAGGCTTCGCCGGGCATCACGCCTACCTCAAGTTGCGTGATCGCGCTTCGTTCGCCTTCGCCCTGGTGTCGGTAGCCGCGGCACTCGAGCTGGACGCGGGTGGGCAGGTCCGCCAGGCGCGCATCGCCCTGGGTGGCGTGGCCCACAAGCCATGGCGCCGAGCGGACGTGGAGGCCAGCCTGGTTGGCCAGCCGGCCACGCCCGAGCACTTCGCGGCAGCCGCCGAGCTGCTGCTCAAGGATGCCCAGCCGCTGGCCCACAACGCCTTCAAGGTCGAGCTGGCGCGCCGCGCCGTGGTTCGTGCCCTGTCCACCGCCGCAGAAGGAGCCCGCCCATGAATGCGCGAACCCTCGGCCAACCCCTGGACCGCGTCGACGGCCCGCTGAAGGTCAGCGGCCAGGCGCGCTATGCCGCCGAGCACCCGGCCGATGGCCTGCTGCATGGCAGCGTGATCTGCAGCGTGATCCCTCGCGGCCGCATCACGGCCATCGACGCCTCGGCGGCGCTGGCATTGCCCGGTGTGAAACTGGTGCTCAGCCATCTCAATCGCCCGCCCATGGCTCAGGACGACGAGAGCTACGAAGATGACGATGCCGCCGATGGCTCACCGTTCCGCCCGCTGTTCAACGAGCGCATCCGCTACAGCGGCCAGCCCGTGGCCCTGGTGGTCGCCGACACCCTGGAGCTGGCGCGCCATGCCGGCTCGCTGGTGCGTATCGACTATCAGCAGCAGCCCCATGCCACCGATCTGCGCGAAGCCCTGAGCGAGGCTCACGCGGCGCCGGCCGAGCTGCCCAAGCCCCGTGGCGATGCCGATGCGGTGATCGCCGGCGCACCACTGCGCCTGGAGCTGGAGTACGAGCTGCCCTGCGAGTATCACCACCCCATGGAGCCCCATGCCTCGACGGTGATCTACCAGGCCGACGGCAGCCTACTGGTGCACGACAAGACCCAGGGGCCGCAGAACAGCCAGCGTTACCTGGTCGACGTACTCAAGCTGGAACCGGGTCGCGTGCGCATCAAGTCATCCTTCGTGGGGGGCGCCTTCGGCTCCGGCCTGCGCCCGCAATACCAGCTGCCCCTGGCCGCCATGGCCGCGCTGAAGCTGCAGCAGTCGGTGCGCGTGACCCTGACCCGCCAGCAGATGTTCACCTTCGGCTATCGGCCGCGGGCGGTGCAGCACCTGCAACTCGGCGCCGATGAAAACGGCAAGTTGCAGGGCCTGGTGCACGAGGTGATCGCCCAGACCTCGCGCTTCGAAGACTTCACCGAGCACGTCGCCGAGTGGTCGGGAATGCTCTACCACTGCGATCACGTGCGCCTGGCCTATCGGCTGGCGCCGCTGGACGTCTACACGCCGCTGGACATGCGTGCGCCGGGGGCCGCCACCGGCGTCTATGCGCTGGAATCGGCGATGGACGAGCTGGCCTGGGCGGCAGGGGTAGACCCGGTGCAACTGCGCCTGACCAACTACGCCGAAACCAACCAGAACGAAGGCAAACCCTATTCCAGCAAGGAGCTGCGCGCCTGCTACCAGCAGGGTGCCGATGCCTTCGGTTGGAGCAAGCGCAGCCCGCAGCCGCGCAGCATGCGCGAGGGCGACCAGTTGATCGGCTACGGCATGGCCACTGGCGTGTGGGAAGCCATGCAGATGCCGGCCAGCGCCCGTGCCAGCTTCACCGCCGATGGCCGTCTGATCGTCGCCAGCGCCACCTGTGACATCGGCCCGGGTACCGCCACGGTGATGACCCAGATCGCCGCCGACGTGCTGGGGCTGGAGCCGTCCCAGGTGGAGTTCCGCCTTGGCGATTCCAGCCTGCCCCAGGCGCCGCTGCAGGGTGGCTCGTTCACCGTATCGTCGGTGGGCAGTGCGGTGCGCGAGGCTTGCCTGGCCCTGGCCGACAAGCTCTGCGAGGCCGCGCGGCAATGGCCGGAGGCACCGTTCGACGATGGCGCCGCGCTGCGCTTCACGGCGGGCCGTGTGCAGCAGGGTGAGGATGCCAATCGCGCAGTCGAGCTGAAGGCGCTGCTGGCTCGCCACGGCAGCCTCGAGGTCGAGGTGCAGGCGCAGCCGGGCAAACAGCGCGAGCGCTACGCCAGCGCCAGCCACTCGGCGGTGTTCGTCGAGGTGCAGGTGGACGAAGCCCTGGGTACGGTAAGGGTCACCCGGGTGGTCAGCGCCATCGCGGCCGGCCGGGTGATCAACCCGAAAACCGCGCGCAGCCAGATTCTCGGCGGCGTGGTGTGGGGCATCGGCATGGCCTTGCACGAGGAGGCGATGATCGACCATGGCCTGGGCCGCTGCATGAACCACAACCTGGCCGACTACCACCTGCCGGTGCAGGCCGACATCGGCGATATCGAGGTGATCTTCGTCGAGGAGAACGACAGCATCATCAACCCGCTGGGCTCCAAGGGGGTCGGCGAGATCGGTATCGTCGGCGTCGCGGCGGCGGTCGCCAATGCGGTCTATCACGCTACCGGCAAGCGCATTCGCCAGTTACCGATCACCCTCGACAAGCTGCTTTGAGCGATAGCGATGGCGGGGCCGCTGGGGCGGGCCCGTCATCGCACCGCTGGGGTTGATTGCGCACCACCAGCCAGATGCCCAATCCGGAAATGACCGTGCCCAGGCCCATCAGCCAGGACAGCGGTTCGCCGAACATCGCCCAGGCCCACAGCAGGGTCAGCGCCGGGCTCAAATACAGCACGCTGGCCACCCGGGTCGGCGTCGAGCGCTTCAGGCACAGCCAGTACAAGCCGTAGCCGCCGATGGTGGAGACGCTCGTCCACAGCACGCTCAGGGCGAAGCCGCCGGACGGCACCGGTTGCAGGCTGCCGTCCATCACGGCCAGTAGCGCGAACGGCACGCAGCAGATGCCGCACTGCAGCCACAGGTTGCCGAGCAGGTCGAGCGAGGCCGTGGCCCTGGTGCGTTTCTGCCACAGGGTGGCGACCGCCAGCGACAGCATGCCCAGCAGCGGCAAACCGTAAACCCACAGCGGCGCATCGCCCCAGGCCAGGGCGTCCGAAGTGGCCAGCACCACGCCTGCCAGGCCGACCAGCAGGCCGAGCCAGGTACGCCATCCCAGGCGCTCCTGGAACAGCAGCACGGCGAGCAGGGCGACGCCGATGGGTAGCAGGTCGGCCAGCAAGGCGGCAAGCCCGGCGGGCACACCCAGGGCGATGCCCTGAACCACGCCGGCCAGGTAGCCGCCCATCGCCAGCAAGCCGATACCGGCGTGGCGCAGCAGGGTGGCCGGCGAGGCGTGACGCAGGCGCGGCAATGCCCAGGGCGCCAGCAGCAACACGAACAGCAGGCTGCGCCAGAACACCACCAGCATCGCTGGCGCGTGATCGATGGAGAAGCGCGCGCCGATAAAGCCCGAGCTCCAGACCACCACCAGGGCGGCTTCGAGAACCAGCAAGGGAATGGCGACGGGCCAGAGACGAGCAGCCTGCTGAACGGACATGGCAGATGACCGGATAAAGGGTGTAGGTGCAGGCTACGAAAGCGGGCTAATCTAATAAATCAAAATGTATTTAATCAGTCGTTCGGAATTATTGAACAATGAGCGCCGTACTCGATATCGAACTGCTCCGCACCTTTCACGCGGTGGCGCGCAGCGGGCGCTTCAAGGCCGCAGCCGAGCAACTGCACAAGAGCCCGGCGGCGATCAGCGTGCATATCCAGCGTCTGGAAGCAGTTGCCGGTGGCCGGCTGTTCGACCGTGACAACCAGTCGGTAAGCCTGACGGCCCTTGGCAAGCGGCTGCTGCGCTCGACCAGCGAACTGCTCAGCACCCACGACCGCGTGCTTGCCGAGCTGCACGGCCCGCGGCTGGCCGGGCGCATCCGCCTGGGGATACCCGACGAGTACGCCGCCCACGTGATCCGCGACATCCTGCCGATCTTCGCCGCGGCCTGGCCCAACGTGGTGCTGGAGGTGAAGACCGCCCCCAGCTACACGCTGCGCGAGCAGGTGCAGGCCGGCAAGCTGCATGGCGCGGTGCTCACCCTGCCGCTGCAGCAGCGCGAGCCCAGGGCCCAGGTGCTGGTCGCCACCACGCCGGTGTGGGTCGCGGCGGCGTCCCATCCGCAGCCTGCAAAGGGCATCATCCCGCTGGCCATCCACGCGGCCGACTGCCCGTACCGCAGCCTGATGCTGGAGTCACTGAAAACGGCGGGTTACAGCTGGCGGGTGGTGCTGGAAAGCCCGTCCAGCCAGGCCATCAGGGCCTGCGTCGAATCGGGGCTGGCGATCACCCTGATGGATCGCGCGAAGATCAGCAGTGCCATGCGCATCGTCGAGGCGCTACCCGAAGCCGCCGAGCACGAGGTGATGTTCCTGCGCTCGGCCCAGGCGCAGCATGACGAAGCCCTGGCGCTACTGGCCCAGGCCATTCATCAGCACTTCCGGCTGTGATCAGCGGTGCTTGGTGCTCGAGCGCAGCTTGTAGCGTTCGCCCGGGTGAAGCAGGCGCACATAGCTGATCAGGTGCTCGCCCGACCAGGTGCGGCGGATCATCGACAGGCAGGCGGCGCCCGCCGGTATATCCAGCCATTCGGCGGTACGGGCGTCGGCGTGCACGGCCTCGACCACATGCTCCACGTCGCTGATCGGGCAGCTGGCGACCAGCACCTCGTTGGGCGTCTGTTTGGAGAAGTCGCTGCTCAGGTAGTGGGGCACCCAGCGCGGATTGACGAAGCGATCCTCGAGCTGGATCGGCACGCCATCCTCCAGGTGCACGAGGATGCTGTGGAACACCTCGGCGCCGATGCGCAGGCCCAGGCGCAGCGCCACCTCGTCATCGGCGGCCAGCGCTTCGCTGCGCAGGATGCGGTTGGAATAGGCATGACCTCGGGCACGCACCTCGGCGGCGATATTCATCACCTCGTGCAATGAGGACTCGGATTTGCGGTCGGTGACGAAGGTGCCCAGGCCGGCCTGGCGGATCAGGTAGCCCTGCTGCACCAGGTTGTTGATGGCCTTGTTGGCGGTCATGCGGCTGACCGAGAAATCCCGCGCCAGCTGCTCCTCGGGCGGGATCTGGTGATTGACCGGAAACGCGCCGCCCTGGATGCGCTCCAGCAGGAATGCCTCGATGGCTTTGTAGCGCGGGGTGGTGGTCACGAAAGCTCCTTGGCAAGGCCGGGTGCGCGGATGATAGCGGAGCTTGCGCCGCGCTCCCACTTGCCGGAGCGGCCGCGCGGACTCAGCAGCGCCAGCGAACGGTGCGCCAGGCAATGCTCAGCCTACCGACGGCAGCATGCCGGCCGGCAGCAGCGGCGTCAGCACACGCTCGGCCAGCAGCTCGTCGGCGGCGGCGATGTCCGGGGCGAAGAAGCGGTCCTCGACGTAGTACGGCACCTTGGCGCGCAGGGTCTGGCGTGCCTGCTCCAGCGCCGGCGTGCTCTTCAGTCCTTCGCGGAAGTCCAGGCCCTGGCAGGCGCCCAGCCATTCCACGGCCAGCACGCCACGGGTGTTGGCGGCCATGTCCCACAGGCGCTTGCCGGCGGCCGGAGCCATGGACACGTGGTCTTCCTGGTTGGCCGACGTCGGCAGGCTGTCGACGCTGTGCGGGTGAGACAGTGCCTTGTTCTCGCTGGCCAGTGCCGCAGCGGTGACCTGGGCGATCATGAAACCGGAGTTGACCCCGCCATTGGCCACCAGGAACGGCGGCAACTGCGACATGTGCTTGTCCATCATCAGCGAGATGCGCCGCTCGGACAGCGCGCCGATCTCGGCGATGGCCAGGGCGATATTGTCGGCGGCCATGGCCACGGGTTCTGCGTGGAAGTTGCCACCGGAAATCACCTCGCCTTCGGCGGCGAACACCAGCGGGTTGTCCGACACCGCGTTGGCTTCCACGCCGAGCACCTCGGCGGCCTGGCGTAGCTGGGTCAGGCAGGCGCCCATGACCTGCGGCTGGCAGCGCAGCGAATACGGGTCCTGCACCTTGTCGCAGGCGGCGTGGGAGCGGCCGATCTCGCTGCTGTCGCCGAGCAGGTGACGGAACGCCGCCGCCGCGTCGATCTGCCCGCGCTGGCCACGGGCGGCATGGATGCGCGCATCGAAGGGCGAGCGCGAACCCAGCAGCGCCTCGACACTGAGCGCGCCGCAGACGCTGGCCGCGGCGTACAGGTCCTCGGCCTCGAACAGCCCGCGCAGGGCGTAGGCGGTGGATACCTGGGTGCCGTTGAGCAGGGCCAGGCCCTCCTTGGCGGCCAGGGTCATCGGCTGCACGCCGGCGATGGCCAGCGCCTCGCTGGCCGGCAGCCACTCACCGCGATAACGCGCCTGGCTTTCACCGAGCAGCACCAGCGACATATGCGCCAGCGGCGCCAGGTCGCCGGAGGCACCGACCGAGCCTTTGAGCGGAATATGCGGATAGACCTCGGCGTTGATCAGGGCGATCAGCGCCTCGATCACCTCGCGGCGTATGCCGGAGAACCCACGTGCCAGGCTGTTGACCTTGAGCAGCATGATCAGGCGCACCATGGCGTCATCCAGCGGCTCGCCGATGCCGGCGGCATGCGACAGCACCAGCGAGCGCTGCAGCTTTTCCAGGTCGGCATTGGCGATGCGGGTCGAGGCCAGCAGGCCGAAACCGGTGTTGATGCCGTAGGCAGTGCGGCCCTCGGCAATGATGCCGTTGACGCAGGCAACACTGGCGTCGATGGCCGGATAGGCCGACGCTGCCAGGCTCACGCGCAGCGGTGCCTGGTAGGCGGCGCGCAGTTGGGCCAGGGTCAACTGGCCAGGTGTAACTTCGATAGCGGACATGATGGGGTAGCCTCGGGATTCGAACGGGGAAGCCACTCACGCAGCGCTTCCAGGTTGGTTTGATTGCGCAGCACCTCGTAGGTGGCGCGTACATCCAGATGCAGCGGGTGCTCTTCCTCGTAGAAGGCCACCCGCTCGCGCAGTAGCTGCCAGGCACGCCCGGTGCCCTGGCCAAAGGGGCGATCCTCGATAAAGTCGAAGGCCTGGCTGGCGAGCAGGTACTCGATGGCCAGCACATGCAAGGCATTATCCAGGGCCTTGTCCAGCTTCAGGGCCGCGCTTTCGCCCAGGCTGAGATGGTCCTCCTGCAGCCCGGAGGTGAGGAAGTTGTCGGTAACCGCCGGCAGGGCCAGGCGCTTGTTGTCCGCGACCAGTGACGCCGCGCTGTATTGGACGATCATCATCCCCGACTTCACACCGCTGCCGTGGGTCAGAAACGGCGGCAACTGGTTCGCCTGCGGGGTGACCAGGCGGAAGCTGCGCCGCTCGGAAATACTGCTCCACTCGCAGACGGCGATCGCCAGCAGGTCGCAGGCCATCGCCACCGATTCGCCGTGGGGGTTGGCCTGGGAAATCACCCGATAGGCGCCGTTCTCCTTGACCACCAGCGGGTTGTCGGTGGCCGAATTGAGTTCGCCGACGATCTGTTTGGCAGCGTGCTGCAGCTGATCGCGGCAGGCACCCTGCACCTGGGGGATCGAACGCACGCTCAGGGCATCCTGCAGATGCTCGCCCTGGCAGCGTTCGATCACCCGGCTGCCCTGCAACAGCTGGCGCAGATTGCTCGCGCTTTGCTGCATGCCCAGGTGCGCTTTGCGCTGCATCGCCGCCACGCCGATGGCGTCCAGCTGCCCGCCGAGGGCCTCGAAACTCATGGCGGCGATGATATCGGCCCAGTCGGCCAGCGCCGTGGCGTCCGCCAGGGTCAGGCAGGCCAGCCCGGTCATTGCCGGCGTGCCGTTGACCAGGCACAAGCCATCCTTCGCGCCCAGTTCGACGCAGGCCATGCCCACGGCCTCAAGCGCTGCCTGAGCAGTAACCCGCTGGCCGCGAAACTCGACCTCACCGTGCCCCAACAAGGCCAGGCCGATATGCGCCATATGCGAGAGGTAGCCGACCGAACCCTGGGCCGGCACCACCGGCACGATATCGTGGTTGAGCAGGCTAACCAGCCCTTCCACCACCTGTGGGCTGATGCCCGAATAGCCATGGCTGTAATTGACCACCGCGCAGCAGATGATCGCCCGCACCTGCTCGGCACGCAGCGGCGCACCGATGCCGCAGGCATGGCTCATCAGGGTGTGGCGGGACAGTTTCTGCAGCTCGCTCGGCGCCAGCACCACATGGCACAGCGCGCCCAGGCCGGTATTGATGCCGTAATGCGCCTGGCTTGAACCGGTAATGGCGAGGATCGCCGCACGGGCCTCTTGGATACGCGCCCAGGCCTGCACCGACAACTGCAGCGGGCGGCGATCACGGGCCACCGCGACCACGTCCTGCCAGGCGATGGGGCCGTCACCAATCCGCACTACCTCGACCGCGTTACTCATGAGGCGCACCCGTCGGCTCGCTCTTGTTGAAGATAAATACCCGGGCCGCCGAGGCGACAATCAGAATGAACACGAACAGCACGGTAAAGCCACCCGCCGCCGCCAGGTACTTGATGCCATCGACGCCCTGGGCGCCGCCACCGAAGGCCACCATGATGTAGGCAATGGCGGCGATGGAAACGCCCCAGATGACCTTCTGCCGCTTCGGCGACTCTTCATCGGCACGGATGTCGTGGGTGCAGATCGAGGCGATGGTCGAGGTCATGGAATCCGCGGCGGTGGCGAAGGAAATGATCAGGGTAAGGATCGCCAGCGGCACCAGAATCACGGCCAGCGGCAGGTTCTGCAGGAAGCCCCAGAGCCCCGAGACCGCGCCGTTCTCGGTGACGATACGCACCAGGTCCAGGGTGCCGTCCATCTGCCATTTGATTGCCGAGCCACCCCAGATGGCGAACCAGACGATGCCGAATACCGACGGCAGCACCCAGTTGATGATCAAGAACTCGCGCAGGGTGCGCCCGTAGGAAATACGCGCCAGGAACAACCCCATCAGCGGCGCGTAGGCGATCCAGATCGACCAGTCGTACATCGTCCACCAGGTCACCAGGGCCTCGCCGCCGGACTCCTTGGTGTCGAACGACCAGAGGAAGAAGTTGTTCAGCCAGTAACCGAAGGCGGTGGTCGACAGGCTGAAGATGTAGCTGATCGGGCCGATGATCAGCAACACGATCACGAAGGCGTAGAAGATGTAGGCGTTGACCGAGGAAAGAAACTGAATGCCGCGTTTGAGCCCCGACAGGGCGGAAGCGATAAACACCACGGAGATGATCAGGGTCAGCACCAGCCAGGTCACCGGCGTCGAGCGGATACCGTACTGCGCCTCGATGCCCGAGCCGATCAGCGCCAGCCCGGCGCCCAGCGAGGAAGCCAGGCCGAGGGCGATGGCCAGCACCGCCACCACGTTGATCAGCGACTTGACCCACGGCCGCTCGCCATGCCGGCCGATCACCGGCGCCAGGGCCGAGGCGATGGAGAACGCCTGTTGGCGGTTGTAGTGCATGTAACCGATCATCAGGCCCGCCACCGAATACATGGCGTAGGGGATAAAGCTCCAGTTGTGGAAGCTGCGCGCCAGGGCGAAGATCGCCGCCTCGGCACTGCCGGCGGCGAAGGATTGGTTGCCGATTTCGCCGTAGACATTGCCCAGGTAGATGATCGGCTCGTTCACCGAATAGGTGACCACGCCTGTGGCGATCCCGCCCGTCAGCGCCATGGCGAAGGTCGAGGCCATGGAAAACGCCGGCTTGGCATGCACCCCGCCGAGGCGAATATCACCGGCCTTGGAACAGAAGATGTAAGCGGTCACCGCCAGCGCCGAGAACGCCAGCAGCTGGTACAGCCAGGCGAAGTCGGACAGCGAGAAATAGAAGATCTTCTTGGCCACGCTGACCAGTGCCGCGTTGTCGACCAAGCCGACGACTACGGCGAGCAGAATGATGCTGAAGGCGGGGATAAAGACCCCGGCATTCAGGCGCTTGCGGCTATTTGTAGGCATTGTCACCGGCCCTCTGCAAACTGCATTTCGTAGAAGCGTGGGGGCGCCGCGAACCCTGTTCGCCGCGCCGCCCCCGCTCTTTCAGCCGATGACTAACGAGCACCCAGCATGGGCAGATCGAGGCCCTGCTCGCGGGCACAATCGGCGGCGATGGCATAACCGGCATCGGCGTGACGCATCACCCCGGTGCCTGGGTCGTTGTGCAGCACGCGGGCGATACGCGCAGCGGCTTCGTCGCTGCCATCGCAGACGATGACCATACCCGAATGCTGGGAGAAGCCCATGCCCACGCCGCCGCCGTGGTGCAGCGACACCCAGGTGGCGCCGCTGGCGGTGTTGAGCAGGGCGTTGAGCAGCGGCCAGTCGGACACGGCGTCGGAGCCATCCTGCATGGCCTCGGTCTCGCGGTTGGGGCTGGCCACCGAGCCCGAGTCCAGATGGTCGCGGCCAATCACCACCGGCGCGCTCAGCTCACCCGAACGCACCATCTCGTTGAACGCCAGGCCGAGCTTGGCGCGTTGGCCCAGGCCGACCCAGCAGATACGCGCCGGCAGGCCCTGGAAGGCGATGCGCTCGCGGGCCATGTCCAGCCAGCGATGCAGGTGAGCGTCGTCCGCAATCAATTCCTTGACCTTGGCGTCGGTCTTGTAGATGTCCTCGGGGTCGCCGGACAACGCCACCCAGCGGAACGGGCCGATACCGCGGCAGAACAGCGGGCGGATATAGGCCGGCACGAATCCGGGGAAGTCGAAGGCGTTGTCCACGCCCTCCTGCAGGGCCATCTGGCGGATATTGTTGCCGTAGTCGAAGGTCGGCACGCCCATCTGCTGGAAGTCGAGCATGGCGCGCACGTGCACGGCCATGGATTGCTTGGCGGCCTTGACCACGCCAGCCGGGTCGGTGGCTGCACGATCCTTGTATTCGGCCCAGGTCCAGCCAATCGGCAGGTAGCCGTTGAGCGGGTCGTGGGCGCTGGTCTGGTCGGTGACCATATCCGGGCGAACCCCGCGCTTGACCAGTTCCGGCAGGATCTCGGCAGCGTTGCCCAGCAGGGCGACGGAGATGGCCTTGCCCTCTGTGGTGTACTTGGCGATGCGCGCCAGAGCGTCGTCCAGGTCAGTGGCCTGCTCGTCGACGTAACGGCTACGCAGGCGGAAGTCGATGCTGCTCTGCTGGCACTCGATATTCAGCGAGCAGGCACCGGCCAGGGTCGCTGCCAATGGCTGCGCGCCACCCATGCCGCCCAGGCCTGCGGTGAGTACCCAGCGGCCCTTGAGGTTGCCGTCGTAATGCTGGCGACCGGCCTCGACGAAGGTTTCATAGGTGCCCTGGACGATGCCCTGGCTGCCGATATAGATCCAGCTGCCGGCAGTCATCTGGCCGTACATGGCCAGGCCCTTGCGATCCAGCTCGTTGAAGTGCTCCCAGGTGGCCCAGTGCGGCACCAGGTTGGAGTTGGCCAGCAGCACCCGCGGCGCGTCCTTGTGCGTCTCGAACACACCCACCGGCTTGCCGGACTGGATCAGCAGGGTCTGGTTGTCTTCCAGGCGGGTCAGCACCTCGACGATCGCATCAAAGCACGCCCAGTTGCGCGCGGCGCGACCGATGCCGCCGTACACCACCAGCTCCCTGGGGTTCTCGGCCACGTCCGGGTCGAGGTTGTTCATCAGCATGCGCAGCGGCGCTTCGGTCAGCCAGCTCTTGGCGGTCAGCGTGGTGCCGCGCGGGGCGCGGATTTCGGTGTCGCGGAACGTGGTCATGTCGCGGGCTCCTGTGGGAACGGGTCAGTGGTGGGCGGTCAGAGCCACCCCAGAAATTGGGCGAGGTAGGCCAGTGGAATGGCCAGCAGCAGGCTGAGCAGGGTGCGCTGCAGCCAGATCAGCAGCAGGTGGCCCAGGCTCAGGGGAATCCGCGTGGCCAGCACGCAGGGAATCGAGGCGGAGAGAAACAGCACGCTGCTCACCGAGACGATGGCGGTGACGAACTTGACCAACAGGTCGGCGTCCTTGAGCAGCATCGCCGGCAGGAACATCTCCGCCAGGCCGGCGGAGATGGCGCGGGCCACCTGCATGGGTTCTTCCAGGCCGAACAGCCAGGTCAGCGGGTAGAGCAGCATGCCGAGGGCGTCGAACAAGGGCGTGTATTTGGCGGCGAGCAAGCCGAGCAGGCCGACGGCGAGAATGCTCGGCAGGATCGCGGCGGTCATGCGCAGGCCATCGACGAAGGTTTCGCGCAGCGCGGCGCCCAGCGACGGCGCCACGCTGGCCTGCTGCATGCCGGCGCGCCAGGCGCTGCCCAGGCGGCTTTCACCGGGTTGCAGCGGCGCCTCGGGGGTGGATTCGGACGGCAGCCGCGACAGCGGATAGATGCGCGCGCTGATCGCGGTGACGGCGAAGGTCACCGCCATGGCGCCCCAGAAGTACAGGTTCCACTGGCCCATCAGGCCCAGGGTCTTGGCGATGATCACCATGAACGGCGCCGACACGGTGGAGAAGCCGGTGGCGATGATCGCCGCCTCGCGCACGCTGTAATGGCCCTGCTGGTACATGCGGTCGGTGATCAACAGGCCCACCGAATAACTGCCGACGAAGGACGCCACGGCATCGATCGCCGACTTGCCCGGCGTGCGCCAGATCGGCCGCATCACCGGTTGCATCAGCACGCCGATCAGCTCCAGCAGGCCGAAGCCGATCAGGAACACCAGGGCCAGCGAGCCGAGCGGCACGATCAGCGCCAGGCTGAGCACCAGTTTCTCGAACAGAAACGGCAGCATGTCCGGCCGGTACAGCGCCTCTGGGCCGAGCTGCAGCAGGTAGGCGGCGCCGATCAGCAGGCCGCACACCTTGAGCACGCTGAACACCGTATGGGTCAGGCTGCGCCGCCAGCTGCCATCCAGCCAGGGCGCCAGCGCGCCGTAGAGCATGAACAGCAGCGCCACGCCGATCACAAGCGGCCGCGCATGCAGTTGCAGGGCGCTGGCGGCGTGGTCGAGGAGGATGGTCGAGCGCCCGGCGATCTCGAACGGTACGAAGAACAGCAACAGGCCGATCAGGCTGTAGCCCAGCAGGCGCGCCAGGGCGCGCGGGCGGGACACGCCGGCGCTCAAGGGCAGCGGCTCAGACATGACGCGGCTCCTGGCCGCGGTGGGCGGTGGTGAACATCGGGATTTCCTCGTAATTGTTGTTGTGCGGGAAAGCGTCAGGCTCAGAGACTGAGCAGGTGGATCAGCCGCGCCGCCACCTTGGCGGTACGGTTGTCGATGTCGTATTCGGGGTTGAGCTCGGCCAGGTCGACCAGGCGCAGCTTGCCGCTGGCCTTGAGCCGTTCGAGCAGTGGCTCGAGCAGCTCCAGGCGCACGCCACGGGCGGCCGGGGCGCTGACGCCGGGTGCCTCGCAGGCCGGCAACACGTCGATATCGAGGGTCAGGTAGAGGGCATCGCACTCGGCGGCGAAGGCGTCCAGCTCGGCGCCGATGGCATCGAGGGTCGACTCGCGAATCTCATGATCCTCGCGCACCAGCACGTTCAGCTCGACGGCACGGGCGAACAGCGCGCGGGTGTTGCTGGCGCGGCTGACGCCGAGGCAGGCGTAGCGGAATGGCCAGCCACGGGCGGCGCACTGCTCGGCGATCTGCGCGAAGGGCGTGCCGGAGGAATGCACATGGGCCGGGTCGCGCAGGTCGAAATGGGCGTCGAAGTTGACGATGCCGATTTTCGGGGCGGCCATCCGCGGCGTGGGGTTGCCGGACAGGTGCTCGGCCAGGCCCGACCAACTGCCGAAGGCCACCTCATGCCCGCCGCCGATCACCAGCGGCAGATGGCCGGCGTCCAGCAGCGCGCAGACGTTATGGCCGAGGCGCGCCTGGGCGGCTTCCAGATCGCCGTCCTCGCAGCTGACATCCCCCGCGTCATAGGCCGGCGCCTGACGGTGCCAGGCCAGGTTGGCCAGCGCCTTGCGCACGCTCTGCGGCGCAGCGGCGGCGCCGACACGACCATGATTGCGGCGCACACCTTCGTCGCAGGCGAAACCGAGCAGGGCCAGGCCGGGCGGGCTGTCGTCGGCCAGTGCCTGGATGCGCTGGTGCCAGCGTGCGCTGTCGGCTTCCGGGTCGCTACGGCCGCTCCAGGCGGCCATCGAGTGACGGTCAGCGAGCATAGGTCACGACTCCATTGAACACGCGCTGGCGCAGGCGCCCGGCCTGCACCGCGTAGGCCAGTTCGGCCGGTTGCTGGATATCCCACAGGCACAGGTCGGCCGGGGCGCCGACGACGATGCGACCGAGCTCCGGCAAACCGAGGGCGCGGGCGCCATGGGCGGTCATGCCGGCCAGGGCTTCGCGCGGGGTGAGGCGAAACAGGGTGCAGGCCAGGTTGGCCATCAGCGTCGGCAGGCAGATTGGCGAGGTGCCGGGGTTGGCGTCGCTGGCCACGGCCATGGGCACGCCGTACTGGCGCAGCAGTTCGATGGGCGGCAACTGGGTTTCACGCAGCACGTGGAAGGCCCCGGGCAGCAGCACGGCAACGGTGCCGGCCTCGGCCATGGCTTGCACGCCCGCCTCATCCAGGTACTCGATATGGTCGGCGGACAGCGCGCCATAGCTTGCAGCCAGGGCACTGCCACCGAGGTTGGACAGTTGCTCGGCATGGGCCTTGATGGCCAGGCCGTGGGCCTGGGCCGCCTGGTAGATGCGCTCGCATTGCGCGGGGGAAAAGCCGATGCCTTCGCAGAACACGTCCACCGCATCGGCCAGTCCTTCACGGGCCGCCGCCGGGATCATCGCGTCGCAGACCAGGCTCACATAGTCGTCGGCGCGGCCGGCGTATTCCGGCGGCAGGGCATGGGCACCGAGCAGCGTGGTAAGCACCCGTACCGGTCGCAGCTCGCCGAGGCGACGGGCCACGCGCAGCATCTTCAGTTCGTCGGCAACGCTCAAGCCGTAGCCGGACTTGATCTCCAGCGTGGTCACGCCATCGGCCAGCAGCGCATCGAGGCGCGGCAGGCTGGCGGCGATCAGTTCATCCTCGCTGGCCGCACGGGTGGCGCGCACGCTGCTGAGAATGCCGCCACCGGCGCGGGCGATCGCCTCGTAGCTCGCCCCTTCCAGGCGCTGCTCGAACTCACCGGCGCGATCACCGGCGTAAACCAGGTGGGTGTGGCAGTCCACCAGCCCCGGGGTCATCACGCCGCCGTTGGCGGCTTCCTGGGCGCCGCCGGCCAGGCTCGGGTCGAAGCTGCTCTCCGGCCACAGGCCAGCCACGCGGCCCTGTTCGACCAGAACGGCCATTGCTTCGGGGAGCTGTTCGAGCCCGTCGAACAGCGTGACGTTGCGCCAGAGCCAGCGGGTGGTTTGAGAAGAAGCCATTGCAGATCGCCCTTTCTTGTAATGTATATACAATTAAGGGAAAGGCTCGAGATGGTCAAGTGCCTGGCGATAAAATGGTCAGCGGGACGGGGCTGTGGGCTTATATATGTATATACATTTGAGGGTCGCAGCAGGGCCGGCAGCGGGCTGGCGGCTCAGCAACGATCCTTGGGATAGCGCTGGCTGACGGGGAAGGCCGGCAGCCAGGCTTCGCGCCGGCTGGTCCAGCACTCGTAGGTCGGCTGCAGCTGATCGGGGGCGTCGAGGGCGCCCAGGTGTACTTCGATTTCATCACCGCTGTGGGCGAACAGCGAGGAGCCGCAGCGTGGGCAGAAGTGGCGCCCGGCGTAACTGTGGGTTTCGCCGCTGACCGTTACGGCCTGTTGGGCAAAGATAGCGGCGGCGTAGAACAACGCGCCGTGATGCTTGCGGCAGTCGAGGCAATGGCAGATGCCGACCCGCTCAGGCTGGCCCACCGCCTCGATGCGTATCTGGCCGCACAGGCAGCCACCCGTGAATCGATCCATGCCACACCTCCGCGCCCTGCAGGGGCTTGGCAAAAACTCTAGCAGGGCGTAGCGGTTCAGCGGTTCAGGGGCGATAGGCGCGCAGGAACATCTCGACGGTGGCGCGGGCGTGCTGCTCCTGCTGCGCCTCGGTTTCCGCTGCGCCACAGCCGATCAGCAGGCGGAAGTTGGCGCCGCCCTTGAGCAGGGAAAAGAATTGATCGGCGGCGAGTTTTGGCGACTCGATGCGCAGCTGGCCACTCTGGTCCATCTTGCCCAGCAGGCACTCCATTTCGGCAAGCAGGCGCTGTGGCCCAGCCTCGTAGAAGATCTTCGCCAGCTGCGGATCCTGGGCGCCAAGGCTGGTCATCAGGCGGTGCAGCTCGACCGATTCGCTGCTGTTGAGCAGCTGGCTGAAGCCGCGTGCGATGTTCAGCAGCACGTTATGAGCGCTTGCCCCGGCGGGAAATTCGAAGAACAGCTCGGGCAGTTGTTCCTCGCACCTGGCCTTCACCGCTGCGCAGAACAGCGTCTCCTTGTCGGTGAAATGGCTGTACACCGTGAGCTTGGAAACCCCGGCGTGGGCGGCGATGGCGTCCATGCTGCTGCCGGCATAGCCGTGGCGAACAAACAGGCATTTGGCCGCTGCGAGGATGGCTTCGCGCTTGGCGAGATCTTTGGGGCGACCGGGGCCGCTGGGTTGCAATGAAGTGTCTGACATCAGGTGATTTTAATACTGGACTGGCGAGTACGCTATTTTTAATATACTCGGCAGTACAAATATTAAAAAAGTTCCCGCTGAAAGGACGCTCATCATGTCTCGCCATGCTCTGTTTCGCCTTGCACCCCTGTGCCTGGCACTGTCCCTCGCTGCCTGCAGCGATGCGCAGGCGCCGCAGCCGGGAATCCGACCGGCCATGGTCGCCCAGCCGCAATTGGCGGCGGAGCAGGTGGACAGCTATCCCGGTGAGGTGAGGGCACGGCTGGAACCGGAACTGGCCTTCCGCATCGGCGGCAAGGTCACTCGGCGGCTGGTGGAAGTGGGCCAGCGGGTCGAGAAGGATGCGCCGCTGGCCGAGCTGGACCCGCAGGATGTGCGGCTGCAACTCGATGCCACCCGCGCCCAGCTGCAATCGGCTGAGTCCAACCTGCAACTGGCGCGCGCCGAGCGCGACCGTTATCGCACCCTGCAGCAGCGCGGGATGATCAGCAAATCCCTGGCGGACAACGCCGAAAACACCTTTCGCGCCGCCGAGGCGCGCCTGCGCCAGGTACGCGCCGAGCTCAGCGTTGCCGACAACCAGGCCGGCTACGCCGTGCTCAAGGCGCCGCAGAACGGGGTGATCGTGCAGCGCCGGGCCGAGGTCGGGCAGGTGGTGGCGGCCGGGCAGACGGTGTTCGTGCTGGCCGCCGATGGCGAGCGCGAGGTGCTGATCGACCTGCCCGAACAGGCGATCAGCAACCTCGCCATCGGCCAGGAAGTGGCCGTGGAGCTGTGGTCGCAGCCCGGCCAGCAGCTGGCCGGGCGTGTACGCGAATTGGCACCGGCGGCCGATTCACGTTCGCGTACCTACGCGGCGCGCGTCGCCTTGCAACGGTCGGACGCCCCGGTCGAGCTTGGGCAGAGCGCCCGGGTATTCATCGCCCGCAATGGCGACGTACCGCTGGCGGTGCCGCTGTCGGCGCTGAGCGCGGAACAGGGCCAGCCCTATGTCTGGGTGGTCGACCCGCAAACCTCCACGCTCAAGCGCACCGCCGTGCGGGTCGGTGCCTATGGCGAGAAGAGCGTGCCGGTGCTCGCTGGCCTCGAGGCCAGCGACTGGGTGGTGGTGGCCGGCGTGCAGGTGCTGCTGGACGGGCAACAAGTGCGCCCGGTGGACCGGCAGAACCGCGCCGTCGACCTGGCTGCCAAGGAGTAAGCGCCGATGTCGTTCAACCTTTCCGCCTGGGCGCTGCAACACCGCCAGATCGTGCTCTACCTGATGCTGCTGCTCGGCGTCGTCGGCGCGCTGTCCTACACCAAGCTGGGGCAGAGCGAGGACCCGCCGTTCACCTTCAAGGCCATGGTGGTGAAGACCAACTGGCCGGGCGCCACTGCCGAACAGGTGTCGCGCCAGGTCACCGAGCGCATCGAAAAGAAGCTGATGGAAACCGGCGAGTACGAACGCATCGTATCGTTCTCGCGGCCCGGCGAGTCCCAGGTCACCTTCATGGCCCGCGACTCCATGCACTCCAACGAGATTCCCGAACTCTGGTACCAGTTGCGCAAGAAGATCGGCGATATCCGCCATACCTTGCCCGCCGGTATCCAGGGGCCGTTCTTCAACGACGAGTTCGGCACCACCTTCGGCAATATCTACGCGCTGACCGGCAACGGTTTCGACTACGCGGTGCTCAAGGATTACGCCGACCGCGTGCAGCTGCAGCTGCAGCGCGTGAAGGATGTCGGCAAGGTCGAGCTGGTCGGCCTGCAGGACGAGAAGATCTGGATCGAGCTGTCGAACACCAAACTGGCCACCCTCGGCCTGCCGCTTGCCGCCGTACAGCAGGCCCTCGAACAGCAGAACGCGATGCCCGTGGCCGGCTTCTTCGAGACCGGCAGCGACCGGGTGCAACTGCGCGTCAGCGGCAACTTCGAGACGGTCGAGCAGATCCGCGATTTTCCCATCCGCGTGGCCGAGCGTACCTTCCGCATCGGCGACGTGGCCGAGGTCAGCCGCGGCTTCAATGACCCACCGGCGCCGCGCATGCGCTTCATGGGCGAGGACGCCATCGGCCTGGCGGTTTCCATGAAGCCCGGCGGCGACATCCTGGTGCTCGGCAAGGCGCTGGAAAGCGAGTTCACCCGCCTGCAGAACAACCTGCCGGCAGGTATGCAGCTGCGCAAGGTGTCCGATCAGCCGGCAGCGGTAAAGACCGGCGTCGGCGAGTTCGTCAAGGTGCTTACCGAGGCGTTGATCATCGTCCTGCTGGTCAGCTTCTTCTCCCTCGGGTTGCGCACCGGGCTGGTGGTGGCGCTGTCGATTCCCCTGGTGCTGGCGATGACCTTCGCCGCCATGTACTACCTGAACATCGGCCTGCACAAGATTTCCCTCGGTGCCCTGGTGCTGGCCCTGGGCCTGCTGGTGGACGACGCGATCATTGCCGTGGAGATCATGGCGATCAAGATGGAGCAGGGCTACGACCGCCTCAAGGCGGCGAGCTTCGCCTGGACCAGCACGGCGTTCCCGATGCTCACCGGCACGCTGATCACCGCGGCGGGCTTTCTGCCGATCGCCACGGCGCAGTCGGGCACCGGCGAATACACCCGCTCGATCTTCCAGGTGGTGACCATCGCGCTGCTGATGTCCTGGGTGGCGGCGGTGATGTTCGTGCCGTATCTGGGCGCGCGTTTGTTGCCGGATCTGGCCAAGCGCGCTGCCCTCAAGCACGGCAGCACGGGCGGGCATGACCCTTATTCGACGCCCTTCTATGCACGTGTCCGTCGTCTGGTGGACTGGTGCGTGCGCTGGCGCAAGACGGTCATCGTGCTGACCCTGGCGCTGTTCGTCGGCTCGATCTTTCTGTTCCGCTTCGTGCCGCAGCAGTTCTTCCCGGCCTCCGGGCGCCTGGAGCTGATGGTCGATTTCAAGCTGGCCGAAGGCGCCTCGCTGATCGCCACCGAGGCCGAGGTACGCCGCCTGGAGCAGCGCCTGGCCGGTCATCCGGGGGTGGACAACTACGTGGCCTATGTCGGCACCGGTTCGCCGCGCTTCTACCTGCCGCTGGATCAGCAACTGCCGGCCACCAGCTTCGCGCAGATCGTGGTGCTGGCTACATCCATCGAGGAACGCGAAGCCGTGCGCGCCTGGCTGATCGATGTGCTGCACGACGAATTCCCGAGCCTGCGCACACGTATCTCGCGCCTGGAAAATGGCCCGCCGGTGGGTTACCCGGTGCAGTTCCGGGTCTCCGGCGAGCATATCGACGAGGTGCGCGCCCTGGCCCGCCAGGTCGCCGACAAGGTGCGCGACAACCCCCATGTGGTCAATGTGCACCTGGACTGGCAGGAACCGAGCAAGGTGGTGCACCTGAACATCGACCAGGAGCGAGCCCGCGCCCTCGGCGTGAGCACCGCCGAGGTGGCCAACTTCCTGCGCAGCTCGCTCAATGGCTCGTCGGTCAGCGATTACCGCGAGGACAACGAGCTGATCGAAATCCTCCTGCGCGGCACCCCGGCGGAGCGCCAGGCGCTGCAACAGCTGCCGAGCCTGGCGGTGCCCACCGACAGTGGCAAGAGCGTGGCGCTGGCGCAGATCGCCACCCTCGAGTACGGCTTCGAGGAAGGGGTGATCTGGCACCGCAACCGCCTGCCGACGGTCACCGTGCGCGCCGATATCTACGGGCCTCAGCAGCCCGCCACGCTGACCAGTCAGATCCTGCCGACCCTGGCCGATGTCCGCGCCAGCCTGCCGGATGGCTACCTGCTGGAAGTGGGCGGCTCGGTGGAGGATTCCTCCAAGGGCCAGGCCTCGGTCGCCGCCGGCGTGCCGTTGTTCGTGGTGGTGGTGCTGACCCTGCTGATGCTGCAGCTCAAGAGCTTCTCGCGGATGATCATGGTGTTTCTCACCGCGCCGCTGGGGCTGATCGGCGTGACCCTGTTCCTGCTGCTGTTCGGCCAGCCGTTCGGTTTCGTGGCGATGCTCGGCACCATCGCGCTGTCGGGGATGATCATGCGCAACTCGGTGATTCTGGTCGATCAGATCGAACAGGACCGCGAGGCCGGGCTGGACAGCTGGAACGCCATAGTCGAGGCCACCGTGCGGCGCTTCCGGCCCATCGTGCTGACCGCGCTGGCCGCCGTGCTGGCGATGATCCCGCTGTCACGCAGCGTGTTCTTCGGGCCGATGGCGGTGGCGATCATGGGCGGGCTGGTGGTGGCCACCGCGCTGACCCTGCTGTTCCTGCCGGCGCTGTATGCGGCGTGGTTCCGGGTCAAGCCGAGCGACAGGACGCAGGCTGCGGGTGACCGCCAAGAGCCCGGTTCATGATTTTTGGGGGCTGGAAACGTCTAGTCCCGTGTCAGCAATAAGGCAGAAGCGGACGTTCCCTGCGTAGGGTGGACAACGCTCTTTTTGTCCACCAACCTCGCGCTCACACGCAGAATAAAAAAGGGGCTGGCGCGTAATGCACCAGCCCCTTTTCTTGCAGCTCGCCGATTACAGCGCGCCGAACACTTTCTTCGCCAGGCTGGTGGCCGCCGCCGCCGGGTTTTCGCGGATGCTGGCTTCCTGCTTGGCGATCATCTCGAACAGCCC
>Ga0207790_1000250_pt1 | contig 21403 bp, 19 predicted proteins | sample HigsolmetaGSP14D_FD_184842 | JGI IMG/M metagenome (GOLD analysis project Ga0207790, IMG submission 184842) | High solid enriched microbial communities from the Joint BioEnergy Institute, USA - SP1-4-D (SPAdes) | ecosystem: Engineered > Bioreactor > SSF (Solid state fermentation) > Aerobic >...
ACCGCGACCTGCTCTACGGCATCGGCGCGGAGGAGTTCGGACACGTCGAGATGCTCGCGATCATGATCGCGCAGCTGCTCGAGAAGGCCCCGGTCGAGCAGAGCGAGGCCGCTGCGGCATCCGACCCGGTTCTCGGCGCCGTGATCGGCGGCATGGACGTGCAGGCGGCCATCGTCGCGGGCGCAGGCGCCAGGCCGGTGGACAGCAACGGCAACCCCTGGCAGGGGTCGTACGTCACAGCGAGTGGCAACATGCTCGCCGACTTCACGGCGAACGCGAACGCCGAGATGCAGGGTCGCCTGCAGGTCGCGCGGATCTACAACATGACCGACGACCACGGCGTCCGCGAGATGCTCTCATTCCTGCTCGCACGCGACACGATGCACCAGAACCAGTGGATCCGGGCCGCGCAGGAGCTCCGCGAGGAGGGGGTCGAGGACATCCCCGTGCCCCTGAACTTCCCGCTCTCCAACGAGGCGCGCGAGCACTCGTACGAGTACATCAACTTCTCCGACGGGCATGCGGCCGCGGAAGGCTCGTGGGCGAGCGGCCCGACCCCCGACGGCAAAGGCGAGTTCACCTACCTCGACGGTCCCGATACCTCCGCGCCGATGCCGCCGCCGACGCAGCCCGACCCGCGCTTCTACGGAACGGACGCGAAGCCGAATCTCCTCGACAAAGCCGAGGGCGTCATCAAAGACAAGCTGTCCTGAGGCGTCAGGGATGCCGGGCGGCGAGGCCCGGCATCCCTCGGCTCAGATCGTCTCGATCGCGCCCGTGCCTTCGTCGTGCGGTTCGGACATGATGAACAGCCCGCCCGTCGAGTTCGCCGCGTGCGCCAGCTTCTCGAGCCACGTCCGGTTCAGGGCCGGCGCGCGGGACCCGTAGTACTTGAAGTCGAGGTCGGCGGACGGGTGGATCCAGACGGATCGTCGTCCGTCGCCGATGCTCGCGTCGTCTCGCCACGTGAAGAAGAAGGATTCGCCGCGGCGGAGCTTGTTGCCGATGACGACCTGGAGGTGGGCGAGCGCCCTGTCCTCGACTTCGGCCTTCACCTGGCTGCTGTAGTTGAATCGGCCCATGGGCGGCCCTCCGGCCGAGGAGCCCTCTACCGACCGCGAACACACCGCGCCAGCAGTGCTGCGGATCCGCGGGGCGGCGCTCCTCCGTTGAACAGCCACGTTCCTCGCCTCCGGCGCACCCCGCAACCCCCGGCGCGTCATGCGCCGGGAGTTGATGTCGGCCCGGGCGTGTCGCCCGGGCCGGCGTCAGCGGCGGGATGCCGGTACGAACGCCGCGCGCGCGATCCGGAAGACGACGACTGCGGCCACAACCCACGGACCCACGACGAGGAGCGGGTCCATCCAGGTGTGCTTCACGTCGACGCGGCGTCGCCCGAACCTCGACGCGATCGGGCGCCGCCCGCGTTCGCCGAACACCCCCGACTGGGAGAACGGATCATCGGGATGCCGCGAGAACAGCGATCTCACGTGCGCACCGGCCGACTCGACGCGATCGCCGAGGATCAGCAGCATCCAGTGCGGGGTCTGCCCCTCGCTGTAGCGCGCGTACGCGATGCGACGGATGACGCCCGACAGACCGTGGAGCGGTTGGGCGGTGCCGAACACCGGCGTGAGGCGTCGGTGTTCGATCGAACGCTCGCGACCGGCACCGCCGGGCTGCTGCTCGGGGATCTCCCAGTGCGCGCCCGTCTCGATCCCGGGCTGCTCGCGCGGGAAGGCGGGTCGGTCCGCCGGGTCGAGGTCCGCGCCCCACCCGGGGATGCGACGACGGAGCTCGTCGGGATCGGGGGTCTGGCCGGGCTTGTCTGCGGTGTACGGCATGGTTCCTCCTCGCTCAGGCGCCGAACGTGACGACGGGCTTGACGATGCCGTCGAGTTTGGACGAGAACACGTGGTACCCCTCGGCGATGTCCTCGAGGTCGAAACGGTGGGTGATGAGTTCGCGAGGGGCGATGTGACCCGCTCGGATGTGCTCGAGCAGCCGTGGCCACTGCCGCTTGACCGGCGCCTGATTGGCTCGGATCGTGAGTCCCTTGTTCATCGCGTCGCCGAATTTGATGGCGCTGAAAAGCGGACCGTACGCCCCCATGACCGAGACGGTACCGCCCTTTCGGACCGCGTCGATCGCCCAGTTGAGCGCCACGGGCGAACCGCCCTGGAGCTTGAGCTTCGCGGCCGTGACGTGCTGCAGGACGTGTCCGTCCGCCTCGGCGCCGACGGCATCGATGACGGCGTCCGCGCCGAGCCCGTCGGTCATCTTCTTCAGCGTCAGCACGATGTCGTCGACCTCACCGAAGTGCACGGTCTCGGCGAACGCGAACTCGCGTGCCTTCTGGAGGCGGTAGTCGAGGTGGTCGACGACGATGACGCGTCCGGCGCCCATCAGCCAGCACGAGCGAGCGGCGGCGAGACCGACCGGGCCCGCTCCGAGCACGACGACGGTGTCACCCTCGACGATGTCGGCGAGCTGCGAACCGAAGTACCCGGTCGAGAACGCGTCGGTGAGCAGCAGAGCATCCTCTGACGCGATGTCGTCGGGGATCACCTGGGGGCCGACGTCGGCGAAGGGCACGCGCACGAGCTCCGCCTGACCGCCGTCGAACCCGCCGGTGGAGTGCGAGTACCCGTAGATCCCGCCGATCGCCGTCGCGTTGGCGTTGACGTTGTGGCAGTTGGAGTACAGCCCACGCGCGCAGAAGAAGCATGAGCCGCAGTAGATGTTGAAGGGGACCATGACCCGGTCGCCGGGCTTGAGGGTCTGCACGGAGGACCCGACCTCCTCGACCCACCCGATGAACTCGTGCCCGAAGGTGTGGCCCACCCGGGTGTCGGGCATCATGCCGTGGTACAGGTGCAGGTCGGAGCCGCAGATCGACGCGAGCTCGACGCGCACGATGGCGTCGTTCGGATGCGCGATCACGGGGTCGGGCTTGCGGTCGACGCGGATCTTGTACGGTCCGCGATAGGTCATGGCCTTCATCGGTCCTCCTCAGGTTCCGGGCGAGCCTGGTCGCCGGGCACGCGAGGAGGGAGGGGGTTGCGCAGTGCGCGCGGACGTGTCAGCCCGCCGAGTACGCCCCGAGCTCGAAGCGGTATCCCATGCCGGCCTCTGTGAGGATGTGCCGCGGCTGGGCCGGATCCTCCTCGAGCTTGCGCCGCAGCTGCGACACGTACAGGCGGAGGTACCCGGTGTCGCTCACGTGCTCGCTCCCCCAGATCGTCGTGAGGATGGTCTGCCGGGTGACGAGCTTGCCGGGGTTGCGCAACAGGATCTCCAGCAGTTGCCACTCCGTCGGGGTCAGTCGAACGCGCTCCGTGTGATCGCCTGTCGTCTTCGTGACGCTGCGCGCGGCGAGGTCGACCGAGATGGCACCGAACTCGGTGATCGGGTCGGGCTCCTGCTGCGGCGCCCGGCGCGTCAGGGCGCGGATGCGCGCGAGCAGCTCATCGATCGAGAAGGGCTTCGTGACGTAGTCGTCGGCGCCGGCATCGAGAGCGTCGACCTTGTCGGCTGCTCCGGTGCGGCCCGAGACGACGAGGATCGGCGCCTCGGACCAGCCTCGGATCGCGTGGATCACCTCGATGCCATCGAGCTGCGGCATGCCCAGATCGAGCAGGAAGATGTCGGGATGGTGATCCACGGCGGCGGAGATCGCCTGCGCGCCGTCGGCTGCCGCGAACACCTCGTAGCCGCGGGCCGAGAGCGTGATGCGGAGCGCCCGGACGATCTGCGGATCGTCGTCGGCGATGAGGATTCTCATGCGTGCTCCTCCTCGGCGGCGAACGGCAGCGAGACCACCATCGTCAACCCTCCGCCCGGCGTGTCCTCGGGGGTGAGAGTACCGCCCATCCCCTCGACGAATCCCTTCGAGAGAGCGAGACCCAGACCGAGACCGGTGCTGTTGTCCGTGTCACCGAGACGCTGGAAGGGCACGAAGACGTCATCGCGCCGCTCGGGCGGGATCCCCGGGCCGTGGTCGATGATCCGGATCTCGACGACGCCACCGAAACTGCTGGTCGCCACCCGGACCTTCTCCCCCTCGGGAGAATGGCGGAGCGCGTTGGCGAGCAGGTTCACCACGACGCGCTGCAGCAGGACGGGGTCGGCGAGGACGGCGGCATCCGGTTCGAGATGTATGTCGACGGATGCCGGGCCGGCATCCAGCTCCTCGAGAGCCGGGAGGATCGCGTCGGCGGGATCGATCGCGAACAGCGAGACGGCGAGCGCTCCCGCCTGCAGGCGGCTGACGTCGAGGAGGTCGGTGACGAGCGAGGCGAGCGTGCCGAGGGACTCGTCGGCGGTCTGCAGCAGCTCGTCGCGATCACGGTCGCTGTAGGTGCCGCTGCGGAGACCGCCGACGGCGGCTGTCGCGGCCGCGAGGGGACGGCGCAGGTCATGGCTGAGGGCGGACAGCAACGCGCTTCGCACCCGGTCGGACGCCTCGAGGGGCGCGAGGCCGCTCGCGACCTCGGCGAGATCCTGACGCTGCAGCGCGGCATCGAGCTGAGAGACGATCGCGGCGATGATGCGGCGCTCGGAGGCCTGCAGATCGTGCCCGTGCAGCTCGAGCACCGCCCGCTCACCGATCGGCAGCGCGGTGTGATGTCCGTCGCGCAACGGCTCTCCGCTCGACGCGAGCGTCGTCTCGCCCGCCACCAGGCGGACCCCGGCCAATCGGAACGCCTCCCGGGTCCACTCCACGAGCGCCTCGATCGCGCCGCCGCCGCGCAGGACGCTGCCGGCGACGGCCTGCAGGAGCTCGGCCTCGGCCGCCGCCCGTCGCGCGACGCGTGTCGTCCGGGCGGCCCGGTCGACGACGACGCTCACGAGGATGCCGATGATGACGTAGAGAGCGAGGGCGAGCACCTCGCGCGGCGATTTCACCTGCACCGTGTAGAGCGGGTCGACGAAGAAGTAGTTGAGGGTCACGCCGCTGAGCACGGCGGCCCACAGAGCCGGCCACATCCCGCCGATGAGGGCGACCACGACGACGAGCAGCTGATAGCTGAGCACGTCGCTCGTGATCGACTCGGCCGAACGGAACGTCACGAGGAGCCACGTGAGCAGCGGCCCGCCGAGGAAGGCGAGCGCGAAGCCGGCGACCCGTCGGCGCATCGAGAGGGCGCCGCCCAGCCGCGGCAGAGCGAACCGGCCGCCCGCGGCGGAGTGGGTGACGATGTGGACGTCGATGTCGCCGGATTCGCGGATGACGGTGGCACCGATGCCCGGACCGGTGACGAGCGCCGCGAGTCGACTGCGGCGGCTCACTCCGAGGACGAGTTGCGTCGCATTGACCGACCGCGCGAACTCGACGAGCGCCGTCGGCACGTCGTCCCCCACGACCTGGTGGAAGGTGCCGCCCAGTTTCTCGACGAGCGCCCTCTGCTCGGCGAGGGCGCTCGGGTCGGCGCTGCGCAGGCCGTCGTTGGTCGTGACGTGCACGGCGAGCAGCTGGCCGCCGGCGGATCTCGCCGCGATGCGAGCACCCCGGCGCAGCAGGGTCTCGCCCTCGGGACCGCCGGTGAGGGTGACGACGACACGCTCGCGCGCCTCCCACCGACTGTCGATGCCGTGTTCGGCACGGTAGGAGGTGAGCGCCTGGTCGACTTCGTCGGCGAGCCACAGGAGCGCGAGCTCGCGGAGGGCCGTGAGGTTGCCGAGGCGGAAGTAGTTCGAGAGGGCGGCATCCACCCGCTCCGCCGGATAGACGAGCCCGCCCGAGAGCCGGTCGCGGAGAGCCTGCGGAGCGAGGTCGACGACCTCGACCTGGTCTGCGGTGCGGAGCACCTCGTCGGGAACCGTCTCCCGCTGCGGGGCACCCGTGATCTGCTCGACGACGTCGTTGAGGGACTCGATGTGCTGGATGTTGACAGTCGAGATGACCGAGATCCCGGCATCCAGCAGCTGACGCACGTCCTCCCAGCGCTTCTCGTTCACCGACCCCGGCGCGTTGGTGTGGGCGAGTTCGTCGACGAGGGCGACACCCGGACGCCGGGCGACCACCGCGTCGAGATCCATCTCCGTCAGCGTCACGCCGCGGTGAGTGACCTCGCGCCGGGAGATCTGCTCGAGGCCCTCGGTCATGCGCGCGGTCGCCGCGCGGCCATGCGTCTCGACGACGGCGATGACGACATCGGTGCCCTCGGCGGCCAGTCGCCTGCCCTCCTCGAGCATCGCGTAGGTCTTGCCGACACCGGGGGCGGCGCCCAACAGCACGCGCAAGCGTCCCCGTCCACCCACTGTCAGCCTCCTAGCCGGTCGAGGGCGAGATTGAGCTCCACGACGTTGACGGTCGGATCCCCGAGGTACCCGAGATCGGGTCCCCGGGTGTACTCCGCGACGAGGTCGCGGACCTCCGAGACCGGGAGCTCCCGGGCGGTGGCGACGCGCTCGACCTGGATCGAAGCGTACGCGGGGCTGATGTCGGGGTCGAGTCCGGATGCCGAGGCCGTCACCGCGTCGGCGGGGACCGCGGACTCGGGGACGCCCTCGAGCTCGGCGACGGCCTCCGTGCGCTCCTCGATGGCAGCGACGAGGTCGGCGTTCTCGGGGCCGAGGTTCGAGCCCGACGACGCACCGGCGTCGTAGCCGTCACCGGCTGCGGACGGCCGGGTCTGGAAGTACTGCGCGAGAGCGGCACCGTCGGCATCCGTGAAGGACTGACCGATCAGGGACGACCCGACGACCTCGCCCGAGGCGCCCCGCAGGAGCGAACCGTTCGCCTGTCCCGGCAGGGCGACCTGCCCGACGAGGGTGATGAGCGCGGTGTAGCCGACCCCGAGGACGACGGTCAGGACGGCCACGGCGCGAACGGCGACGAGGACGGTGCGCCCGGTGGCGCGGGAGGAGCTGTTCATGATGGGGAGTCCTTGTCTCAGAAACCGGGGAGGAGGCGGACGAGCAGGTCGATCAGCCAGATCCCGATGAAGGGGGCGACGACGCCGCCGAGGCCGTAGACGGCGAGGTTGCGGCCGAGGATCGATGAGGCGCCGCCCGCCCGGTAGCGCACGCCGCGGAGGGCGAGCGGGATGAGGACGATGATGATGAGCGCATTGAAGATGATCGCCGACAGGACCGCGGATGCCGGTGAGTGCAGGCCCATGATGTTCAGCGCCCCGAGCTGGGGGAAGACCCCCATGAACATCGCCGGGATGATGGCGAAGTACTTGGCGATGTCGTTCGCGATCGAGAACGTCGTGAGAGCGCCGCGTGTGATGAGCAGCTGCTTTCCGATGCGGACGATGTCGATCAGCTTCGTCGGGTCCGAATCGAGGTCGACCATGTTGCCGGCCTCCTTCGCGGCCGACGTCCCCGAGTTCATCGCGACGCCCACGTCCGCCTGCGCGAGCGCGGGAGCGTCGTTGGTGCCGTCACCCGTCATCGCGACGAGGTTCCCGCCCTCCTGCTCGGTGCGGATGTAGGCGAGCTTGTCCTCGGGCGTGGCCTCGGCGAGGAAGTCGTCGACACCGGCTTCCTTCGCGATCGCCGCCGCGGTCAGCGGGTTGTCTCCCGTGATCATGACGGTGCGGATCCCCATCGCGCGGAGCTCGGCGAAGCGCTCGCTGAGCCCGTCCTTCACGACGTCCTTCAGGTGCACGACGCCGAGCACACGCCCTGCGCCGGCGGCATCCTTCGTCGCGACGACGAGAGGAGTGCCGCCCGACTGCGAGATCGACTCGGTGCGCGCGGTCAGATCGGCGCGGATATCGGAGGCCAGCAGCGTGCCGCCCTGTTCGAGCCACCCGATGATCGCGGAGCCGGCGCCCTTGCGGATCGACGAGCCATCCGGCAGGTCGAGGCCGCTCATGCGGGTCTGCGCCGTGAACGGGACGATGACGCCCTCGGTCTCCCCGGTCACGTCGACGCCGCGACGGGTGGCGAGGTCGACGATCGAGCTGCCTTCCGGGGTCGGGTCCGCGAGCGAGGACAGGGCCGCCGCGCGGGTGAGCTCGGCCTGCGCCATCCCGTCGAGCGGGACGAACTCCGCTGCCTGACGGTTGCCGTAGGTGATGGTGCCCGTCTTGTCGAGGAGCAGCGTCGTCACGTCGCCGGCCGCCTCGACCGCACGGCCCGACATGGCGAGGACGTTCCGCTGCACGAGACGATCCATGCCGGCGATGCCGATGGCCGAGAGCAGCGCGCCGATCGTCGTGGGGATGAGGCAGACGAGGAGCGCGACGAGGACCGGGATGCTGACGGGCGCCGCCGCGTAGGACGCGACCGGGTTCAGGATCAGCGCCACGACGACGAAGATGATCGTGAGGCTCGCGAGCAGGATGTTGAGGGCGATCTCGTTCGGGGTCTTCTGGCGAGCCGCCCCCTCGACGAGCGCGATCATCCGATCGACGAACGTCTCGCCCGGCTTCGACGTGACCCGCACCACGATGCGGTCCGACAGCACACGGGTACCGCCGGTGACCGCGCTGCGGTCGCCACCGGATTCGCGGATGACGGGGGCCGACTCGCCCGTGATGGCGGACTCGTCGACCGACGCGATGCCGTTGACGACGTCGCCGTCACCGGGGATGAGGTCGCCCGCCGCAACGACGACGACATCACCGAGGGCGAGTTCCGCCGACGAGACGTCGTCGATCGTGACGCGCTCGGCCGCGGCATCCGTCTGCTCGTCGTAACCGGCGACGCGGTGGGCCACGGTGCTCGTGCGGGTCTTGCGGAGCGTCTCGGCCTGGGCCTTGCCCCGCCCCTCGGCGACCGATTCCGCGACGTTCGCGAACAGGACCGTGAGCCACAGCCACACCGCGATGATCGCGGTGAACGAGACCGGGACCGGCGTGCCGCCCGACTCGCCTGGCCCGCCCAGGAGGGGTTCGGCGACCGCGAGGACGGTGGTGAGGGCCGCACCGAGCCAGACGACGAACATGACGGGGTTCCGCCACTGCGCGCGGGGGTCGAGCTTGCGGAGAGCACCGGGGAGGGCGGCCGCGATGGCGGCGCCGTCGATGCCGCGCCGAGCAGCGGGGGTGGTTCCGGCTGCCAGTTCGGAGGTGGTGAGTGTGGACATGGGTCAGATCAGTCCTTCTGCCAGGGGACCCAGCGCGAGTACGGGGAAGTAGGTGAGAGCGGTGACGATGACGATCACGCCGATGAGCAGGCCCACGAACAGCGGCCGGTGCGTCGGGAGGGTGCCCGCCGTCGCCGGGACCTTGTCCTGCGCGGCGAACGATCCCGCCAGGGCGAGCACCAGCACGATCGGCAGGAAACGGCCGAGCAGCATCGCGACCCCGAGAGCCGTGTTGAACCACGGCGTGTTCGCCGTGAGGCCCGCGAACGCGGAGCCGTTGTTGTTCGCCGCGGACGTGAAGGCGTAGAGCACTTCACTGAAGCCGTGGATGCCGGGGTTCCAGATCGACGTCGACGTGACGTCCTCGCGGACCCCGGGGATCGCGAAGCTGAGCGCGGTGCCGGAGAGCACCAGGATCGGGGTGACGAGGATGTAGATGCTCGCGAGCTTGATCTCGCGGGGACCGATCTTCTTGCCCAGGTATTCGGGAGTGCGTCCGACGAGCAGACCCGCGATGAACACCGCGATGACCGCCATCACGAGGATGCCGTAGAGACCCGATCCGACGCCGCCGGGAGCGAGCTCCCCGAGCATCATGTTGAGCATCGGCATCATCCCGCCGAGCGCGGTGTACGAGTCGTGCATGGAGTTGACGGCGCCGGTGGAGGTCAGCGTGCTCGTCGACCCGAAGATCGTCGAGCCGACGATGCCGAACCGGACGTCCTTGCCCTCCATCGCCGCTCCGGCGAGCTGGGGCGCCGTGCCGCGACCGGCGAGTTCGAAGGCGGTCAGCGCGAGCGTCGACGCGAGGAAGAGCACGCCCATCGCGCCGAGGATCGCGTAGCCCTGCCGCGCGGAGCCGAGCATCGTCCCGAACGTGCGGGGCAGCGAGAACGGGATGATCAGCATGAGGACGATCTCGAAGAGGTTCGTCCAGCCCGTCGGGTTCTCGAAGGGGTGAGCCGAGTTCGCGTTGAAGAAGCCGCCGCCGTTGGTGCCGAGGAGCTTGATCGCCTCCTGCGACGCGACGGGACCGCCGGGGATGCTCTGGGTGGCGCCGGCGGCGGTCGTGACATCCGTGAAGCCGGCGACGTTCTGGATGACGCCACCCGCCAGCAGCACCACCGCCGCGACGACGGAGAGGGGCAGGAGCAGCCGGAAGGTTCCTCGGGTGAGGTCGACCCAGAAGTTCCCGATCGTGCCGCTGCGACGGAACGCGAGTCCGCGCACGAGTGCGACCGCGACGGCGAGACCGACGGCGGCCGACACGAAGTTCTGCACCGCGAGGGCGGCGAACTGCACCGTGTAGCCGAGGGTCGCCTCGGGCGAGTAGGACTGCCAGTTCGTGTTCGTGACGAAGGAGACCGCGGTGTTGAACGACAGCGCCTCGCTGGGAGCCGGGAGCCCCAGCGACCAGGGCAGCCACTGCTGCATGCGCTGCAGGCCGTAGACGGCGAGGACACCGATCGCCGAGAACGCCAGCACGCTGCGCGCATACGCCTGCCACGTCTGGCCGGACGCCGGGTCGACGCCGATCAGCCGGTAGAGACCGCGCTCAGCCCGGGCATCCTTCGGCGCACTGTAGACCCAGGCCATGTAGTCGCCCAGGGGGCGGTACGCCGCGGCGAGGATGAGGGCGAGAGTGGCGAGGGTGAGGACCGCGGGAAGCCACGCCATCAGAACTTCTCCGGCTTCACGAGAGCGACGAAGAGGTAGGCGAGGACGGCCACGCCGAGGACGGCGGCGGTGATGTCGAAGATGCTCACAGCCGGTCCACCGCCTTGGCGAACAGACCGATGATCACGAACAGGGCGAGGACGCCCAGGACGTAGACGATGTCGAGCACGAGGGAGGCTCCGTTTCGAGGACCGCAGGCCCTACTCGGGCCGTCGCGCCGGTGTGGCGCATCCCCGATGGAACACCTCGGCGAGGGCCCGTCCCGCGGTCCTCACGGAATCCATACGCCCCCGGGCGCGCTCCTCACGGGATCCTCATGCGAGCTCCGCTTCGCTGCCGAGCTCGGCTCAGCGCACGTCGACTCGGTGCCCGTCGACTCAGTGCACGTCGACTCAACGCACGTCGACTCAGTGCAGGTCGGCGTCGGCGGCGCCGCGGCGCCAGGCGGCGAAAGGCACCGTCAACCCCGCTCGGGAAGGCGCACACACGAACGGACCCGCCGACGCCTCGAGATCCGTCGCGAACGGGACGACCCGCACGAGACGCAACGCCTCCCCCGCGGCACCCGCCCGGACGGTCAGCGCAGTCCCGTCGCGGCTGATGCGCACGGTGATCCTCCGCCCGCTCCACTCGGGGACGGGGGCGAGCGACCAGTCCGACATGCCGTCCGTCACCACGGCGCCCAGCTGGAGAGCGCCGTCCGCGTACTCGATGCCCGCCTTCACCCAGCGGGTGTCGTCGACGCGGACGAAGAGCCCCGCCTGATCGAACTGCGCCTCGAACGGGATCTCGAACTCGACCTCCATCGCCGAGCCGTCCGGCAGCGGGGCGACCAGCGCGTGCTCGGTGTCGTGCACGAACCCGTACGAGGTGAGCCGCCACGCGTCGCTCCCCGCCGCAGCGGTGACGAGCAGCATCCCGTCGCGCGCCTCGACCGCTGCGGGCGGTGTCGTCCAGGCGCCTTCGGACCAGTCGATGGACGCGGTGGCTCGGGCGATCTCGCTCATCCGGCCAGGCTAGCGGGGCCGGTCAGCCCAGCCGGATACCGGCGGACTCGAGTGCACGGACCGCGGTGTCGAGCACGGCGGCGCTGTGGTCGAGACGCCGATCGCGCTCAGCGACGTCGTTCTCTTCGATCATGCGGACGAAGGCACGGAACTCCGCCAGCATCCGATGCGGCTCGTCGTCGAAGGTGAGGCGCTCGCTCGATCCGTCGCGCAGCTGCACCTCGACCGCCGGGATCTCGTTCGGCGGGCCCTCGAACACCATGACGCCGTCCACGCCCTGGATCTTCGTGCGAGAGGGACCCGGAGAATCCTTGGCGCACACGCACACCGCCGTGAGATCGCCGTAGCCGAGGACCGCCACCCCCGAGGTGTCGACACCTCGCTCCCAGCGCGGCGTGTACGCGACCGTGTCGGGTGCGCCCAGCAGACCGACCACGAGGTGCAGCGTGTAGATGCCGAGGTCCATCAGCGCCCCGCCGCCCGCGGCGGGGTCGAAGGCCGGGGCGACCGTCCCGGCACGGAAGGCGTCGTAGCGGGAGGAGTACTGCGAGTACTCGCACTGCACGAGCCGGAGCTCGCCGAGGCGCGGAAGGTTCTCGCGCATCCATTCCACGCTCGCGAGGTATTGGTTGTTGATCGCCTCGACGAGGATGAGTCCGCGCTCAGCGGCGAGCGAGTGGAGCTCGGCGAGGTCGTCGGTGCGCAGCACGAACGGCTTCTCGCAGATCACGTGCTTTCCCGCCAACAGCGCCCGACGCGCGACGTCCGCGTGCAGCACGTTCGGCACCGCGACCCACACGGTGTCGATGCGGCCGTCGGCGAGGCACTCCTCGAGGTCGGTGAAGACGAGAGGGATGCCGTGCGCGGCCGCCAGATCGTCGAGCTTCTCCCGGCTCGCCTCGCGACCGACGATCGCCGCGACCGTCAGCCCGGGAATGCCGGAGGCGTGGGGAAGGAACTCGGCGACGATCTTCCCCGCGCCGACGACGGCGAGCTGCACGTCAGACGGCCAGCCCGATGGCGAGCAGCACCACGCCGATGAGGGGCGCGGCGAGCTGGATCAGTGCCGCGCGCGCCTTCGAACGGTCCGACAGGAGGAGCACGAGACCCGCCGCGACCATCGAGCCCGCGCCCACGAACACCAGGGTCGCACCGACGGCGGTCGACCCGGTGGCGACGAAGACGATGCCGAGGAACACCGCGATCGCCAGGAACAGGTTGTAGAAGCCCTGATTGAAGGCGAACGGTTTCGTGATGTCGACCGTCGCGTCGGTCGTCCCGAAGGTGCGCCGCGCAGCAGGCCCGGTCCAGGCGATCGACTCGAGGAAGAAGATGTAGACGTGGATGGCGGCGCCGAGCGCCGCGAACACCAACCCGGCGATGATCATGGCGTCATCCTCTCAGATGACAGCCGCGGCCTCCAGGAGAGCTCGTGCCGGCAGCGGGTCGGTGATTCCCATCGGCTCCGCGCCGGTCCCGGGAGATCCGAGGAAGGCCAGCACGACCGGCTCGCCCGCGCGGTCGCGGACGACGCGGCCGGCATAGTGCGGCGCGGCGAGAAGCAGACTCGCCTCGTCGACCGGGGCCCCGCGGGGCACGGCATCCGTCCGGACGGCCCAGACGCCCTCGGCACCGTCCGTCGTCCTGGGGGCGCAGAAGAGCAGGACGGGCGTGCCGTCGACCTCCGTCACCTGGAAGACCTCGAGGTGGGCGAAGGTCTGCGCCGGGCCGCTCAGCGGGGGCTGCACCGTCCAGGTGTCGAGATCGGGCGACCAGGCGTGCCCCACGACTCCGCCGGTGGACGTCGTGCCGCCGGCGCCGCGGGCGGTGATCAGCATGTGCCAGCCGTCGCCGGCGGGATCGCGGAAGACCCACGGGTCGCGCCAGGCCTCTTCGGGCCACGCCGTGTCGCCGAGTTTCTCGTAGTACTCCCCCGCGGCGCGCAGGACGAACGCCTCGCGCTTGTCCCACCGGTGCAGGTCGGTCGAGGTCGCCATCCCGATCGACTCGATGTTCCGGGTGGAGCCTTCCTCGAGGAAGACCGAGCCGGTGTAGAACATCCGCCACAACCCGTCGTCTCCCTGGACGACGCAGCCGGTCCACGTGGCGGTCGCGTCGAAAGCGCCGGGTGCACCGGGGCCGAGCACTTCGCCGTGATCGGTCCAGTCGGTCAGATCCGTCGAGGTCGCGTGGCCGATGCGCGCGTGCCGATGACGCAGCTCCGGGTCGCCGAGCGACGTCGGCGCGCGCAGGTAGTAGAGGTGGAAGATCTCCCCGTCGTCGGCCACCCAGAAGTCCCACACCCAGTGGGTGTCCAGCGCAAAGGCCACCTCAGCCCTTCAGCGAGCCCTGGAGCAGCGCCGAGACGAAGTGGCGCTGGAAGACGAGGAAGATGATGAGCGTCGGCGTCAGGATGAGGAGCGACCCGGCGCACAGGAGCGGGATGTCCGTCCCGTACTGGCCCTGGAATGCTCCCAGCGCCCCGGCCATCGTCCGCTTCTCGGGATCGTTGACGAGCACGATCGCGAGCAGGAACTGGTTCCAGGTCCACAGGAACAACAGGATCGCGAGCGAGGACAGCGCCGGCACCGACAGCGGGATGTGGATGCGCCAGAAGAGCTGCCACGTGGTGGCACCGTCCATGCGCGCCGCCTCGGACAGGTCCTGCGGCATCGTGATGAAGTGCGCGCGCATCCACATGACCGCGAACGGCATGAAGAGGCCGATGAGCGGCAGGATGATCGCCCAGCGGGTGTTGAGGAGGCCCATGTCGCGGATCTGGAAGTACAGCGGCGTGATGATCCCCTCGAACGGGAGGGTCAGCCCGAGGATGAACGCGACGAAGACGATCCGACCGCCCGCGGGGCGCAGCTGGCCGAGGGCGAATCCGGCGAGCGTCGCGAAGAGGACGGCGGCCGGGACGACCGCGATCTCGATGAGGAAGCTCGATCCGAGGAGGGCCGCCATGTTCGCGGACTGGAACGCCGTGACGAAGTTGTCCCACCGGGGTTCGGCCGGCCATTCCAGACCGCTCGGGTAGGTCCCGGGTGCGTGGAGCGCCGTCACGAAAAGGCTGACGAACGGCATGACGGTGACGAGCATGAGGACGACCAGCAGGATGCGGCCGACCCATTTCTCGCGGGCGCGGACGATCACGATTCTTTCCCTCGGAGGATGCGCTGCAGCGGGAGGACGATGAGCAGGACGAGGGCCATGAGGACGATCGCGAACGCCGATGCCGTCCCGACCTCTCGCTGGTAGAACGCGAGGTAGAAGATCTGGAGGCCGGGGACGAGCGTGCTGTCGCCCGGACCGCCCTGCGTCGCGATGTAGATGATGTCGAAGCTGGCGAGCGCGGCGATGACCGTGACCGTGACGCAGACGGCGACCTCCTGGCGGACGCCGGGCAGCGTCACGCTGAGGAACTCGCGGAGGGGGCCGGCGCCGTCGATGCGCGCCGCTTCGTAGAGAGCGGGGTCGATCTTCGTCATGCCCGCGAGGATCAGGACGAGACAGAGCCCGACCTGCACCCACGCGCCGATGACGCCGACGGCGGGCAGCGCGGTCGAGAAGTCGCCGAGCCAGGCGCGGGTGAGTTCACCGAGGCCGAAGAGCCGAAGGAACTGGTTGACGACTCCGTTGGTCGACAGCTGCCAGCTCCACATGATGCCCGCCGCGACCAGCGGGATGACCTGCGGCAGGAACAGGACGGTCCGCGAGATACCGGCCAGACGGCTCGCGGCGATCGCGCGGATCATGTTGGCCGCGATCAGCGCGATGCCGACGGGGATGATGCTGAAGTAGATGATCAGCTCGAAGGCGTTGAGGATCGCTCCGGTCAGCTTCGGGTTGCTGAACACCTCGACGTAGTTGGCGAATCCGACCCAGGTGGCGGGGCCGATGCCGTTCCAGTCGTAGAACGAGTACTGCGCCGAGAGCGCGATCGGGCGCAGCACGAAGAAGACGTAGAAGCCGGCGGCGGGGAGCACCAGGAGGTACGCCGCGAGGCTCGCCCGGAGCTTGCGCCGGCGGCGGCGCTGAGCCGCCGCCGGGTCGAGCGCTGCTGCGCCGGTGGCGACCACCGGCGCAGCAGCGGGAGGAGCAGAGACCATCACTCAGTTCCCGATTTGGCTCTCGTAGTCCGACTGCACCGACGACAGGAGACCTTCCGGCGTCTGCTCACCGGCGACGAGCTTCTGCAGGTTGGGCGTCCAGCTCTGCGCGTAGATCGCACCGGTCGCGTTGGCGATGAAGTCCATCGCGCCGTTGGCCTTGCTCAACTCGGCGCCGGCGGCGAGGGTCGCTGCGGTCGTCGATCCCTCCTCGACGGGCGGCATGAACGCGTCGGCCGGGCCCATCGGGTGCGAGCCGCCGACCTCGACGCCGATCGTGCGCGCCTTCTCGTTGGTCGCGGTCCAGTTGAGGAAGAACGCGGCGCAGTCGGCGTGCTTGGCCGTGGCGGCGACCCCGAAGGTCAGCGGCGCCGACATGGCGCCGATCTGGCCGCCCTCTTCACGCGGGGGCATGAGGAAGAAGCCTGCCTCGCCCGGCATCTGCGTGTCGAGGTTGCCCGACTCCCAGTCACCGTCGAACATGAACAGCGACTCGCCGCCGATGAAGCGGCTCATCATCTGGGAGTAGTCGAGCGAGTTGATGTCGTCGGCGAAGAAGCCCTCGTCGATCCACTTCTTCAGGTGCGTCGTCGCTTCGAGGTTCTCGGGGGTGTCGATCGTGGCGTCCGGCTGCTGGAAGATCCAGTCGTTGATCTTCGCGGGGTCGCCGTACGAGGCCATGAGTGCCTGCAGCGGGAAGGCGAGGCCACCGGTCGCGCCGCCGTTGAACTGGGTGATGGGGGTGATCCCGGCATCCTTCGCGGCCTTCAGGTCCGCGTCGAACTCGTCGAGCGTCTTGGGCGCCTCGGTCATGCCGATCTTCTTGGCGAGGGTCTTGTTGTAGAAGACCCCCGTCATCGAGTAGTTGAGACCCAGTGCGTAGAGCGGTCCGTTGCCGCGACGACCGTCGGCGTCGACGCGCAGCTGCTGCAGCTGAGAGGCGGGCCAGTCCGTCCACCCGAACGCCTCGGCGTACGGGTCGAGGTTCAGGAGCAGACCGTCCTTCGCGAGCTCGGACATCTGCGGCAGGCGCATGAGGTCCGGCGGCGAGTCCTGCAGGACGCGCGGGGCGTTCTGGGTGATGACGGCGAACTGGTCCTCGCGGATGTCGAAGGTCACGTTCGGGTACTGCTTCGTGAACTCGGCGGTCAGGTCCTTCGGGAGCGGGAAGCCGGTCTCGAAGTAGCCGCTGAGGACGACGTCCTCGTCGCCGCACGTCGGCCCGTTCGCGCCGAAGTCAGCGGTGGAGGATGCCTGGGGTGCGGCGGTTCCCCCCGGAGGGGCGCACGCGGTGACGGCCACCGCGAGCGAGGTCAGGACCCCGGCGAGGATCAGCGGACGGAGAGGGCGCTGTGTGAGGCGAGACATCACTGTCTCCTTTCGGAAAACCACGGTGTTCGGGACGGAGACTCCGACGAGTCTCGGTGCTAAATCGCGTTAGCAAGGTCATGATGCGGCACACCGCCCGGCTGTGTCAATGGGCGCGGGGCGTGTCCTGCCTGCGACTTCCCGGCTCGGTCGGCCGTCCCGGCACCCCGTTAGGATCGCGGGAGACAGGAGGTCGCCGTGACGAAGAACCGCGTGACGCTCGCCGACGTCGCGCGCGCCGCCGGCATATCGCGGACGACGGCGTCGCTCGTCCTCTCGGGTCGCGGCGACGAGATGCGGATCGCCGAAGCGTCGCAGGAGCGCGTGCGCCTCGTCGCCGCCGAGCTCGGCTATCGCCCGAACATGATCTCGGCCGGGCTGCGGAGCGGGACGAGCCGGACGCTCGGCTTCATCTCCGACTCGGTCGCCACCTCGCAGCTCGCGGGCGACATGATCAAAGGCGCCCTCGAGGGGGCGCGACGCCACGGGCACATGCTGTTCATCGGCGAGTACGAGGGCGACGAGTCCGAAGCCGAACGCCTCGTCCACGCGATGCTCGACCGCCAGGTCGACGGCGTCATCATGGCCTCGATGTTCACGAGGGAACGAGCCGTACCGGCAGCACTCGCCCACCGGAACGTCGTCCTGCTCAACACGCTCCCCGACGGTCCGACGACCCGCGCGCACGCGATCCTGCCCGACGAATTGGATGCCGGTCGTCGCGCCGCGCGCCTCCTGCTCGACCACGGGCATCGGGACATCCATCTCATCGGCGCCGGCCCCACACTGGCGGAGGTCCCCCGCGAGACGGTCGCGGGGCGCGAGCGGCTGGAGGGGATCCTCGAGGAGTTGGCCGGGGCGAACGTCGCACCGGCATCCGGTCGCATGCTGAGCATCTGGCTACCGGCCGACGGGTGGAAGGCGACCGCAGACCTCATCTCCTCCGGCGTGCGTTCGGGCGCCATCATCGCCTTCAACGACCGCATCGCGTTCGGCGCGTACCAGGCGATAGCCGAAGCGGGCCTGACGGTACCGGGCGACTTCTCGATCGTCTCGTTCGACGATCATCAGTTGGCGAGCTGGGTGCACCCGGGTCTGACCACGTTCGCCATCCCCCACTTCGAACTGGGGCTGCAGTCGGTCGAGACGCTGCTGACCGCTTCTCCCGACGCGCTCGCCTCCGTCGAGCGGGTCCCCATGCCGCTACGGACCCGCGGGTCGGTGCGCTCCGCCTCCGCCTGAGCGCACGAGGACACGCGTGATCCGCTATCGTCTCAGCTAACGCGATTTAGCAGGGCTGCTCGGGTCGCGTCGAGAGGACCAGCATGGAGCATCGGAGCCCCCACTCGACCGGCATCCGGCACCCCCGCCCACCCTTCGACCCGGACGTCGAGCGCGCGCTCGACGAACGCGACGACGTCGTGACGGGCCTCGCACCGGAGGACATCGCGGCCCTCCGCGCGACGGCTGTCCTGCCCTCCCGAGACGCGTACACGCTCGGCGGCAGCTTCGAGGACCGCGAGCACGAGACCGTGGCCGCCGACGGCGCTCGCGTGCGACTCGTCGTCCTCACCCCGGCTGGTCGGCCCGGGCCGTTCCCGGTGCTCTTCCACATCCACGGGGGCGGGATGATCGTCGGCAGCGCCTACGACGTCCTTCCCGATCTCGGCATCCCGGCTCTCGAGCTCGGCCTCGCCATCGTCTCCGTCGAGTACCGGCTGGCTCCAGAGCACCCCTACCCCGCCGCCCTGGACGACGTCTTCGCGGGCTGGGAATGGGTCGCCCGCGAGGGGGCGGCGCACGGGTTGGACCCCGACCGGGTCATCGTGCAGGGCGTGAGCGCCGGGGGCGGGCTCGCCGCCGGCGCGGTCCTGCTGGCCCGGGACCGCGGGGGCCCTGCGGCGATCGGCCAGATGCTCGTCTACCCGATGCTCGATCACCGCAACGATTCGGCATCCGCCCGTCAGATGGAGGGTGCCGGCGCGTGGGACCGCCGCGCGAACGCAACCGGCTGGGCGGCCTATCTCGGCGGCCTGGATCAGGGAGCAGTGCCGGCCTACGCCTCGCCCGCCCTCGCCCAGGACCTGGGCGGACTTCCGCCGACCTTCCTCGAAGTCGGCTCGGCCGAGACCTTCCGCGACGAGGACGTCGACTACGCGCGGCGCATCTGGGCAGCCGGCGGCGACGCGGAACTGCACGTGTGGCCGGGCGGAGCGCACGCGTTCGACGCCCTCGTGCCCGACGCACCGCTCTCGCACGATGCCCGTGAGGCCCGCGTCCGCTGGCTCCGCCGCGTGCTGGGACGCTGACCGGCCCGAACGGCCGGACCGAACGGCCGGACCGAACGGCCCGCCTCGACGACGCCGAGGCGGGCCGTTCCGGATCGATCAGGACGCCGGGACGAGGACGCGGTCGATCGTGTGGATGACCCCGTTGGAGGCCTTGATGTCGATCGCGCGGAGGACGAGCTTCGGGTTCTTCAGATCCGGGGTCTCGTCGCGGAGCACGATACCGCGCGGCTCGATGGTGCCGCCGTTGGCCATCTCGATCTCGTGCGAGAACAGCACCTTCACCGGCGACAGCTTCTTACCGGCGACCACGTGGTAGAGCAGGATGTCCGTGATCTGCTCGCCCGTGAACGTCGAGGTGATGGTCTTCAGCGCGGCGGCCTCCGAGGCAGGGGCCTTGCCGGTCAGGTCCGTCACCAGCCGCTCGAAGGCGCGGTCGTTCGGCGCGAAGACCGTGAACGTCGACGACGGGTCGTCGAGCGTCTTGTCGAGGCCGGTCGCCACGAGCGCCTGCACCAGGATGTCGTAGTCCGAACCGTTCGCGTCGGGGGTGCCGCCTCCGGATGCCGCGACCGCGACATCCACGACGGTTCCCTTCGGCGCGGTGGCCTGGTGGGCGGATGCCGGCGAGGCCGTGAAGGCGAGCGCGCCTGCGACCACGGTGGCCAGAGCGATTCCGAGCTTCTTGTTCATCACGTTGCTCCTTCGATGAGAAGAGTCGCGCCCGGCGGACATGTCGGGCGCCAGTGATGTATTCGTGCCGATCCACCCGAACGGATGCACTCTCCGCAAGATTTCTCGTGCGCGGTCACCCGAACAACGGCGCCACCGGCACATCGAGGTTCGCGCCGCCTCGATAGCGCGCGGCGATGTGGTTCTCGGGCAGGCGCGGTCCGCGCTCGAACAGACGCTCGCGCAGGGTCGGGCCGCCCTCGAGGAGCCGCCCGCGCCGGCGCAGCTCGGGCACGACCAACTCGGCGAAATCGCGTGCCGTGTCGAAGGAGTGGTACTGCCGGAGGTTGATGCCGTCGATGCCGTCCTCATCCAGCCACCGCTCGATCTCGTCGGCGACGACGGTGGGGGTACCCGCAACGAAGAAGCGACCCTCCCGTCCCGTCGCGATCCCGTCGAGGAGCTCGCCGATCGTCGTGCGGGGACCGACCGTCGGCACGGCGTCCGCGGCGACCCCCGACTGCGCCAGGGCATCGCGGACGAGGGTGTCGCGGGCGAAGGCGGTCGGGTCGAACGGGAATCCGGCGTGGGCGAGGATGCCGTCGACGCTCGTGTTCTCGCGGTAGGTCCGCCACTTGTCGGCCGCTTCCTCCTCGGTGCGCCCCACGACGACTCCCGCCTGCACGATGAAGCGCAGGTCGTCCGGGCCGCGGCCGTGTCGAGCGGCCGCGGCGCGCATCTGCTCGACGTTGCGGACGAAGTCCGCCGTCGTGCGCCCGCCCGTGAAGACGAGCTCCGCATGGCGCCCGGCGAACTCGATGCCGGCGGGCGATCCCGTGGCCTGGTAGAGCACGGGAGTGCGCTGCGGCGACGGCTGGCTCAGGTGAGGACCCGCGACGCGGAAGTTCTCGCCCACATGGTCGACGTACCGGACCTTCGACGGATCCGTGTACGTCCGGGTCGCGGCATCCGCGATCACCGCATCGTCATCCCAGGAGCCCTCCCACAGCTTGTAGACGACGTCGAGGAACTCGTCGGCGATCGCGTAGCGACGATCGTGCGGGATCTCCTCCGCCAGCCCGAAGTTCCGGGCCGCGTTGGGCAGGTACGAGGTGACGATGTTCCACCCCACCCGCCCCCGGGTGAGGTGGTCGAGGGTCGACATGCGGCGCGCGAACGAGAACGGCGGCTCGTAGCTGGTCGAGAACGTGACGCCGAATCCCAGACGCTCCG
>Ga0207790_1000251_pt1 | contig 21385 bp, 21 predicted proteins | sample HigsolmetaGSP14D_FD_184842 | JGI IMG/M metagenome (GOLD analysis project Ga0207790, IMG submission 184842) | High solid enriched microbial communities from the Joint BioEnergy Institute, USA - SP1-4-D (SPAdes) | ecosystem: Engineered > Bioreactor > SSF (Solid state fermentation) > Aerobic >...
GCCAGGTTGATCAGCAATGCGTCCATGTCACCGGCGCGCAGTGCCACCGGACCCCGGCGTTCCGGCTTCACATCGCCGGTCCAGGTGGCCTGGTTGCTGTTCCAGTTGTAGGTGGCCTGCACGTTGCGCTTCTTCACCAGCAGCACCGAGCTGTCCTGGCTGGTCAGCGGGCGCAGGCGCTCGCCGGCCTGCTCGAACACGGTGCTCTGGCGCAGGTCGGCCAGCTGGTTCTTCACATGCAGGCTGTAGCGCCACTTGCCGCTGCCTTCAGCGGCCAGGGTCATCGTGCCGTTGGCCTGCATGCCCATGTAGTTGGCCTGGTATTCGGCATTGAAGGGCTGCAGGGCCATCGCGGGCAGGCTGGTCAGGGCCAGGCCGGCGGCGGCGATCCAGGTCACGGGGCGGGACAGGGTGCTCATCATCAGACTCCTTGGTATTCAATCAGGCGAAGGTCGATGCGATCCTCGCCGTCCTCGCGTTGCAGGATGCGGACAGGGGTGGGCACGCCATTGGCGATCCACAGGATGGTTTCATCGTTCCCACCGTTGCTGCGGAAGACCCGCAGCGCGTTGTAGGACAGGTCGCCCACGGCCACGTTCTCGGTCTGCGCGGCCGCCTGGTAGTCGTGCTGGCGCACGCGGCCGACATCGACGTAGCGGTAGTGCATGCTGCCGCCCGGATGGGCATCGCGCATGATCGCCAGGTTGATCAGCAGCGCGCTCAGGTCGCCGTTCTGCAGCGCGATGGGCTGGGTGCGCTCCTTTTTCAGGTCACCTACCCAGCGTGCGGTGCGCGCCTGCCAGTCATAGGTGCCGGTCACTTTCTTGCCCAGGAACAGGCCCTTGCGGACCGTGCTCTGGCTGAGCGGCACATACACGCCGGCGCGGTTCTCGAAGACGGTGCTCTGCTCCAGGTTCAGGCCCAGCACGCTTGCGAAGCCCCGACGGCCGACCACCTGCATGTCGATGCGCCACTGCGCGCCGCCGGTGTGGGTGACGGTCATGGTGGCATCGCCGGCGTCCTTGCCCTTGTACAGCGCCTGGTAGGTGGCCGTGAACGGCTGCAGCGCGGGCGCTTCCCAGGCAAGCTGCGGCAGCGTCGGCACGGCGGGCGCGTCGGCGGCCGCAGCGTTCGGCGCCGCTGCCGTGGCCGCAGGCTGCGTGGGGGTCTGCGCGGCGACGGGCCAGCCCGCGCACAGGGCAGCACACACCAGCAGGGCAGGGCGATACAACGGTGTCGTCTTCATACCGGGTCGTTACCAGGGGGAAACTGCAGGATGCCATCGCCACGGTCAGCGGCGCGTGTGGGCCGGCCTCAGCGGATGAGGGTTGCGTTGGAATCTAGAGTGAGCGGGCTAAACAGCGGGTGACCATCCAGATACAGGATGCCCTCCTGTTCAGCTACGCGGCCGCTGACCAGCAGCTGCAGGCTGGCAATCAGCAGCGGGTGCTCCACGGCCAGCACGCGTGCGGCCAGCGTGGCCGGGTCGTCCCCGGGCAGCACCGGCACCCGCGCCTGGGCCAGTACGCTGCCGGCGTCCAGCTCGGGAACCACCACATGCACGCTGGCACCGTGCTCGGCATCGCCGGCCTGCAGGGCGCGGGCGTGCGTGTGCAGGCCCTTGTGCCGGGGCAGCAGCGACGGATGGATGTTCAGCAGGCGACCGGAAAAGCGCGCCACGAAGGCCTCACCGAGGATCCGCATGTACCCTGCGCAGACGATCCAGTCCGGTGCGAAGTGGGCTACGGCGTCGCCCAGGGCGCGGTCGAATGCGGCGCGGTCGGCATAGTCGGCCGGCGTCGCCGCCCACCGCCGTGCCGGCTCCACCCGCTGCAGCGCGGCCGCGCCAGGACGGTCGGACAGCACGCCCACCACCTCGGCGGACAACGCCCCGGCGGCGATCGCATCCAGGATCGCCTGCAGGTTGCTGCCCTGGCCGGAGGCCAGTACGACCAGACGTGCGCTCATGCCGGCGGAAGATCCAGGTAACGTTGGCGGGGAGGCACGGGCATGACGCTCTCAGGCCGCCGTGGCGGCATCGAAAGCCTGCTTCACCTGCGGGCGCAGCAGCACCACCAGGGTGAACACCCCCAGCACCGTCCCCACCGGGGTGAACAGGCACGACAGCGCGGCGATCACCAGACAGGTGGTATGCCGCCGCCGCTGGGCCAGCAGCCGACCGCCCCAGACGACCAGCGCGGCAACGCTCAGCCCCGCGCCGACAATGAACACGCCCAGCAGCAGCATCACCCAGCCGCCCAGGCGCATCTCTTCCGGTGAGGAGGGCTGCCCGCCGGAGGTCATCGGCAGGGCGCCGTTGAGCATGGCGACGCCCATCACGATGTACAGCACGAAGATCAGCGAGAACAGCCCCATCAGGCCCGCCACCACGTAGTGGAAGATGGACAGCAGGCGCAGATGCTGGCTGTCCTGGACGCCCAGCGGTGCCATGGGCGGCAGCGGCGAAGCGGGCATGGCGGGGGCGTCGTAGGGGGTCTGGGGTGCGTCCATGCGGGAGATCCTCTGGGGGCGGGGGATGAAGACGGCGCAGCGGCTCAGCCGATGTGGACGCGCTCACCGCCGGTGGCGGCCGTCACCGTGCCGATCGTCCACTGCTCCAGGCCCTGTGCCTGCACCGCGGCGGCCACATCGGTCGCCTGCGCGGCATCCACGATCAGCACGAAGCCGATGCCGCAGTTGAAGGTGCGCCACATCTCCGCGTCGGCGACCGCGCCTTCCTTCTGCAGCCACTGGAACACCGGCGGCAGGGGCCAGCTGCGGGCATCGATGGACAGGCCCAGGCCCTCGGGCACCACGCGGATGATGTTCTCGGTCAGGCCGCCACCGGTGATGTGGGCCATGCCGTGGATCTGGGCGCCGTGCGTCTTGAGCAGGGCCAGGATGGGCTTCACGTACAGCCGGGTGGGCGCCATCAGCGCGTCCACCAGCTTGACGCCGCCGTCCAGTTCCAGCTCGGCCGGCTGGCCGGCGCGGTCGTAGATGCGGCGTACCAGCGAATAACCGTTGGAATGCGGGCCGGAGGAGGCGATGCCGATCAGCACGTCGCCTTCGCGCACCGAGGCGCCGTCCTTCAGCTCGCTCTTTTCCACGCCGGCCACGGTGAACCCGGCCAGGTCGTACTCGCCCGGGGCGTACATGTCCGGCATTTCGGCCGTTTCCCCACCGATCAGCGCACAGCCGGCCTCGGTGCAGCCGTTGGCGATGCCGCCGACCACCGCAGCAGCGGTGTCGATGTCCAGCTTGCCGGTGGCGAAATAATCCAGGAAGAACAGCGGCTCGGCACCCTGCACCAGCACGTCGTTCACGCACATGGCGACCAGATCGATCCCGATCGTGTCATGCCGGCCCAGCTGCTGGGCCAGCTTCAGCTTGGTGCCCACCCCGTCGGTGCCGGAGACCAGGACCGGCTCGCGGTACTTGCTGGACAGGTCGAACAGGGCGCCGAAGCCCCCCAGGCCGCCCATCACCTCGGGACGGAAGCTGCGCTTGACCAGCGGCTTGATGCGTTCCACCAGTTCATTGCCGGCGTCGATGTCGACGCCCGCATCACGGTAGGTGAGGGGAGAGGGGGCGGAAGACGGGCTGTTGGTCACGGGCGTCGGCGCTGGCAGGGGTGAAAGTGCGATTTTAACAGGCCACGTTGGCGCACAGGCCGTATTCGGGCAACAATTCCCTCCGGATACGCCGAACCGATGGAAACCCCGATGCCCCGCAGTCTGTTTCTGATGATGCTTCTGGCGCTGAGCCTGCCGTGCGCCGCACTGGCCCAGAGCGACATGCGCACCGAAGGCGATGTGGCGGTGGCCACCGGCGCCTACGAGGCCGAGGTGCCGGTACGTGGCCAGGCCGAGGCCGACCGCAACGGCGGGCTGGCGCGCGCGCTGGGCGAGGTGCTGGCCAAGCTGTCCGGCGACCGCAACGTGACCGCCCGGCCGGGCGTGGTGCAGGCGCTGCGCTCGGCCAAGGACTATGTGGACAGCTATGACTACAAGCAGGACCAGGGCACGGCGGCCAGCGGCGCGCCGAGCTTCCGCACCCTGCTGGTGGCGCGCTTCCGCCAGGACGACGTGGACGCGCTGGTCGCCGCGCTGGGTCTGCCGGTGTGGCCGCAGCCGCGCCCCAAGCCGGTGCTGTGGCTGGCCATCGATGATGGCAGTGGCCCGCGCCTGGCCAGCGTGCAGCAGGCCAACGCGGTGCGGCCGCTGCTGGCCCGTGCGGTGGAACGCGGCTTCAAGCTGGGCCTGCCCAGCGGCGGCGCCGCCGAACAGGCGCTGGTCGGCGCCATCTGGCGCCAGGACACCGCCGCGGTGGCCCGCGCCTCGGCGCGCTACTCCCCGCCGATGCAGCTGATCGGCAAGCTGTACCGCGGCAAGGATGGCGGCTGGACCGCCGACTGGGTGTTCGTTGACAACGGCCGTGAACTCAACCGCTGGAGCAGCAGCGACGGCAACGCGATGCGGGCGATGGCCACCGGCGCCGACGGTGCCGCCGATGCGCTGGTGCGCCGCTACGCCAAGGCCGGTGCGGCCACCGGGGCGGCGGGCAGCTACCGCATCGTGGTGGGGGGCATCGACAGTGCCGATGATTATCTGCGCCTGGCCGCCGGCCTGCGCGAGGTGCCGGTGGTGCGCAACATCGTGCCGCTGCGCGCGCAGGGCAGCCAGCTGGAACTCATGCTGGACATGACCACCGGGCTGGCCGGCCTGAACCGCATGCTCGGCGACAGCGGCGTGCTGGTGCCGGTGGGACCGTCCCTCACGCTGCCGGGTGAGGACCCGCAGGCGCCTGTCACCGCGAACGAGTACCGGCTGCGATGATCCTTACGCCGGAAGCGGAGATCGCGCAGTTCCTGCGCCGTCTGAAATATGTGCTGGTGGCTGGCGTGGTCGGCTGGGTGGTGTGGCTGCTGGCGCCGATCCTGACCCCGTTCGTGCTGGCGCTGGCCCTGGCCTGGCTGGGCGACCCGCTGGTGGACCGGATCGAGGCCACCGGGCGCTCACGCATCACCGGCGTGGTGCTGGTGTTCCTGGCCATGGTGCTGGGCATCACCGCGCTGCTGCTGATCCTGGTGCCGATGATCGAACGGCAGATCAGCACGCTGGTGGCGGCCGCGCCGCAGGCGCAGGCCTGGCTGATGGAAAAAGCCATTCCCTGGTTCGAGCAGAAGACCGGCCTGGAAGTGATGCAGTGGCTGGATCCGGACCGGGTGATGGAATGGGTGCGCAGCCACTGGCAGCAGGCCGGTGGGGTGGCGCGCTCGTTCTTCGGCTATGTGCAGCGCTCCGGTTTTGCGATGGTGACCTGGGTGGTCAACATCCTGCTGCTGCCGATCCTGGCGTTCTACTTCCTGCGCGACTGGGACATCCTGGTCGAGCGCGTGCGCTCGCTGATTCCGCGCAACCATGTGCTGACCATCACCGCGCTGGCGCGCGAGTCGGACGAGGTGCTGGGCGCGTTCATCCGTGGCCAGTTCCTGGTGATGGTGGCGCTGGGCGTGTTCTACGCTGCGGGCATGTCGCTGGTGGGGCTGAAGCTGGGCCTGCTGATCGGCCTGATCGCCGGGCTGATCAGCTTCATCCCGTATCTGGGCGCCACCACCGGCATCGTGCTGGCGGTGATCGCCGCGCTGGTGCAGGCGCAGGGCGTGGACCTGAAGCTGCTGCTGCTGGTGGGGCTGGTGTTCGCCGCCGGCCAGCTGCTGGAGAGCTACGTGCTCACCCCGCGCATCGTCGGTGACAAGATCGGCCTGCACCCGGTGGCGGTGATCTTCGCGGTGATGGCCGGCGGCCAGCTGTTCGGCTTCCTCGGCATGCTGCTGGCGCTGCCGGTGGCGGCGGTGAGCAATGTGCTGCTGCGCTATGCGCACCAGCGCTACCGCGAAAGCGACCTGTACGCCGGGGCCAAGCCGGCCATCGTGCTGGATGCCTACGTGGACAAGCAGACGATCATCGTCGAGCCGAAGGGTCCCGAGCAGACGTGATGCGGGCCGTGCCACAGCTGCCGCTGGCCCTGCGCTATCCGCAGGACCAGCGCCTGGAACGCTTCATCGGTGCACCCGATGGGGCGCTGGCGCAGCTGCAGGCGATCGCCGTGGGCGCAAGCAGCGACTGGATCTACCTGGAAGGGGCCAGCGGCACCGGCAAGACCCACCAGGCACTGGCCATGTGTTCAAGCGCCGAGCAGGCCGGGCGCCTGCCGACCTACGTGCCCGTGCCCGCCGTGGCCGGCCGCATGCAGGCAGCCCTGGAAGGGCTGGAGCAGCGCGAACTGGTGGCGCTGGACGGCCTGGATGCGATCGCCGGACAGCGCGACGATGAAGTGGCCGTGTTCGATTTCCACAACCGTGCGCGTGCGGCCGGCACCACGGTGCTGTACACCGCCCAGCATGCCCCGGAGACGCTGGGGCTGGTGCTGCCCGACCTGCGTTCCCGGTTGGCCCAATGCGTACGCGTGGTGCTGCAGCCGCTGGATGAGCAGGGCCGTGCGGCGGTGCTGCGCGAACGCGCGCTGCGCCGCGGGCTGATCATCGACGATGCGGCGCTGGAATGGCTGCTGTCGCACACCGGCCGCGAACTGGGTGGCCTGATCACGCTGCTGGATTGGCTGGACCGCGAATCGCTGGCGGCCAAGCGGCGCATCACCGTGCCCTTCCTGCGCCAGGTGCTGGAAGACGGCCGGCCGCGCTACTGAGCGGCCAGCTGGCGTTCCAGCGCCTGCAGGCGTTCCACCGTGCCGATGTCGGCCCAGTGTCCGCGATGATGCTGGCCGGTGACCCGGCCACCGGCCATCGCGTGCCGCAGCAGCGGTGCCAGGGCGAAGCGCGGCGGCGAGGACTGCACCCCGTCGACGGGACCGATCACCGCGCGCCAGTCGTGCACGATGGCAGGACGGTAGACGCCCACGCCCGCATAGGTCAGGCGCGCCGCATCGCTGCCGTGGCCGTCGCTGAGCCGACCATCGGCGTGCAGGAGGAAATCACCGCGCGGGTGATGGGGCGGGTTGTCGACCAGCACCAGGTGCGCATCGCCGGCCGGTTCACGCGGCAGCGCGGCGAACTCGACATCGGTCCAGATATCGCCGTTGATCACCAGGAACGGTGCCTGCCCCAGCACGGGCAGGGCATTGAGGATGCCGCCGCCGGTTTCCAGCGGCACCAGGCCCTCATCAATGAAGTGCAGCTGCAGTCCCCAGGCGCTGCCATCGCCGAGCGTGGCCGGGAACTGCGCGGCCAGCCATGCGGTGTTGACCACCACCTCGCGCACGCCCACCGCGGCCAGCCGCTGCAGGTGCCAGGCGATCAGCGGCTGGCCACCGGCCTGCAGCAGGGGCTTGGGCGTATGCAGGGTGAGCGGACGCATGCGCTCGCCCAGGCCGGCGGCGAAAATCAGCGCCTTCATGCGGCTGCGCCAGCGGTCATCGGGTGACCTGCAGCGGCGCGTCGCGCGCGCTCAGTGCCGGCTTGACCCGTTCCTCCAGCAGCCTGCGCAGGCCATCGAGCTGCGGGTAGCGCGGCAGCACCTCGTCCAGATAGCCGATGAAGCGCGGAACGTCGTCCAGATAGTGGCCCTTGCCATCGCGGTAGCGCAGGCGGCTGAAGATGCCCAGGCACTTCACATGGCGCTGGATGCCCATCCAGTCGGCGTCGCGCAGGAACGTGGCGCGGTCCGGTACCGGCAGCCCGGCTGCCTGCGCACGCGCGTGGTACTGCGCCAGCCACGCGTCCACCCGCTCCAGCGGCCAGCTCAGGAACGCGTCCTTGAACAGGCTCACCGGGTCGTAGGCGATCGGTCCGCACACCAGGTCCTGGAAATCCAGCACCGCCGGGCCGTCGGCCACGGGCATCAGGTTGCGCGGCATGAAATCGCGGTGGGTCATCACCTGCGCCTGGCCCAGCGCGTTGTCCATCAGGTGCTGCTGGGCCTGCTGCAGGCCCTCACGGTCGGCCGCGGTCAGCGGCAGGGCCAGGTGGCGCTGCAGGAACCACTCCTCGAACAGCCCGGCATCGCGCTGCAGCAGGGCCGGCCCGAACGCGCCGAACCCGTCCGGCACGGCCATGGACTGCAGCGCGATCAGCTGGGCGGTGGCGCGTTCAAACCAGGCGTCGGCGTTGTCGGCGGTGAGAACCTTGGCCAGCGTCGGCCCGCCCAGGTCTTCCAGCAGCAGCAGGCCGTGATCCAGGTCCTGGGCGCGCACGTCCGGCACGCGCAGGCCTTGCCGGGCCAGCAGTTCGCGCATGCGCAGCCACGGCCGCACATCTTCCAGCGCCGGGGGGGAATCCATCAGCACCCAGCTGCCGTCGGCGGTGGTCACCCGCCAGTAGCTGCGGAAGCCGGCATCCACCGAGGCCCGGTCGATCCGGGCCTGGGCGTCGCCCAGCTGGCTGCGGGCCCACTGCAGGCGGAGTGCGCTGCGCGCGGGGTCGTAAGCGGGATCGGTCATGCAGGTCGTCCGGGCGCGACGGCGCCGCAGCAGGTCGAAAGAAGAAGGTCAGCGGCGCGGGCCGCTGAACAGGCGCAACAGCAGCAGTACGGCGATGGCACCCAGCGTGGCGCCGATGAAGCCGGCCGGCTGGCCGGGTGCATACCAGCCCATGTACTGGCCGAACCAGCCGGCGGCCAGTGCGCCGACAATGCCCAGGCCGATGGTCAGCAGGCAGCCCATGCGCTGGTTGCCGGGCACGAAGAAACGGCCCAGCAGGCCGACGATGAAGCCCACCAGCAGGATGTAGATCCAGCTGTCGCTGCCAAACAGACCGTTCATGCGGGGTACCTGCGGGGAACAAGCACGCAGCCTGCCAAGGACAGGCTGCGTTCGTCCAGTGCCGGGGGGATCAGCAGCAGCCGTGCCCGCCGTGGCGGGTACCGCTGTCGGCGGCCACCGGCGAACCGCTGGTCTCACCGCGCAGGCTCGCAGCGTAATGCTCGCTGATCACCTTGGACACGCAGGCGGTGACTTTCTTGCCCATCGGAATGTGCAGGAATTCGTTCGGACCATGCGCGTTGGAGTGCGGGCCGAGCACGCCGGTGATCATGAACTGTGCGCCGGGGAACTTCTCGCCCAGCATGCCCATGAACGGGATCGAGCCGCCTTCACCCATGTACATCGCCGGCTTGCCGAAGAAGGTCTGGCTGGCTGCTTCGATGGCGTCGGTCAGCCACGGCGACATCGCCGGTGCGTTCCAGCCGCTGGAGGCCTTCTCCAGCTCCAGGGTCACCTGCGCGCCGTTCGGCGGATCGCGCAGCAGCGCCTGCTTGAGCAGCTCGCCGCACTGCTTGCCGTCGGCGGTGGGCGGCAGGCGCAGCGACAGCTTCACCGCCGTATGCGGGCGCAGCACATTGCCGGCCGATTCCAGCGGCGGCATGCCGCCGATGCCGGTGACCGACAGCGCCGGGCGCCAGGTGCGGTTGAGCACCAGCTCGGTCAGTTCCTCGCTCATCGGCTTGAGGCCGTCCACCAGCGGGAACTTGTCGAAGATGGCGGTATCCACCACGTCGGCCGCGCGCTGGGCCTGGGCCTGGCGTTCGGCCGGAATCTCCACATGCAGCCCGTCCAGCAGGATGCGGCCGGTGTTTTCGTCCTCGATGCGCGAGAGCAGCTGGCGCAGCAGGCGGAAGCTGGAAGGCACCACGCCGGACGCATCGCCGGAGTGCACGCCTTCGTTGAGCACCTTCACCGAGAAGTTGCCGCCGGTCAGGCCGCGCAGGGAGGTGGTGCACCACAGCTGGTCGTAGTTGGCGCAGCCCGAATCCAGGCACACCACCAGCGAGGGCTTGCCGATGCGGTCGGCCAGATGGTCCACGTAGGCGGGCAGGTCATAGCTGCCGGACTCTTCGCAGGCTTCGATCAGCACCACGCAGCGGGCGTGCGGCAGGCCCTGTGCCTGCAGCGCCAGCACCGCCGCCAGCGAGCCATAGATGGCATAGCCATCGTCAGCGCCGCCACGGCCGTACAGCTTGTTGTCGCGCAGCACCGGCTTCCAGGGGCCGAGGTCCTCGTCCCAGCCGGTCATCTCCGGCTGCTTGTCCAGATGGCCGTAGAGCAGCACGGTGTCGTCGCCGGTCTCGCTGCCGGTGGCCGGAATCTCCAGGAAGATCAGTGGGGTACGGCCTTCCAGGCGGACCACTTCCACCGTCAGGCCGGGGATGTCCTGCGCCCTGGCCCAGGTCTCCATCAGCGTCACGGCCTGTTCCATGTAGCCGTTCTGCACCCAATCGGCGTCGAACATCGGCGATTTGTTGGGAATGCGGATGTAGTCGACCAATTGCGGGACGATCTCGCTGTCCCATTTCTCATCGACGAATTGGCCGAGCTTGGCGCTGTCCATCTGAAACTCCGGTTGCATTGGCTAGACCCCCATTCTACGCCCCCTGCCGCGGGTGGCCATGTCAGGGCGGCCAGGACCTGGGGCGAAGGCGTGCGATTGCCGTCGCCATTGCCATCATGCGTTGCGGCAGCGGGGTAGGGTTTTTCCTACACGCGTTCGGGTATTTAGCTGGCTGTCAGAAACAGCTCTGGACGATAGGCTGTGTACATGTGGTGACGGACAGTGTTTCAACCGACGGGATTGCCGGTCGGAACCGTCTGGATCACAGGGAGTATCACGCCGTGCCTGGGTGGATCGTGTCGCCGGTACTGCTGCTGTTGATGTGGATGGGGCTTGCCCATGCGGCCGGCCCGGTTGACATCAACCGCGACGACGCCGGCGCCTTGCAGCGGGGATTGACGATGGTGGGGCCTTCGCGGGCCGCGGCGATCGTTGAGCACCGGCAGCAGCACGGGCCCTTCCGTCGTGTCGAGGACCTGACACGGGTGAAGGGCATAGGGAAAGGGATCGTCGAACGGAATCGACAGCGGATCGTCCTCGGGGAAATGAATTCCACGCGGTTTCCGGTACCCGGAGCGGTACCGGTGCGTTCCGTACCCAGGCGCTGATACCACGGATGTCGGGTGGGCAGGAGGCCGACCATGGCCTGCCGCATGATGCGGCGGGTACCGACCGACGCACGGATGCGTCAGCAATCACCAGGATGGTGGCATCACAGACCTGTGGAAGGGGCTGAGATAAACAACAGGGAACTTCACGGCCTCGTGCAGGATGCATGGCCGGCCCCCACTTACGCAGGATGCGCGGGGGAAGGCTGGAGGCCGACACGGACGTAACAGATGCCCGGTACGACACATGGCTGTGTCGCCGGGCATTCTGCTGTCTGGTCCCGGCCGCCCGGGGCGGGCCATTCCCGCGCGGGGCTGAACCGCCGCGCGGCCAGGTGTTGGAATCGGCCCCCGTCGGGTCCATCGTGTAGGCACGTCCGCTGCTCCCGCTTCCCATGTCTCTGCGTCCCCTCCGCTGGGTGGCCGGCTGCGCGCTGGCCGGTCTGTTGCCCGCCGCCGCGATGCCCGCCGCCGCCGCACTGCCCCCACCTGCCGCCAGCAGCACGCAGGAGGTTGCGGCGATGCTCGCCCGCGCCGCCCCCGATGCCGACCGCCACGTGCTGCAGCTGGCCGCGCGCGCGCTGCGCTGCGTGCAACGGCGGCCGGACGTGGGCATGGCGCGCACCCGGCTCGGGGTCATCGACTACTCGCGCCCCTCCACCGAGCGCCGGCTGTGGGTGTTCGACCTGGCGCGGCAGCGGCTGCTGTTCGAGGAATGGGTGGCCCATGGGCGCAACACCGGCGGCGACCGCAGCGAACACTTTTCCAACCGCGAGGGCAGCTACATGTCCAGCCTGGGCATGTTCACCGCCGCGGAAACCTATACCGGCGGCAACGGCTATTCCCTGCGCCTGGATGGGCTGGAGCCGGGGTTCAACGACCGTGCGCGCGAACGTGCCATCGTCATCCATGGCGCGCCCTACGTGAATCCCGTCGTGGCGCGTGGGCAGGGGCGGCTCGGCCGCAGCCTGGGCTGCCCGGCGGTGCGCCCGCAGGTGGCCCGCTCCCTGATCGACAGCCTTGCCGGCGGTGCGCTGGTGTTCGCCTATTACCCGGACCCGCAGTGGCTGCAGCAGTCGCAGCTGCTGGACGGCGGGTGCGGCGTGGACGGGAGCGTGGCCGCGCACTGACCCGCACTATCGGTGGGCAGGCGCGCCGTGCTGCAATACCGGCATGGACCCTTCCACAGTGCTGCACCACCCCTCCCAGGTCATTTTCCAGCAGGATTACCGCCGCGAGCGCTGGCGCAATGGGCTGGGCTGGACCCGCGAAATCCTGCGCCTGCCGGCCAGCGGGGCGGAATGGGCGCTGCGCCTGTCGGTCGCCGAGATCGAACAGGATGCCGCGTTCTCCGCCTTCCCCGGCGTGGAGCGCGAGCTGGTGCTGCTGCAGGGCAATGGGGTACGCCTGCATTTTGCCGATGGCCAGGTGGCCGAGGTCCTGCCACCGCATGGACGGGTGCGGTTTGCCGGCGAACAGGCACTGCAGGGCGAGCTGGTCGATGGGCTCACCCATGATTTCAACCTGATGTGGAAGCGCGACGTGCTCCACGCCGAGCTGCTGCATCGCCCGCTGGTGGGGCCCATGTACTTCTTCTGTGAGCCGGGTGTGGCGTGGGCGCTGCACCTGCTGGGCGGCCAGGCCGCCTTCGCCCCGGACAGCGGCCTGCCGCCGCTGCAGGCCGGTGACACCGCATGGCTGGCGGCGGGGCCGCGGCAGCGGCATGCGCTGCATGGCGGGGGTGAGCTGCTGGTCATCCGCGTTACCGCGGCGACAGCCGCGGCGTGAGCGTGCGCTGCGGCGCGTCGGTCAGTCAGTAGACGTCGCGGCGGTAGCGGCCGGCCTGCAGCAGCGCATCCCGGCCCTCGCGGCCCAGCGCCTGTTCGATCACCGCATCCACGGCCGGGGCCATCCCCTGCAGGCTGCCGCAGACCAGGATCGTGGCGCCTTCGGCCACCCACTGCTGCAGCCGGCCGGCGTGCGCCTGCAGCAGGTGCTGCACGTAGCGGTGCTCGCCGCCATCCCGGCTGAAGGTGGTGTCCAGGTGCTGCAGCGTGCCGTCGCCGAGCAGCGCCTGCAGTTCCTCCTGGAAGTGGAAATCATGCTGCCGCGTGCGCTCGCCGAACAGCAGCCAGGTACGGCGGGCGCCGGCCTGCGCCCGCGCATGCAGGTGCGCACGCAGGCCGGCGATACCGGTGCCGTTGCCGATCAGCAGCAGCGGCGTGGCGGGGTCCACCCCGTGGAAGTTGGGATTGCTGCGCAGGCGCACATCCACACGCCCCCCCAGCGCAAGGTGCTCGCACAGCCAGCCGCTGCCCAGACCGGGGGAGCCGTCGGGATGCTGCTGGCGGCGCACCAGCAGGTCCAGCATGCCATCGGCAGGCACCGAGGCGATGGAGTATTCGCGGTGGGGCAGGGGCTGGAGGGACGCCAGCAGCGCTGCGGCCGAGGCTGGCGGTGCATCGGGCAGATGCGCGCCGGCCAGCCGTTCGGCCAGCGGCACGCCGTGCCCATCGGGGTGCTGGCCATCGTGCCCATGCCGCTGCAACCACGCCTGCACGGTCTGCCGCGCATGGCGCGGGCCGATCTCGGCGATGTCGCCGGCCTGCCAGTCCAGGGCGGTGCCCGACGGTGGCTGCAGGCGCAGGTGGAACACCGGCGCGCCCGGGCTGCCGGCGTTCAACACGGTGCGCTGCGCCAGCCGCCAGGGCTGGTACTGCACCGGGCTCCAGTCCGGCTGGTCGCCGCTGCCGTTGCCGAGCTGGCCCAGCAGCTGCTGCCAGTGGCGCAGGGTGGCCGTATCGCCGTTGTCCACCTGCACGGTATCGAACAGCGCGTGCGCGCCGTGCCGGCGCAGCCAGCCGTCCAGCTGGTGACCGAAGGCGCAATACTGCGCGTAGCTGCTGTCACCCAGCGCCAGCACCCCGTACTGCAGATGATCCAGCGACACGGGCTCACGCATCGTGCGGCGCAGGAAGGGCAGGGCGTGGTCGGGTGCATCGCCTTCGCCGGTGGTGCTGGCGATGAACAGCGCACGCGTGTGCTGGGCCAGCACGCCGGCATCGACCTGGTGCAGCCCGCGCATGCGTACCGGTACGCCGGCCGCAGCCAGCGCGTGCGCGCTGCGATGCGCCAACGCCAGGGCGAAGCCGGTCTGGCTGGCCCAGACCAGCAGCAGCGGCTGTTCGCCCTCGGCCGCGTCCTCGCGCGGGCGGGTGCGCCACCACAGCCATGTGCAGCCGGCTGCATACAGCAGCACGCTGGCCAGGGCGGCGGGCCAGTGCAGCGGGCGTGGAACGGTCCAGCCGCCGCCGTCATCCAGGTGCAGGCGCAGCAGCAGCGCGGCGATCACCAGCAGCGCCAGCAGCACCAGCGCGTTGCCGAGCACGGCGCGGGCCGGACGGCGGCTCATGGCAGCAGGGCCTGGAAAGCGGGGCTGAGTGTTTCGCGTGGACCGTCGGGGCCGCGCTCGAGGAAGCGGGCGGGCAGCTGCAGCCGCGTCGCCAGCGCCATTCCCCGTTCACGGCCGAGTACGGTCAAGGCGGTGGCCCAGGCATCAGCGTGCATGGCATCGCTGGCCACCACCGTCACCGCTGCGGCGACGCGGGCTACCGGGTGGCCGGTGTGTGGATCGATGCTGTGACTGATCTGCTCGCCCTGTGCTTCATAGCGGTGCCAGCGGTCGCCGGAGGTCGCCACCGCCTGGTCCTGCAGGGCCAGCACGCGCGGCTCGGTGGGGGTGCGGGCATCCTCGTCCGGCGCCGATTCCACCAGCACGCGCCAGGCGGTACCGTCGGGCTTGTGGCCGAAGCCGAACAGCTCGCCCCCGACATCGACCAGCGCGGCCTGCACCTGCGCGCCGCGCAGCCAGCGAACCACCTCATCCACACCGAACCCCTTGGCGATCGCGGACAGATCCAGCTCCAGCCCGCCCGGCTGCAGCAGGGCATCGCCCTGCCAGCGCAGCTGCTGCCAGCCGCAGCGAGCGCGGGTGTGCTGCAGGTGGGCCGGCGCGGGGCGCTGCCGCGCGCCGGCATGCGCACCGAAGCCCCACAGGGCCACCAGCGGTCCCACGGTGGGATCGAAGGCGCCGTCGCTGGCCGCGGCCACCTGCTGGGCACAGCGCAGCACCTGCCGTGCCTGCGGCGGCAACGTGTGCCAGCTGCCGGCCGGCGCGCGGTTGAACCGGCTCAGGTCCGAGCCGGGTTCCCACGTACTCATCTGCGCCACCACGGCGTCCAGCCGGGCCTGGATGCCGGCGTGCAGCGGATGCAGGTCGCGCGGGCGCGGCACCACCACGCGCGCGCTCCAGGTGGTGCCCATGGTGGTGCCACCGAGCGTGGCGATATCCAGAAGGGTGTCGGTCATTTCACTGTGCAGCATGGCATGCGCCGGCCGGAGCCGGCGCCGCGCGGAAGGCCGGACGCTGCCCGGCCGTGGGAATCACTGCGGCAGCACTTCCAGCGTGGCCACGTAGCTCAGGCGGCGCTTGCTGGCCTGCTTGACCGAGCTCCTGTCGTCTTCGCTGCCGGTTTCCAGCCAGTACATGCCGGCCTGCGGCCAGGTGACGCTGAACTCGCCCTTGGCATCGCTGCTGACCTTGATCTCTTCCTGCGCGTTGCGGTAACGGGTAGCCCCACGCACGATCTCGAACTCCAGCCCGGCGGCGGGCTTGCCGTCCACCAGCACGCGGAAGCGCGAGGGTTCGCCGGCGAACTGGTCATTGGGATGGGACAGGGCGATCAGCTCGATGCCCCGGCCGGTCGGGGCCAGCGCGGTGTCGTTGGGCGCACCGTGGGTGACGAAGGTTTCCACCCGGCCGATGGACTGCGAGACCTGCAGGTTGGTCGCGTCCCGGGGCAGCTCGCCCAGACGCTCCACCGTGCCGCGCCAGCGCTTGCGCTCACCGTTCTGCTCATAGGTGGCGAACAGGCCATCGTTCACCGAGGCAATGCGGTAGGTGCCCTGCTGGCTCAGCTGCACATCGAACACGCTGCGGAACTTGCCGGTGGCGCCGTTCTGCGCTTGCACGGCGGTGCCGTCCGGTGCGGTGATCTGCAGCGACTCCAGGCGGATCGGCACGTGATTGAAATAGAACAGGTCGTTGGATACAGCGGCATCCACGGTGATCCACGGATCGTTGCCGGCGATGGTGGTCTGCGACGGCAGCAGCCACGCCTTGTGGGCCGATGCGGCGAACGGCAGGGCGGCGGCGAGGGCGGCGGCGAGGACAAGCATGCGTTTCATTGCGGACACTCCGGAAAGAAGAAAAGGGGGGACGCCTGCGGCGACGTGGATCAGGGTTTGACCGCCAGCGTGACCAGGCCCAGCTCGCTGCTGCCCTGCGCGCGGCCGCTGCTGGCCGCACCGGCCGGCCAGCTGAAGGGAATCTTCAACAGCTCGCGGCCGCCGACTTCGCGCACCGCTTCCACCACCAGCGTGTAGTTGCCGGGGGCCAGCTGGCGCAGCTCCGGGGTGCGGTTGCTGAACGACAGCGCGTGCTTGCCGGCCGGGCGGGTGGGACCGGTCACGCCGTCCACCGGCACCTGCAGGGTGCGGCCGCTCTTGCGCCACCACTGGCGCAGGTCGGGCAGCCACTTGGTGCCGTGGCCCTCGCTGTTGCTGGTCTGCTGGTACCAGACCGACAGGTTGGCGGCGACCTGCTGGTCGGCGCCTTCCACCCACACCGCCACATACGGGCGGTGGTATTCGGCCACGTTGAGCTTGGGGACTTCGACGTTGATGTCCAACGTCGCGGCGTAGGCCGGCGAGGTCGCCAGCAGGCCGCTGAGGGCGATGGTGAGGGTGACGCGCATGGACGGCTCCGGAAGGATGGGGGTCAGTGGATCAGCAACAGGGCGATGAGCAGCGGGATGAGCAGGCCCAGACCGACCAGCGGCCAGGTCAGGCGTCGCTGGCGGGCATGCAGGTGCAGCAGGAACAGGCCGGTGATGCAGAACACCAGGCAGGCCACGGCGAACACATCCAGGAACCAGCCCCAGGCGGGCCCGGCGTTGCGGCCCTTGTGCAGGTCATTGAGGTAGGACACCACGCCGCGCGAGGTGGACTCGTATTCCACCGCGCCGCTGTGGCGGTCGATGCTCAGCCAGGCATCGCCGCCCGGGCGGGGCAGCGACAGGTAGATCTCCTCGGCGGACCACTCCGCTGCGCGGCCGCCGATCGAGGTCTGCAGCTGCTGTTCCAGCCAGTGCCGCACCGGCCGCGGCACCGGCGCGTTGCCGTCCTCGCGGGCGCCGAGCCCGGCCAGCAGGGGAGCCGGCAGCACCAGCTGCCGGTTCTCCACCTGCGGGCGTGCTTCGATCTTCGCTGCGTGGTTGAGCGTGATGCCGGTCGCGGCGAACAGCAGCATGCCGATCAGGCAGACGGCCGAACTGATCCAGTGCCACTGGTGCAGCGTGCGCAGCCAGAAGCCGCGGTTGGCCTGGCGCTGGACGAGGGTGGCGGACGAATCGACGGACACGACATGCTCGGGCGGAAGCTGAAAGACGAATTACACCACTGATGAGAACGGTTCGCAATTGCGGATGAGGCGCGATCAGAAGGTGATGTTCACGCTCACCCACACGCTGCGGGCCTTGTCCTTGTTGTTGTAGTCGTCGGCGAACACCACTTCGTCGGTGCCATCGGCGAAGGCACCATCGCCGTTGAGGTCGGTGAAGGTGGCGGTGTAGGTGGTGAAATCGCGGTCCAGCAGGTTGTTGATGCGCGCGTTCACCGTCAGCCAATCGGTGGCTTCGTACGAGGCACCCAGGTGCAGCACGGTGTAATCCTTGTAGTACAGCTTTTCGCGGGTGACCGCGTCCACCCCGCGGTAGCGCCTGGAACGCGCTTCGGCGCTGAGGAACACGTTCAGCCGCTCACTGGCGCGCCAGTCGAAGGTCGCATTGGCCATGTGCCGCGCGCTGTAGCCCAGCGGCAGCCCCTTTTCGGCCCCGCTCTTCTGCTCGCTGTCGGTGAAGGTGTAGTTGCCGCGCAGACTGAAGCGGTCGCTGAGGGTCCAGCGGCCGGCCAGTTCCGCGCCCTGGATCACCACCTCGTCGATGTTCACCGTGCGCGTGCTGCTGGTGTAGCCCAGATCGGCGTATTCGCCGGTGGAGCTGCAGGCCAGGGTCAGCCCGGCGCCGCACGGCTGCGAGGCGATCTTGTCGTCGAAGCGGTTGTGGAACAGCGTGGCGTTGAACGTGTGGCCCTGCGGGTGCTGCCAGTACACCGCCAGTTCGGTGCTGGTGCTGGTTTCCGGCTGCAGGTCCGGGTTGCCGAACAGCGGGGTGGTGCCCTGGCCACCGAAGCCGGTCACACCGTCGTACAGCTGCGTGGTCTTGGGCGTCTTGAAGCCTGTGCTGACGCCGCCCTTCACCGTCCACTGCTCGTTGACGGTGAACACGCCGTACAGGCGCGGGCTCAGGTGGTCGCCGAACACCTGGTGGTCGTCATAGCGCAGGCCATAGGTGATGCCCAGCGGTTCGATCACCGTCCAGGTATCTTCGGCGAACAGCGAATACATGTTGTGGTCCTGCGTCTGCCCGGGACGGCCGATCTCGGTACCGAACACGCCATCGGTGAGTTCGCCACGGATCACCTGCGCGCCCACCACCGCCACGTGCGCACCGGCCGCTTCGAACGGCATGTCCAGCTTGGCGTCCAGCGTGTACTGCGCGCTTTCCAGGGTGCGCTTGGGGCGCGGCAGGAAGGTGGACGCCGCCAGGGCGCGGCGCTCGGCCAGCGGCAGGCCGGCGTAGGCACCGGTCCCATCGATCATCTCCAGCAGCTGTTCGCGCTCGGCCACGGTGAACGGCAGGGTGCGCCCGTCGTTGTTGGTGGCCACATGGGACAGCGAGACCAGGCTGTTGCCGAAACGCCAGCGGCCTTCGTGGGTCAGTGCCCAGGCGTCACGGGTGAAGGTCTGGGTGGGGCCGTAGCCCACGCGCGGATCGGCGCGCCGGCTCCAGAGACCGCCGTTGCCACGGCAGGCCGCCGCCGAGGCACCGGCCGCGCCGCTGCAGAAGCTGGAGCTGCGCCAGATGCTGGCCAGGCTGTCCACGGTACCCACCGGGTATTCCTCCACCCCGGCATCGTTGATCTTGATCGCGTTGTCGTATTCCTGCCGCGAGGTGTCGTAGTCCACGGTGAGGCGCTGTGCGTCGGTCAGGCTCCATTCCAGGCTGAGGCCGCCGGCGGTGTTGGTGTTGTCCACCGTCTTGCCGCCTGCGCCGAAGCCGAGCGTGCGCGTGTGCGCCGTGCCGGTGGGGTCCAGCACCGGCGCGTAGACCGGGTTGGAGGCCTTGCGGTCGTAGCCACTGGCGCGCGCGGACAGGTTGAGCACGCCGGGCACCAGCGGCCCGGTGACATACAGGTCGGCGGTGCGGTCATCGCCGAACTGGTCATCGGTTTCGAAGGTGGCGCCGAGCGTGACCGAGCCGCTCCAGCGGTCCAGCGCGCGCTTGGTGATGATGTTGATCACCCCGCCCATGGCATCGGCGCCGTACAGCGTGGAGGCCGGGCCGCGGATCACCTCGATGCGCTCGATCGCGTCCAGCGGCGGGATGTGGTTGAACTGGTTGCCGCCGAAGTTGTTCGGGTAGATATCGCCATGGTTGTTCTGGCGCCGCCCGTTGATCAGCACCAGGGTGTAATCCGAGCCCATGCCGCGCATGGAGATGGTGCCCTGGCCGGTCTTGTCGCGCGTTTCGCCCACGTCCACCCCTTCCAGATCGCGCACGGCATCGAGCAGCGTCATGTAGGGGCGGGTGGTCAGCTCCTGCTGGGTGATGACGGAAATGCTGGCGGGTGCGTCGGTGATCTTCTGCTCCACGCCCGATGCGGTCACCACGACCGTATCCAGGGTCTGCGGTGCGCCGGCGGCGACGGTCGCAGCAACGGCCGGCGACGACAGCGCGGTGAGCAGGGCGCTGGCCAGCAGGTGGCGGGGCAGGGACGAACGAACACGATGGCGCTGGGCCATGACAGTAACCTCGAGGGTGCAGGAAAAGGACGCCGCGCCGTGCGCAGCGATGAAGAGCGGTCAGACGGATGGGCGGCCGCTGCGGGCCGGGCAGCGTGCAGGCAGGGCACGCGGGGCCGGCAGCGTGCCGGCTGATGCAGCTCAGGCGCGCGGCGGCGCCTGGCCGTGCTGCACGCGGCGGCCCGGGCGCCCGGCAAGGCGTGCGGTCGGGGTGGCCGGGCGTTCCACGACCTCGGCGGTACGCATCGCCCGCGGTGCGCAGGCAGCCATCCATGCCGTTCCTGCCAGCAGGGCGGCAGCGCCGGGCGGCGGGCAGGGCGTAGACGGCAGCCGGCCCGCCTGCGGTCGGCGCAGCGGGGCAACGGTCACCTCACCGGTGGTGTCACGGCCGCCGCGCTCGTCCTGCGGGGCCTGCAGCGCGGTCTGCGCAAGCGCTACGCCGGTACGGCCCTGCAGCACCGGCAGGCCGGCCAGCAGCAGCGCCATCACCACCAGCCACAGCCAGGTACCGGACACCCGCAGGCGCAGTCCGCGCATGGCGGTGCCGGAACGGCGGGGGCGGTGGGGATGGCGCAACGTGGACTCCCGGCTGCCGGCGGATGCCGGTATCAACGGGGCGTGATTGTAGTGAGAGCCGTTACCATTTGCAAATGAGAACCGTTACTGTCGCGAGCGGCGCTGGCGTGTGCGGCAGGCCGTGGCGTGGACGCCCGGTCAGACCTGCGACCAGCGGCGCAGCAGGTTGTGGTACACCCCGGTCAGCTGCAGCACAGCGGCCGGATCGGCCTGGCTGCGACGCAGCCGCTCCAGCGCGGTATCGGTTTCCCACAGCAGGCGGCGCTGGGCCTCATCCGGCACCATGCTCTGCACCCAGAAGAAGGACGCCAGCCGTGCGCCGGCGGTCACCGGGTTGACCTGGTGCAGGCTGCTGGAGGGGTACAGGATCAGGTCACCAGCGGGCAGCTTCACCTCGTGCTCGCCGTAAGTATCGCTGATCACCAGCTCGCCGCCCTCGTAGTCGTCCGGCGCGGACAAGAACAGCGTGCAGGAGACATCCGACCGCAGATGGCCGTGCGCGCCGTGGGCCATCACCGCGCCATCGACGTGGAAGCCGTAGGTGCCCCCGCCCTGGTAGCGGTTGAACCGTGGCGGCAGGATCTTCAGCGGCAAGGCGGCGGCGAAGAACAGCGGGTGGCGCTGCACTGCGGCCAGCACCAGCGCACCCAGCTCGGCCTTCAACGGCGATGCGTCGGCCAGCTGCTCGTTGCGTTTGACCTGGGCGCCCTGCGCGCCGACCGTTTCGCGGCCATCGGTCCAGTCCGCGTGCTGCAGCTGCTGCCGCAGCAGCACCAGTTCGTCGTGGCGCAGTACGTCGGGTAAATGCAGGAGCATGGCCAGGTTCCCAGGACGGTGGGCGGGAGAAGCGCGGCACCGCACAACGGTGCCGCG
>Ga0207790_1000253_pt1 | contig 21295 bp, 21 predicted proteins | sample HigsolmetaGSP14D_FD_184842 | JGI IMG/M metagenome (GOLD analysis project Ga0207790, IMG submission 184842) | High solid enriched microbial communities from the Joint BioEnergy Institute, USA - SP1-4-D (SPAdes) | ecosystem: Engineered > Bioreactor > SSF (Solid state fermentation) > Aerobic >...
GGCCCCACCTGCTCCAGATAGAGCCGAGCCATGCTCGGCTCAGGCCATCGGCGCTACGGAACCTGCCTGCGGTCCATGACCCGGTGCTACGGGGCGATGAAACGGCCGCAGCCGTGCAGCTGGCGGGCGCCGACCGTCAGCATGGCCTTGGCCTCGAACGTCTCGCCACTCATGTCGTCCTGGCACGGCACCTGCTGGATGCTCAGCTTCACCGGCGTACCGTCGGCCGCGCTGCCGGCCCAGCCATCGGCACCGGCGCTGGGCTGCGTGACCTCGTACCGGGTCTGGCCGTAATCCACATCGACCGCCAGCAGGGCGCCGTCAGCGGCAACGTCCGCACGCCAGCCGGGCTCATTGCCCGTCGCACGGAACGCCCGCTGCGCCGTATCGGCGGCAACAGCGTCGCCGGTCCCTGCAGCCGGATCGGCGACGGTGCACTGACGCTCGGGCTGGCCTTTCAGGGCCAGCGTCGCCTCGCTCATGCCTCTGGTCCAGAACACATTGCCCTGCGCGTCGCCGTAGCGGGCCCCGGAAGCGGCCGGCTGCAACGTCATCGCATGCGTCGTACCGCCCACCACCACCTCGGCCGCATCGCTGCCCGTGAAAGTGGCATGGACCGGCACGCCATCGCACTGGTACTGCTGGCTGTGACGGTCCGCCGCCGCAGGCGTCTGCACCACCGGATCGGCAGCGCGGTCCGGCGCGGCCGACGGCTGGCACGCCGCGATGGTGAGCAGCGTCGCTGCGACGGGAAGGAGAAGAAGGGATGCGCGCATGGTGTACTCCTGTGATGCGATTGCTGCACACCACCGTAACAACTGCACGATGAAATCCGGATGAGGCGGCGCGGCGCTACGGCGGTGTACCCGTGCCGGCATCCGGCTGCGCCTGCCGGCGCAGCCGCTGGCCGAGCCGTTCCAGATTGTCCGCGGTCTGCGTCAGCTCATCGCGCTCGGCGGGCGGCAGCGCGTCCTGCAGCTGCGCGCGCAGCGCGCGCCAGGCCTCCGGTGCCTCGGCACTGACCCGGGCCAGCCGCGGCACCAGGTGCTGTAGTTCGTCCGGCTGCGGCAACCCATAGCCCGGCCCGGCCAGCACAGTGCCCGGCTGCAGCCACTGGCCGGAGGCCTGCAGCAGCTGCTGCAGGCGCTGCGCCGGCTCGCTGTCCGGTGCTGCCGCCCAGTTTTTCTTCAGTTGCGCGCGTGCGCGAAGCTCGGCACGGCGGTAGGCGGCCTGCTCCAGCAGCAGCAGCCCGGCACTGGCACGCAACGTGCCGCGCTGCAGCCACGGCGCACGCGTGCGTGCATCCAGCGCCAGCCATTGCCGCGCGTTGCCGGCCGGCAGCGCCAGCTCACCGCGCGCAGCGGCGAACAGCTGCGCGTAGTGCTGGTCGGCCGAGGCGAAGTAATAGCCTTGCGCCGTGGCTGCGGTGCGATCGGCCAGCACGCTCTCATCCAGCCAGCCCGCCCGCACCAGCCGCCGGCGCACGCCGGCCGGCGTGATGCGCTCGATCCCGGCCTGCTGCAGGGACGGGATCGCCGCCTGCAGGAGCTTGGCGGTTTCCACGGCGCAGTTGTTACCCAGAAAATAGTAGCGACCGTCGTAGGCCCAGTTCAGCTGTGCGGCGCGCTCGATCACCCCGGCAATCTGCGCCGGGTCCAGGCGCAGCGGCAGCGACGCCAGCCCACGCAGCTCCACCTGGGTGTACTCGTCGATGACCTGCTGCAGCGGCAGTACGAACAGGCGCGAGGGGTAGCCACCGGTCAGCCCCTGCCAGCCCGACAACTGCACGTCGCCCACGAACGCGCGGAAGGACAGCACGCGGTGATGCTGCAGATCAAGCCGGCAATCCGGACCGCGCGGCCGGCCCGGCCGGCAGATCACCAGGCGCAGCATGGTGTGCCCCCAGCGGCTCATCACCTGCTCACCGCGCTCGGCATGCAGGTAATCGATGGCATACACCCGCTCAGGCGCCAGCTGCAGCAGTTCAAGCGCGCCTTCGCTGGCACCGGCGGCCAGCAACGGCACCGCGTCCGCGCAGGCGGCCTGCGCCGGGAACGGCGGCGCACCGAATGTATCGCGCAGCCAGGCCGCCATGGCAGGGCGGCGACAGGCGTAGTCGGCGTCCTGCAGCCAATGCTCCACGTTGACCGCCAGATACTCGGCGGGCCGGTCCAGTTCGTAGCGGTCCGGGCTGCGTGCGGTGAACTGGTTCGCGGTACGACCCAGGCGCCAGGGACGTCGTTGCCAGCCTGCCAGCTCGCGCAGGTACGGTTGCCGTGACCAGCCACCGCGCGGTCCGCGGTCGGCAACATGCACCAGCTCGTGCAGCAGCGCGGCGACCGCTGCCGCATCAGCCGCAGCGCCGGGGTCGTCCAGCAGCGACCGCTGCAGCTGTACACGCGGGCCGTGTGCGCGGCCGGCGACATGCCCAGGCAGTGCCTGCGTCCAGCGCAGGTCGATGCGCGCCGGCAGCGCCGCCTTCACGCCCGGCGGCAGTCGCGCCATGGCCTGCTGCTGCACGTCGCCTGCCCGCGCTGCCTGCAGCGGCGGCAACGCGTCACGGTTGTCACGCAGCTCCAGCGCCTGCGCGCCGGGCAGCACCGCCAACAGCCACCACGCCCAGAGCGGGTGGCGGCGTCGCATCAGCGGGCCAGCAATGCCCTGGCCAGCGCCATGTCGCTGGCGGTGCGCGCCGCGCTGTCGGCATCGCGCAGCTGCAGCAGCGCCGCCTGCAGGCGCGCGCCGCGGATCTGGCCGTCGCTGGCCACGAACGCTGCCGCATCGTCACGTGCGGCCAGCAGCACCTTGTCATCGCCCGAGGAGCTGCCCGACGAGGCCGAGGACGCGCCGGAGGCCGAGCCGGCCGAGGTGCCGGCGAAGCTGGACGCCAGGCTGGCCAGCGGCAACGCCAACAGGGTCAGCAGCAGGAGGGATCGTGTCATCGGGGCGCGCTCGTTCAATGATGATGGAAGCGTGAAGATTACCGTCTCACGCGTTGCCGTGTCGCCTCAGCAATCGAACACTTTGCCGGGATTCAGCCGCCCGTCGGGGTCGAAGGCCTGCTTGACGCCCTTCATCAGTGCGATCTCCGCCGCGCTGCGGGTGCTGCCCAGATACTTCTTCTTGACCAGCCCGATACCATGCTCGGCCGAGATGCTGCCGTCGAACTCGGCCAGCACGCCGGCGAGCAGCCGGGTCACCTGTTCGCACTCGCTCACGAATTCCGCCGGCGCCATGCCTTCCGGCTTGAGCACGTTGATGTGCAGGTTGCCATCGCCGATGTGCCCGAACCACACCACCTCGAACTGCGGGTACGCCTCGCCCAGCAAAGCCTGGGTGCGCGCGAGGAACGCCGGCATCGCCGAAATGCGCACCGACACGTCGTTCTTGTAGGGCATGTAGCGCGCGACCGCCTCGGTGATGCCCTCGCGCAGGCGCCACAGCTGCGCGGCCTGGGCATCGCTGGCGCTGACCACGCCGTCCTCCACCCAGCCGTTGGCCATGCAGTCCTCGAACGCTGCCATCGCGGCCGCTTCCTGCGCTTCATCACCGGCGGCAAACTCGGTCACCACGTAGTACGGATAGGTCTGAGCGAAGGGCGCCTGCGCGCCATGGGCCAGCACATGCGCCAGCGCGCGGTCGGTGAAGAACTCGAACGCCTGCAGCTGCAGGCGCGCACGGAACGCCGCGAACACCTGCATCAGCACCTCGAAGCTGGGCACGGCCAGCAGCATCACGTTGCCCGGCGGCGGCGGATCGGTGAGCTTCACCGTGGCTTCCACGATCACCGCCAGGGTGCCTTCCGAGCCGATCAGCAGCTGGCGGAAGTCATAGCCGCTGGAGTTCTTGATCAGCCCCTTGTTGAGCTCGAGCAGCTCGCCGGCCGCCGTCACCGCCTTCAGTCCGGCGATCCATTCGCGGGTATTGCCGTAGCGGATCACCCGGATGCCGCCGGCATTGGTGGCGATGTTCCCGCCCAGGGTGCAGGAGCCGCGTGCGGCGAAATCCACCGGATAGATCAGCCCGTGTTCGCGGGCGGCGCCGTGCAGCGCTTCCAGCGCGATGCCGGCCTGCACCACCATCGTGCGATCCACGGCGTCGTACGCCAGGACCTGGTTCATGCGCTCCAGGCTGAGCACCAGTTCACCGTGCGCGGCCACCGCGCCACCGGACAGACCGGTGCGGCCGCCGGAGGGCACCACGGCCACCTGCTCGTCCGCACTCCAGCGCATGATCGCCTGCACCTGCGCCACGCTGTCAGGCAGTGCGACCGCCAGCGGCGCCGGGGTCCAGCGCCGGGTCCAGTCACGCCCGTAGTGCTCCAGGTCGGCAGGATCGGTCTTCAGCTTCAGGCCGGGACAGGCCTGCTGCAGCGTGGCGATGCGGGTATCGGTCATGGCAGTCGGTGTGATGCATGCAGAGCACGCAAGCGTGACAGCGCGACCGCCCAGCGTCCAGCCCCGACGCGGGCCGTCATCCGCCGCGTGATGGCTGCATCTGCAACCAGTTTTGCGGTGCACCATCGGCGTCCGCTTCTGGCATAGTGACAAGCCCTTGTCCCACTGGCCGTGCCGTCCCATGTCGCCGAAGAAGACCTCGTATCCCAAGCAGGATATCCGCGTGCTGTTGCTTGAAGGGGTCAGCCAGACCGCCGTGGATGTGTTCACCGCGGCCGGCTACAGCCAGATCGAGGCCCACGCCAAAGCGCTGCCCGAGGACGAGCTGAAGGCACGCATCGCCGAGGCGCACATCGTCGGCATCCGTTCACGCACCCAGCTCAGTGCCGAGGTGCTGGCGCATGCCAAGCGGCTGATGGCGGTGGGCTGCTTCTGCATCGGCACCAACCAGGTGGATCTGGAAGCGGCCGAACTGGCTGGCATCCCGGTCTTCAACGCGCCCTACTCCAACACCCGCAGCGTGGCCGAGCTGGTCATCGCCGAGGCGATCATGCTCACCCGGGGCATTCCGCAGAAGAACGCTGAATGCCATCGTGGCGGCTGGTCCAAATCGGCCAGCGGCAGCCACGAGGTGCGCGGCAAGACGCTGGGCATCATCGGCTACGGCCACATCGGTACCCAGGTCGGCGTGCTGGCCGAGTCGCTTGGCCTGCAGGTGATCTTCCACGATATCGAAACCAAGCTGGCACTGGGCAACGCGCGCGCGGCGGCGAGCCTGCAGGACCTGCTGACCCGCGCCGACATCGTCACCCTGCATGTGCCCGAGACGCCAGCCACGCAGTGGATGATCGGGGCGGCCGAACTGGCCGCCATGCGCCCGGGCGCCCATCTGATCAATGCCGCCCGCGGCACCGTGGTGGACATCGACGCACTGGATGCGGCGCTGGCCAGCGGCCATCTCGGCGGCGCGGCGGTGGATGTGTTCCCGGTGGAGCCCAAGGGCAACGGGGACATCTTCGAATCACCGCTGACCCGGCACGACAACGTCATCCTGACCCCGCACGTGGGCGGCAGTACGCTGGAAGCCCAGGACAACATCGGCGTGGAAGTGGCCGCCAAGCTGGTGCGCTACAGCGACAACGGCAGCACCCTGTCGGCGGTCAACTTCCCCGAAGTGACGCTGCCCGAGCACGCCGACAGCCTGCGCCTGCTGCACATCCACCGCAACGTGCCGGGCGTGCTGTCCAAGGTCAACGAGACGTTCTCGCGGCACAACGTCAACATCGACGGCCAGTTCCTGCGCACCGATCCGCAGGTCGGCTACGTGGTCATCGACATCACCGCCAGCGAGGCCCAGGCCGGCGCGGTGCGCGACGAACTGGCCGCCATCCCCGGCACCCTGCGCACCCGCGTTCTTTACTGAGACCGTATACGGCAGGCCGGGCGGCGCGTCAGCGCCCGGCCATCCGCCGCAGGCTTTCGTCGGTGTCCGGATCGGCGACCAGCGCGGCGATGTCGCGCCAGGCCAGCGCCAGCGATTCATCGCTGACCCGGAACTGTTCGCTGCCGGTGGCACGTACCCGGAACCGTACGTCGTAGTGCCAATGGCCGGGCACGTCCGCGCGCGCGGGAATCCAGTGCTTGTCCAGGTCCAGGATCGCCGGGTCATCCAGCACCAGCCCGTCCAGGCCGGATTCCTCCTCTGCCTCGCGCAGCGCCACGGCCGCCAGGTCGCGATCGCCATCCGCATGGCCGCCCAACTGCAGCCAACGGTCCAGTTTGCGGTGGTGCGTGAGCAGCACACGCTGCCCATCGGCGCTGACCAGCCACGCGCTGGCGGTGAAGTGCCCCTCTGGACGCTCGCGACGGAACGGGTCCTCGGCATCGTCCACAAGTGTGCTGAATTCGGCAGCCAACGCAGCGTGTAAGGGGGTGCGACGCGCATATACACGCAGCGCGTGTCGCAACTGATCTTCAAGTGGGACAACGCCCGGAGCGGTCTCAGACATGCACTGCCCGTGTTCAGCGAAAAGACCGGCCATTATCGCCAGAAAATGTTGCACGTGCGGCTTGTACAGTTGCTTCAGCTTTGGCTAAGGTACAGCGGCCCCTTCGCGTGGGCTTCACCAACAACACGTGCCGGCAACCACGCATTGCTGGCCACTTCTTCATTACTTCTGGGAATCTTGCATGCTGAAAGCTCTGTTGAGGGTCAAACCGGTCGCGCCGGCCGGGCACGTTGATGCCGGCGAACCCATCGAAGGCAGCCTGGATGGCGAAGCCACGCTGAAAAGGACCCTCACGGCCAAGCATCTCATCCTGCTGGGCATCGGCGCGGTGATCGGCGCAGGCATCTTCGTGCTGACCGGCCAGGCGGCCGCCAACCACGCCGGTCCGGCGGTGATGCTGTCCTTCGTACTGGCTGGCATCGCCTGCGCGCTGGCCGGGCTGTGCTACGCCGAGTTCGCCGCAATGATGCCGGTCTCCGGCAGCGCCTACTCGTATTCCTACGCCACGCTGGGCGAAGGCATGGCCTGGTTCATCGGCTGGTGCCTGGTGCTGGAATACCTGTTCGCCTCCGCCTCGGTGGCGGTGGGCTGGTCGGCCTACCTGATCAGCTTCGTCACCACCACGTTGAACATGCCGTTCCCGGATGCGCTCAGTGCTGCGCCCATCGCCTGGACCGGCAGCGAATTCATCGCTTCGGGCAAGCTGTTCAACCTGCCGGCGGTGCTGATCGTGGCGGCGGTAACCGGTCTTCTGTACGTGGGCGTGACCCAGTCCGCGTTCGTCAACGCGATCATCGTCGCCATCAAGGTCACCGTCATCTGCCTGTTCATCGGCTTCGGCGCGGCGCACATCGACCCGGCCAACTGGCAGCCGTTCATTCCGGAAAACACCGGCGTGTCGGGTGAGTTCGGCTGGAGCGGCGTCTTCCGTGCCGCCACCATCGTGTTCTTCGCCTACATCGGCTTCGATGCGGTCTCCACCGCCGCCGGTGAAACCAAGGACCCGCAGCGCAACATGCCGATCGGCCTGCTCGGCTCGCTGGCGGTGTGCACCGTGGTGTACATCATCGTGTGCGCGGTGCTGACCGGCATGATGCCGTACCACCTGCTGGGCACCGACAAGCCGGTGGCCACCGCACTGGAGCCGTATGCCTCGCTGTCGTGGCTGAAGACCGCCGTGGAGATCGGCGCCATCGCCGGCCTGTCCTCGGTGGTGCTGGTGATGATGATGGGCCAGACCCGCATCGCCTACACCATTTCCCGCGATGGCCTGCTGCCGCGCTTCTTCGGCAAGGTCCACGGCCGGTTCCGCACCCCCTACGTGGCCACCGTCGTGGTCGGCGTGATCGCCGCCGCGCTGGCCGGCACGGTGCCGCTGAACGTGCTGGGCGAGCTGGTGTCGATGGGCACGCTGCTGGCCTTCGCCACGGTCTGCATCGGCGTGCTGGTACTGCGCCGCACCCGCCCGGACATGCATCGCCCGTTCCGCGTGCCGGTGGCATGGCTGATCTGCCCGCTCGGCGCGGCGGCCTGCCTGTTCCTGTTCTGGCAGGCCTTCGCGGTGCATTGGCATCTGTTCGTGGGCTGGACCGTGCTGGGCATGCTGATCTACCTGCTGTACGGCATGCGCAACAGCAAGCTGGCCAAGTCCGCCTGAGTGCCCGCAACGGGCCGGCCCCACGGCCGGCCCGTTCCACGTCATCCGCCTGAAGAAACCACATTCCATGTTCAAGCAACTCTGGGCCACCAAGCATCCGCACGCCGCCCATGAAGACGCCAACGGGCTCAGCCTGACCCGCACGCTGGGCCCCTGGGGCCTGACCGCGCTGGGCATCGGCGCGGTCATCGGCGGCGGCATCTTCGTCATCACCGGCCAGGCGGCGGCCAACCATGCCGGCCCGGCGATCATGCTCTCGTTCGTGCTGGCGGCCATCTGCTGCGCGTTCTGCGCGTTGGCCTATGCCGAGTTCGCCTCCATGGTGCCGGTCTCCGGCAGCGCCTACACCTACACCTACGCCACCTTCGGCGAACTGTCGGCCTGGTTCATCGGCTGGATGCTGGTGCTGGAATACGGCGTTTCGGCCTCGGCCGTGGCGGTCAGCTGGACCGGCTACTTCCTCAGCCTGCTCAGCCATTTCGACATCCACCTGCCAGCGGCGCTGGTCAACGCGCCGCTGGATGCGCAGCTGCGCCCCACCGGTGCCATCGCCAACCTGCCGGCGGCGATCCTGGTGCTGCTGCTCACCTGGCTGTGCTACGTGGGCATCCGCAAATCCTCGGCGATGAACATGGCCATGGTGCTGCTCAAGACCGGCCTGATCATCCTGGTGATCCTGGTCGGCTGGAAGTACATCGATACCGCGAACTGGACGCCGTTCATTCCGGACAACGAAGGGCCTGGCCGCTACGGCATGGAAGGCGTGCTGCGCGGTGCGGCCATGGTGTTCTTCGCCTACATCGGGTTCGAGGCGGTGTCGGTGGCTGCGCAGGAATCGCACCGGCCGCAGCGCGACATGCCGATCGGCATGATGCTCTCGCTGGTCGTGTGCACCGTGCTGTACATCGCCATGGCGGCGGTGATGACCGGCCTGGTCCCCTACACCCTGCTGGGTACCGCCGAACCGGTGGTCACCGCGGTCGCCGCGCATCCGCAGCTGGGCTGGCTGCGGGTGGTGGTGGAGATCGGTGCGCTGGTCGGGCTGTCCTCGGTGGTGCTGGTGATGATCATCGCGCAGCCGCGCATCTTCATGATCATGGGCCGCGACGGCCTGCTGCCGCCGGTATTCACCCGCATCCATCCCACCTACCGCACGCCGCACATCAACACCGTGATCACCGGCATCGGCATCGCCCTGCTGGCGGCGCTGTTCCCGCTGGACATCCTGGGCGAACTGACCTCGATGGGTACGCTGATCGCCTTCGCCGCGGTCTGCGCCGGCGTGCTCGTGCTGCGCCGGACCCAGCCGGACCTGCCACGTCCGTTCCGCATCCGCGGCGCCTGGCTGGTCTGCAGCCTGGGGGTGCTCAGCTGCCTGGCCCTGCTGTCGGCCATGACGATGCACAACTGGATGCTGATGGGGGGCTGGACGCTGGCCGGTTTTGCGATCTACTTCGCCTACGGTCACAAGCACAGCCGCCTGCGCGGCCGGTAAGTCACGGATATGAATGGCCCTGTCCGCGCCGTGCGGGCAGGGCCACACGACCCGCCGCCGCAGCGCGATTGGCCGTAAAATAGCGCCATGAACACCCCGACCGCCCCGTATGACACCGCCCGGCTGAGCGCCCTGGCCCAGCTGCTGATCGACAACGTGCGCGAGCTGGCCCAGGCCGGCTGGACCCCGGCGACCAGCAGCAACTTCTCCCACCGCCTGGATGAGCACCATGCCGCCATCACCGTGTCCGGCAAGGACAAGGGGCGACTGGTCGAGGATGACATCATGGTGGTGGATTTCGATGGCAAGGCCGTCGGACGCCCGCTGCGCCCGTCGGCCGAAACGCTGCTGCACACCCAGCTCTATCGCCGCTTCCCCGAGATCGGCTGCGTGCTGCATACGCATTCGCCGGTGCAGACCATCGCCTCGCGCCTGTATGCGGCGCAGGGCCATGTGCGGCTGGAAGGCTACGAGCTGCTGAAAGCGTTCGCCGGCAACACCACCCACGAGGCCGGCATCGATGTGCCGGTGTTCGCCAACACCCAGGACATGAACGTGCTGGCGACGCAGGTGGACCGCCTGCTGGATACCCAGTCGCTGTGGGGCTACCTGATCGATGGCCACGGGCTGTACGCCTGGGGACGCGACATGGCCGAGGCCCGCCGCCATCTGGAAGCCTTCGAGTTCCTGTTCCACTGCGAGCTGGAGCTGCGCCGCCTGCGCGGCTGAGCCGCAAGCGCGTCGCCGGTGCCCCCGGGGCATCGGCGTGCGGTCGCTCGCCTGTTACCCTGCAGATCCCCCTCCGACACGTACACGCCGACGCCATGAGCCGACTGCGCATCTACGACGACACCCGCCCCGACGCACCGCTGCTGGACACCCAGGACGGTGACGCCATCGCCACCGAACTGCAGAAGATCGGTGTGACCTTCGAGCGCTGGCAGGCCACCGCCCCCGTGGCGCCCGGCGCCAGCCAGGAGGAGGTCTTCGCTGCCTACCGTGAGGATATCGACCGCCTCGTGGCCGAACGCGGCTTCAAGAGTGTGGATGTCGCCTCCATCGCACCGGACAACCCGAACCGTGAGGAACTGCGGAAGAAATTCCTCGACGAGCACTTCCACAAGGAAGACGAGGTCCGCTTCTTCGTGGCCGGCTCGGGCCTGTTCACCCTGCACGTGGCCGACAAGGTCTACGAGATCGAGTGCGTGAAGGACGACTTGATCGCCGTGCCGGATGGCACCACGCACTGGTTCGACATGGGTGAGGCACCGAACTTCGTGGCCATCCGCTTCTTCACCGAGCCGGACGGCTGGGTCGGTCATTTCACCGGCACCGACATCGCACAGACGTTCCCCCGCTACGTTCCGACCCAGGCATCCTGATCCATGCAGACCCGCGTCATCCTGACCGATATCGAAGGCACCACCAGCAGCATCTCGTTCGTCAAGAACGTGCTGTTCCCCTACGCGCGCCAGGCCCTGCCCGGCTTCATCGCCGAGCACGGCCAGCAGCCGCAGGTCCGCCGCTGGCTGGATGCGGTGGCCAGTGAGATCGGCGGTGCCTGCCAGGACAGCCTGGTCGCCGAGACCCTGCAGGGCTGGATCGACCAGGACCGCAAGCACACGGCGCTGAAGGCATTGCAGGGCATGATCTGGGAAGCCGGCTACCAGCGCGGCGACTACACCGCGCACTTCTACCCGGAGGTGCCGGCAGCGCTGCGCGGCTGGCATGCCGCCGGCCTGGCCCTGTATGTCTACTCCTCCGGCTCGGTGGCGGCACAGAAGCTGTTCTTCGGCTTCAGCGACGCCGGTGACCTGTCACCGCTGGTGTCAGGCTGGTTCGACACGGAAACCGGCGGCAAGCGCGAGGCCGACAGCTACCGCCGCATCGTCCAGGCGATCGGCGAGCCGGCCGGCGCGATCCTGTTCCTGTCCGATGTGGTGGAGGAGCTGGACGCGGCCCGCGAGGCGGGCCTGCAGACGCGGCTGGTGGACCGGCTGGCCGATTACCCGCTGCCGCGCAGCGGCGAGGCCACCCACGGCCACGCGCGGGTGGACGATTTCAGCCAGATCACGCTGTAACCGTTGTGCCCCACCCGGCCGGCCACGCGCCGGCCAGGCTCAGGGAGACGCGTCCAGCAGCTGGTAGCCGGTGCTGGCGGTGAACACGCTGCCGTCCGGCTGCCGCGCGCGCACCTCGATGGCATGCGCGCCGGCGGCCAGGTCGGTCGGCAGGGCACCACGCCACAGGTGCGGCGAGGCCGTCGCTTCCGGGGAACGGTCGAAGCTGCGCAGCGCCGGCGCCAGATCGTCGGCCACGTTCTCCACCAGCAGCCGCGGATCGGCCTGGCGCACCTGCTTCATCGGCTGCCATGCACCGCCGTCCACGCGGTACTCGACCACGCTGGCATCCTCGCCCATGTACACATTGGCGTAGACGCCCCACGCCGGATAGGCGCCACGGCGCAGCGCCTTCGGCGCGTGCAGGCCGATCTGCTCGCTGGCCGGTGCACCGGCCACCCGGTACTGCAGGCGGTAGCTGCCATCGGCGGCCACGTCCAGCAGCGCATGGCCCCGCGGCGTACCGTCGCTCATCGTGCTCGCCGGCACCCCATCCGGGCCGCGCACGCCGGACCAGAACGCACCGCAGTTGGCGCCGACGTTGTACTCGTGCAGCGGCGTACTGCCCTGCCAGCCTTCGGCCGGGCCATGGTGGTAGTGCTGCTGGGTATGGCTGTGCCCGCTGAGCACCAGCACATTGGTGAACGGCGCGAGCAGCGCGAACAGGCGCTGCCGGTCGGCATGGCGGAAGGTCTCGCGCCCGGGCGCGGCGTCGAACAGCGGGATGTGCATGCCCAGCACCAGCAGCCGGTCATGACGCAGGCCTTTCAGGTACGCCTGCAGGAACGCGAACTGGTCCTCGCGCAGGCCGCCGATGTAGCGCGGGCCTCCGGCGGGGCGATGGATCACATCATCGAGAAAGACGAAGCTGGCCCCACCCTCTTCCACCGCATAGGTGTCCGGGCCATACACCGCCCGCCAGCTGTCCAGCGAACCGGCATCGTCGTCCGCATCCAGGTCCAGATCATGGTTGCCGGGCACGTGGAACCACGGCACGCCGAGGCGCGTGGTGGCGCGGTTGATCGCCGGATAGAGCGACAGGTCGTCATTGGCGATGTCCCCCAGAGTGGTCCCAAGGCGCGCCTTGGTCCGCCCGGCCAGCGGCGCGATGATCGACTGCTCGTAGTACCCGACTTCGCGCAGGTTGGCCGTCTGCGGGTCGCTGAACACCAGCATCTGGAAACCCTCCCGGCGTGCGCTGCGGCGCGCCGGCTGCAGGGCGAAATCGTAGCGGTCGCGCGGCAGCGTGGTCGCGGCGATGCCCGGATACGTCCGTGCCGGCGAGCCGTGCGGGTGGTAGTGGTGCCAGAACGCCGGCAGGCCGTCGGCGCCCTCGGCCAGCGTGTAGCCGTCAGGCTTGACCACGAACACGGTGTCGCCCTCACGCACCGGCAGCCGGTAGCTGCCGTCGCCGGCGCTGCGCACGATCTGGCGCCCGTTGGAGACCTGCACCCCGGCCAGGCCGGGATCGGTCGCGCCGCGTCCGGGCTTGCCATCGCGCTCCTGGTACACCTTGCCGGAAACAACGACCTCGTCCGCCGCGCCGGCCGCGGATGCGGCGGTCAGCAACAGGGCCAGGCACAGCACGGCAGGCAACTTCATCGGTACGGCAACTCCAGGGAAAGGCGCCCCATTCTAGTCGCTGAGGCGGGCGCCCCGCAGGGGACGCCGCAGCTGGGCACGCGAACCGCGGTCCGGCCCGTACCCGCACTCAGCGGTGGCGCTGCTCCAGCACCGCCCGCACATCCTGCACGGACAGACCGCGCGCGTGCAGCAGCACCAGCAGGTGGAACAGCAGGTCGGCCGCCTCGCCCAGCAGTTCCTCATCGCCCTGGGCCACGCCGGCCAGAGCGGTTTCCACGCCTTCCTCGCCGACCTTCTGCGCCACCCGACGCACGCCGCCCTCCAGCAGGCGGGTGGTGTAGCTGCCCTCGGGCCGCTCCACCGCGCGCTGCGCCACGACCTGGTCCAGCGCGCCGATGAAATCCCGCGGGGCGCGCTCGAAGCAGCTGTCCGCACCGGTGTGGCAGGTCGGTCCGGCCGGACGGGCCATCACCAGCAGGGTGTCGTTGTCGCAGTCCACACGGATGGACTGCACCGCCAGCACGTTCCCGGACTGCTCGCCCTTGGTCCACAGCTGTTGCCGGCTGCGGCTGAAGAAGGTCATCTGGCCGCTGGCCAGGGTGTGCTGCAGCGATTCGGCAGTGACATAGCCGAGCATGAGCACCTGCAGCGAATCCACGTGCTGCACCACCGCCGGCAGCAGCCCGTCGCCCTTGTTCCAGTCCAGCGACTGCAGCGACTGCAGTGAAGGAAGCACCTCAATAGACATCCCGAACCTCGATCTGTTGTTCGCGCAGATAGCGCTTCAAATCCGCAATGGCGATGGCGCCGCTGTGGAACACACTGGCGGCCAGCGCACCGTCCACGTCGGCCTGTTCGAACGCCTGCGCGAAGTGCTCCACGCTGCCCGCCCCGCCGGAGGCGATCAGCGGCACGTGGCATACCGCGCGCGCCTGGCGCAGCTGCTCCACATCGTAGCCGCGGCGCACGCCGTCGCTGTCCATGCAGTTCAGCACGATCTCGCCGGCACCGCGGCGCTGCGCCTCCACGATCCAGTCCAGCGTACGCAACGCCACGGCCTGGGTCTTGTCCGGGTCGCCGGTGAAGCGGCGCACACGCCACTCGCCGTCGGCCTCACGCACGGAATCCACGCCCACCACCACACACTGCACCCCGAACTCGGCGGCCAGCTCGTCGATCAGCTGCGGCCGGCCCAGCGCCGGGGAGTTGATGGAGATCTTGTCCGCGCCGGCAAACAGCACCCGGCGCGCCGTCTCCACGCTGTCGATGCCGCCGGCCACGCAGAACGGAATGTCGATCAGCCGCGCGATGCGCTCGATCCAGGCTACGTCCACCGAGCGCGCCTGCGGGCTGGCGCCGATGTCATAAAACACCAGTTCATCGGCGCCCTGGTCGCGGTAGCGCTGGGCCAGTTCGGCGATGTCGCCCATGTCCACGTGGTCACGGAACCGCACGCCCTTGACCACGCGGCCGTCGCGCACGTCAAGGCACGGAATGATGCGCCGGCTCAGCATGCCAGGGCCTCGCCCAGGTCCATGCGCTGTTCCAGCAGCGCCTTGCCCAGGATCGCCCCGCCACAGCCGGCGGCACGTGCAGCGGCCACATCGGCCACGTCACGGATCCCGCCGGACGCCTGTACCGCCACCGTGGGCAGCAGCGCCGACAGGTGCTGGTACAGGCCGAGGTTCGGGCCGGCCAGCATGCCGTCACGGGCGATGTCGGTGCACAGCAGGTGGCGCATGCCCGCCTGCGCATAGCGCTGGGCCAGCGCATCCAGGGTCACCCCGGCGTCTTCGGTCCAGCCATGCACCGGCAGCTGCCACTGCCCCTGCGCGTCCTGCCGGGCGTCCAGGGCGATGGTCAGCCGGTCGGCGCCGAACGCCTCCAGCCAGCCCAGCACCTCCTCCGGCGCCCGCACCGCCAGCGATCCCACCACCACCCGGCTGGCACCGGCATCCAGCAGGCGCGCCACATCCTCGCGGCTGCGCACCCCACCGCCGGTCTGCACCTGCAGCCCGGTGCGGGTGCGGATGCCGGCCAGCAGCGGCGCCAGGGTGTAACCACCGGCGCGCGCGGCATCCAGATCGACCAGGTGCATCCACTGCGCGCCCTGGTCGGCAAATGCCTGCGCACGCGGCAGCGGATCATCGCCGTAGTGGGTTTCCTGCGCGTAGTCGCCCTGGCGCAGCCGCACCACGCGGCCTTCGCGGATATCCAGCGCGGGGTAGACGATGAAGCTCATACAGCGGTTCCTTCAAGAAAATTGCGCAGCATCTGCGAACCGGTGTCGGCTGAGCGCTCCGGGTGGAACTGCGCGCCGAAGCGGCCGTCCTTCTCCACCACCGCGGTGAACAGGCCGCCGTGCTCGCAGGCGGCCACCGTGTGTGCGTTGAGCGGCGCGGCATAGCTGTGGACGAAATACGCGCTGGCGCGTTCGGGCACGCCGCGCAGCAGCAGCGACGGCTGCAACGGCCGCAGCCGGTTCCAGCCCATGTGCGGTACGCGGATGCCACAGGCGGGCACCAGTTTGCGCACCACCCCGGGAATCAGCCCCAGCGTATCCACACCCCCTTCTTCGGAGCGCTCGAACAGCAGCTGCATGCCCAGGCAGATACCCAGCAACGGCACCTGCAGCGTACGCAGCGGCTCCACCAGTCCCTGCGCGTGCAGGCGCTGCATCGCCGGTGCCGCCGCGCCCACGCCGGGCAGGATCACCCGCTGCGCATCGGCCAGGCCCTGCGCGTCGCGCACCAGCCGCACGGTGGCGCCCAGGCGCTCCAGTGCGTAACGCACCGAGCCCAGATTGGCGCCGCCGGCATCGATCAGGGCGACCTCGCTCACAGCGCCCCCTTGGTGCTGGGCAGCGCGGTGCCCTGGCGTGCCAGGGCCGGGCGCAGCGCACGCGCCAGCGCCTTGAAGCACGCCTCCACCTTGTGGTGGTCGTTGTCACCGCGCACCTGCAGGTTGAGGTTCAGCCCGCTGGCATCGCACAGGGAGCGGAAGAAATGCGGCACCAGTTCGGTGGGCATGTCGCCGACCCGCTCGCGGGTGAACTGGCCGTCGAACACGAAGTACGGCCGGCCGCTGAAATCCAGCGCGGCACTGGCCAGGGTCTCGTCCATCGGCAGGGTGAAGCCGTACCGGCCGATGCCCCGCTTGTCCCCCAGCGCCTCGCGCAGCGCCTGGCCCAGCGCCAGGCCGGTGTCCTCGATGGTGTGGTGCTCATCGATGTGCAGATCGCCCTCGGCCCGGATCTCCAGGCTGAAGCCGCCGTGCTTGCCGATCTGCTCCAGCATGTGGTCGAAGAACGGCAGGCCCGTGTGGATGTCAGCATCACCGGCACGGTCCAGATCCAACGCAACGCGGATGCGGGTTTCCTTCGTGTTGCGCTGGACGACCGCGGTGCGTGGCGCGTCGGCCAGCGCGTGGGCGATGCCGGGCCAGTCCCACTCACCACCGAACTGCGCGGTGCGCAGCTGGAAGCCGCGGATGTTGAGGTTCTGCGCGAATTCCAGATCGGTGACGCGGTCACCGACCATGGCCGAGCGCGTCCAGTCGATGCTGCGGTCCTGCAGGTAGGCGGTCATCAGGCCGATGCCGGGCTTGCGGGTGGGCGCGTTGTCCTGCGGCCAGCTGCAGTCCACCAGCACGTCACGGAAGACAATGCCCTGGCTGGCGAAGATCTGCAGCATCAGATCATTCGGGCCATCGAAGCTGGCGCGCGGGTAGCTCTCGCTGCCCAGCCCATCCTGGTTGGTGACGATCACGAATTCGTAGCCGGCATCGCGCAGCTTCAGCATGGCCGGGATGACCTGCGGCACGAAGCGCAGCTTTTCGTACGCGTCGATCTGGAAGTCCGCCGGTTCCTCGATCAGGGTGCCGTCGCGGTCGATGAACAGAATGGGGGTCATGCGGCAGCTCTCAGGGTGGCAAGCGCGGCAAGCACGCGTTGGTTTTCTTCGGCGGTTCCGATGCTGATGCGCAGGGCATCGTGCAGCTGCGGCGCGGCGCGCTGGTCGCGCACCACCACGCCCGCCGCCAGCAGGGCATCAAACGCGCGCTGGGCATCGTCCAGCCGCACCAGCAGGTAGTTGCCGGCCGATGGGTAGACCCGGCGCACGCCCGGCAGCGAGCGCAGCGCCGAGGCCAGCCGCTCGCGTTCGGCACAGACCTGCTGCACGCGCTCACGTGTGATGGCCACCACGGCAGGCGCCAGGCCGGCCAGCGCCAGCTGCGCGCACGGGGTCGGCACCGGATACGGCGCCTGACAGCGGCGCAGCGCCGCGATCAGGGCCGGTGCGGCCAGCAGGCAGCCCACCCGTGCCGCGGCCAGCGCGTGCGCCTTGGACAGCGTCCGCAGTACCGCCAGGTTGGCATGCCGTGGCAGCAGTGCGGTCGCCGACAGCTGGGTGCTGTACTCGATATACGCCTCATCGACGATCACCAGCGCCTGGCCACGCAGCGCCAGCGCCACACGTTCGATATCGGCCGGCGCGATCTCGCTGCCGGCCGGGTTCGACGGCGAACACAGGAAGACCAGCCGGGCGTTGTCCTGGCGCGCACGGGCGATGACCGCGTCGATGTCCGTGTGCAGGCCCGCCTCGTCATCGCGCAGTGGCACCTCCAGCAGCGGAGCACCCTGCAGGCGCGCGCAGACCGCGTACATGCCGAACACCGGCGGCGTGCACAGCACCGCGTCCTGGCCGGGGCGACAGAATGCCCGCACCAGCAGGTCGATCGCCTCATCACTGCCGCGGCCGATGAGCACCTGCTCCGCGGCCACGCCATACAGGCCGGCCAACGCCGCGCGCAGCGCCACCGGCTGCGGCTCCGGATAGCGGCGGCTGCTGGTGGGGCCTTCGTCGGCCGGGTTCGGCCATGCCGCTTCGTTCGCGTTGAGCCAGACATCGCCCTGCAACGCACTGCTGCGCGCCGAACTGTAGCCGGCAAACGCCTGCAGATCCGGACGCAGCAGGTCCAGGACCGCATCGACCTCCCCTGCCGGCGGCGCCATGATGGTCGACGTGCTCACGCCAGGGCCTCCATGCGCAGCGCAACCGCGCGCTCGTGCGCATCAAGGCCTTCCGCACTGGCCAGCGTGCGCGCGCACTCGCCGATGGCTGCCAGGCCCTGCGCGGACGCACTCTGCACGCTGATGAAGTTCTGGAAACTGGCCACGCTGACCCCGCTGTAGGCGCGGGCCGCGCCGGCCGTGGGCAATACATGATTGGTACCGCTGCAGTAATCGCCCAGCGCCTCGGGGGTGTAGTCCCCCAGGAACACCGAGCCGGCCGCCTGCACCTGGCCCAGCCAGGCACGCGCATCACGCAGGGCCAGGATCAGGTGCTCCGGCGCGTAGCGGTTGCTGATCGCGAACGCGTCGTCCAGCCGTTCCACCAGGATCAGCTGCGAGGCGGCCAGGGCCTGCCGGGCGATCGCCTCGCGCGGCAGCAGCGCCACCTGGCGCTCCACTTCCCGCGCCACGGCGTCGAGCAGCGCGGCGTCATCGGTCAGCAGCAGCACCTGCGAATCGGGGCCGTGTTCGGCCTGCGACAGCAGATCGGCAGCCACGAACGTGGCATTGGCACCGCCATCGGCAATCACCAGGACCTCGGAAGGACCGGCGGGCATGTCGATCGCCGCCACGCCGTCCTGGGCGACCTGCTGCTTGGCCGCGGTGACGAAACTGTTGCCCGGCCCGAACAGCTTGTCGCAGGCCGGCACACTGTCCGTGCCATAGGCCATCGCGGCGATCGCCTGCGCGCCGCCCAGCTTGAACACGCGCTGCACGCCGGTCAGCCGCGCGGCCACCAGCACCGCCGGATCGGCGGTGCCATCGGCGCGCGGCGGCGTGCACAGCACCACCTGCGGGCAGCCGGCCAGCTGTGCCGGCACGCCCAGCATGAGTGCGGTGGAGGGCAGCGGCGCACTCCCGGCGGGCACGTACAGACCCACCCGGCCAATCGGCCGGATCATCCGCTCGCAGCGCACGCCCGGCGCGGTATCCACGGCATAGTCCCGGCTCATGCCGGCCTCGTGGAAGCGGGCGATGCGTTCGGCGGCCTGCTCCATCGAGGTGCGCAGCGCGGGGGAAACTGACTGCTCGGCCGCGTCGAATTCGGCTGCGCTGACTTCCAGCGCCTGCAGTTGCACGCCATCGAAGCGGGCGGTGATCGCGCGCAGTGCGTCATCGCCCTGCGCGCGCACCTCCCCGATCAGCTCGGCCACGGCCTGGCGCGTCTGCGCGGCCACGGTCTGTACCGGGCGGGTCAGCGCCGCAGCACGGGCGGCGGCATCCAACTGGGACCATTCAAGACGATTCATGCCAGCGACCGCTCCACGCTCAGGACCATCAACGATTGCGCACCTGCCCGCTCCAGCTCTTCCAGCCGCTGCCACGACAGCGGTCCGGGACACATGGTCTGCAACCGCAGCGCACCGCCATCGGCCGGCAGCCGCACCAGCGGCTCGGCATCAGCCAGCAGGCGCGACAGCTCGGGCACCTGCCCTTCCTCGGCGCGGAACATCAGCAGCTTGCGGTCCTGCACCTGCACCACGCCATCGAGCCGGCGCAGCAGCATGGTCAGCAGGCTGCCACGCACGTCGTCCGGCGCGGTGACCGCGCCAGCCAGCACCGCCTCGCTGTCCAGCAGTGTTTCCACCGCCTTGAGCTGGTTGGCACGCAGCGTGGCGCCGCTGGAGACCAGATCGCAGATCAGCTCGGCCGTTCCCAGGCGCGGGGCGATCTCCACCGAACCGGACAGCTCGACCACCTCGGCCTGCACGTCCAGCTCTGCCAGCCACTGCCGCAGCAGCGCGGGGTAGCTGGTGGCGATGCGGGTGCCGGCCACCTGCCGGGCGCTCTCCCACTGCCACTCCTCCGGGACCGCCAGCATCAGCCGGCACTGGCCGAAGCCCAGCCCGCGCAGGGCGGTGAAGGCCGACGGCAGGCCGGCCTGGCGGCGGGCCGCATCCTGCTCGTCCAGCTCGTTGCGGCCGACGATTCCCAGGTCGCATACGCCATCGGCGATCAGGCCGGGAATGTCATCGTCACGGACCAGCAGCAGGTCCACCGGCAGGGTCTCGCCGTAGCAGAACAGCTTGTCGCGGCTTTCGCGCCAGCTCAGCCCGCAGGCACTGAGCAGGTTCCGCGCCGGTTCGGCCAAGCGGCCATTTTTCTGGATGGCGATGCGCAACCGGTCACGTGCCGGGGCTGCCTTGGATGCACTCATGGGGAAAACTCTCTTGAATTCGGTTCAGGGCGTGGTCGCGGCGGCGACCTGGGCGATGGCAGCGGCATAGCCGCGATGGCCATGCTCCAGACTGCGGGCCACGCGACCGGTGGTGGTCACGCTGACCCCGGTGCGTTCATGGATCTCCCGGTACGGCATGCCCTGTTGCAGCAGCGGTACGACCTTCCAGCGGTCGGCCATGGCTTCCAGCTCGGCGGGCGTGCACAGATCGCGCAGGAACGCCTGCACCTGCTGCGGATCACGCAGTGCGGCGAAGGCGGCGGCCAAGGCAGCCAGATCGGCTTGGGAGTCTTTGGCGGCGATGTCGGGGCGGGCTTTCACGGGGAGCGTCATGCATCAATGTAATAGCGTGTTAGTACATTAACGCATTCTTGTGTGCTGCGTCAAAGGGCGCCTGCCCTCCGCGCCCGGGTGGCAGCAGGAACCGCACCCTGCCGGGGCTGCGGGGGGGCGTGGCCGGCGGGGCAGGAACCGCATCCTGCAGACCAGCTAGTGCCGACCCATGGTCGGCACCGGCAGCCGCCGCGGTGTCGGAGGTCCTGCGAACGGCGCAGCCCCTCGTGGCTGGCTGTGGGTCTAGAGCGTGTCCCTGTGGTTGGGCCGGGTGGCAGGGCCATGCGGGGGACGGCAACACCTGCATCCTGCGCACCACGTAGTGCCGACCCATGGTCGGCACCGGCAGCCGCCGCGGTGTCGGAGGTCCTGCGAACGGCGCAGCCCCTCGTGGCTGGCTGTAGAGCGTGTTCCTGTATTTGCGCCGGGTGGCAGGGCCATGCGGGG
>Ga0207790_1000255_pt1 | contig 21181 bp, 17 predicted proteins | sample HigsolmetaGSP14D_FD_184842 | JGI IMG/M metagenome (GOLD analysis project Ga0207790, IMG submission 184842) | High solid enriched microbial communities from the Joint BioEnergy Institute, USA - SP1-4-D (SPAdes) | ecosystem: Engineered > Bioreactor > SSF (Solid state fermentation) > Aerobic >...
GCCCGCGGCAAGATCCACATCATCAACCTGGAAAAGACCGTCCCGCTGTTCAACGATGCGATGAACTTCATCTCCTCGATTGCCCAGAAGCGCGGCACCATCCTGTTCCTGGGCACCAAGCGCAGCGCCCGCGAGTCCATCCGCGAGGAAGCCGAGCGTTGCGGCATGCCGTTCATGAACCAGCGCTGGCTGGGTGGCACCCTGACCAACTTCCGTACCGTGAAGCAGTCGGTTGCCCGCCTGAAGGAACTGGAAGCCGGTGAAACCGACGGCTCGTTCGAGAAGCTGGTCAAGCACGAAGTGCTGGGCCTGCGCCGCGAGCGCGACAAGCTGGAAGCCTCGCTGGGCGGCATCAAGGACATGAACCGTCTGCCGGACGCGATCTTCGTGATCGACATCGGCCACGAAGACATCGCCATCAAGGAAGCCAAGAAGCTCGGCATTCCGGTGATCGCCGTGGTCGATACCAACTACAACCCGGAGCTGGTGGACTACGCGATCCCGGGCAACGACGACGCCATCCGTGCCGTGCAGCTGTACGCCCGCGCCGCCGCCGACGCCGTGCTGGAAGGCAAGGCCGCTGCGCCGCACGCCGCCACCGTGCGTGAGGAAGAGTTCGCCGAAGGCGCCGCCGCTGAAGGCGAAGACGCCAAGCCGGCCCGCCGCGCACCGGCCAAGAAGGCTGCCGCCAAGAAGTCCGACGACGCCCAGGCCTGATCCAGGCCACCGCCGGGGCGCACTGCGCCCTGGCGGGCTGCACCCTGCCACTGCGGGTGACAGCACCCTGTCATATGGGCCGGCCACGCTGCCGGCCCAACCCCTTTCTTTCGTGAGGTAATCCCATGGAAATCACTGCTTCCCTGGTCAAGGAACTGCGCGAGCGCACCGGCGCCGGCATGATGGAATGCAAGAAGGCACTCAGCGAGTCCGGCGGCAACATCGATGCCGCTGCCGAGCTGCTGCGCAAGTCCGGCGCTGCCAAGGCCGACAAGAAGGCTGACCGCGTGGCCGCTGAAGGCCGCCTGGGCCTGGCCCAGCTCGACGGCAAGGCCGTGCTGGTCGAAGTCAACTCGGAAACCGACTTCGTTGCCAACGATTCCAACTTCAAGAGCTTCGTCGATGCCGTGGCTGCCGCCGCGCTGTCGTCCGGCGCCGCCGATGTGGACGCACTGAAGGCCGTCACCCTGGCCTCCGGCGAGACCGTCGAGGAAGCCCGCGCGCTGGCCGTGCAGAAGCTGGGTGAGAACATCCAGATCCGCCGCATCGCCCGCGTGGACGGCAACAACACCGTTGGCGCCTACGTGCACACCAACGGCAAGGTGGGCGTGCTGGTCGACCTGGCCGGTGGCGATGCCGACCTGGCCCGTGGCCTGGCCATGCACGTTGCCGCGCTGAAGCCGCCGCACAACAAGGCCGCTGACGTGCCGGCCGCCTTCGTGGAGAAGGAAAAGGAAATCGAACTGGCCAAGATGACCGAAAAGGACAAGGCCAAGCCGGCCGAAATCCTGGAAAAGATCATCAGCGGCAAGCTCAACAAGATCGTCAGCGAAGTGACCCTGTACGGCCAGAGCTACGTGCTGGACGCCGACAAGACCGTCGAGCAGGTGGTCAAGGCCGCCGGCGCCGACGTGGTTGGTTTCCAGCTGCTGGTCGTGGGCGAAGGCATCGAGAAGGTGGTGGAAGACTACGCCGCTGAAGTTGCCAAGGCGATGCAGGGCTGAACCCAGCCACCGCTTCGCACAACGCACAGGAAGGAGACCGCGCGATGCGCGGTCTCTTTTTTTTTGCGCGCTGCCCGATGCATCACCCGCGCTTTGCGTTATCGCCCATTCAAGTTGATACTCGAACCTGCCTGCGGACGCGTAACGCACACGGTGTCACGCAGAACGTGACACACCGCACGACCCCGCCCAACGAAATGAACGACCCGACATGCCTCCCGAGCTGACTGCTGTGCTGGCGCTCTGCCGCAACCTTCCTTCGCCGCCCGGCATTGCCCTGCGCGTGATCGAGCTGGCACAGGATCCGGAAGCCGACCTGAGCGCTGCCGCGGACATCATCGGCATCGACATGGGCCTGAGCGCACGCATGCTGCGCATCGCCAATTCCCCGCTGTACGCCAGCCGCCGTCGCGTGGACAACCTGGGCCAGGCACTCACGATGCTCGGGCTCAACGCCACCCTCAGCCTGGCACTGGGCCTGACCGTGACCGAGGGCCTCGCCGCCAGCGACGACAAGGAGGGCCACGACCTGCGCGAGCGCGCCTGGCGTCGCAGCATCCTCAGCGCGCTGGCCGCCAGCCTGCTCGGCCAGGCCCGCGGCGTGCGCCGGCTGGAGGAACTCATGCTGGCCGGCCTGCTGCAGGACATCGGCATCCTGGCGCTGTGCCAGGTGCAGCCGGAAACCTACCTGCCCCTGCTGCGGCAGGCCGGCGACAACGCCGCGCTGATCGCCCTGGAGCGCGAACACCTGCAGTGCACACATGCCGATGTCGGCGCGTGGATGGCTGAACAGTGGGCCCTGCCCCGCTACCTGCAGGAGGCCATCGCCCACAGCGAAGGCGACACCAGCGATGACATCTTCCTGGCCTGCGTGCAGCTCTCCGGCGCGGTGGCCGACATCTGGCTGGACAGCGATGCCGACGCCGCCCGCGAGCGGGCGCTGGACAAGGTGCACCAGCGCCTGCAGCTGGACAGTGCGCGCCTGGACCAGGTCCTGGCCGGGATCCATGAAGCGCTGCCGTCCATCGCCAGCCTGTTCGAAACCTCGCTGCTGTCGCCGGCACGGGTGAACGTGCTGGTGGAGCATGCGCAGGAGCTGGCCACGCTGCGCAGCCTGCGCCAGGCGCAGGACGTGGACAACGCCAACCGGCGCGCGGAAGAGTCCGAGGCGCGGGCCAACCGGATGGCCGAACAGGCCCACCGCGACGCGCTGACCGGCGTGCTCAACCGTCGCCAGCTGGAAGCGGTGCTGGAAGAACAGTTCCAGCGTGCCAGCCGCCACGGCTGGCCGCTGTCGGTGGCCTTCATCGACCTGGACGACTTCAAGAAGATCAATGATGCCCACGGCCACCTCACCGGCGATGAGGTCCTGCGCGAGTTCGCCCTGAAACTGCAGTCCGAACTGCGCAGCACCGATACGGTTGCCCGCTTCGGCGGGGAGGAATTCATCGCCCTGCTGCCCAATACCACCGAGGAGGCCGCACTGGACGTGGTGCGCCGGGTTCTGGCCAACATCGTCAGCACGCCGATGGCCATGCTCGACAGCGGGCCGCTGTTCGTCACCTTCTCCGCCGGGGTCGCCACCCAAGGCGGCTACGAACGCTTCGATGACGTGCAGGCCCTGCTGCGCGCGGCCGATGATGTGCTGTACCGCTCCAAGAGCCTGGGGCGCAACCGGGTGATCGCCCGTTCACCCGGCGCCGCGGGGGCCACCCCCACGCCCGACCCGACGGCCACGCCGGCCTGAACGGCAGCCCGCAGTGGCGACGTGCGGCCCGCCGGGGCCATGCTGCAGCGCATGAAAAGCCTTTAGCCGGGCCGCGCTTGCCAGTACAATCCCGTCGCAACCCCCGCCTATAGAGACTGCCATGTCCAAGCTCGCCTATCGCCGCATTCTTCTGAAGGTTTCCGGGGAGGCGCTGATGGGAGATGAGGACTATGGCATCGACCCGAAGATCATCAACCGCCTGGCGCGTGAAGTGATCGAGGCGCAGCAGGCCGGTGCCGAAGTGGCGCTGGTGATCGGCGGCGGCAACATCTTCCGCGGTGCCGGCCTGGCCGCCGGTGGCATGGACCGGGTCACCGGCGACCAGATGGGCATGCTGGCCACGGTGATCAATGCGCTGGCCATGCAGGACGCGCTGGAAAAGCTCGGCGCCAAGGCACGCGTGATGAGCGCCATCAAGATCAACGATGTGTGCGAGGACTACATCCGCCGCCGCGCCATCCGTCATCTGGAAAAGGGTCGCCTGGTGATCTTCGCCGCCGGTGTCGGCAGCCCGTTCTTCACCACCGATTCCGGCGCGGCCCTGCGCGCGATCGAGATCGGCGCGGACCTGCTGCTGAAGGCCACCAAGGTCGATGGCGTGTATGACAAGGACCCGAACAAGCACAGCGATGCGGTGCGCTTCGACAGCCTGAGCTACGACGAAGTGATCCGCCGCGGGCTGGAAGTGATGGATACGGCCGCCTTCGCGCTGGCCCGTGACAGCGACCTGCCCCTGCGCGTGTTCGACATGGGCCAGCCGGGTGAACTGCTGAAGATCCTCAACGGCGAGAACATCGGCACCCTCGTGGTCGGCCGCGACCCGGCCTGATCCCTGCGGCCGGTGCGCCCTGCGCATCGGCCACCGCCGGCGCGGCCAGGCCGCGCCCGGCCTGCGGCACGATGACCGGCCCTGCAGGCCAGTCCCGGCAGGCACGCGTATTCGCCTATAATCGCCCGATTCCAGTTGCAACAGGACACCGGCGATGCTCACCGACATCAAGCAGAACGCGCAGACGCGCATGGCCAAGAGCATCGATGCTCTTAAGCACACCCTCACCTCCATCCGCACCGGCCGCGCCACCCCGGCCCTGCTGGACCGCGTCACGGTCAGCGCCTATGGCAATGCCAGCACCCCGCTGAACCAGGTCGCGTCCATCTCCAACGCAGACGCCCATTCCCTGCTGGTCACGCCGTTCGACAAGAGCATGATCAAGGAAATCGAGAAGGGCCTGTACGCCATCGAGATGACCCCGAACACGATCGGCACCTCGATCCGCGTGAACCTGCCGCCGCCCACCGAAGAGCGCCGCAAGGAACTGGCCAAGCTGGTGCAGAAGGAAGGCGAAGGCGCCAAGATCGCCATCCGCAACATCCGCCAGGACGCCAACAAGGACATCGCCAAGCTGCTCAAGGACAAGGCGATCAGCGAAGACGACAAGAAGCGCGGCGAAGACGACATCCAGAAGCTGACCGACAGCCACATCAAGGACGTCGACAAGGTCGTGGCCGACAAGGAAAAGGAACTGATGTCGGTCTGACGTCGATGCCGCAGTTGCCTCCCCCGCTGCCCACCGCACTGCCGCGCCACGTTGCCATCATCATGGATGGCAACGGCCGTTGGGCCCAGCTGCGTCGCCGCCCGCGCATGATCGGCCACCGTGCCGGCGCGCGCGCGGTGAACCGCACCATCGACCGCTGCCTGGAGCTGGGCATTCCGGCGCTGACCCTGTTCGCGTTCTCCAGCGAGAACTGGGGGCGGCCCAGCGACGAGGTCGAGGCGTTGATGAAGCTGTTCCTGCACGCGCTGGAACGCGAGGTGGACGAACTGCACCGGCGCGGCGTACGCGTGCGCTTCATCGGCGAGCGCGAGCGTTTCGGCGCCTCGCTGCTGGCCCGCATGCAGCTGGCCGAACAGCGCACCGCCGGCAATACCCGCATGACCCTGAGCGTGGCTGCCAGCTATGGCGGCCGCCAGGACATCGCCCGCGCCGCGCGCGTGCTGGCCACCGAAGTGGCGGCCGGCCGGCTGCAGCCCGAGCAGATCGACGAAGCCCTGCTGGGCAGCCATGTCGCACTGGCCGACATGCCGCCGCCGGACCTGTTCATCCGCACCGGGGGCGATACCCGTATCAGCAACTTCCTGCTCTGGCAGCTGGCCTACACCGAGCTGTGGTTCACCGAAGTGCTGTGGCCTGATTTCGATGCCGACCAGCTGCAGCTTGCACTGGACGCCTACGCCGGGCGCGAACGCCGCTTCGGCCTTACCAGCGCGCAGATCGCCGCGGTGGCCACCGAGACCTCTTCATGACCAAGACCCGAGTCATCGCCGCGCTGATCATGGCCCCGGCCGCCATCGCCGCGATCCTGCTGCTGCCCTCGCAGTGGCTGGCCGCCGCCGCCGCCGCCGTCCTGCTGATCGGCCTGTGGGAATGGCTGAAACTCTCCGGCGTGGACGACACGCTGGCCCGCACCACCCTGCTGCTGCTGAACCTGGTGCCGATGGTGCTGATGGTCTGGGACCGCGACAGCTCGCTGTTCCTGTTCCGGCTGGCCGCGCTTGCCGGCGTGGCCTGGTGGCTGGTGGCCCTGCTGTGGCTGCGCTTCTACACCTTCGGGGCCGCCCCGGACAGCCCGGCCCGCGTGCTGAAACTGCTGGCCGGCACAATGGCGGTCATTCCGGCGTGGGCCGCGCTGGTGCTCATCCACGCCTCCAGCGACCAGGGCCATCTGTGGCTGCTGACCAGCCTGGCGGTGGTCTGGGCCGCCGATTCGGGCGCCTACTTCGCCGGCCGCCGGTTCGGCCGCCGCAAGCTGGCGCCGCGCATCAGCCCCAACAAGACCTGGGAAGGCCTGGCCGGCGGCCTGGTGGCCGGCGTACTGGTGGCCACCGCGTTCGGCTTCGGCCTGGGCGTGCCATCCTGGCAGCTGGTGGACGCCGCGCAGCTGCCCTGGCTGCTGCTGGTGACCGTGGTGACGGTGTTCGCCTCGGTGCTGGGCGATCTGTTCGAGAGCCTGCTCAAGCGCCACGCCGGCGCGAAGGATTCGGGCCACATCATTCCCGGCCACGGCGGCGTGCTCGACCGCGTGGATGGGGTGCTGGCCGCCCTGCCGGTGTTCGTGGTGGGCAAGGAAATCTTCGGACTCTGATCATGCACGCTGCCCCCTCCCTGCGCCGGGTCGCCGTGCTTGGCGCCACCGGTTCCATCGGCGCGTCGGCGCTGGACGTCATCGCCCGCCATCCGGACCGCTTCCGTGCCACCGTGCTGGCTGCCGGCAGCCAGGTACAGGCCCTGCTGGCGCTGTGCCGGACCCATCAGCCCGACCATGCGGTCATTGCCGATGCCGCCCTGTACCCGGCGCTGCGCGACGGCCTGCAGCAGGCCGGCCTGGCCACCCAGGCCCATGCCGGCGCGCAGGCACTGGACGCACTGGCCGCAAGTGACGCCTGCGATACGGTGATCGCCGCGATCGTCGGTGCGGCGGGCCTGTCCTCGACCCTGGCCGCGGCCGCGGCCGGCAAGCGCATCCTGCTGGCCAACAAAGAATCACTGGTCCTGGCCGGCGAACTGCTGATGCGGACCGCCCAGCGGGCCGGCGCCGAGATCCTGCCGATCGACAGCGAACACAGCGCCATTTTCCAGTGCCTGCGCTCGCGCGATGCCAGCCTGGACGGCGCCGGGGTGCGGCGCATCCTGCTGACCGCCTCGGGCGGCCCGTTCCGCGGCCGCACCCGCACCGAGCTGGCGCAGGTGACGCCGGCGCAGGCGGTGGCGCATCCGAAGTGGTCGATGGGGCCCAAAATCTCGGTGGATTCGGCCACGTTGATGAACAAGGGCCTGGAAGTCATCGAGGCCCACCACCTGTTCGGCATTCCCGGCCAGCGCATCGAGGTGCTGGTGCATCCGCAGAGCCTGGTGCATTCGCTGGTGGAGTTCGTGGACGGGTCCACCCTGGCGCAGATGGGGCTGCCGGACATGCGCACGACCCTGGCGGTCGGGTTGGCCTGGCCCCAGCGGGTCGAAGCCGGCGTGGCCGGGCTGGACCTGCTGGCGCAGGGCCGGCTGGATTTCGAGGCCCCCGACACCGACGCCTTCCCCTGCCTTGCGCTGGCGTGGCAGGCGATGGCGGCCGGCGGCACCGCTCCGGCCATCCTCAACGCGGCCAACGAGGTTGCCGTTTCCGCCTTCCTTCAGCAGCGGGTCAGTTTTCTGGCGATTCCGGCACTGGTGGCTAACGCTCTGGCAACATTGCCCGCCGAGCCTGCCGATACACTGGCGGTTCTGCTCGACGCAGACGCCCGTGCCCGCCGCCTGACCCAGACCGCCATCGAATCCGCCTGAATGCGCTTCTGCTCCGCCACCTCTGCGATCGCCCATGGCTGAGTTCCTCGGATCGGTCTGGTGGATGATCGTCAGCCTGGGCCTGCTCGTGACCATCCACGAGTTCGGGCACTACTGGGTGGCGCGCCGCTGCGGGGTCAAGGTGCTGCGTTTCTCGGTGGGCTTCGGCCGGCCGCTGTGGTCACGCCGCGACCGTCATGGCACCGAATTCGCGCTGGCGGCAATCCCGCTCGGCGGCTATGTGAAGATGCTCGACGAGCGCGAGGTGGAGGTTCACCCGCACGAACGCGGCCAGGCCTTCAACCACAAGACGGTCTGGCAGCGCATCGCGGTGGTGGCGGCCGGCCCGCTGGCCAACCTGCTGCTGTGCATGCTGCTGCTGTGGGCGATGTTCGTGATCGGCAAGCAGGACTATTCGGCCACCCTGGGCCGGACAACCGGCATGGCCCAGGCTGCCGGTCTGCATGGTGGTGACCGGCTGCTGGCGGTGGATGACCGCAGCGTGCTGACCGCCGGGCAGGCCAGCATGGCCCTGACCACGGCCGCATTGGACCGCCGCGACGTGCGCCTGCAGGTGCTCGACGCCGGCGACGAGATACAGGAGCGCACGCTGCCCCTGTCGCAGCTTCCAGCCGGGTTCGATGAACGGCGCGTGGCGGTGCTGGCCGGGCTGACCTGGCAGTTCTGGATGCAGCCGCCGGTGGTGGATGCGCTGTCCGCCGACTCGGCGGTGGCCGGGGTGCTGCAGCCGGGCGACCTGATCGTGGCGGTGGATGGCCAGCGCATCGAAGGCGCCGACCAGGTTCCGGCCGCCGTGCAGGCGCTGGGCGCACGTGGCGGACCGGGCATGATCGAGGTCGTGCGCGGCGGCGAGCGCCTGGCGCTGGAAGTCACCCCGCGCCAGGGCAAGGACAGCCAGGGCCGGCCGGCGTGGCAGATCGGCGTACGCTTCCCCGAACAGTACAGCCCCGCCTACGACACGGTCAGCCGCTATGGGCCGCTGGCCGCGATTCCGGCCGCCATCCGCGAAACCGGCCAGATGGCCAGTGATTCGCTGGGCATGATGCGCCGCATGGTCACCGGCAGCGCCTCGCTGCAGAACGTTTCCGGGCCGGTCACCATCGCCCGGGTCGCCAATATCTCCGCCCAGCGCGGGCTGGACTGGTTCCTGCAGTTCCTTGCCCTGCTCTCGCTCAGCCTGTGCATCATCAACCTGCTGCCCATCCCCATCTTGGACGGCGGGCACCTGCTGTATTACCTTATAGAGTTGGTCAAGGGCAGCCCGCTGAGCGAGCGTGCCATCGCCGCCGGCCAGTACATCGGCCTGGCGCTGCTGGCCGGGCTGATGGGATTGGCGTTCTACAACGACATTCTCGGCCTGGTCCCGCGATGAACTTTTCTTTTTGGCCGTCGTCCTTGACGATGGCACCCTGTAACAAGCAATCGACCTCAACCGGACGTGACATGACGCGACTCCCGAATCGCCGCCTGCTGGCCCTCGCCCTCGCCGCCGGAATCGGCGCCCCCGCCCTGGCCCAGGCAGCCGAGCCCTTCACGGTCAGCGACATCCGCGTGGACGGGCTGCAGCGGATCAGCTCCGGCACCGTGTTCACCTACCTGCCGGTGGAACGCGGGCAGACCATGAGTGATGCCAAGGTCGGCGAAACCATCCGTGCGCTGTACAAGACCGGCTTCTTCGAGGACGTGCAGCTGGACCGCCAGGACAACATCCTGGTGGTCACGGTGAAGGAACGCCCGGCCATCAACAAGCTCACCGTGACCGGCAACAAGGACATCAAGAGCGAGCAGCTGCTCAAGGGCCTGAGCGACATCGGCCTGAGCGAAGGCGGCACGTTCGACCGCCTCAGCCTGGACCGCGTGACCCAGGAACTGCGCCGCCAGTACAACGACCGCGGCAAGTACAACGTGGAGATCACCCCGACGGTGAGCCCGCTGGACCGCAACCGCGTGGACATCACCATCGCGATCAAGGAAGGCAAGGCGGCCAAGATCCGCCACGTGAACCTGATCGGCACCGAGAAGTTCCCGGCCGAGGACATCCTGGAGATCTGGGAGTCCAAGGAAAGCAACTGGGCCTCCTGGTACCGGCGCGATGACCAGTACTCCAAGGAAAAGCTCTCCGGCGATCTGGAAAAGCTCAACTCCTGGTACCTGGACCGCGGCTACGTGGACTTCAGCATCGACTCCACCCAGGTGTCGATCAGCCCGGACAAGCGCGATATGTTCCTCACCGCCGGCGTGACCGAGGGTGAGCAGTACAAGATCTCCGACATCAAGGTGTCCGGCGATACCGTGCTGCCGCAGGAAGATGTCGAGCGCATGGTCATCCAGAAGCCGGGCGACGTGTTCTCCCGCGCGCTGCTGGAGTTCAGCTCCACGGGCATCACCAATTCGCTGTCCAACATCGGTTACGCCTTCGCCAAGGTGAACCCGATCCCGACCAGCAACCGCGCCGATCGCACCGTGGCGGTGAACATGCAGGTCGTGCCGGGCCCGCGCGTGGCCGTGCGGCAGATCGTGTTCCGCGGCAACACCCGGACCTCCGATGAGGTGCTGCGCCGCGAAATGCGCCAGTTCGAGAACACCTGGTATTCGCAGGCCGCCATCGACCGCTCCAAGATCCGCCTGCAGCGCCTGGGCTACTTCGAATCCGTCGACGTGCAGACCGAGCCGGTGACCGGCAGCAACGACCAGGTCGATGTGGTCTACAACGTGAAGGAAACCACGTCGGGCAGCTTCGTGTTCGGCCTGGGCTACTCGCAGTCGTACGGCATGACCACCTCGGTGCAGCTGTCGCAGAACAACTTCCTCGGCGGCGGCAACCGCGTGTCGGTGGAAGCCTCGCGCAGCAGCTACCTGCAGCGCTATGCGTTCAGCTACACCAACCCGTACTTCACCGACGACGGCGTCTCGCTGGGCTACAACCTGTCGTGGCGTGAACTGGACTACTCCGACTTCAACACCGCGCAGTACAACAGCACCAACGGTGCCGCGCAGGTGGTGTTCGGCGTGCCGATCACCGAGAACGACACCGTCTCGCTGATGGTGGGCATCGACAGCAACCAGATCACCACGTACAACGGGTTCACCCCGCAGGCGATCATCGACTACATCAACGCGGTCGGCCGCAAGACGTTCCACTCCTGGCGCACCGAGCTGGGCTGGGCGCGTGACACCCGCAACGACTTCTTCATGCCCACCCGCGGTACCTACCAGCGTGTCGGCCTGGAGACCACGCTGCCGGGTTCCACGGTGGAGTACTACAAGCTCAACTACCAGATCTCCAAGTACTGGCCGATCGTGCCCTCGCTGGTCATCAACACCCGTGCTGAAATCGGCTACGGCGACAGCTACGGGAACGACTTCCAGCGCGACATCTGCTATACCGCGCCCAGCGACGCCAATCCGAATCCGACCCAGACGGCCAACTGCACCCCGGCCTCGTCCGATTACATCAAGACGGTCACCGGCACCGGGCTGCCCTTCTTCGAGAACTTCTACGCCGGCGGCACCAACTCCGTGCGTGGTTTCGAGGACAACACCCTGGGCCCGCGTTCGGAGATCACCGCCTCGTACTCCCGCGGCCAGCCGCTGGGTGGCTCGCTGAAGACCACCGGCTCGATCGAAGCCTATTTCCCGCGCCTGTTCGACAGCCCGTCGGCCCGCGTGTCGGCCTTCGTCGACTTCGGCAACGTCTACAACGGCGTGGACAACTTCAAGGCCAACGACCTGCGCGTGTCCACCGGTGTGGCCCTGCTGTGGCGCGCCCCGGTCGGCCCGATCTCGATCAGCTATGCCTTCCCGCTGAAGAAGGAAGACGGCGACGAGATCGAGCGCCTGCAGTTCACCTTCGGTGGGCAGTTCTGAGGCACTGCCGGGCAGTTCGCCAGAACTGCCCACGCAGGGCACACGTCGAAACGCCGGGCACTGCCCGGCGCTTTCGTTTCTGAATGCCTGTACCGGCATGACCGGACTGGCGCCACACGGTAAACTCCCGGCGTGAACACACCTACCTACACCGCACAGCAACTCGCCGACCAGTTCGGCCTGCAGGTCCATGGCGACCCGGCCACCGCCATCCACGGCGTGGCCACCCTCGCCCATGCCGGTGCCGGCCAGCTGACCTTCCTTGCCAACCCGCGCTACCGTGCGCAGCTGGCCGACAGCCACGCCTCGCTGGTGGTGCTGCGCGCCGACGATGCCGAGGCGGCACCGGGCGCAGCGCTGGTGGCCAAGGACCCCTACACCGCGTTCGCACGCATCGCGGCGCTGTTCGACAGCGTGCCGCTGCGTGAACCCGGCATCCACCCCAGTGCGGTGATCGATCCGCAGGCCCAGGTGGCCGCCAGCGCGCATATCGGGCCGTTCGTCACCATCGGCGCACGCAGCGTGGTTGGCGAGAACTGCATCGTCGGGCCGGGCAGCGTGATCGGCGAGGACTGCACGCTGGACACCGGCTGCGAGCTGATCGCACGGGTGACCCTGGTCACCCGGGTCACCCTGGGCAAGCGCGTGCGCATCCACCCCGGCGCCGTGCTGGGTGCCGATGGCTTCGGCCTGGCCATGGACGCCGGCCGCTGGATCAAGGTGCCGCAGCTGGGCGGCGTACGTATCGGTGATGACTGCGAGATCGGTGCCAATACCTGCGTGGATCGCGGCGCACTGGAAGACACCGTGCTGGCCGAGGATGTGCGCCTGGACAACCTGGTGCAGATCGCCCACAACGTGCAGATCGGCGCGCATTCGGCCATTGCCGGCTGTACCGGCATCGCCGGCAGTGCCAGGATCGGCCGTTACTGCCTGCTGGGCGGTGCGGTGGGCGTGGTCGGCCACCTGGAAATCTGCGACAAGGTCGTGGTCACCGGCAAATCGGTGGTCCGCAACTCCATTACCGAGCCGGGCGAGTACTCCTCCGGCACCCCGTTGACCGACAACCGCACGTGGCGCAAGAACGCCGCGCGCTTCAAGCAGCTCGATGCGCTGGCAAGGCGCATCCTGTCTGTGAGCAAGGAGAAGGAATGAGCACTGCCCCCGCCCTGCCGGACATCACCCAGATCCAGACACTGATCCCGCACCGTTACCCGTTCCTGCTCGTCGACAAGGTCGTGTCCATCGACTACGAAGCGCAGAAGATCGTGGCGACCAAGAACGTCAGCATCAACGAGCCGTTCTTCCAGGGCCATTTCCCCGGCCAGCCGATCATGCCGGGCGTGCTGATCATCGAAGCCATGGCCCAGGCCGGTGGCGTGCTGACCCAGATGACCCTGGGCCGCGATGCGCAGTCCAAGCTGTTCTACATGGTCAAGGTGGACAAGGCCCGCTTCACCCGCAAGGTGGTGCCGGGTGACGTGCTGGAGATGCACGTGCAGATCAAGCGCGTGATCCGCAACATGGCCGTGTATGACTGCGTGGCCTACGTGGACGGCGAAGCCGCGGCGTGCGCCGAAGTGCTGTGCGCCGGCACCCGCGAATGACACCGCAAGGAGGCCCCTGATGAGTGCTGCTCCCCCGTTGATCCATCCCACGGCCGTGGTCGACCCGTCGGCCCGCCTGGCCGCGGGCGTGCGCGTGGGCGCCTTCAGCCTGATCGGCCCGGACGTGGAGATCGGCGAAGGCACCGAGATCGGCCCCCACTGCACCGTGCACGGTCCGACCCGGATCGGCCGCGACAACCGCTTCATCGGCCATGTGGCGGTAGGCGGCGAACCGCAGGACAAGAAATATGCGGGCGAACGCACCGAACTGGTGATCGGCGACCGCAACGTGTTCCGTGAGTTCGTCACCCTCAACCGCGGCACCGGCGGCGGCGGCGGTGTCACCACCATCGGCGATGACAACTGGATGCTGGCCTACACGCACGTGGCGCACGACTGCCATGTGGGCAACCACTGCGTGTTCTCCAACAACACCACCCTGGCCGGCCATGTCACCGTGGGCGACTACGTGATCATCAGCGGCTTCGCCGGTGCGCACCAGTTCTGCCGCATCGGTGCGCATGCCTTCCTGGGCATGGGCGCGCTGACCAACGGCGATGTACCGCCGTACACCATGGTGGGCAGCGATTCGCTGGGCCGTCCGCGCGGCATCAACAGCGAGGGCCTGAAGCGCCGCGGCTTCGATGCCGAGCGTATCGCCAGCATCAAGCGCGCCTACCGCACGCTGTACGTGGCCGGCCTGCCGCTGGCCGAGGCCAAGCAGCAGCTGGCCGAACAGGCCCGCGACAGCGACGACGTGAAGGCCCTGCTGGAATTCATCGAAAGCGCCGAACGGCCGCTGCTGCGATGAGTCCGTCGTCTCCGCAGGCCGGCGCACAGGTGATCGACCTGGCCGGCGCGCGCACCGAACTGCCGCCGCTGCACGTGGACACCCGCCCGCTGCGCATCGCCCTGGTGGCCGGCGAGGCCTCCGGTGACCTGCTCGGCGCGGGGCTGGTGCGGCACCTGCGGGCACGCTTCCCGAATGCGGTGTTCGCCGGCATCGGCGGGGATGGCATGCGCGCGGCCGGTTGCGAAACCTGGTTCGACGCCAGCGAACTGGCGGTGATGGGACTGACCGAAGTGCTGCGCCATCTGCCACGCCTGCTGAAGCTGCGTTCGGCATTCCGCCAGCGCGTGCTCGCGTGGCAGCCGGATGTGTTCATCGGGATCGACGCGCCCGACTTCAACCTCGGCGTGGAGCGCTGGCTGAAGCAGCGTGGCGTACGCACCGTGCATTACGTGAGCCCGTCGGTCTGGGCGTGGCGGGAGAAGCGCGCCGAAAAGATCGGCGCCAGCGCCGACCTGGTGCTGTGCCTGTTCCCGATGGAGCCGCCCATCTACGCGCGCCACGGCGTGGACGCGCGCTTTGTCGGCCACCCGATGGCCGATGACATTCCCCTGCATGTGGATCGCGGGCAGGCCCGTGCCGCGCTCGGCCTTGCCGCCAACGCGCGGGTGCTGGCCGTGCTGCCCGGCAGCCGCCTGGGTGAGATCAGCCGGCTGGGTGAAGCATTCTTCGAGGCAGCCTGGCAGGTCTCCGAACGCATTCCCGGCCTGCACGTGGTGGTTCCGGCGGCCAATGCCGCCTGCCGCCGCCTGATCGATGAGCAGCTGGCCCGCTCGGCCCTGCCGCAGGCCAGCTCGCATGTACTGGACGGCCAGGCGCGCACGGCGATGATCGCCGCCGATGTGATCGTGCTGGCCTCCGGCACCGCCACCCTGGAAGCCATGCTGGTGAAGCGGCCGATGGTGGTCGGCTACCGGGTGAACGAACTCACCTACCGGCTGGTGAAGGCACTGGGCCTGATCAAGGTGGATCGTTTCGCGTTGCCGAACATCCTGGCCGGCAGGGACCTGGCCCCCGAGCTGATGCAGCACGACTGCACCCCGGAGCGGCTGGCCGCTGCCATCCAGCAGTGGTTCGACCACCCGCACAAGGCCAGCGAACTGCAGGCGGTCTATGACCAGCTGCACGGCAGCCTGCGCCGGGACGCATCGGCCCGCGCGGCCGATGCCGTGGCCGAACTGCTGCAGCGCAGCCCCGCTGGCGCATGAGTCGCCGGCATGCGGCCGCCATGACCCTGGCGCTGTTCGGTGCCGCCCCGGCCGCGCCGCCTTCGCAGCGCATCGCCGGGGTGGACGAAGCCGGCCGCGGCCCGCTGGCCGGCCCGGTGGCCGTGGCCGCGGTGGTGTTCGATCCGCTGCGCCCGCGCATCAACGGGCTGGATGATTCCAAACAGCTCAGTCCCGCCCGCCGCGAGCAGCTGTACACGCGCATCACCGAGCGCGCACTGGCCTGGCACCTGGTGCTGGTGGACGCTGCACGCATCGACCAGCTGAACATCTATCAGGCCACCCTGCAGGGCATGCGGGACGCGGTGGCCGCGGTGGCGCACGCCGCCGAGTTCGCCCGCATCGATGGCAACGTGGTGCCCAAGGGCCTGGCGCTGCCCGGCGAGGCACTGGTCGGCGGCGATGGCATCGACCGCGCGATCATGGCCGCCTCGATCATCGCCAAGGTCGCACGTGACCGCTACATGCACGACCTGCACGAGCGCCACCCGCAGTACGGCTTTGCCCAGCACAAGGGCTATGGCACGCCGGCCCACCTGGCGGCCCTGCGCGAACATGGACCGTGCAGCGAGCACCGCCGCAGCTTCGCACCGGTCCGCGACTGCCTGCCGGGCGCGGTGCTGGCCAGCGCCTGAACGGCCGTCCGCGGCGGAGGCGCCGCAGCGCCGGGCGCGCGTGATCCCGGCCCCGCGCGGCGGCCTGTCAAGGCTTGTCGCGCCCCCCTGCCCTCGCTACCCTGAGCGGGCACTCCAGCGCTCTCCGACCCCGGCGACGGACCTCCGTCTGCACCCGGGGCCCGTGCGCTCCAACCTGGTCCGGCATGTCCACTTCCCGCTTCGTACATCTCCACGTCCACACCGAGTTCTCGCTGGCGGACTCGACCATCCGCGTGCCGGCCAAGCCCGACCAGGCCGATCCGAAGAAGGCCAAGCAGGCCAACCTGCTCTCGCGTGCGGTGGAACTGGGCCTGCCCGCGCTGGCGGTCACCGATCTCAACAACCTGTTCGCCCTGGTCAAGTTCTACAAGGCCGCCGAGGGCGTGGGCATCAAGCCCATCGCCGGCGCCGACGTGATGATCGCCGAGGAAGGCCAGGACCCGTGGCGGATGACCCTGCTGTGCCGCGACCGCGAAGGCTACCTGAGCCTGTCGCGGCTGCTGACCCGGGCCTGGATGGAAGGCCACCGCCCCGAAGGCGGTGTGGCCATCCACCCGGAATGGCTGAAGTCCGGCTGCACCAACCTGTTCGCCCTGAGTGGCCGCGAAAGCCTGGCCGGGCGGCTGGCCGCCGCCGGCAAGCACGAGCTGGCCGAGCAGCAGCTGGCCGACTGGCAGCGCGTGTTCGGCGACGGCCTGCACCTGGAACTGACCCGTACCGGGCGCGACGGCGAGGAAGCCTTCAACCAGTTCGCGCTGATGGCCGCCGGCCAGCGCGGCCTGCCGGTGATCGCCAGCAACGACGTACGGTTCCTGGCGCCGACCGATTTCAGCGCGCACGAGGCGCGCGTGTGCATTTCCACCGGCCGCGTGCTCGACGACCCCAAGCGCCCGCGCGAGTACAGCGACCAGCAGTACCTGAAATCGGCCGAGGAGATGTGCGCGCTGTTCGCCGACATTCCCGATGCGATCGACAACACGCGTGCGCTGGCCGAGCGCTGCAACATCGAAATGCGCCTGGGCACGTACTTCCTGCCCGATTATCCGGTGCCGGACGATGAAACGCTGGACACCTGGATCCGCAGCGAATCACGCAAGGGCCTGGCGGCACGCCTGGAGAAGAACCCGATCGCGGCGGGAATGACGGCACAGGACTACAGCGACCGGCTGGAGTTCGAGCTGGACACCATCATCAAGATGGGCTTCCCCGGCTACTTCCTGATCGTGGCCGACTTCATCCAGTGGGGCAAGGCGCAGGGCATTCCGATCGGTCCGGGCCGTGGCTCCGGCGCCGGTTCGCTGGTGGCGTGGGCGCTGCAGATCACCGACCTGGATCCGCTGCCGTACAACCTGCTGTTCGAGCGCTTCCTGAACCCGGAACGCGTGTCGATGCCCGACTTCGACATCGACTTCTGCATGGACCGCCGCGACGAAGTCATCGACTACGTGGCGCGCAAGTACGGCCGTGAGCGGGTCAGCCAGATCATCACCTACGGCACCATGGCCGCCAAGGCGGTGGTGCGCGATTCCGGCCGCGTGCTGGGCTTCCCGTATGGGCTGGTCGATGGCGTGGCCAAGCTGATCCCCAACATCCTGGGCATTTCGCTCAAGGATGCGATGGGCGAAGGCAAGGACAGCGAAATGGCCTCGCCCGAACTCATCCAGCGCTACCAGAGCGAGGATGATGTGCGGGACCTGATCGACCTGGCACGCCAGCTGGAAGATCTCACCCGCAACGCCGGCAAGCACGCCGGCGGCGTGGTCATCGCCCCCGAGCCGCTGAGCGAGTTCTGCCCGCTGTTCGCCGAACACGATGAGCAGGGGCGCGGCAAGAACCCGGTCACCCAGTTCGACAAGAACGACGTGGAAGAAGTGGGCCTGGTGAAGTTCGACTTCCTGGGCCTGCGCACGCTGACGATCATCGACTGGGCGGTGAAAGCCATCAACGCGCGGCATGCGCGTGCCGGCATTCCGCCGCTGGACATCACCCAGCTGCCGCTGGACGATGCGCCCACCTACAAGGACATCTTCGCTTCCGGCAACACCGGGGCGGTGTTCCAGTTCGAATCCTCCGGCATGCGCCGGCTGCTCAAGGACGCCAAGCCGGACCGGTTCGAGGACCTGATCGCGCTGGTGTCGCTGTACCGCCCTGGCCCGATGGACCTGATTCCCTCGTTCGTGGACCGCAAGCACGGCCGCGAAGAGGTCGAGTACCCCGACCCGCGCACCGAGCGGATCCTGCGCGACACCTACGGCATCATGGTGTACCAGGAGCAGGTGATGCAGATGGCGCAGATCGTCGGCGGCTACTCGCTGGGCGGCGCCGACCTGCTGCGCCGTGCGATGGGCAAGAAGGTGCCGGCCGAAATGGCCAAGCACCGCGAGATCTTCCGCGAAGGCGCGGCCAAGGACGGCGTGGGCGAGGCCAAGGCCGATGCCATCTTCGACCTGATGGAGAAGTTCGCCGGCTACGGCTTCAACAAGTCGCACGCCGCCGCCTATGCACTGGTCAGCTACCAGACCGCCTGGTTGAAGCGGCATTACCCGGCCGAGTTCATGGCGGCCACGCTGTCCTCGGACATGGACAACACCGAAAAGGTGGTCGGCTTCCTCGATGAGGTGCGCAACCTCGGCCTGACCGTGCTGCCGCCGAAGGTGAACCAGTCCGCCTTCATGTTCGAAGCCGCCACCCCGGACACGATCCAGTACGGCCTGGGCGCCATCAAGGGCGTCGGCCAGGGTGCCTGCGAAGCGGTGGTGGAGGAACGCCAGCGCGGCGGCCCCTACACCGACCTGCTGGATTTCTGCACGCGCATCGGCTCGGCCAAGCTCAACCGGCGCACGCTGGAGGCGATGATCAACTGCGGCGCGCTGGACGAGCTGGGGCGCAACCGCGCCTCGCTCGCGCTGCAGCTGCCGGAGGTGATCAAGGCTACCGAGCAGATGGCGCGTGAGCGCGCTTCCGGACAGAACTCGCTGTTCGGCGGCCCTGATCCCGGCGCGCCCGGCATCGAACTGGAGCTGCCGCAGGCCGAGGAATGGCCGCTGCTGCAGCGCCTGACCGGCGAGCGCGACACGCTGGGCTTCTACCTCAGCGGCCACCCGTTCGACCCGTGGCGCGATGACGTGCGCGATCTGGTCGGCAACGATCTGGGCGCGGTGGAAAAGATCTGGAGTGCCAACAGCAACAGTGGCGGTGGCGAGAAGCGCTGGCGCCCGGAAGTGCAGACGGTGCTGGCCGGCCAGGTGGTCGGCGTGCGCCGCAAGGGCGAAAGCCAGATGTTCATCCAGCTTGAGGACGGCCGCGGCCGGGTGGAGTGCAGCGCGTTCTCCGACGCGATGGCCGAGTTCGGCCACCTGATGACCAAGGACCGCATCCTGGTGGTCAAGGGCGGGCTGCGCGAGGACGAGTTCAACGGCGGCTTCGCCCTGCGCATCCGCCAGTGCTGGGACTTCGATGACATCTGCGCCAACTACGCCACGCGCCTGTCGCTGCGCCTGGACCTGCGCCGGCAGCGGCCGGTGTGGGAGCGGGTCAATGGCCTGCTGCACGCGCACCGCCCGGGGCGCACCCCCCTGCGCCTGGATCTGCTGCTGAACGGCGAACAGGGTCCCTTGGCCGGCATGCTGGATGTGTCCGGTGACAGCGCGGTGCGGGTGGACTCGCGGCTGTTGTCCGCGCTGCGCGCCGACCCGGCCGTGCGCACCCTGAAAGTGCGCTACAGCCCGCCATGGGCCAGCTGACGGTCGCCTGTCACGGCGACCAGACGAGGGCGTACGGGCCATTTCCGCGCGTTCGGCTAAACTTCCCCCCTTCTTATTGCGACGGCGTCCGATGAATCCGAACTACCTCGACTTCGAGCAACCCATCGCCGACCTGGAAGCGAAGATCCAGGAACTGCGCAGCGCCAGCGCCGGCCCGGCCGTGAACGTGGACGCCGAAGTGCAGGCCCTGCGCGACAAGCTGCGCCTGCGCACCGCGCAGATCTTCCGCAACCTCAGTTCCTGGCAGGTGCTGCAGCTGGCGCGCCATCCGTCGCGCCCGTACACCGCCGACTACCTGCGCATCATGTTCGACGGGTTCCAGGAGCTGGCCGGCGACCGTGCCTTCGCCGACGACAAGGCGATCATGGGCGGGTTGGCGCGCCTCAATGGGCGCTCGGTGATGGTCATCGGCCACCAGAAGGGCCGCGACACCAAGGAAAAGATCAGGCGCAACTTCGGCATGCCCAAGCCGGAGGGCTACCGCAAGGCCCTGCGCCTGATGAAGATGGCTGAACGCTTCGGCCTGCCGGTGCTGACCCTGATCGACACCGCCGGCGCATGGCCGGGCATCGATGCCGAATCGCGCGGCCAGTCCGAGGCGATTGCCCGCAACCTGATGGAGATGGCCGAGCTGAAGGTGCCGGTGATCTGCACGGTGATCGGCGAAGGCGGTTCCGGCGGCGCGCTGGCGCTGGGTGTGGGCGACCGCACCGTGATGCTGGAGTACAGCGTGTACTCCACGATCAGCCCGGAAGGCTGTGCCTCGATCCTGTGGAAGGACGCCAGCAAGGCCAAGGATGCGGCCGAGCAGCTGGGGCTGACCGCGCCGCGCCTGAAGAGCCTGGGTCTGGTGGACAAGGTCGTGCGCGAGCCGACCGGCGGCGCACACCGCAATCCCGTGCAGATGGGCAAGCGGCTGAAGGCGGTGCTGCTGAACGAACTGGAGGCGCTGGACCGGCTTTCGACCGAACAGCTGCTGGAGCAGCGCTACGCGCGCCTGCGCAGCTACGGCACCTACGAGGCCGCCTGACCGGTAGAGCCGAGCCATGCTCGGCTGGCTTTTCTGTAGAGCCGAGCCATGCTCGGCTGGCCGTTCGCGGAAATCCCGCGCTGCGCGCGCACGCCGAGCATGGCTCGGCGCTACCGGCACATTCCGCGCACCCCGCGCGCCCGGTCACCCCGCGCACCCTGCCACCGCGTAACACCCCGCGCGACCACGCCCCCCGTAGAGCCGAGCCATGCTCGGCTGGCCGTTCGCGGAAATCCCGCGCTGCGCGCGCACGCCGAGCATGGCTCGGCGCTACCGGAACATTCCGCGCATCCCGCGCGCCCGGTCACACCGCGCACCCTGCCACCGCGTA
>Ga0207790_1000259_pt1 | contig 21062 bp, 12 predicted proteins | sample HigsolmetaGSP14D_FD_184842 | JGI IMG/M metagenome (GOLD analysis project Ga0207790, IMG submission 184842) | High solid enriched microbial communities from the Joint BioEnergy Institute, USA - SP1-4-D (SPAdes) | ecosystem: Engineered > Bioreactor > SSF (Solid state fermentation) > Aerobic >...
CGCGGTGCGCGCACGCCGAGCATGGCTCGGCGCTACCGGGTGGGTCGGCGGCGGGGTGTGGGTAGAGCCGAGCCATGCTCGGCTGGAGCCTTTGGCGCGGTGTGTCCCCGCGCGCGCGGTGCGCGCACGCCGAGCATGGCTCGGCGCTACCGGGGAGTGCCCGCGCGGTGCGCGCACGCCGAGCGTGGCTCGGCGCTATCCGGCGCGGGCGGCGCGCTTGAGCAGGCGGCGCTCGCGGCGGCGTGCGCGCCGCGCCTTCCAGCGATCGGCCAGGCAGGAGAAGATCACGTACAGCGCCGGGGTGCTCAGCAGCGTCAGGCTCTGCGAGAACAGCAGACCGCCAATCATCGCGATGCCCAGCGGACGGCGCAGCTCGGAGCCCTCGCCCAGGCCCACCGCAAGCGGCACCGCCGCCAGGATCGCGACCATGGTGGTCATCATGATCGGCCGGAAGCGCACGATGCTCGCCTCGCGCGCCGCCTGCAGCGGGGTGAGACCGTGTTCGCGCTGTGCGACCACCGCGAAGTCGATCATCATGATCGCGTTCTTCTTGACGATGCCGATCAGCAGCACCAGCGCGATCATCGAGATTACCGACAGCTCGGTGCCGGTGCCGAACAGGGCCAGCAGCGCGCCCACGCCGGCCGCCGGCAGGGTGGACAGGATCGTCACCGGATGGATCAGGCTCTCGTACAGGATGCCCAGCACCAGATATACGGTGAGAATGGCTGCGAAGACCAGCACCAGCATGTCGCTGGGGTCGGAATTGAAGCCGAAACCGGCGTCGTCGGCCAGGCGGATGTCGCCCGGCATGCGCATGCCGGCCACGGTGCTGGCAATGATCGCCTTGGCTTCGCCCATGCTGGTGCCCGGCGCCAGGTTGTAGCTCAGGTCCATCGTGGTGTACTGGTTCTCGTGCGTGATCTGCGAGGGCGCCAGGCCGGGTTCCTGCCGTGCCACCGCAGTGATCGGCACCATCTGCCCGTTGCCTGCACGCACGTAGACCTGGTCAAGGGCCGCCGGTGTGGCGGTCTGTTCGGGCAGGGCGTTGACCACCACGCTGTACTGGTTGATGTCCGAATAGATGGTGGAGATCTGCCGCTGGCCGAAGGCCCCATACAGCGCGCCATCGATGGCACCCACGGACACGCCCAGGCGGGCGGCCTTGGCACGGTCGATCACGATGTTCTGCCGCAGCCCGGCGTTGTCCACGTCGGTGCCCACATCGGCCAGCTTCGGATTCTTCTTCAGCGCGGCCTGCAGGCGCGGCAGCCATTCCTGCAGCTGGGCCAGGTCGTTGCCCTGCAGCGAGACGCGATACTGCGCGCCCTGGCTGGCACCGCCGCCATCATTGCTGGGCAGGTCCTGGATGGCACGCAGGCGCAGCTGCAGGTCCGGGTAGCGGTCGGCCTTGGCACTCAGGCGGGCCAGCGCCTGCGCGGTGGTTTCGCGGCGGCCGTCACTGCGTGATTTCAGCTCCACGTTGAACTGCGCACTGGACCCCTGGCGGCCGCTGCCCAGCCGCACGCCCACGGTCTTCACCGCCGGGTCGGCCATGAGCATGTCGGTGATGCGGCGCTGGCGGTTGACCATGTCCTCGAAGGAGACGGTGGCGCTTGAATTGGCACGCCCCCAGATCAGTCCGGTGTCCTGTGGCGGGAATGCGCCCTTCTTCACCGCACCGAACAGGAAGATGGTCACCCCGATCAGCAGCAGCGGCGTGAGCGAAAGCAGCAGTGCGTGGCGCAGCGAGAAATCCAGCAGCACGGTGTAGACCCGCAGCATCCGCTCGTGACCGGCATCCAGCCAGCGGCCCAGGCGCGACGGCGCGGCAGCCGGATCGTGCGCGCTCAGGAAACGGCTGCACAGGGCCGGGGTCAGCGTCAGCGAGACCACCATGGACACCGCGATCGCCGCAACCAGGGTCACGGTGAACTCGCGGAAGAACGCGCCCATCATGCCGCTGGCGAACAGCAGCGGAATGAACACCGCGATCAGCGAGGCGGTGATGGACACGATGGTGAAGCCGATCTCGCGGGCGCCGGTGAGCGCGGCCTGCAGCCGCGGCATGCCCTCATCGAGGTGGCGCATGATGTTTTCGATCACCACGATCGCATCATCGACCACGAAACCGATCGCGATCACCAGCGCCAGCAGGCTGAGGTTGTTCAGGGTGAACCCCAGCGCATACATGACCAGCGCCGCACCGGCCAGCGACAGCGGCACGGTGACCGCGGCGATCAGCGTCGGTGCAAGCCGGCGCAGGAACAGCGCCATGGTCAGCACCACCATGGCCAGGCTGATCAGCAGGGTGATCTGCACCTCGTGCAGCGACGAGCGGATGGTCGGGGTGCGGTCGAAGTACGGCGTGAGCGTGGTACCCGGTTCCAGGTAGGCGCGCAGGGTGGGAATCTGCGCCTTGACCCGGTCCACTGTCTCCACGATGTTGGCCCCGGCGCGGGTGAACACATACATCACCACCGCCGGCTTGTGGTTGAACCACGCGGCCTGGTACGCATCCTGCTGGCCATCGTAGACGGTGGCGATGTCCTGCAGCCGGATCACCCGGCCGTCGCTGGCGGTCTTGATGACCAGGTTGGCGAAGTCGGCCGCGCGCGCGACCGAGTCGTTGGCGATGATCGCCGTGGTGGTGTTGCCATCGCTCAGGAAGCCGGTGGGCGAGGTCACATTGGCCGCGCGGACGGCATTGCGCACGTCATCGGCGGTCAGCCCGAGCGCATTCATCACCCGCAGGTTCACGTCCACGCGCACGGCCGGGGTGGAGGCACCGGCGATGTCCACCGAGGCGACCCCGCTGATCTGCCGCAGCCGCTGCGCCAGCAGCGAATCGGCCACGTTGTACAGGTCCGCGGCGGACTGCGTCTGCGAGGTCAGCGCGATGGCGATGACCGGATCATCGTTGGGATTGGCCTTCTGGAACATCGGCGACCCCAGCCCGGCCGGCAGGTCGGCCTGTGCGGAGTTGATCGCGGTCTGCACATCCAGCGCCGCCGAGTCGATGTCGCGGTCGCTCTGGAAGATCATGAACACCATCGAGCTGCCTTCCGAGCTCGACGAGCGCATGCGGTCGATACCGGGCAGCTGGCCCAGGTGCCGTTCCAGCGGCGCGGTGACCGTGGAGGCCATGGTCGAGGCATCCGCACCGGCCTGGTTGGCGTGCACGAAGATCACCGGAATCTGCACGTTCGGCAGTGCCGACACGCCCAGCATCAGGTAACAGATCAGCCCGACGATGAACAGGCCGATCGCCAGCAGCGCGGTGCCGATGGGGCGGCGGATGAAGGGGCCGGACAGATTCATCGGTGCATCCTGCGCGGCAGCAGGCCGGCCGTGCTCATGCCTGCGGCTCCTGCACGGTGCCGTGGCGCAGCGCACGCTGTTCGCGGCGGCGGGCCATCCGCTCGGAGAAGCGCTCCATGTACAGGTAGATCACCGGCGTGGTGTACAGCGTGACCAGCTGCGAGAGCAGCAGCCCGCCGACGATGGCGATGCCCAGTGGGCGGCGCAGTTCCGAACCGATGCCGGTGCCCAAGGCCAGCGGCAGGGCGCCCAGCATGGCCGCGGCGGTGGTCATCATGATCGGGCGGAAGCGCAGCAGGCAGGCGCGGCGGATGGCCTCGCGCGCCGTGGCGCCAGCGCGCCGCGCCTCGATGGCGAAGTCCACCATCATGATGCCGTTCTTCTTGACGATGCCGATCAGCAGGACGATGCCGACGATGCCGTCCACCGACAGGCTCAGGCCACAGACCATCAGCGCCAGCAGCGCGCCGACGCCGGCCGGGGGCAGGGTGGAGATGATGGTGATGGGGTGGATGTAGCTTTCGTACAGCACGCCCAGCACGATGTAGATGACCACCAGCGAGGCCAGCAGCAGCCACACCACGTCGGTCTGGCTGCCGGTGAATTCGGCCGCCTTGCCGATGAACTGGGCATGCACCTGCGAGGGCAGCTGGACCTGCTCGCGGACCTGTTCGATCGCCGCCACCGCTTCGGACAGCGAATAGCCCGGGGCCACGTTGAAGGACAGGGTCACCGCCGGCAGCTGCTGCTGGTGGCTGACCACCAGCGGCGTGCTGGTCACCTGCGCCTCGGCGAGCGCGGACAGCGGGATGATGCCGCCGGCGCCCACGGTGATGCCGGTGTTCTGGCTGCCGATGCCGGTGGCCGTGGACGAGTTGGACGAGGTCACCTGGCCGAAGCTGGTGGCGTTGGTGCCGGTGAGCGCGCCGGTGCCGTTGGAGGCCACTGCCAGCTGCTCCATCAGCGCCGTGCTGGTCCGGAACGGCGGGGCCACTTCCAGCACCACGCGGTACTGGTTGAGCTCGGTGAAGATGGTGGAGATCTGGCGCTGGCCGAAGGCGTCGTACAGGGTGTCGTCGATGGTCTGCATCGGCACGCCCAGCACGCTGGCCTTGTCGCGGTCGATGGTCAGTTCCAGTGCCCGGCCCTGGCTGGACAGGTTGTTGTCCACGTCGGTCAGTTCCGGCCGCGCGCGCAGGGCCTGGGTCATGCGGGTGGCGTGCCCGGCCACTTCGTCGGCATCCACATCGGACAGCACGAACTGGTATTCGGTGGCCGCCACGCGGGTATCCAGGGTGACGTCCTGTACCGGCTTGAGGTACAGCGCCACGCCGGGAATGCCGGCCACGGCCTCATGCAGGCGCGGCAGCACCACATCCAGGCCGTCGCGGTCCCCACGCGGCTTGAGCACGATCGACAGCTGACCCTGGTTGAGCGTGGGGTTCATGGTGCCGGCGCCGATGAACGCCGACACGCCCGTGACATCCGGATCGCGGCGCAGCGCTTCGGCCACCGCCTGGGTGCGCTGCTCCATCTGCGGGAAGGCGATGTTCTGGTCGGCCTGCACCACGGCGGTGATCAGCCCGGTGTCCTGGTTGGGCAGCAGGCCCTTGGGAATGAGCACGTACAGCAGCACCGTCAGCACCACTGCGGCGGCCGCCACGGCCAGGGTCAGCGGCTGGTGGTCCAGCACCCAGTCCAGGCTGCGCTCGTACACGCCCACGGTGCGCGACCACACGGTCTGCCGGCCGGCCGCGGCGGCGCGCTCGTGCGCGTCCTCCCCTTCCGGCAGGGCGTCCGGCTTGAGCAGGTAAGCGCACATCATCGGGGTGAGGGTGAGCGAGATCAGCATCGACAGCGTCACCGCGATGCTCAGCACCCAGGCGAACTCGTGGAACAGCCGCCCGGTGACGCCCGGCATCAGCAGCAGCGGCAGGAACACCGCCACCAGCGAGACCGTCAGCGACAGCACGGTGAAGCCGATCTGCCGCGCGCCGATCTCGGCCGCTTCCGGGCCGCTCTTGCCCTGCTCGATGTAGCGCACGATGTTCTCGATCATCACGATCGCATCGTCGACCACGAAGCCAGTGGCCACCACCAGCGCCATCAGCGAAAGGTTGTCCAGCGACATGCCGGCAAAGGCCATCACCGCGAACGTGCCGGCCAGCGAAAGTGGCACCGCCACCGAGGGAATGATGGTGGCCCACAGGCGGCGCAGGAACAGGAAGATCACCGCCACCACCAGCCCGATGGTCAGGATGAGGGTGAACTGCACCTCATGCACCGAGGCGCGGATGGTTTCGGTACGGTCGGAGAAGATCTCCAGGTGCACGTCCGCCGGCAGCACGCCCTGCAGCTGCGGCAGCAGGGCGCGGATGCGCTCCACCGTCTGCACGATGTTCGCACCGGGCTGGCGGCGCACTTCCAGCAGCACCGCCGGCTTGCCGTCGGCCCACGCGGCCAGCTGGTCGTTCTCCACTCCGTCCACCACCTGGGCCACGTCGGCCAGGCGCACCGGCGCGCCATTGCGGTAGCTGATGATGGTGTCGCGGTACTCGGCCGCGCTGGTCAGCTGGTCGTTGGTGCCGATGCTGTAGGACTGGGTCTTGCCGTTGAGCGAGCCCTTGGGGGCGCTCACGTTGGCCTGGGTGAGCGCGCTGCGCAGGTCTTCCAGGGTCAGGCCCATGTTGGACAGCTGGGCGGGATTGACCTGGATGCGCACGGCCGGGCGCACATTGCCGGCGATCGACACCAGGCCCACGCCCTGCACCTGGGACAGGCGCTGGGCCAGGATCGAATCGGCGTAGTTGTTGACGTCGCGCAGCGGGCGCGTGTCGGAGGTGAGCTTGAGGGTGACGATGGCCGCGTCGGCTGGATTGACCCGGTTGTAGACCGGCTGGTACGGCAGCGACGACGGCAGGGTCGCCTGGCGGATGGCCGCCTGCACATCCTGCGCGGCCACGTCGATGTCCCGGTCCATGGAGAACTGCAGGATGATCGTGGACAGCCCCGCCGAGGAATCCGAGGTCATCAGCTCCAGCCCGGAGATCTGCCCGAACTGCCGCTCCAGCGGGGTGGTCACCAGCGCGGCCATGGTGGTCGCGTTGGCGCCGGGGTACTGGGTGGTCACCACCAGGCTGGGCGCATCGATCTCCGGCAGCGCCGACACCGGCAGCTTGCGGTAACCCAGAATACCCAGCAGCAACAGGCCCGCCATCAGCAGCGAGGTGGCGATGGGGCGGCGGATGAAGATCGTCGAGAAACCCACGGGCGGATCCTTGCTGGCGCTTCGATGATGGCGCCGGCAACGGTGCCGGCGTCAGGAACGGGAAAGCGGGGGCGCGCGGCTCAGCGCGGGCCACCGCCCGGGCCGCGGCGGCCACCACCGCCCTGCTGGGCGGCCTTCAGCTCGGCTTCGGTGGGCGCGGCGGGCGCCTCGCCCGGCTTCAGCGCCGTGACCTTGCTGCCCGGCTTCAGGCGGAACTGGCCTTCGCTGACCACCCGCTCGCCGCCGGCAAGTCCTTCGCTGATCTGCACCTGGCTGTCGCCCACTTCCACGCCGCTGCGCACGGTCTGCATCTTCACCGTGTTGTCCGGCTGCACCACATAGACGTACTCGCCGTCCGGCCCGCGCAGCACCGCCTGGGTGGGGACCACCACGCCGGCGTCGATGGTGCGCAGCTGCAGGCGGACGTTGACGAACTGGCCGGGCCACAGGCCGGTGTCGGCATTGGCGAACACGGCACGGGCGCGGAACGTGCCGCTGTCGCTGCTGATCAGGTTGTCCACCACGTCCAGCGTGCCGTCTTCACTGAGCACGTGGGCATCGGTGCGGTCCAGCGCGGCCACCGCGACCGTGCCGGCGGCCTGGGCCTTGCGCACCTCGGCAAGCTGGCGCTCGGGCAGGTTGAACAGCACGTGGATCGGCTGCACCTGGGTCAGCGTGACCAGGGCGGTGCCGGCGCTGACGATGTTGCCGGCGTCCACCGCGCGGATGCCGGCCACACCGGAGATCGGCGCGGTGACCCGGGTGTACTGCAGCTGCACCTGGGCGGCGCGCATGCTGGCGTCGTTGGCGGCCACCGCGCTTTCGTACTGGGCCACCTGGTTGCGCTGGGTGTCCAGATCGTTCTGGGCGACGTACTGGCGGTATTCCGGCGCGCTGCTGCGCTGGTAGTTGGAGCGCGCCGTGGCCAGCAGGGCCTGGTTCTGGCGCTTGGCGGCGGCGGCCTGGTCATAGCTGGCCTGCGCGGTGCGCGGATCGATCCGGGCCAGCACATCGCCCTTGTTGACCCGCTGGCCTTCGACGAAATCCAGGCTCAGCAGCTGCCCGCCGACCTGCGGGCTCACCGTCACCGTGCTCAGCGCACTGACCGTACCCAGCGCGCTGGCGTAGACCGGCACGGCCTGGCGGCTGGCCTCCACCACGGTCACCGGAACCGGTGCCGCGTCGGCCTGCGCCGCATCGCGGCCCGGGCGCCCGGCGCCTTCCTGCCGGCTGCCGCCACCGACCATGCGCAGCGCGATCACGGCCACCACCACGACTGCCAGCACCAGCAGCACGATCTTCCACAAACGCGACATTCCATTCACTCCTGGGGCATGGCCGGGCGGTGCCGGCTGGCAAGGTGCCAAGCATACCGGTCGCCGGGGCGCGCGCCTGCATGACCGATGGGACGGGGGGTAGGACCTGCCCGGGCGACAGAGGTTCCCCCACGGGACGCGGTGGCCTACATTGCCGAAGCGAACCCCTTTCCGCTGCCGGAGTTGCCCGATGCCCCGTTCCGCCCTGCTCCTGTCCGCCCTGCTGCTGCCCCTGACCGCGCTGGCCGCCGGCCCCGTGACCGCCGAGGACAGCCCGGTCCGGTCGCAGCGGCCGGAGGTCGAGGCTGCCGCCCAGCGGCTGCAGCCCAAGGTGGTGGAGATGCGCCGCTGGTTCCACCAGCACCCGGAGCTGTCCAACCAGGAGGAGGCCACGGCGGCGAAGGTGGCCGAACGGCTGCGCGCGCTGGGGCTGAAGCCGCAGACCGGGGTGGCGGTGCATGGCGTGGTGGCGATCATCGAAGGCGGCCGGCCCGGACCGCGCATCGCCCTGCGCGCGGACATGGACGCGCTGCCGGTGACCGAGGCCACCGGGCTGCCGTATGCCTCCACCGCGCGCGCCGAGTACCGCGGCGAGCCGGTCGGGGTGATGCATGCCTGCGGCCACGATGCGCACATGGCCACCCTGCTTGGCGTGGCCGAGGCGCTGGTGGCGATGAAGAAGGACCTGCCAGGCCAGGTGATGCTGGTGTTCCAGCCGGCCGAGGAAGGGCTGCCGCCGGGCGAGGAGGGCGGTGCGGCGCTGATGCTGAAGGAAGGCGTGTTCGATACCTTCAAGCCGGAGGCGGTATTCGGGCTGCATGTGTTCGCCAGCGTGCAGGCCGGTCGGATCGCGGTGCGCGGTGGGCCGCTGATGGCGGCCGCGGACATGTTCGAGATCACCGTGGATGGCCGTCAGACGCACGGGTCCACGCCGTGGAGCGGAATCGACCCCATCGTGGCCAGCGCCGATCTGATCGGCAGCGCGCAGACCATCGTCAGCCGCCGCGCCAACCTGTCACAGCAGCCGGCGGTGGTGACCTTCGGTGCGATCAAGGGTGGCATCCGCAACAACATCATTCCCGACCAGGTGACCATGGTCGGCACCATCCGCACCTTCGATGAAGGCATGCGCCAGCAGATCTTCGCCGACCTGCGCAACGTTGCCGGGCACACCGCGTCCGCGCACGGCGCCACCGCCCACACCGCCATCCAGGAGGGCTACCCGGCCACGGTGAACGACCCGGCGCTGACCGCGCGGATGCTGCCGAGCCTGCAGGCCGTGGTCGGGGCGGACAATGTCTACGAGCCGGCGCTGCAGATGGGGGCCGAGGATTTCTCCCTGTTCGCGCAGAAGGTGCCGGGCATGTTCTTCTTCGTCGGGGCCACCGGGGAGGGGATCGATCCGGCCGCTGCGCCGGGTAACCATTCGCCGAAGTTCCTGCTTGACGAGAAGGCGCTGGACGTGGGCCTGCGCGCGCTGCTGCAGGTCAGCCTGGATTACCTGCACGGTGCCGCCGCGCCGGCCGGCTGAGACCACGGCAGGGCAGGGGTGGGCACCGCCGCGATACAATGGCGGCATGAACACCCCCCAGGACTCCAGCCTCGGTCGCGAGGTCAGTTACCCGTCGCAGTACGATCCCGGCCTGCTGTTTCCCATTCCCCGCGCAGGGGCTCGCGCCGAGATCGGCCTGGACGACGCGGCGCTGCCGTTCGTCGGGCACGACCGCTGGCACGCCTTCGAGCTGGGCTGGCTGGACCTGCGTGGCAAGCCGCAGGTCGCGGTGGCCACCGTGCAGGTGCCCTGCACCTCGCCGTGCCTGATCGAGTCCAAGTCGTTCAAGCTTTACCTGAATTCCCTCAACAGCGCCCGGTTCGAGGATGCGGCAGCGGTCATGGCCTGCATCGCCGCGGACCTGTCGGCCTGTGCCGGCGCGGCCGTGCAGGTGCAGGGCGGGCTGCCAACCCTGCTGGAGTCGCCGCTGGGTGAGTCCATCGACGGGCTGGAGGTGGCCATCGACTGCTACGGTCCGCCGCAGCCGTCTCTGCTGTCCGCCGATGCCGCCGCGCAGGTGGAGGAAACGCTGGTCTCGGCGCTGCTCAAGTCCAACTGCCCGGTCACCGGACAGCCCGACTGGGCCACGGTGAGCGTTCGCTACTGCGGCCCGCGCATCGACCGCGCCGGCCTGCTGCGCTACCTGGTGAGCTACCGGGACCATGCCGAGTTCCACGAGCAGTGCGTGGAGCGCATCTTCAGCGAGATCAGCCAGCGCTGCCAGCCGCTGTGGCTGGAAGTGGAGGCCCGCTATACCCGCCGCGGCGGGCTGGACATCAATCCCTGGCGCGCCAGCCACGGTATCGCCGCGCCGGCCACCTGCTACCGCGAGCTGCGCCAGTAATCCGGGTGCTGCGGCCCTGCACGGTGTTGTTCAGCTGACGCAGGGCCCGCTTCACACCCACACCATCCCCGTTTAACAATCGCTGTGAGACCGTGCAAGCCACGAAGTCATGCAGACGGGAGTGTGTGGATGAGTACCGAGAAGAAGGCTGATTTTTCCGGTGTGACCGCCCGCGTGGACAGCACCGCGCAGCAGCAGCCCAAGGCGGATTTCTCCGGCGTCACCAGTTCGGTGGACAGCACGGCTGAAGTGGCCGGTGCCACCTACACGGTGGAGAAGGGTGACACCCTGTCGGCGATCGCCAAGCAGCACCTGGGCGACGCCAATGCGTGGAACCGCATTTTCGAGGCCAACCGCGATGTGCTCTCCGACCCGGACCGCATCCAGCCCGGCCAGGTGCTGAAACTGCCGTCGAAGTAACCGGCCCGGAGGATGGCGTCACCGCCCCCGCAGGCGTGTGTCGCGATGCCCGGCGCTACCCCGTTCAACGGCCGCCAGTGCCGTCCGCAGCAACCCCTTGGAGGAACAGATGACCCAGACTCATACGCTTCGCAATGCCCTGATGATCGCGCTGCTTGGCGGCACCGTGGCCCTTGTCGGCTGCAAGAAGGACGAACCCGCTGGCGACGCCAATGCACCGATGGCCACCGCGCCGGCGGCCGATACCGCGCCGCCGCCGATGACCGGCTCGGCCCCGCCGCCGATGACCGGCACCTCGGCCGTCACCGTGTCCTCGGTGACCGTCGGCAAGACCGCCGCGGCCGACAAGATGGTGGCACCGGCGGCGATGTTCGCCCCGACCGACGAGATCATCGTCTCGGTGCGTACGGACGGTGCGGCCAGCAATGCCAACGTCGCGGCCAAGCTGACCTTCCAGGACGGCCAGGTGGCCGGTGAGCAGACCGCCATGCTGACGACCTCGGGCATGGAAACCACCAACATCAGCTTCAAGAACGCCAACGGCTGGCCGGCTGGCAAGTACCGCGCCGAAGTGATGGTGGACGGCAAGGCCGCAGGCATGCCGCAGGAGTTTGAAGTCAAGTAAGTCACGTTCGTCCTGCCGCCTCTCTCCCGGCAGGGCGGACGATGGACGCAGCCCTACGGCTGCGTCCTTTTTTTTGCCTGCGCGCGGGACACGCGGCCGTGTGCCCAGTACCGCCGCGTATGGCGCCGCTTTGCCCCGCGCGACTGAAAACGCGACAATGCGGAGGTTGCCTGCCGCGCGCCCGCGTGTGCGGCGGGCAAGCGACACGGTTGCACGTGGCCCGGCGTTGGCGCCGGCCTTCCCCTGAGCACTGCTACAGAGTCCAAGCCCCCCATGTCCAAGATCCTCTACACGCTGACCGACGAAGCCCCGTTCCTGGCCACCCAGTCGCTGCTGCCGATCATCAGCGCCTACACCGCAACGGCCGGCATCGTGGTGGAAACCCGTGACATCTCGCTGTCCGGCCGCATTCTGTCGTTGTTCCCGGAGCTGCTGGGCGAAGCGCAGAAGGTCAGCGATGACCTGGCCGAACTCGGTCAGCTGGCCACCACGCCGGATGCCAACATCATCAAGCTGCCGAACATTTCCGCGTCGGTGCCGCAGCTGAAGGCGGCGATCAAGGAACTGCAGGGCCAGGGCTATCCGCTGCCGGATTATCCGGAGAACCCCGCCGACGACCAGCAGCGCGACTACAAGGCGCGCTATGACAAGGTCAAGGGCAGTGCGGTGAACCCGGTGCTGCGCGAAGGCAACTCCGACCGCCGCGCGCCGCTGTCGGTGAAGAACTATGCCCGCAAGCATCCGCACCGCATGGGCGTGTGGGCAGCCGATTCGAAGTCGCACGTCGCGCACATGGACGCCGGTGATTTCTACGGCAGCGAGCAGTCGGCCACGCTGGCCAACGCCGGTGCGCTGAAGATCACCCTGCACGGCCAGGACGGCAGCACCGTGGTGCTGAAAGAGAAGACCGCAGTGAAGGCCGGCGAGATCGTCGATGCCGCGGTGATGAGCCGCAAGGCGCTGGCCGCCTTCATCCGCGCGCAGATCGAAGATGCCAGGGCCCAGGGCGTGCTGTTCTCGCTGCACCTGAAGGCGACCATGATGAAGGTCTCCGACCCGATCATGTTCGGCGTGGTGGTCAACGAGTTCTACAAGGACGTGCTGGCCAAGCATGCCGACGTGCTCGCCCAGGCCGGTTTCGATGCCAACAACGGCATCGGTGACCTGGTCGCCCGCCTGCCGTCGCTGCCGGAAGCCACCCGCGCGGCGATCGAGGCCGACCTGGCTGCCGAGTACGCACAGCGTCCGGGACTGGCCATGGTCAACTCGGACAAGGGCATCACCAACCTGCACGTGCCCAGCGACGTGATCGTCGATGCCTCGATGCCGGCGATGATCCGCGACTCGGGCAAGATGTGGAACGCCGAAGGCGCCCTGCAGGACACCAAGGCCGTCATTCCCGACCGCTGCTATGCTGGCGTCTACCAGGCGGTCATCGATGACTGCCGCACCTATGGCGCGTTCAATCCGGCCACCATGGGCTCGGTGCCGAATGTCGGCCTGATGGCGCAGAAGGCCGAGGAGTACGGCTCGCACGACAAGACCTTCCAGATCGCGGCCGATGGCGTGGTCAAGGTCACCGACGAGACCGGCGCCGTGGTGTTCGAACACCCGGTGGAAGCCGGTGACATCTGGCGCATGTGCCAGACCAAGGACGCACCGATCCAGGACTGGGTGAAGCTGGCCGTGGAGCGTGCCCGCCTGAGCAGCACGCCGGCCGTGTTCTGGCTGGATGCCGCCCGCGCCCACGACGCGCAGGTCATCGCCAAGGTCGAGCAGTACCTGAAGGACCACGACACCCAGGGCCTGGACATCCGCATCCTGCCGCCGGTGGAGGCCACCGCGTTCTCGCTGGATCGCATCCGCAAGGGCGAAGACACCATCTCGGTGACCGGCAACGTGCTGCGTGATTACCTCACGGATCTGTTCCCGATCATGGAACTGGGCACCAGCGCGAAGATGCTGTCGATCGTGCCGCTGATGGCCGGCGGTGGCCTGTTCGAGACCGGTGCCGGCGGTTCGGCGCCCAAGCACGTGCAGCAGTTCGTGGAAGAGGACTACCTGCGCTGGGATTCGCTGGGCGAGTTCCTGGCCCTGGCTGCATCGCTGGAGCACCTGGGAAACCGCTACGACAACGCGGCCGCACGCGTGCTGGCCAAGGCGCTGGATGAGGCCAACGGACGGTTCCTGGACAACGACAAGTCGCCGTCGCGCAAGCTGGGTGGCATCGACAACCGCGGCAGCCACTTCTACATCGCTCTGTACTGGGCCCAGGCCCTGGCCGCGCAGGACGAGGATGCCGCGCTGAAGGCCCGCTTCGCACCGCTGGCGCAGCAGTTGAGCGAGCAGGAACAGACCATCGTGGCAGAACTGGCGGCGGTGCAGGGCAAGGCCGTGGACATCGGCGGCTACTACCGTCCCGACCTGGCCAAGGTGGCCGCCGCGATGCGTCCGAGCCGCACCCTCAATGCGGCGCTGGAGCAGCTGCAGGGCTGATCCGGCACATCGCTGGATGGCACCGGGGCCCGCGCGCTGCGCGGGCCCTTTTTTGTACCCGCCGGGCTGCACGCGTGCGCTGCCGCGCCGTCCATCGTATGGTGGGCACGGTCCCTGTGGCGAGCCGGCATGTCCCACCCCGAGTCTGATCCCGCGCTGTGCATTGCCGCTGGCATCCGCGCGGCGTTCGAGGACTACCAGGCGCGTTTTTCGGCGATCACGGCGCGGGCCCGCCAGCGCTTCGAACAACAGCAGTGGGCCTTGGCGCGGCAGGATGCGGTGGAGCGCATCGGGTTGTACGACCGCTGCATTGCCGACTGCCTGGACCGCCTGCGCCGCAGCGTCGGGGCGTACATCGGCGAGCGCGACGTATGGCGTCAGGTGCATGCCGGCTATGCCGCCCTGATCGAGGGCTTGATCGACGCCGAGCTGTACAAGACGTTCTACAACACGCTGGCGCGGCGCCTGTTCGCCACCGAAGGCGTGGATGCCCAGGTGGAGTTCATCGCCCTGGATGTGCAGCCCTCCGATGCGATCACCCACCCGGTGGCGCGGCACACCTATGCGGTGTCGGCCGCGCGGCCGGCCGAGGCGCTGCTGCGGGTGCTGCGTGATTACCGCTTCGGCGTTCCCTATGCCCACCCGCTGCGGTGTGCCGCAGCCATCGCCGTGCGGCTGCAGGATGACCTGGCCGGGTGGGGCGAGCACCCCGTGCGCAGCATCGAACTGCTCGACACCGTGTTCTACCGTGAGCGCCGCGCCTATCTGGTGGGCCGGGTGTTCGGCGAACACCGCTTTTCGCCCTGCGTGATCGCCCTGGTCAACGACGATGCCGGCCTGCGGGCGGAGGCGGTGCTGACCCGGCGCCGCGATGTGGCGCACCTGTTCGGGGTGTCACGCAGCTATTTCCATGCCGACCTGGCCACGGTCGGCGATGCGGTGGTGTTCCTGCGCAGCCTGCTGCCGGCCAAGCCGATCGATGAGCTCTACACCGTGCTCGGGCGCGCCAAGCAGGGCAAGACCGAGCGCTACCGGACCTTCTTCAGCCACTTCAGCGAGCACGCCAGCGAGCGCCTGGTGGCGGCCGAGGGCACCCCCGGCATGGTCATGGCGGTGTTCACCCTGCCCAGCTACCCGGTGGTGTTCAAGCTCATCCGTGACCGCTTCGCCTGGCCCAAGGCGATGTCGCGGCGACAGGTGGAAGAGAAGTACGCGCTGGTATTCACCCTGGACCGGGTTGGCCGCCTGCTGGATGCGCAGCCTTACCGGCATCTGCGTATTCCGCGTGCCCGGTTCGACCCGGCCCTGCTGGAGGAGCTGCTGCAGCAGTGCGCGCAGACCGTGCGGCTCGTCGAGGACGAGGTGCAGATCGCGCTGTGCTACGTGCAGCGCCGGCTGCGCCCGCTCAACCTGTACCTGCGCGAGCAGGGACCGGCCGCGGTACGCGCGGCGGTGCTGGACTACGCGCAGGCGATCACCGACATGGCCCGCAACAACATCTTCCCCGGTGACATGCTGCCGAAGAACTTCGGCGTCTCGCGCCATGGCCGGGTGGTGTTCTACGACTACGACGAGCTGTGTCTGGTCACCGACTGCGTGTTCCGGCCCTGGCCCCGGCCCCGCACCGCCGAGGAGGCGCTGGCCGACGAGCCGTGGTTCCATGTGGGTCCGCATGATGTGTTCCCGGAGCGGTTTGCCCCGTTCATGGGCCTGCCTGCCGCCGAGCTGGCCGCGGTGCGCGAGCACTTCGGCCACCTGTTCGATCCGGCCTGGTGGAACGCACTGCAGGCGCGCCTGGCGGCCGGTGACTACCCCGATACGCCGCCCTACGACGCAGCGCATCGGCTGGCCTGAGCACCGCGCTCAGCGGTAGGGGTAGACCACGCTGCGGTTGCGGCCCTGTTCCTTGGCCATGTACAGCGCCTTGTCCGCCAGCCGCAGCGCCTGCTCCGGGTCGGTGTCGAAGCTGGGGTAGTGCGAGATGCCCAGCGAGACGGTGATATGCCCGACCGGCTCGAACACCGCGCCGGCGATCTGCTCGCGCAGCCGTTCGGCGATGGCCAGCGCTTCCTGCGGCGAACTGCCGGGGATCAGCAGCAGGAATTCCTCGCCGCCGGCACGGCACAGCACGTCGGCGTCACGCGAGTTCTCGCGCATCAGCTGGGCGATATGCGCGATGACCCGGTCGCCGGTCTCATGGCCGTGGCCATCGTTGATGGATTTGAAGCGGTCGATGTCGAGCGCCAGGATCGCAAAGGCCTGGCGCTGCGCCCGCCACTGTTCAAGCGCGTGCTGCAGGCCGCGCCGGTTGAGCAGGCCGGTGAGCGGATCGGTCCGGGTGTCCCGGTTGAGATGGCCGATGCGCTCCTGCAGCAGGTTGAAGCTGGACAGTACCGCCTGTTTGAGCTGGGCCACCTCGAAGTACCAGGCACTGATGCCGCCCACATCCTGGATGGTCTGTCCGGTGTCGCCTTCCTGGACGTTGCGGGCCAGCTGCCACAGCGGCCGCGAGATGCGCCGGGCGAACCACCACGTGGCCAGCAGCGAGAGCACAGCCAGCGGAATGGCGCGCCAGATGACCGCCGTCATCAGCTCGGACAGCTGCGACAGCGTGGCATCGGTGGGGCGCTGCGCCACGATGCCCCAGCCGGTGGCCGGCACCGGCGCATAGCCAGCCAGCATCGACACGCCCTGGTAGTTGCGCACCTGCGCCGCACCGCGTTGACCCTGTACGACCGCTTCCAGGACGGCATTGCGGGTGGCCTGCTGCCCCACGCGGTCGGCGTTGGCGTGATACAGCAGGGTGCCGGTGCGATCGACCACATACAGGTAGGACCCATCACGGTAGTAGTGGGTGCCCAGGAGCGACTGCAGGATGCTGCGCTGGCGAAGATAGATGCTGCCGGCCACATAGCCACGATACTGCCCCCGCTGGTCATAGACCGGGTGCGACAGCGCGACGATGAGATTGCCGGTGGCCGACATGAACGGCTCGGTGACCAGTGGCTGGCGCCGTTGCAGCGCCAGCGTGTTGCCCGTGGTCTGCAGCGTGTCGCCCTTCAGGTGCAGGGTCTGCGGCGAGGTGGCCAGCACCGTGCCTGCGCTGTTCACCACCAGCACGGAATTGAAGCTGTGGGTGGCCATCTGCAGCCGGCTGGCCTCGTCCTGGGCATGGGCATCGTCCATGCCCTGCCGACCCAGCACGGTAGCCGAGTACGCCAGCTGCTGCTGGGCCATCAGCACGAAGTTCTGCGTGGTATCGGCCAGTTTGTTGGCGTAGACCCGGTTGGCTTCCAGGGTGTTGCCGATCAGCTGCTCGCGCTGCACGCGGTAGCTCGCCACCAGGGTATTGCCCAGCGCCAGCAGGGCACTGAGCAGGGCAAGGGCCAGGATGAGCGTGCCCAGGTTGAGGCGGAACAGGGAACGGGACATGGACGTGGATCGCAACACGGGGGCGCGCGGTCGGCGTGCCGGACGGGCGGTTCCGGTGCGCGAGGCGGGCACACAGGGCGGACACTTCCCGGCCATTATGGGTGGAATCGGCAGGCAATGGCAGTACCGGCTGCTGACAGCGCTGGACAATCCGCGCGGTATTGGGTTCCATGCGTGATCGCCTTCGTGGCTGCACCACTCTTTCGGGAAGGACCTGCAATGGATACACCCACCGTCGTCGGCGGAAAGCATGTGAAGGGCAACGGACTGGCGTTGGTCGTGATGACCGCCATCTTTTTCATGTGGGGTTTCATCACCTGCCTCAATGACATCCTCATTCCGCACCTGAAGGCGGCGTTCTCGCTGACCTGGGTGCAGGCCATGCTGATCCAGTTCACCTTCTTCGGCGCGTATTTCCTGATGTCCGTGCCGGCCGGCCGGCTGGTGGCCGCACTGGGCTACAAGCGCGGCATCGTGGCGGGGCTGGCCATCACCGGGGTCGGCGCGCTGCTGTTCTGGCCGGCGGCCGAGCTGCACGTGTACGGGCTGTTCCTGGGCGCGCTGTTCGTGCTCGCCACCGGCATCACCGTGCTGCAGGTCGGCGCCAATCCGTATGTGGCGCTGCTCGGCGATGAGAAGACCAGTTCCAGCCGGCTGAACCTGGCGCAGGCGATGAACTCGCTGGGCACCACGCTGGCGCCGCTGTTCGGCGGGCTGTTGATCCTGTCGGCCAAGCCGCGCAGCGAGGAGGAACTGGCGCTGCTGCCGCAGGTGGAAGCGCTGGCCTACCGCGCTGCCGAGGCGCAGTCCGTGCAGCTGCCGTACCTGGGCCTGGCCGGCGTGCTTGCGGTGCTGGCGGTGGGCATCTGGCTGTTCCGGCTGCCGGCCATTGCCGGGGTGGAAGGCCAGTCCACCGCGCAGGGCCGGTTGATCGATGCCTGGCGGCACCGCCACGTGCGCCTGGGGGTGCTGGGCATCTTCTTCTACGTGGGGGCGGAGGTGGCCATCGGCAGCGTGCTGGTGAGCTTCCTGTCCTCGCCGGGCATCGGCGAAGGGCTGACCGAACAGCAGGCCACGTTCTACGTCTCGCTGTACTGGGGCGGCGCGCTGGTCGGGCGCCTGCTGGGCGCTGCACTGATGACCCGGGTGGAGCCGCGCCATCTGCTGGGCCTGTTCGCGCTGGTGGCGGTGGTACTGCTGGGGGTGACCAGCTTCAGCACCGGCGGTGTGGCCAAGTGGTCTGTGGTCAGCATCGGCCTGTTCAACTCGATCATGTTCCCGACGATCTTCGCGCTGGCCATCGCGCGCATGGGCGCCCTTACCGGCAAGGCGTCCAGCCTGCTGGTCATGGCCATCGTCGGTGGTGCGCTGATTCCGCTGGCGGTGGGCTGGGTGGCCGACCACCACGGTCTGCAGCTGTCGTTCCTGCTGCCGGCCCTGTGCTACCTGTACATCGCCTGGTTCGCCTGGCGGGGCTCGCGCCCGCTGCAGTAAGCACGGCATCGGCCGTGCGTGGGGCTCAACGGCGGCGGCGGGGTGCCGCCGTCGACGCGCGCGTCATCACGGTGTGCTGCACGCTCACCATGCCGGCGGCGGCGTCGCCACGCAGGTGCGCGATGAGCTGCTCGGTGGCCAGCCGGCCCATCTCGGCCGAGGGCTGGCGCACCGTGGTCAGCGCCGGGTAGAGCTGCGCGGCCATCGGGGTATCGTCGAACCCGCACACGGACAGGTCGCGGGGAATGCGCAGCCGGCGCTCGCCGGCCACGCGGTAGACCGCAGCGGCCATGTCATCGTTGGCCGCGAAGATCGCCGTGGGCGGGTCATCGCGGTCGAGCAGCGCGGTGGCCGCTGCCAGCCCCGAGGCGAACGAGAAGTGGCCGTTCACCACCAGCGCCGGATCGTAGGCGATGCCGGCCGCACGCAGCGCGCTGCGGTACCCGGCCAGGCGCCAGCGCCGTGCGCCGTGCCCCCGCGGCGCCAGCACATGGCCGATGCGGCGATGGCCCTGAGCCACCAGCTGGCCGATCAGCTCCCTCACCGCGGTGGTTTCATCCATGCACACGCCGATGCGGTCCTGCGGCGTGCGCGGCGCGATGCAGGCCACCGGGATCTGCCGTGCCTGCAGGTACGCCAGCACCTGCGCGTCGTCGGTGAGCGGCGGCACCAGCACCACCCCATCGGGGCGCGCATGCTCGAACAGGGCTTCCAGATCGGCATGCGTGCGGCGCCCGCTGCTGACCGGTCCCAGCAGCAGGTGATAGTGCTGGGCACGGCAGGCCTGCAGCATGCCGCTCTGGATCTCCATCAGGTAATTGCGGGAGGGATTGTCGTAGACCAGTGCAAGCGCGTACGAGCGCTGTGCGGCCAGGCTGCGCGCGGACAGGTTCGGGGTATAGCCCAGTGCCTGCATGCACTCGCGCACCCGCACGCGGGTGGCATCGCGCACGTTCGGCTCGTTGTTGAGCACCCGCGACACGGTCTTGATCGACACGCCGGCGGCGGCGGCGACATCTTCGATTCGGCTGCCCATGGGGGATCCCTGGATGATGTGCACGCGTGTGCAGGAACGCCGCACCACGGCGCGCTGGCTGCAGATGGTGCCATGCGGGCGCGGCACTGGCACGTGCATGCCGTACCGCCAGGCCCGAAGCGCCCTCGCGCCCCACAGCAGAAGGCCCCGCAGTGCGGGGCCTTTGCCTCGTACAACGATGCAGCGCGGATCAGCGCTTCATCGAACCGAAGAACTCGTCGTTGGACTTGGTGTTCTTCATCTTGTCCAGCAGGAACTCCATCGCGGCCATTTCATCCATCGGATGCAGCAGCTTGCGCAGGATCCAGATCTTCTGCAGCAGTTCCGGCTCGATCAGCAGGTCTTCGCGGCGGGTACCGGAGCGGTTGATGTCGATCGCCGGGAACACGCGCTTTTCAGAGATGCGACGGCTCAGGTGCACTTCGCTGTTGCCGGTGCCCTTGAACTCTTCGTAGATCACCTCGTCCATCTTGCTGCCGGTGTCGACCAGCGCGGTGGCGATGATGGTCAGGCTGCCGCCTTCCTCCACGTTGCGCGCGGCACCGAAGAAGCGCTTCGGGCGGTGCAGGGCGTTGGCGTCCACGCCGCCGGTGAGCACCTTGCCGGAGCTGGGCACCACGTTGTTGTACGCACGGGCCAGGCGGGTGATCGAATCGAGCAGGATCACCACGTCCTTCTTGTGCTCGACCAGGCGCTTGGCCCGCTCGATCACCATCTCGGCCACCTGCACGTGGCGTGCGGCGGGTTCGTCGAAGGTGGAGCTGATGACCTCGCCGCGCACGGTGCGCTGCATTTCGGTCACTTCTTCCGGGCGCTCGTCGATCAGCAGCACGATCAGGTGCACGTCCGGATGATTGGTGGTGATGGCCGTGGCCACCTGCTGCATCATCATCGTCTTGCCCGCCTTCGGCTGGGAGACGATCAGCGAGCGCTGGCCCTTGCCCTGCGGCGCCATCAGATCGAGGATGCGGCCGGTGATGTCTTCCGACGAGCCGTTGCCACGCTCCAGGGTGAAGCGGCGGCGCGGGAACAGCGGCGTCAGGTTTTCGAACAGCACCTTGTTCTTGGACGCTTCCAGCGGCTCACCGTTGATGGTGTCCACGATGGACAGCGCGAAATAGCGTTCGCCGTCCTTGGGGAAGCGGATGCGGCCGGACAGGTGGTCGCCGGTGCGCAGGTTGAAGCGGCGGATCTGGCTGGGCGAGATGTAGGTGTCGTCCGGGCCGGCCAGGTAGCTGGCCTCGGCCGCGCGCAGGAA